>Ga0208696_1001218_pt1 | contig 15534 bp, 13 predicted proteins | sample Sb_taG_9_FD_187711 | JGI IMG/M metagenome (GOLD analysis project Ga0208696, IMG submission 187711) | Peat soil microbial communities from Weissenstadt, Germany - Sb_50d_b_LC metaG (SPAdes) (version 2) | ecosystem: Environmental > Terrestrial > Soil > Wetlands > Peat | place: Germany...
CAATTCAGGAAGCAATGCTCGCCGCTGGTTTCGTTGTGGCTGATGTTCGCACTCTCGACAAGCAGCAAGGCTCATATCGCCAGGTCACGAGCACAGCCGTCAAGCAGGATCTCGTGATATCGGCCTGTCGCCCGAGCCAAGAGCTGGAGGAGCGCTTCAAGGTAGTTGTTGGTAGCGAGAACTCTGCCTGGGAGTTCGTTCGGAATCATTTGCAGCAAGTACCGATCTTCGTCCCGAAGGATGGTAAGGCTGAAACCATCGTCGAAAGACAGAGTTATGTTCTTTACGATCGTATGGTCGCATTCCATGTTCAGCGTGGCTACGCCGTCCCACTCTCGTCTGCTGAGTTTCGCTTCGGACTCGGCCAGCGATTTGCCGAGCGAGATGGGATGTATTTCTTGCCGGATCAAGTTGTCGAATATGACCGGAAGAGGCTCGAAGTCAGCGGGGTCGAGCAATTGGAGTTCTTCGTCAGTGATGAGAAGAGTGCGATCCAATGGGTTCGTCGGCGGCTGTCTGAGAAACCTGTCACGAAGCAGACGCTTCAACCAGTCTTCATGGCTGAGGCTCAGCGTATGTGGGAGAAGCATGAGCAACCTTTGGAGTTGCAGACCATCCTTGAGGAGAACTGTGTACAAGAACCGGATGGGAGATGGCGTATCCCCGACCCGAAAAAGGAGAGCTATCTTGAGCAGATTCGCCATCGAGCACTGTTGAAGGAGTTCCAGCAATATCATGAAACGAGAGGGAAGATCAAAGTCGTCCGTACGGAGGCTCTTCGTGCAGGATTCAAGGAGTGCTGGCAGAAGGGCGACTACGAGACCATCATCCAAATGGCCAAGCGTGTTCCCGAGGCGGTCATCCAGGAAGACCCTGGGCTGCTCATGTACTACGACAACGCCCTGATGAGGAAAGGCGAATGATCCCCTACTCCTGACGCCGAGCCGAGGCCGCCAGCGATGACCAGAGAGCATGCCCCATCCCTTCTGGAATCTGAACGCTCATCCGGGTCAGGTCCGGTCGAGTGCTTGGGGCGTGTGTTCCCACACGACGAGACTCGCCGGTCTTACTTCCTCGACCGACTTCGAGAGCATCTCCTCGACCCCGCCTTTCGACAGAACGAAGGGTTCCCCGTGAGCGAGGTCGAGGACATCCTGACACTCTCCGACCCGCCATACTTCACCGCCTCCTTGAATCCGTTGCGGGAGAAGGGGCTCGTTCAATGACCCGCGACATTCCCGAAGGCGAGAGCCTGATGGTCGAGTTCAAGAGCGACCGCGGCCGGCTCAGTGATCGCGACCTCGTCGCCAACGTGGTCTGCTTGGCGAATACCGAGGGTGGTGAGCTTTACCTCGGGGTCGAGGATGACGGGACGGTCACCGGCCTCCACCCCGCCCACCGGAACCTCACGGGCCTGACCGCCCTGATCGCCAACCAGACCAGCCCGCCCCTGACCGTGCGCGTCGCGGCGATTGAGATCGAAGACCACCGGATCGCCAGGATCATGGTCCCCAAGTCCCGGCAACTGGTCGCAACGTCCGAGGGGCTGCTGCAACGTCGCCGCCTCAAGGCCGATGGGCGACCCGAGTGTGTCCCCTTCTACCCTCACGAGTTCGCCCGACGGCAGTCCGACCTCGGGCTGCTCGACTATTCCGCGCTGCCGATGCCGGCGGCCTCACCCGAGGACTTCGACCCTTTGGAGCGGGAGCGGCTCCGGCAGAGCATCGAGCGCTACGGAGGCGACCGCTCGCTGCTGGCGCTGGCCGACGAGGAGCTGGATGGCGCCCTGGGCCTGCTCCGCCGCGAGGAGGGGCGGACGGTCCCGACCGTGGCGGGCCTGCTCATCCTCGGCCGCGAGGCCGCCCTGCGCCAACACCTGCCGACCCACGAAATCCAACGCGACGAGACAGCCGCCCGGAAGGTTCTGGAGCGGTTGGTGGAGGCTGGGCTGGTCGAGGCTCACGGGGTCAGGAAGGGGCGGACCTACACGCTCAGCCCCAAGGTCTACAAGGCGCTCGGACAACCTGCTGATTATGTGCGGCAAGCCGGGTTCGACCCGATTCAGCAGGAGCAAATGGTCCTTCAATTGGTGAGAACCCAGGGGAGAATCGCGCGCAAAGACGTCGCGTCCCTGTGCCGGATCACCGAGGACCAGGCGAGTTATCTGCTGCGCAAGTTGGCCCAGGAAGGCAAGTTGGTTCTGGTCGGCAGGGGACGGGGAGCCTATTATCGCCCCTGCTGATCACGTGGAAAACGCGGACTCCGTGTTCCTGAATCGCGCACTCCGCGTTTGATCGCGAATCGCCGACTTCGTTCAGGAAGACCTTGCACCCCTCATGGACTTTGATGACCCCTTGATGAGGCAAAGTCCCCATGGACCTGGAAGAGCTAAGACAACTGGTGGCGCTGGGCGAGTCGGAACGCCTGGAGTTCAAGAAGACGACGGGCGAGCTGAGATCGGCGATGACGACCCTCTGCGCCCTGCTCAACGGTTCCGGTGGTAAGGTTCTTTTCGGTGTGACCGACAGCGGCAAGATCCACGGGCAGGATGTGACCGATGCCACGTTGCGGGAAGTGGCCGGGGAAATCAGGAAAATCGAGCCACCGGCCGTTCTCGAACAAACTCGTGTGCCGGTGCGTGAGGGCAAGGAGGTCTTGTGCCTGGAGACCACGACGGCCGTGGACGTGCCATACACTTACGACGGGCGGCCCTACAAGCGGATCGGCCCGACGACCTCGCTGATGCCCCAGTCGGAGTATCAGCAGCACCTGCTGTCCCGCAGCCACGCCATACACCGATGGGAGAACCAGTCCGCCGAGGGCTATTCGGCGAACGACCTGGACACCGAAGAGATCAGCCGCACCGTCCGGGAAGCCATCCAGAGCGGACGCCTCGAAAGCCGGTCGAGCGATCCGTTCGATGCCCTGGATCGGCTCCAACTGCGGGTCGATGGGCAATTGCTCAGGGCAGCCGTGGTCCTCTTCGGGCGTAAGCTCATGCCCTATTACCCCCAATGCACCGTTCGCCTGGCTCGATTCAAGGGGACGGACAAATCCGAGTTCCTCGACCAGCGGCAATTGCATGGCCATGCGTTTCAGATTCTCGATGAAGCGATGCACTTCATCCTGCGGAATATCCCGATCTCCGGTCACTTCGAGCCGGGCAAGCTGGAGCGGCAAGATGTGCCGCTCTACCCGCCGCTGGCGCTCCGGGAAGCCCTGGTCAATGCGATCTGCCACCGGGACTATACGATCGCCGGGGGAGCCATCTTCGTTGCCATTTTCGATGACCGGCTGGAAGTCACCAGCCTGGGGCTCTTGCCTCCGGGAATCACCGTGGCTGACCTCAAGCGAGACCACGCCTCCCGCCTCCGCAACCCGCTGATCGCCGGGGTCTTCTACCGTCGAGGGCTGATCGAGCAATGGGGTCGAGGCACCCAGAAAATCGTCTCCTGGTGCGTGGCCGCCGGACAGCCGGAGCCCGAGTTCGAGGAGCAAGCGGGTGCCGTGGTGGTCCGGTTCCGACCGTCAGGCTACCATCCACCGCTGCGAGTCAGTCAGGATCTGTCAGAGAGGCAACGGCGGATACTCTTTACCTTGAGCAGTCGCAAGGAATGGACGTTCCCAGAAATCTATGAGGCCCTGGATAACCCCCCGAGCGAGCGAACCGTTCGGATGGAACTAAGCGAGTTGAGTGGCCTCGGGTTGGTAGGCTCCCGAGGACGAGGGAAATTCGCCCGATGGTGGCTCAAAATGCCAGGATCATGATGCCGTCGAGCACGCTCCACGGCAATCGACGGCAATCGACGGCAATCGACGGCAATCCGATAGGGACAAGCGACCTCGACGGCGACGACCATGACGCAACCCACAGGCTCCCGATCAACTGGCATCTACGTTGGCTCCTGGGTCTTCAGCCCGAACCACGGGGAGTGTGTCCGCATCCTCGACGTGGAGACCGTCTGGGACCACACCGTCTGCCAGGTCTGGGTGCCTCGCAAGAACACCGTGGAGCGGCTGGCTGCCGAGGCCCTGGCACCGCAGGAGCAACCCAGGAAGGCCACGCTCGACCGACTCCTCTACGCTGCCGCCGCCGCCCGCATCGCCGACGCCTTGACCCAGGACTTGCTGCTGGCACCGCTCGAAGCCGGGGTGATCCCGCTGCCCCACCAGCTCTATGCCCTGTCTCGGGCGATGTCCGACGACCGCATCCGCTACCTGCTGGCCGATGAGGTCGGCCTGGGCAAGACCATCGAAGCTGGACTGATCTTCCGGGAACTCAAGCTGCGTGGTCTCGTGAAGCGGGTGCTGGTTGTCGCCCCCAAGGGGATCATTACGCAGTGGGTCCAGGAGATGAAGACCCACTTCAACGAGGAGTTCCAGATCCTCACCCCAGGCGAGTTCTCCCTCTGGCGCAATCTGACGGGCTCAGAGAACGTCTGGCGGCACTTCGATCAGGTCGTCTGCCCCATCGACGCCATCAAGCCCGTCGAGAAACGGCGGGGTTGGTCCCGAGAGAAGCTCGAAGCCCACAACCAGGAACGCCTGGGCGACCTGATCGACGCTGGCTGGGACCTGATCATTTGCGACGAAGCTCACAGGCTGGGCGGCAGCACCGAGCTGGTCGCCCGCTACCGGTTGGGCAAAGTGCTCGCAGACGCAGCCCCGTTCCTGCTTCTGCTGACGGCGACCCCCCACCAGGGCAACATCGACGAGGAGCCGACCGAGAACGATCTGGGCGAAGAAGACGCCCAGCAACAGTGGGAGAACCTGCTGGAGATTCGCTTGGCCGGTCTGAAGAATGAGAAGGAAGAGGTGGGGCTCCTCCTCGATCTGGCCCGCCGTTGCGAAGCCCAGGGTCCCGACGCCCGTGCCGAGACCTTGCTCGACATCCTCTACGACAACCAGCGTGTGGAGAACAACCCGGAGCTGAAGTTCCTGATCTTCACCGAGTTCGTCCCCACGCAGGGGATGCTCCGGGAGTTCCTGGAAGAGTAGGGCTTCTCGGTCGTCTGCCTCAACGGCTCGATGGACCTGGACCAGCGACGACGAGTCCAGCAGAGCTTCGCCGAGAAGACCCGCATCCTGGTATCGACCGACGCCGGTGGCGAGGGCTTGAACCTCCAGTTCGCCCACGTCGTCATCAACTATGACCTGCCGTGGAACCCGATGCGGTTCGAGCAGCGGATCGGTCGTGTGGACCGCATCGGCCAGAAGTATCCGGTGAAAGCATTCAACCTCGTCTTCGAGGACAGTGTGGAGCTGCGAGTCCGCGAGGTCTTGGAGAACAAGCTGCTGACGATCCTGGACGAGTGTTCAGACATGAGGATGTCCGGGCCTATATCGACACGCTCTTCCTGGACGGGCTCCTGACGCCCATCGCCGTGGATGACGTGTCGTCGCTGCCGAGCTGGATGCGGACCGGCGTACTTCATGACCCGAAAGCCGATGCGATACGCCGCTTCCGGCTCCTCCGTGAACGATTCGAGCAGGAACTACCGACCTCCGAGGCATCTCACCGGGACTGGCAGCAAGCGGCGCAACGCTGGGCGGAACTGGTCGTCTTGAGGTGGGAGTGAAATGAGGCCCTCGATCCGAGCGACCGGGAAACATGGACCTTCCTCCAGGCGAAGGTCGAGGATCAATTCGGGACCTGGATGCTGGATCGCTACGGGTCGCTCTACAACCTGCCGTACCACCATCAGCCCGTGATGGTTCACCACATCCCCCGCTTCCTGGCGGTCGAGCGGACACGCAAGAAGCTCTCCAAGATCGCCCTGCTCGTGCTGGACGGGCTGGCTTGCGACCAGTGGCTCCTGCTGAAGCGACACCTCGAAGCCAGTGATGCGAAATGGCGGTTCCAGGAGACGACGGCGTTCGCCTGGGTCCCGACCGTGACCTCCGTCACCCGCCAGACGATCTTCGCCGGTGAGGCTCCCCTCTTCTTCCCCGACTCCCTGGGCACCACGGCCAAAGAGAAGGCCCACTGGCAACGTTTCTGGGAAAATGAGGGTTTGCAGCGGGGCAGTGTGGAGCTGGTGACGAGCCTGGATTCGGTTAACGACCCGAACCTTGAGCAAGCCCTTGGCAACCCCCGGCTTCGCTGGCCGGGCTATGGTTTGCCCCCCGGCCGGCATGTCTTGCTCGCTGGCGACCTGAAGGCGTTTACGGATGAGGGCGACCGGATCGTAGCCCACGGCGGTATCGCACTGGAGGAGGTCTTGGTTCCATTCGTGGCGATTCGTAGGGACGAATCATGAGGGCGGTGCTCGGGATCGACCGGAAGATCAAGCGTGCCTGGCTCGACGCCTTGCTGGACCACTTGACCCGAACGACAGACAATGAAGAACTCCGTCGCTTCATGGACGAGCGTCTTGCGGAGGAGTTGCCCGGCCACTCCTCACGGGCAAAGTCGGTCGGCATCGCCCTCAAGATCTGGAGTGGAATCCCCGCCAACAGACTGCCTCTGAGGGACCGGGCAATCGCCCTCCTGCCCACGATCTCGGGGCAGGAACGGGTCTGGCTCCATTGGGGAATGACCTCTCTGTCTTATCCCTTCTTTCGTGATGCCGCACAGGTAGTCGGGCGGCTGCTTACCCTCCAGGACGATTTCACGACTGCCCAGGTCCAGGAGCGCTTGTTGAAGAAGTGGGGCGATCGGGCAACAACCAAGGAGGCAGCTCAGAAGCTATTGCATACTCTGGTCGATTGGGAGGTCATGCGATCGACAAAGACGAAAGGGCACTTCCTCCTGGTCGCCCGGACGTCGAGTTCTTCATCAGCACTCCAGCTTTGGCTATTGGAATCGTTGCTTGCCGCGAGTTCGGCCGAGGAGGTCGAAGCTCAGCAGCTTCTCCGCTTGCCCGAGATGTTCCCGTTTCAACTTTCGATCGGCCTTTCAGATCTCCGCAGACACGAGGGCTTCCATCTCCATCGTCAGGGACTCGATATGGATATGGTCTCGGTGCGGGTCCAGAAACCCTCGCAGCCGCAGAAGCCCTTGAAGACAGCGAGAAAGAAACCAAAGCCCGCTGTTCAGGCTCCAACCCTCTTCGAGAACAGAGCCGAGAGAGCACTGCAGGAACCAGGTTCGGCCACTGCCCTAGCGTCCGAGCAAGTCGTGGTGCCTGAACCAGCAGAACCATCAATCTCCAAGCATGAAGTCGCTCTTCCAGTTGAGACGTTGGGGGTTGAACCAATCACAGATCAGATACGAGAACCGGAGGCTGTTCCGTCACTTGGTGAACCAGATCAAATCGAAGAAGGGATCAAGAATGAAGTGCTGAGCACGCTTGGCGAGCGGGCGGCGAGAGCCCGGAGAATCCAGGCGATGTCAATGGTGCCTTACGGGCCTTTTGCCGGACCTTCGAGTGAGTGTCTCACATTGTTCCGTGACGGTCGGTTCTACGGATGCATCGCTCTGACCCAGGCTGTCGTCGAGGCCGTGGTCCGCCATGTGTGGCAAACCAAGATGAAAATGAAACGCACAAAGGCCGGGAGTTACGAGAGCAACCTGAAATCACTCTGCTCTTTGGGGGTAATCACCACCGACTTGAAGACCCGGCTCGATCTTCTGTGGATCGAGCGGAACGATTTCCACCATCTGAATCCGGGCGTCGAGACCGACAGAAACAAGCTCGAAGCCATTGCTCTCAAGAACCTGCAAATGCTGGGCGACCTGGAACGCATGTTCTTTGGCTACTCGGTCAATGAGGGGATGATCGTCCCAGAGCATCCTGAGTACTGGCCTGTTGAAGAGCCTGGTAGAGTCCTCGTTTTCATGCGAGCGGGGTCATAGCCTTGCGTACCCTCAGCATCCGACAACCCTGCAAGGCCCTCTGAAAGACCATCCTCGTGCGGTCGTGGCGGTAGCAGCAGGAGTCAGGAATCGGCCTTCAAAAGGGGGATGGATAGGCATCGCGGCTTCTGGCCATCCGGCAGGCACGCCTGGTGCCGGTGGCTTTGGGGAAGCGAAAGGGGCCACCCACTTTCTCGGGAAACCGAAGGGGCACCCACTTTCTGGCACCCCATGTCAGGCGACCAGTCCGTGTGACGGCACTACGGCGCGCCGATGTCTTTGCCTTCGAACCGGGTCCGGCATCACGGCAGCATGCCCCCACGCCCCACGCCCCACGCCTCACGCCCCACGCCATGTCAGGCTCAGCCTGGCATCCATTTTCCCAGGAGGTCGGACGCGGGATGGCCGCATTGCAGCAATCGGAGCACCTGATCAGCGACAATGCGGCACGTATGTTCTCGGGCATGGGCGTGCCGCAGGCAAGCCCGCCCGTCGTCGGAGCCGGTGGCGACGATCGACCGCACGGCGTCAACAAACTCTCCGGCGTCCTCGGCAACGTCGAAGAGATGGGAATAGAGCCGGCACTCCGGGATGGCGGTGGCCACGATCGGCCGGCCCGATCCCAGGCCGTCCATAATCTTGGTCGGCGAGCAGGCACGGTTGAAACGATTGTCCTGGGCATAGGGAATCAGGATCACGTCAAACGCCTGGTAATACCGAGGGAGCTCCGCCTGCGGCCGCCAGCCGATCGTGTGCACGTTGGGCTGCATGGAGAATTCGGCCGCCCAGTCCCTGAACCACGGTTCGCGATGGCGGCTGATGTGCGGCTCCTCGCCCACGACGACAACCGAGGCCTGGGGGAACGCCTCGCTCAGCCGCTTCATCAAGGGCCAGTCAAGCCGTGGCCCGATCGAACCGACGTAACCCAGCAGGGGTCGAGGCAGATGGGCGATGTCCTCGGGAGCCAGAGCGGGTCGGTGGTTGGGCTCGTCTGCCAGGAACGCCGCCGGCGTGCCGTGCGGAAGATGATGGATCTTCTCTGCCGCTTCCGGAACGGCCGCGCGGAGCTCGTCGGCCCGATACCGCGCCACGCAGATCGTCGCGTCGGCACGCAGCACCATCTGGCGCTCCAGGCAACGAACCTGGGCGGCATGCCTCGGCCAGTACAGCGTGTAGTCGTCGATGTTGTAATACAGCGTGACATCGGGACCGAGCTGATCGCGCAGATACAGGTAGTGGGGATACGTCAGCACCAGCCCGCGCCTGGCCCGGGGATCACCATGATTCCAGAATCCTTGAATCGCCTTGGCGATGGGACGCATTCCCAGCCGGGGGAATCGCTTCATCCAGCCGCTGGGCAAGACCATGTCCCGGGTGAGGGAGTTGTTGCCCCAGGGGCGCGGACGATTGGATCTCGACCAGGGATAGATTCCCCGCCGCCAACCGTTAACGTAATCCATGCAACGCAGGGCGAGGATCGAAACCGACGGCTGATCGACTTCCCGGAACAGGCTCTCGGTGGTGAACCAGTTCATATCCGCGACGGCCAGTGCCAGGTGGTTGTACGCGGCTTCGCCTGTCTCGCAGCTTGTTTCCGGCATCCTCGCATCCTCGGCCAGCAGGGCAAGAGAGCTCGAGCAGTAGGAGGAGGATACGCGCAACACCACGATGCGGTCAACGTACTGTCACTTACCGATCAGGGCACGACCGTGGCGAAGGTCTTGAGCAAGGCCGGCGGCTCATCCTTGATATCGGTCTCGATGGTCAACGTGGCGTGATAGGGACCGGTCTGCTCCGGGGCCTTGAAAGTCAGCTTCAACTGGTGGACGGCTCGTGGTCCTTTCTCGTCTTCGCCGGGCTGGAGATCTTCCTGGCTGGGTGAAAGCCTGGTGATCACGAACGGCTGCGCGGACCGAACCACGACCGTCTTGGACACGGACTGACCCGGCCGCAGGAAGCCGAAGTTGATGATCGTCGGGGTGACGGCCACCGCGCTCTGGATGTTGGCCACGACCGAGATTGGAATCGAGGGGCTGCTCTGGTCGTTGGTCAAGAGCGTGATCTCATCCTTGAAATAGCCGTTGGAAACTCCGGGCTGAAGCGTCGCGGTGAGCGAATAGTTGATCTGGCCGTCCGCCGTGCGTGACAGCTCGCGCAGCTCGGCCTTCAGCTTCGAGCTCTGGGTCTTCATCTTCGTGACCTCCCAGTCCGAGCGTCCTCCGGCGTAGGTCAGGGTGAGCGAGGCCGGGGGCATCTTGTCGGACCGCCGGACGATGCCGAAATCCATCTGGCCCGGGGTCATCACAATGTCGCCCCGGATGAAGCAGGTCAGGTTGAGATCGACCTCGACGAATGCGGGGCGGTCGAAGATGAGCGTGAGCCCTGACGGTTTGTAGCCCAGAAACTTCGTGGTGTCGATCGTGGCCTCGATCGTGGTCTGGGTTCCCGGAGGAATGACCTTCCACCCTACTTGAACGTTCGTGCAGCCGCACTTGGTTCGCCAGTCGGCGATGCGGATCTCCTGGTCGGACCGGTTGATCAGCGGGAAGCTGTGGTGAATCTGCGAGCCGCGGGCCACTGTGCCAAAATCATAGGCTCGTTCGGGAAGCGCCGAGGCCACCCAATCGAGGCCCTGGGCCCGCACCACCGGGCTCGAGATGACCATCCCCAAGAGCCCCATCAACATCGTCCGACGCATCAGCCTGTCTCCCTTCCAGAGCTATGTTTCGACCCCACGCTGGGTGATCGGCTGCCGGCTTCCTCCGGCCGGGTAACCCAAAGGCTTCCACGTCGCCCCAATATCCCGCCCGGCTTCATTCTAGCAAAACCAAGGCCGATTGGAACCATCCGTTCTTATTCGTTCACCCTACCACAAACTGCCGGCGGGTAAATGGTGAAAAGGAGGGCACCAAGCCGGTCCCTGGCTCGGCGGCCAGGATTTCGGCAGCCAGCCCGACGATTGCAAAACCCCGATGCTTCATGGACTCGCCGTTTCTGGATCATGCACCCAGTTGGCAGATCGGCCATCGGAGGCGGGATCTTCAGGAAACCCTCTGACCTCTCAGGCAGAGACTAACGGCTCTGGGGGTGATCCGGGTCGCCGATCGGCCGAGCGGAAATACGCTACTGGTGCGAGTGCAACTCGCTCTGTTAGGATAGTCACTCATAAGTGTTTTCGAAGCTTCTGATCGACTCCGCCAGCACGAACTCGAGCACCTCGATCTCTTCTGGACGTTTGTCGCTGATCGAGCTGCCGCCCTGGACTCGGTCGCCCGGGGCCCGACAACTGGCCCGGCCGACAACAGCAAGCTGACGGACCCGGGAGCAAGGCCAGACCAGGCACGCCCGGAGCCCGGCGGTCTGGCCGGGTCGACCCGGCTGCGTCGCAGGAAAACCAATCCCGATCCCTCGTGAACCTGTCGCTCTGACGCCGATTTGATTTCTTCCAGATGCAACCTTCGTGTCTTTTCCAGGGTTCTCAACATGCCCGCCCCTGTCCGGATCCAGGTCAACGACGCGAACGGCATCAAGATCGTTCGCTTCAATGACCGGCTGCTTTTCGATGAGCGTACTGTTCGCGAGGTCTCGGAACAGATCGCGATCAGCTTGCCCAGCGACGGAACTCCGATCCGCCTGGTCCTCGATTTCTCCGAGGTCAACCTGATCTCCAGCAGCATGCTTTCCAAGCTGATCCTGATCCAGCGCCGGATCGATGCCACCCGGGGCAAGCTCCGGTTGTGCGAGCTCTCGCCGATCCTCCAGCAAGTTTTCCGTACCTCCAACCTCGACCGCCTGTTCGCAATTGACCGCGACCAGCGGACATCGCTCGAGGCACTGAAGTAAACGGCACCAGCCGCCATCAGTCAAACCCGCATGCTGAGCCAGCCCCGTTGCAGGAACCGGCCCGCGACAAGCACGGCCCGTACGTACAGATAGATCGGCGAACATCGCCAGCCAGGCTCCCTTCAGGCCCAGCCCCCATCCCCCCTGTGCCGTGGGGGCGATCAGGACGTAGGTCAGAGGTAGCTGGCGACCGTCACCCCCGCGAGATGCTCGGGTGCAAGATAGCGGCCGGCCAGGATCGTGTCCGAAAGGCCGATCAGGTAAAGCAACGATTGCTCGACAAACACCGGGCCCGCCAGCCAGAGCACCTGACGCCCGATCGTCGCGCCGGGGATCGCCAGCACCGGCCGGTCAAGTGCCGGTTCCTGATCCTGGCCCGGTTCCACGGTCGAACGAACCTCTGGCGCGGCGGGCTTCAACGTCCCTCCCGGGTCAGCTCGGACCAGCGCTCGACCAACCGTGCCGCCGCTTTCGAGTCGATGGCCCGGGCCGCGCGGTTCACCAGTGCGGGCAGGGGACCGGGACTGATCGCCCAGAGGGCCGCCGCCGCGTTGGCCAGAACGATCGCCCGGACTGGCCCCGGGTCGCCCGCGAGCATCCGTCGCAGGCAATCGGCACTTGCCTCGGGCCCGGAGATCCTCAGCTCGCTGGCGTGTACCCGTGGCAGACCGAAATCGTCGGGACTCCAGACCAGTTCGCGGATCGTCCCCGGCTCGACGACGCGCACCCGCGTTGGACCGTCGAGCGTCACCTCGTCGAGACCGTCGCCGCCGGTGACCACAACGGCCCGGCGGATCGACTCGGCTCGCGCCAGGACCTCGGCCATCAGCCGGGCCTGGTCATCGCCGGGTACACCGACGAGCTGATGCGTGGGGCTGGCCGGGTTGCAGAGCGGGCCCACCAAGTTGAAGATGGTCCGGAACGGAAGTTGCCGCCGCACGGCCGCCACGCCGCGCAGCCCCGGATGAAACCTGGGCGCGGACAGGAAGGTGATGCCCAGCTCGTCGAGACACTGTCGGAGCACCGAAGTTTCGACATCCACGGCCACCCCCAGCCGGTCGAGAACGTCGGAGCTTCCCGACCGTCCGGTGGCCGCCCGATTGCCGTGCTTGACGACACGGACGCCGCAGGCGGCCAGCACGATCGCCGCCGCTGTCGAGACATTGACCGTCTCGGCGCCGTCGCCGCCGGTGCCGCAGGTGTCCAGGCAGTCGCCGTCCGCAGGACCGGAATCAAACGCGATCATCCGCTGGCGGATCGCCCTCACGGCCCCCAGCAACTCGCCGGCCGACTCGCCCTTCTGGTGCAGGGCGGTCAGGAACGCCTTGGTCTGAGCCTCCGGCGCCTGATTGTCCAGGATCGCGGCGACCGCCTCCTGGCACTCTGTCGCCGACAGCGATTCCCCGGCCGCCAGCCGCTGGACGGCCAGGAAGAGAGGAGCCGAACTCATCAAGGCACCCGGATCGTATAGCGTTCCATCCCATCGCTGCTGCCGCGGCGATCGAGACTGACGATCATCGGATCGTGCTCCGGCCGCTCGTTGATCAGCTTCACCGCTTCCTCGGCCGACTGGATCGACTGCTCGTTGATCTTGGCGATCACGTCGTGGAGCTGGCAGAACGTTGCGAGCGGACTTTCCGGGTCGATGCCGACGATCATCGCCCCTTGCACCGAGGCCGGAAGCCGATGCCGCAAGGCAAGCTGGGGATTGAGGGTCATCAGCTCCAGCCCCATCGCGAACGACGAGGTCGCGCCCGGCCGGTCGGGGCGGCGGATCAGGTCGGCGGGCTCGGCGGCCCGGTTGGGCTGCGGCCCCTGGGTTCCCGCCAGCGTCCGCTCGCGGTCTGCCACGGTGATCCGGATCATGGCTTCCTTGCGGTCCCGCCAGATGAGCACATCGGCGGGAACGCCCACGGGAGTCATCGAGACCGCGTTGATCAGGTGATTGAGGTCGTGAATCTCCACCCCGCCAAACTTGAGGATCACATCGCCGTCATGCAGTCCACCACGCGCAGCGGGAGACTCGGGATGCACCTTGCTGATCCAGGCGCCCTGCGGCCGGTCGAGCCCCAGAGTCGTGGCGTCTTCCTGGCGGAAGTTAGGTTGAAGCTCGACCCCCAAAGCACCCCGAGTCACGTGACCGTTGGAGAGCAGCTCGTTCATGATCCACCGGGCCAGGTTGATCGGGATGCTGAAACCGACGCCCTCGTTGCCCCCGCCATTGGAGGCGATCGAGTTGTTGATGCCGATCACCTCGCCCTTCAAATTGACCAGCGGGCCGCCCGAATTGCCCGGATTGATCGCCGCATCGGTCTGGAGGAAGTCCTGGTTTTCGACATCCTGAAGCTCGTCCATGTGGCGGCCCCGGGCGCTGATGATCCCCTGGCTCACCGAGTGCATCAGGCCGAACGGACTGCCCATGGCCACGACCCAGCTCCCCACGAGTGCGCTGTCGCTGTTGCCCAGCCGGGCCGCCGGCAGGTCGTCGCGGTCGAGCTTGAGCACGGCAATATCGGCCTTGGCGTCGCTCCAGATGCGCTCGGGTGTCAAGGTGCGGCCGTCATGTAGGAAGATCCGGATCTTGGCGATCTTGCCGCCTTCGACGACGTGGTGATTCGTCAGGACGTAAAGGCCGGGGTTCTTGTCGTTGCGGACGATCACGCCCGAGCCGGTCTCCTCGAACTTCTTGACCCGCTGGCTCTCCTCGTGGCGAACCGTCTTCTGGGCCACGATGTGCACGACCGACGGCGAGACAGCTTTGGAGACCAGCTCGAACATCCGGTCAACATGCGCGAATCGCTCGTATTCCTTGGCAAGCTGATCATAGATCTGGCTGTCTTGCCGGCTGACCTCGGCCGCTCGTGGGGCGGCATGCTCGGGTGTCATGGAGCCAGCCTCCCCCCGCGCGCTGCCCCCGACCTGAGCAGAGACCACCGGGCCTCCCCGGCCCAGCGAGAACCCCAGAACCAGGCCAGCCGCCAGAGAAGTCACCACCAGTATGACCGACGAGGAACGCGACATCATGAATCGACTCCACGCCGAAGAGGAGAGGCGCAGTAACGATTTCGGTCACCGAACGATCGTTGAGGAAAGGGCTCTCAAGTGCCCACCTCAATATACAGCCCACGAGAAGAACCTGTCAAAAAAAGGCCGGCAGGGCCAGAGGGATCTGCGCATCCCGCACATTCAACCTCCAATCCCAGCCGATCGACCTCGCCGTCTGCCTCGTGGCTTCCGGTCGGCTGCAGTGGGTTCGATGGGCTTCGTTTGCTCCAGGGAGATGTAGTCAGTCCCTCATCAGCCTGGGTTTTTAATCGTCTTATGACTATAGGCGTCTGGCATTAAAAACGGGGTTGAACAAGGTCATGGGACGCAATCTAATCGCTTGGGTATGAAAGACTTGTGGCCATCGGCAAGCCGATTCTAGAAGGATCAAGGCAGGCTCAGAAACGGTCAAGAACCCAGATCCTGACCCCTTCCGACCCCAAAATCAGTGGTAAAGAACCCAAAACCCTAAGCAAACGCGCCCACAACCCCCCGCCGAAACAGGCTGGGCCGACAAAGCCGAAAGCCGCCCACCCCTCCGGGGGCCCGGTGGCTGGGGGGGCGATTGGTACGCCTGGCATGCCCCTGACGGCCTCAGGGCGAGAGCGGCCACCGGACTCGGATGCGTGCAAGCAGGCGCCGAGAAGTTGGGTGTCATAGAGGCAAGTTACGCCTCCGCGATAATCGGCAAAGATCGAACGGGACCTGATCTCGACCAGCGGCCCCACTTTTTCAGTATGACAGCAAACCCGGCGATCCGTTCCTACAAACCAAACTTTTCTTCCCCACTTCCTGCTGCACAACCGTTGACCGTCCTCTCGTGTGGCTGGGGGGCACTCGACACCAGT
>Ga0208696_1001219_pt1 | contig 15534 bp, 10 predicted proteins | sample Sb_taG_9_FD_187711 | JGI IMG/M metagenome (GOLD analysis project Ga0208696, IMG submission 187711) | Peat soil microbial communities from Weissenstadt, Germany - Sb_50d_b_LC metaG (SPAdes) (version 2) | ecosystem: Environmental > Terrestrial > Soil > Wetlands > Peat | place: Germany...
GCTCCGCGCCCCCCCGTACCCCCCTCGCACGGCCAGCTTGCAGCATGCCTAGTGAGAAGTCGCATGCGACGCAGTCCGCGCCGGCGGCGGTGAAGATCAGCGAGGAGGTCCCGGTGCCTGCCGCCAGGTCGAGTACCCGCTCGCCGGGGCCGACGCGGGCGATCCGCGTCACGGCGCGCCGCCAGAGCCTGACCTGTCCCGCGGAGAGAATGTCGTTCAGCAGGTCGTAACGCCCAGCGATGGCGTCGAACATCGCCGCGACGTCACCGGGCAGTTTGTCCAGGTTCGCTCGCCTCCGGGGCGCTTCTAGGTGCCTCCTTCCCTCGTCGCTCGTCCCTCGCTCCTCAGTCCAGTCGGCACCGCGCCCCTTTGGCTCGCTCACCTCCCCACCTTACGGGGGTTACAGCAGTGCGGGGCGCTCCCAGGGCTGGCCAAGGACGTGCTCGGCCAGGAACGCGAAGATCGTCTCGTACCAGATCCGCGCGTTGCCCGGGGTGAGGATCCAGTGGTTCTCGTCGGGGAAGTAGAGGAACTTGGCCTCCGCGGCGTGCCGCGACAGGTCCCACCACAGCCGCAGCGCCTCGCCGACCGGCACCCGGTAGTCCTTGTTTCCGTGGATGACCAGCATCGGCGTGCGGATCTGGGCGATGTGCCGGTGCGGCGAGTTCGCCTCGTACATCGCGGGGCTGGTCAGCGGGTCCCCGAACTGCGGCCGCCAGAACATCGGGTGGTCCGTGGTGCCGAACATCGCCTCGAGCGTCCACAGCCCGGCGTGGCTCACGATCGCCTTGAAGCGGTCGGTATGGCCGGCCATCCAGTTCGCCATGTAGCCGCCGTAGGACCCGCCCATCATGCCGACCCGGTCCGCGTCGATATCCGGGCGGGTCACGGTGGCGTCGGTGACGGCCATGATGTCGGCGGACGGCCTGGCGCCCCAGTCGCGGTGCCCGCGGGCGATGAACGCCAGGCCGTATCCGGTGGACAGCGCCGGGTCAGGCAGCAGCACGGCGTAGCCGCGGGCGGCCATCAGATGCGGATTCCATCGCCACGACCAGGAATTCCAGCTGCTCATCGGCCCGCCGTGCACCCAGAGCAGCAGGGGCGCCGGGTGGTCCGCCGACGCCGAGGGCGGCAGCACGAGCCAGGCCCGGATCGGCTGACCGTCATCGGCGGTCGCCTGCACCTCCTCCAGCCGCCCGGGCACCGCAAGGGGGACGCCCGGGCATTCCAGCGCGGCCCACTCGGTCCCCGGGGCTTCCAGGGCTTCGGGGGCTTCCAGCGTTTCCGGGGCTTCCGGGGCTTCCAGCGTTTCCGGGGCTTCCAGCGTTTCCGGGGCTTCCGGGATTAGGTCGATGCGGACCGGGGTCGGTGGTGACTCCACCGTCGCCCGCAGCGCGTAGAGGTACCGGCCGTCCGGCCCGGGGTTCAGGTCGGTATACGCGCCGTCGTCGCTGGTCACGCGGGTGACCTCGCCGGTTTCTGTGTCCACGCGGAACACCGGCCGCCTGCCCCCGTCGTCGGCGGCGAAGTACAGCGCGCGGGAATCGTGCGACCAGGCCGGTTCGGCCGGCCACCGGTCGTAGCCGGGCAGCAGGTCCCGGCCCGCCTCGCCGGCCGCGTCCGATCCGCCAGTACCCGATCCCCCAGTACCCGATCCGCCAGTACCCGATCCGCCAGGGCCCGATCCGCCAGTGCCCCAGCCGCCAGTGTCCGAGCTGTCAGCGTCCGAGCTGTCAGCGTCCAGCACGACCAGAGTCATGTCCATGGGCCGCTCGGCGGTGGCGTGCCGCTCGCGCTGGCAGACGATGAACCGCCCGTCGGGCGAGACCCGCGGGCCGGAGAAGTCGAACTCGGGCACGGACAGCAGCACCCGCCGCTTGCCGCTGGCCACGTCGATCATGACCAGTTCGCAATGCGACTCGCCCGCGGGGTCCCACTGCCACCACCCGGTGACGACCGAGGTGCCGTCCGGTGTCAGCTCGAACGCCTCCCCGTCCAGCGCCCGCCCCGGCTCGGGCGTCAGGTCCCGCAACCGCGCGGGTTTCGCCACCCGTTCGGTCCCTCTATGCCCTTGATCTTCTCCACCCTCTTCTCTGCCCACTTCCGGCACCCGAAGCTCTTTGTCCCCGCCGGCCCACCCGATTTCCGATTCCTGCACCTGGTCGGGGTCGACGGCGAACAGCCTGGGCTGATCCGGCCCCAGGTCGTGGTCCCAGTACCTGACCGGCGCCGACTCGTGCAAGATGGCGGTGATCCCGGCGTCCTTGCGCTCCTGGCGCAGCCGCGCGTCGTCCTCCGCGCTGTTCCCGTTCGCAGCGGGCAGCACCGGCGAGCTGACCACGATCTCGCCGGCCTCCCTGGCCACCTCCGCGGCCGTGACGCCGCCGGGCAGGGCCACCACCGTCCGGGCCTCACCGCCGGCCGCGGGGAGCAGCCATAGCGCGGCGACATCATCCCCGGAGCCGGAGTCGCCGTCGGCCCCGGTCTTCTTCCGGCCGGGATCGCGGCGCTTGGAGGTGAACAGCAGCGACCCGTCGGGCAGGAAACGCGGGCTACCCTCGCCCTCGGCGGACCGGGTCAGCCGCCGGGCCGGGCCGCCGTGGGTGTCGATTCGCCAGATGCTGGTCAGGTACTTTTTCTTGTCGGCGCTCAGCGTCTGCACGGCCGCCGCCAGCCAGGTTCCGTCCGGTGCCAGCCGCAGCGCCGCCACCCGCGGTATCGCCACGAAGTCGCTCAGGTCATGGAAGGGGGTACCACCAGCACTCACATTAGCTCCCGGTCTAAGGGTCGATATGCCGCAATTCGGGTCATACCCCTAGCACACATGGGCACCCCTGGCGGCACGGGATACCCGACCCGCATGACCGCGGATCGTGACGCCCCTCATGGGGGGGTGAAACGATGATGGCCGGCCAGTTAACGGCCGGGAGGGTCAGCTGGCCTCGGTGATCATGGCGGCGCCGACCGTGGCGTTGGTGGACTCGTCGATGAGGATGAGGCCGCCGGTGGTGCGGTTCCTAGCGTACGGGTCGCAGAAGATCGGCTGGGTGAGCCGGAGCCTGACCCGGCCGATCTCATTCAGGCCCAGCTGGGCCGCGGACTCGTCCCGGTGCAGGGTGTTCACGTCGATCCGGTAGTGCAAGTCGGTGACGATCGCCTTCACCGTGCGCGAGGTGTGCTTGACGACCAGCCGGCTGCGCCGCGCCAGCACCGCCTCGGACGACATCCAGCAGGTCATCGCCTCGATGTCCTGCGCCGCGGCCGGCCGGTTGTTCGGGCGGCAGATCATGTCGCCGCGGGAGATGTCCACGTCGTCGTCGAGCAGCAGCGTCACCGACATCGGCGCGAACGCCTCGGGCACCGGCGTCCCCGCCGCCTCGATCCGCCGCACGTGAGTGGAGAAACCGGAGGGCAGGTGCAGCACCTCGTCGCCCGGCTTGAGCACGCCGCCGGCTACCTGGCCGGCGTAGCCGCGGTAGTCGTGCAGTTCGGCGTCGGTGGCGGCGTGCGGCCGGATGACGTACTGCACCGGGAACCGGACGTCGATCATGTTGCGGTCCGACGCGATATGCACGTGCTCCAGGTGGTGCAGCAGCGAGGGCCCGTCGTACCAATTCATGTTGGCGGACCGGTCCACCACGTTGTCGCCGTGCAGCGCGGAGATCGGGATGAAGGTCAGGTCGCCGATGTCCAGCCGCGCCGCGAACGCGGAGAATTCCTCGCAGATCCGCTCGAAGACCTCGGCGGAGTAGTCGACGAGGTCCATCTTGTTCACGGCCAGCACCATGTGCGGCACGCGCAGCAGCGTGGCCAGGAACGCGTGCCGCCGTGACTGCTCGGTCAGCCCGTTGCGCGCGTCCACCAGCACGACCGCGAGGTCGGCCGTGGACGCCCCGGTCACCATGTTGCGGGTGTACTGGATGTGGCCGGGGGTGTCGGCGATGATGAACTTCCGCCGCGGCGTCGCGAAGTACCGGTAGGCGACGTCGATCGTGATGCCCTGCTCCCGCTCGGCCCGCAGCCCGTCGGTGAGCAGGGCCAGGTTGGTGTAGTCCTCGCCACGGTCCCGGCTGGTCCGCTCGACCGCTTCCAGCTGGTCGGCGAAGATCGACTTGGAGTCGTAAAGCAGCCGCCCGATCAGCGTGGACTTGCCGTCGTCCACCGAGCCGGCCGTCGCGAACCGCAGAATGTCCATCAGAAGTACCCCTCGCGCTTGCGGTCTTCCATCGCCGCCTCGCTGACCCGGTCGTCGCCCCGGGTCTGGCCGCGCTCGGTGATCCGGGTCGCCGCCACCTCCGCGATGACCTCGGCCACCGTCCGGGCCGAGGAGGAGACGGCCCCGGTGCCGGTCATGTCGCCGACCGTGCGGTACCGCACCGTGGCCGTGAACAGCGGCTCGTCCTCGTCCCGCGGCACGTAGGGGTTCCCGGCCAGCAGCAGGCCGTCCCGCTCGAACACCTGCCGCTCGTGCGCGTAGTAGATGGACGGGATGTCGAGCTCTTCCCGCTCGATGTACGCCCAGACGTCAAGCTCGGTCCAGTTGGACAGCGGGAACACGCGGATGTGCTCGCCGCGGCGCAGCCGCGTGTTGTACAGGTTCCACAGTTCCGGCCGCTGGTTCTTGGGGTCCCACTGGCCGAACTCGTCACGGAACGAGAACACCCGCTCCTTCGCCCTGGCCTTCTCCTCGTCCCGCCGCGCGCCGCCGAACAGCGCGTCGAACCTGTGCTCCTCGATCGCGTCCAGCAGGGTCACCGTCTGCAGCCGGTTCCGGCTCGCGTGCCTGCCGGTCTCCTCGGTCACCCGGCCGGCGTCGATGGAGTCCTGCACCGACGCGACGATCAGCCGGACCTGGAGCTCGCTGACCCGCTGGTCCCGGAACTCGAGCACCTCGGGGAAGTTGTGCCCGGTGTCCACGTGCATCACGGGGAACGGGATGCGGGCTGGCCAGAACGCCTTCTCGGCGAGCGCCAGCATCACGATCGAGTCCTTGCCGCCGGAGAACAGCAGCACCGGCCGCTCGAACTCGGCGGCGACCTCGCGCATCACGTGGATGGCTTCGGCCTCGAGCACGTCAAGCTGGGACAACTGGTAATCAGGGCGCATGCGTGACTTCCCGGATGGCTTGCAGGAGCGTGCCCGCCAGTGCGGGCCGACAGACCAGGATATCCGGCATCAGCAGGTCAGGCTGGTTGTAGACGAGCGGGGACCCGTCGATGCGGGACGCGTGGAACCCGGCCGCCCGCGCCACCGCGACGGGAGCGGCGGTGTCCCATTCGTAGAACCCGCCACCGTGCACGTACGCGTCAACCTCGGCACCGATCACGGCCGCCACCTTAGCTCCCGCTGACCCCAGGGGAACCAGTTCAGCACCAATAAGATCGGAAATATTCCGAACGAACTGCGGTGCACGCGTCCGGCTCACCACGATGCGGATCCGCCCGGACGCCTCGCCCTGGCCCCCAGCCCGCCCGGACGCCTCACCCTGGCCCCCAGCCCGCCCGGACGCCTCACCGGCACCCCCGGACGCCCCGCCGTCACCACCAGCCAAGGCTGCACCACCGTCACCATCATCCGGCGCGCCCTCACGACCACGATGGAGCATCGATGTCGTTATGGCAGCATCGATGGAGCATCGTTGTCGTTGGCCTGCGGTGGCCGTGGAAAGAACTTTGCCCTGGGCGGGGAGCGCGACGGCGCCGGCCGTGAGGTCGCCGTCGCCGGGGCCGCTGGCGTCGCTCCTTTCCCACTCTGTCCTTTCCCATAGGGCCACGTGGACGGCCCAGTCGGTGCGGCCCGGCTCGCCGAACTCCCTGGTGCCGTCGAGCGGGTCGACGATCCAGACCCGGCGCGCGCTCAGCCGCGCGGGGTTGTCGGCGCCCTCCTCGGAGAGAACGACGTCGCCGGGGCGCCGTTCGGCTAGCTCCCGGGTGAGGAACTCGTGCGACAGCCGGTCGCCCGCCTTGCGCAGCACGTCAGGGTCCCCGCCGTGGGCCCGCAGCTCGACCAGCCGCCGGCCCGCCTGCTCGGCCAGGTCACGGGCGAGCAGGTGATCGTCGCCGATGATGTCGCCAGTGATGTCGCCAGTCATCGAGGCAGCTCCTCGGGCCAGTCGGCGTGGTAGATGTTCTGGGCGTCGGCCAGGCCCTTGGTGATCAGCGTCTCGGTGGCGTCGGCGGCGCGGTCGATGAATAGCGGCAGGTCTTTGCGTTCGGCCGGGCTGAAGTCCCGCAGCACGTAGCTGGCGGCCTCCATCCGGCCCGGCGGCCTGCCGATGCCGAACCTGACCCGGTAGTAGTCGCGCGTGCCGAGGGCCTGGGTGATCGAGCGGAGACCGTTGTGACCGTTGTCGCCGCCGCCGAACTTCAGCCGCACCGCGCCGAACGGGATGTCGAGCTCGTCGTGGACCACCACCAGCCGGTCCGGCGGGATCTTGTAGAACGCGGCCAGCACCGCGACCGGCTTGCCGGACAGGTTCATGTAGGAACGCGGCCGGGCCAGCGTGACGGGAACTTCGCCGAGCCGCCCCTCAGCGATGTCGTTGCCCGACCGGTGCGCCTTGAAGCGCACTCCGGCCCGCTCGGCGAGCAGGGCCGTCACCATATGCCCCGCGTTGTGCCTGTTGCCCGCGTACTCCGGCCCCGGGTTGCCGAGGCCGGCGATGATCCAGCGTTCTCCGGTCAGCCGGCCTGCGCCCCTTCGCTGTCGGCCGCCTGGTCAGCCACCGCCTCCGGCGCCTCCGGCACTTCCCCTTCGGCTTCCTCTTCGGGCTGCTCCGCGGTCGTCCGGGCGATGACGGCCAGGACCAGCGTCTCCGGGTCGACCTGCAGGCTGACGCCCGGCGGCAGCTTCAGGTCGCTGGCGTGCACCGCCTGGCCGATGTCCATGCCGTCGACGTCGACGTCGATGCCCCGCGGGATGTTCGTCGCCTCGGCTTCCACCGGGATCTGCACGATCTGCTGGTTGAGCATCCCCTCGCCGGGGGCGATCTCGCCGGTGATCCGGATCGGCACCTCGATGGTGACCTTCTCGCCGCGCCGGACCAGGATCAGGTCCACGTGCTCGATGATGTTCCTGACCGGATCACGCTGCACCGCCTTCGGCAGGGCGATCTCACTGCCGTTCTTGAGTCCCTCAAGGCGCAGCAGCACGTTCGGCGTCTTCAGCGCGAGCATGAGGTCATGCCCGGGCAGCGTCAGGTGGCGGGTCTCGGTCCCGTGCCCGTACAGCACGGCGGGCACCAGGCCCTCGCGGCGGCTGCGGCGGGCAGCCCCCTTACCGAACTCGCTACGAGTCGCGGCAGTAATCTTGACCTCGGGCACGGTGCTTTCTCCTCACCTCAACGTGCGATGCGCGTTCGAAGTGTAGCCGAGAACGCGAGCAGGTGCGGATGCGAGCGCCCGCATCCGCGTGTGCCAGGTCACGCGGGGCCGAGCCCTACGGTCCCGGCATGTCCCGTCGGGCCCGAGCGGGACACGCTGCGGCCTTGGCCAGGCTCTGCCAATTCACTCAACGTCACGTCGGTGTCCGGGCGTTCAAGAACTGTCGCCACGCAGTTCATCTATTCCGCTCATGCACGTCACCGGCGATTTACATCTGAGCGCTAGCGGATTCCTGCCTGGTGACAGGCTATCTGACTAACGTGTAATAAACCGGGTCGAGCGTGACCTGATAATCCGAAAAAATGACTGCGGTTAGGTATCTCGTCAGGTCAGGTCGGCCGCCTTGCGGATACAGCGAAGCAGGTACGAGAGTTTGCCCGGAAGTTACCGGCTCCGGCTACCGATGGTCACCGCGGGCTTAGACCCCGTCTGCCGCGACATCTTGCCGCGCGTGCGGATACGGGCGTTCCGCATCCGCACGCGCCCTGACGCACAGCTCAGCCGTGCGGGACTACATCGGGTTCCTCGGCGGGTTCCTCGTCTTCGTCGTCGCCCTCTTCGTCGTCGTCGTCCTCGGGCTCGGTCTCACTCGCGTCCAGCCTGTAGAGCTCGTCGAGTTCGTCGCTCCCGACCAGTTCCTCAGCGACGGCTGCATTCCCCATTGGCGGTCCTCTCGTTTTCCTAGTCCCCGTAGTCGAAGAATAAATACCGGGGAGACGCGCAGCATCGTATCGGGCCGGACGCCGGCCTAGTGGGCATCTCGTTATATGTCAGATTTTGCCTGCTCGGCGCGCACCTCAGCCGCCTGGACACCGTCGCCAAGATCGTCAAAGATCCCGGCGGCCTGAGCCCACGATTCGCGGGCCTGCTCCGGCAAGCCATTGCGAGCCTGCACGCTGGCAAGCAACCTCAGCGTGACCGCCTGCCTGTTCCTGTTACCCGCAGCCTGGTGGCTGTTAAGCGACCGCTGCAGGCATTCCAGGGCTTCGGAGTCCTGTCCCAGGGATACGTAGCACTCCCCGAGGATGTGCATGGCGTACCCTTCACCATCGGTGTAGCCGACCTCGGCGAAGGCCCGGCGGGCTTGTTGCAGGGAGTCAATTCCGTCCTCGGCACGGCCGACGCCCAGGAGAGCCGCGCCCAGGTTGGACAGGGCGACGCCTTCGCCGTACCGGTCACCGACATCCCGGTTCAGTTCCAGGGCCCGCCGCAGCAAGCCGATGACCTCGTCCATCCGGCCGAGGTGCTCGTAGGCGTCGGCGAGGTTATTGGCCGCCTGCGCCTCGCCCATCCGGTCGCCGATCTCGTGCCGGATCGCAAACGCCTGCTCCAGGTGACCGATGCCTTCGCTTTCGTTGGTTCGGCCGAGGGCGTCGCCCAGGTTGTTCAGCACCCATGCCTCGCCCTGGCGGTTACCCGCACGCCTGGCGCTCTCCAGCGCGATGCGGTGCGTGCCGATGCAATCCACCCAGTTCTGCCGGCTGTTGAAGACGATGAACAAGGGAGCTGGCAGCCGCCAGGCAATGTCATGCATGCCGCACTCCGAGGCCTGACGGGTGGCGGCGACCACGTTGACGCGTTCGCTGTCATACCAGCCGAGGGCGTCCTCGGCACCGGTGAAGCTGAGCGGTGGTTGCCGGGGGTCGTCGGCGCCGCCGAGCGGCATGTTGTAGCGATAGGGCAAGACGGCTGTGGCGGCCGCGTCGGCCGTGCGCATGTACCAGGTGAGAAGGCGCCTGATCGCGGCCTCGCGGTCTGGCGCGGAGAGGTCTGCCACGGCTCGTTCGGAAGAATAAACACGGAGCAGGTCGTGAAACTGGTACCTATCGGGGGCCTTGGACTCGAGTAGGTGCGCATCCACGAGAATCTCAAGCGCATCGGCGGCCGGGTACTCCTGTACGCCGAAAAGAGCTGCCGCCGCCGCCGACGAGATCGTGGGCCCATGCCACAGGCCGAGCAGGCGGAACGCGTCGGCCGGGGTAATGCCGTCCGGGTGGATGCTCGCGGGCAGGCTGGCAAAGCTCACCTGGAAGCTGGCGCGGACCGCCAGGTCGCCTACTCTCAGCTCATCTAGCCGCCGGTGCTCGTCGCGGAGCCGGTTCGCCATCGCCCGGATGGTCCAGCCACTGCGGGTGGCCAGCCGCGCGGCGCAGATCCTGATCGCAAGCGGCAGGCCGGCGCAGGCCAGCAGCAGCTCGGCTGTGGCCTCAGGCTCGGCCGCCGCCCGCTGGTCGCCCACCACCCTGGTGAACAGCGCCAGCGCCTCATCGTCGTCGAGTACGTTGAGGTCGACCAGTCTGGTACTGGCCAGGTCGGGCATCCGGCTGCGGGTCGTGACCAGCACGGCGCACGACGCGGTGCCCGGCAGCAGCGATCTGACCTGGGCGGCATCACGCGCGTTGTCGAGCACGATGAGCATCCGGCGCCCGGCGAGGGTGGTCCGGTACCTGGCCGCGCGCTCATCCGCATCGGCCGGGATCTCCCGGCCGATAACGCCGAGGTCGCGGAGAAACCTGGCGAGCACGTCCGCCACCGGGAGCGGATGCGAGGTCGCGCCGAGCAGGTCGACGTACAGCTGACCATCGGGGAAGCTGCCGCGGACGCGGTGAGCCGCATGCACCGCCAGGGATGTCTTGCCCAACCCGCCGGATCCGGCGACCAGCGCGATGCGGACCGCCCCGGAGTCGTCGTTCGCGCCAGCGGCTGACAGCAGGTCGCACAGGTGCTTCAGCTGATCATCGCGACCGGTGAAGTCGGCGATGTCCGCGGGCAACTGGGCTGGCACCGGTACCGATCGCGGGACGCTGGCCGCCGCGGGAGCGGGGGCAGATTCCGGCGGCCTGGAGCTTGCCTCCACTGTGCCGGCCGATATGATGCCCGCCGGGGCGCCGTTATCTTTCGCGACGGCGTCGTCTTGGGCGAGCATGTCGGCATAGAGCTGGCGCAACTCGGCGCCAGGATCAACGCCGAGCTCATCGGCGATGGCACTCCGCGCCTGCCCGTAAACATCAAGCGCCTCCGCGTGACGGCCCGCGCCATCAAGGGCTCGCATCAACAGCAGCCACAGACCTTCCCGCAGCGGATGGTCAGCCAGGAGCCTGCGCAGTTCCGATACGACCTGGGCGTGGCCGCCGCAGGCGAGCTCCGCCGTGATCCGGAGCTCGGCGGCATCGAGGCGGAGCTCGGCAAGCCGTTCGGCCTCCGCCTCGACCAGCGGCGTCGGCGGGACGTCAGCCAGCGGGCTTCCGTGCCAGAGCATGAGCGCCTCGGCGAGCTGGCTCGCCGCGCCTTCCGGGTCGCCGACCGCGAGCGCCCGCCTGCCGTTGCGGACCATGGTCTCGAATAGCTGGGCGTCGGTGTCCGCTGGGCCGACGCGGAGCTGGTAGCCGGGAGCCCGGGTGACCAGGAGGGTACTATCCGTGTCGCCCAGGAGCCGGCGCAACCTGAGCACGTAGATGCTGACGAGATTGGCCGCCTTCGCGGGCGGTGTGTCCCCCCACACCTCGTTGATCAGGACGTCGGCAGGAACGATCTGCCCAGGGTGGATCAGCAGGGTCGCCAGGAGGGAACGCCACTTCGGCGCGCCGATCCCCCGCCAGTCTTCTCCGGCCCGGATCTCAAGCGGTCCGAGCAGCCGGAACCTCACCATTACCCGGGATCACTCGCCTCCGGTTAGACGGAAATCGACCGTCAGGGTCTTCACTTAACCACGACTCAATCGGGGCGTAAGCCGCCGGCCCCACAATGTGCCTGTGCCTATCGCGTCGGCAATGGAGCCCAAGGCGAGCAATTTGCATGTGCGCCGGACGGCAACGGGGGCGTCGTCCGACCGGCGCCCTGAACGCCCGCTCGCCTAGCGGGGTGGGCGCGGCGGGAAGCGGTCCTGGCCCCTGGCAGGGGCGGGGGAGGGACCGGCCTTGTGGCCAGGACCGCCCGGAGCCGCTGACATGGCCGTCGTCCTCGCGCCTCTGGCGGGGGCGGGGACGACGGTCTCCGGCCGCGCGCTTGAGCATCGCGCGATCTCAGCTCTGGCCGTCGAACAGGCTGGTGACGGAGCCGTCGCTGTACACCTCGCTGATCGCCCGGGCCAGCAGCGGCGCGATCGACAGCACGGTGAGCTTGTCGAACTGCTTGTCCTGCGGCACGGGCAGCGTGTTCGTGATGATGACCTCGCTGATCCTCGAGTTCTTCAGGATGTCCACGGCCGCGCCCGACAGCACGCCGTGCGTAGCCGTGGCGATGACCCGGTCCGCGCCCTGCTCGAACAGGGCCTCTGCGGCCTTAGCTATGGTCGCGCCGGTATCGATCATGTCGTCGACCAGGATGCAGGTGCGGCCGGCCACCTGCCCGACCACCTCGAACATCCTGACCTGGTTGGCCACATCCGGATCGCGCCGCTTGTGGATGATGGCCAGCGGGCAGCCGAGCCGGTCGGTCCACCGTTCGCAGACCCGGACCCGCCCGGCGTCGGGCGCGACGACCGTGACCTGGCTGAGGTCGAGCTTCTTCTCCAGGTAGGTGGCCAGGATGGACAGCGCGAACAGATGGTCCACCGGGCCGTCGAAGAAGCCCTGGATCTGGGCGGTGTGCAGGTCGACCGCCATGAGCCGGTCGGCGCCCGCGGTCGCGAACAGGTCGGCCATGAGGCGGGCCGAGATCGGCTCGCGGCCCCGGTTCTTCTTGTCCTGCCGGGCGTAGCCGAAGAACGGCGTCACGACCGTGATGCGCCTGGCCGAAGCTCGCTTGAGGGCGTCGACCATGATCAGCTGCTCCATGATCCACTCGTTGATGGGCGAGGTGTGGCTCTGCAGCACGAACACGTCGCAGCCGCGGACGGAATCCAGGAAGCGAACGAAGATCTCGCCGTTTGCGAAGTCGAAGAGCTTGGTCGGTGTCGGCTTGATGCCCAGGCACGCGGCTACCTCATCGGCCAGCTCGGGGAAGGCCCGGCCGGAGACGAGCATCATCCTCTTCGCGCCCGACGGTATCTTGTCGTTCACCTGGCTTGCGTCTCCTCGTCCTCGGACCGCGCCGAGCCTTCGACTGTCCCTGGGCTCTCTTTGGTCCCTGAGCTCTCTTTAGTCCCTGAACTCTCGGCTGAGCCTGAGCTCTCGGCTGAGCCGGATCCCGTGGCGTGGCGGGCGCGCGCGGCCGCCTCCGCGGCCGGCGTGCCCGGCCGCCGCCGCTCCACCCAGCCTTCCGAATTGTGCTGCTTACTGCGGGCGACCCCGAGCGCTCCCGGGGGAACGTCCTCAGTGATCACCGACCCGGCGGCCGTGTAGGCGCCATCCCCGATCTCCACGGGAGCGACCAGCATGTTGTCGGCGCCTATCCGCACGTAGTCACCCACTGTCGACCGATGCTTCGCGATCCCGTCGTAGTTGACGAAGACCGTGGCCGCGCCGATGTTGGAATGCGCGCCGATGTCGGCATCCCCCACGTAGGTCAGGTGCGGCACCTTAGAGCCTTCGCCGACCGTCGCGTTCTTCAGTTCCACATTGGTCCCGATATGCGCCCCCGGGCCGATCCGGGTGCCGGGCCGCAGCCGGGCGAACGGACCGACGTCGGCGCCTGGGCCGATCTCGGCCGACTCGCAGACCGCGTAGAGAACCTTCGCATCGGGTGCGACCAAGGTGTCCCTGAGCAGGCAGTCCGGGCCGATCCGGGCTCCGGACCCCACCACCGTATGCCCTTCCAGGTGTGTCCCCGGCAGGATTTCCGCGTCTGGGGCCAGGGTGACATCGACGTCGATCCAGGTCGCGGCGGGGTCAACGATCGTGACCCCGGCTCGCATCCACGTCTCAAGCAGCCGCTCGTTGAAGGCGCGGCGCACCTTGGCGAGCTGAACCAGGTCGTTCACGCCCTCGACCTCAGCCGGGTCGGCGGCCAGGATGGTGCCCGCGTGATGACCGTCGCCGCGCAGGATCGCCACCACGTCGGTGAGGTACTCCTGGCCCTGCGCATTGCTGGTGGCGACCCGCTTGACCGCGTCGGCCAGCAGGGCGCCGTCAAAGGCGTAGCAGCCGGAATTGATCTCGTCGATCGCCCGCTGCGCCGCGGTGGCGTCGGCTTCCTCGACGATCTCGGCTAGCGAGCCGTCGGCGTCCCTGATGATGCGCCCGTACCCGGACGGGTCAGGGATCCGCGCGGTGAGCACGGTCACCGCGTTCGCGGCGGCGGCGTGCTCCCGGACCAGCGCGGCCAGCGTCCGGGCCCGGAGCAGGGGCATATCGCCGTAGGTCACCACCACGATGCCGGGCATGACGCCGAGCGCTTCGGTCACCATGCGGACCGCGTGGCCGGTGCCGCCCAGTCGCTCCTGCACGACGACGCACACATCGGGCACATGCCTGGCGGCTTCGGCGCTGACCTCATCCCGGCGGTGGCCGGCCACGACGACGACGCGCTGCGGGTCAAGCTCGCCCGCCGCCGCCAGCGCGTGCCCGAGCATGCTGCGACCGCACAGGGAATGCAGCACCTTCGGGATCCGCGATTTCATCCGGGTGCCCTCGCCTGCGGCAAGGACGATGACAGCGACCGGGCGAGGTTCGCTCACGCGGCAAGTCTCCTCGGGTTATCGCGCCTGCATCTGCGGTTTCCGGGCCTTCCGGGGTATCGACCCGCCGAACCCGCCGAGCCGGCACTTTCAGGATGCTTCAGGTTGCCGGATGTGACGGCGAATGTGTTTACCCACCCCTCATCCGCAGGATACCGTCCGGTTGCCATGATCGGATGGCAGGTCTCCGCGACGGCCGGGACAAGTCCTTCATCCCGGGCTCCGGTCCTAGCCTAAGGCCACAGCCCAGGGCACTGGGCCGAAGGTTCAGCCCGGCTCGTTCCCGCTGGACTTAGTAACTGCAGGTGACTGCCCGTTCCCCCGCGACTCAGGTGCGCCTTGCGCGGGTCCGATGAGCTGCCCGGACCCGGATCCGTTCACCCCGCTCGCTCCTTCGGCGGCCGACCCGGGCCCGACGAGCTCGCTGGGCTCGATGCCGCCTTCGGCGGCCACCGCGGCCAGTTCGGCGCCGAGCGGCTCAGCGCCGACGCCGGCCCGCTTGCGCTTGCCGGTGAGCAGGGACGCGATGGCGGCGATCACGTTGGCCACGATCGCGAACGCGAACGCCACCCCGAGACCGTCGTGGAACGGGCCGGTGATCAGGTGCGGGAAGAACTCGCGCCCGGCGACGTACGCGGCGTGGCCCGCGGGCAGATGTCCCAGCAGCGGGCCGAGGAGCTGCTGCATCGGGTTGTAGCCCAGGAAGGCCGCGAACAGGACACCGATCGGCGGCAGGTGGGAGATCTTGTCCGCGGCGGCGAACGGAATGCCCTGCGCGGTCAGGCCGCTGGACATCGCGCCCGGCAGCTTGCTGGAAAGGCCGGCCACCATCAGCGAGAAGAAGATCCCGATGGACAGCACGAAGGCCGTGTTCTGGAAGGTCGCGATCATGCCGCCGGCCGCGCCACGCTGGTCGGCCGGCACGGAGTTCATCATCTCGGCCCGGTTCGGCGAGGCGAACAAACCCGAGCCGAACCCGTTGAGCACGATGATGAGCGCGAACACCCAGTACGGGAAGTCCACCGGCAGGAACAGCAGGAGGAAGAAGCTCAGCGCGGTCAGCAGCGCCCCGCCCACGGTGAACGCCTTGGCGCCGTACCGGTCGGACAGCACGCCGGACAGCGGCGCCGAGACGAGGAACCCAAAGGTCAGCGGCACCAGGTAGATCCCCGCCCACAGCGGGGTCTGGCTGAAGCTGTAGCCGTGCAGCGGCAGCCAGATCCCCTGCAGCCAGATGATCAGCATGAACTGCATGCCACCACGACCGAGCGCCAGCATGAAGTTCGCGATGTTGCCCGCGGCAAAGGCCCGGATACGGAAGAGCGAGAGCCGGAACAGCGGCTCGGCGACCTTCGTCTCCACGAAGCCGAACACCACAAGCGCTGCCAGCCCGCCGAACATGGCGGTGAGCACCCACGGGTTGGTCCAGCCCATGGGGTGGCCGCCGTACGGCAGCAGGCCGTAGGTGATGCCGACCAGGATCGCGATCAGCCCGGCGGCGAACAAGATGTTGCCCGACCAGTCCATCCGGGCGGGCTTCCGCGTCCCGATGTCCCGGAGCATGAAATACGCCCACACGGTGCCGAACGCTCCGAT
>Ga0208696_1001221_pt1 | contig 15510 bp, 13 predicted proteins | sample Sb_taG_9_FD_187711 | JGI IMG/M metagenome (GOLD analysis project Ga0208696, IMG submission 187711) | Peat soil microbial communities from Weissenstadt, Germany - Sb_50d_b_LC metaG (SPAdes) (version 2) | ecosystem: Environmental > Terrestrial > Soil > Wetlands > Peat | place: Germany...
CGGTCAGCACGATCTCCATCAGCAGGGCCTGCCAGTTCTTGTACCCCGGGCCCGGCAGCGTCGCCCCCAGATGCTCGACGTTCCCGAACACCCAGCGCAGGAACAGGCAGGCCAGCGTCGCGCCGATGAGCTGGATGATGATGTAGCCCGGGACCCGTTTCCACGGGAAGTCCCCGCGCAACGCGAAGGCCAGCGACACGGCCGGGTTCAGGTGCGCGCCGGAGACCGCGCCCATGAACAAGATGATCGCCGTCACCATCAGGCCCGGGGCGACCACCGCCGCGGCCAGGCTGATCTGCCCCTTGGCGTGCAGCAGCCCGCCGCCCGCGGCGGCCAGCACCAGCGCGAAGGTACCCAGCAGCTCCGAGAACAGCCGCCGCCACGCCTTGCGCGGGTCATCGAAATCCGCACGGTCCCCGAACTCAAGCCACAGCACGTGGCGCGTGCGCGGGAACGCCGCCCCCAGCGCCGCCGGGTCGACCTGCCGGGCCGCCGGGCCGCTGACAGCATCCGCCCCCGGCGCGGCCGCGTGCTTGCCCGGACCATCCGCCCGGCTCACCGGCACGTTGTCTGCCATGCCTGATCCTTCCCGTCAAGCGCACCGACAATGCTTCGCAATCAGGAGCGTAAGCCCGCGCGCCCCGATCCTCGCCTGCGCGGCGGGAACGGGCCCAGCTCCCGCCGTCCTCGCGCTGCCGCGCGACGTCAGTCCTCAGGCGCAGTCCCGTTCCAGTTCTCCTGGTCCTTATCGTTGTTCCCGGTGCGCCCGGCAGGCCAGGGACTAAGGTCCCCGTCGCAGAGTAGGGTCGGGCAACCGGGCCCTGGGCAGAAAGGTCTTGCAGGCGGGTGGCGGCAGCGCCCGGGACCGGCCGGCCGGGCCGCGGCAGGAGCATGTGACGATGACGGCTGAACCGCCGGAAAGCCCGGTCACCGAAGCAGTGTGCAGCCTGGAAGTACGCTGGATCTTCCCGGGCCAGCTGGAGACCGCGGTGGCCCGGTGGTTCGCCCGGTTCCCGGGAACGGTGGAGTCACGCGAGGACACCTACCTGCTGGATCCGCCGTTGCGCGGGCTGTCGGTGAAGGTCCGCGGGAGCGGGCACTGGAAGTGAAGGTGTACCGCGGCAGCCCGGGGATCCGGGAGGTGGCGGGCCGCGCCCGCGGCCGCATGGAGACCTGGCACAAGTGGTCCTTTCCCGTCAGCCCGCTTAGCCCCGGCGTCGGTGACCCGCCCGGCTGGCGGCCGGTCCGCAAGAGGCGGCGGATCAGCCGGTTCCCGCTGGCCAGCGGACAGATCCCGGGGCGCGGCGCGCGGTCGGCCGAGCAGCCGGGTTGCGAGGTGGAACTCGCCGAGGTCCGCACGGGCGGCCAGGACTGGCGGACCCTGGGATTCGAGGCGACCGGCCCCGCCGATCTGCTCCGCATCGAACTCCAGGCCACCGCCGCGCTCGTGTTCGCCCAGGCCCCGCCCGGTGGCGTGGAACCCGGCCCGGACGACTCCAGGTCCTACGCGCAGTGGCTGTGCTGGCCGCCGGGCGCCGAGAGTGGACGCTGACGCCTAAGGACTCTCCCTCTGCCGGATGATGAGTTTCCCGGTTCCCAGAGCACAAACAGTGCGACTGCGGGGGAACGGCAAGAAGCAGGACTCGCGCCCGGCCATCACAGGCCGAACACCACCTTGAAGTCGTTCTGCATGCTCACGACCGTCCAGCCGCGTTCCTTCGCCGTGGCCAGAGCCTTCTCCGAACCCGCGTCGAGGCGATGGCAAGGCGCGCAGGCCCGGACTGTACGCCGACGCGGCATACGCGATGATCACCAAGCCGAGCCGCCACTGCACGGGGAAGGCGTTCCTGTGCGAGGACGTGCTGCCCGGCGAAGGCGTTACCGACTTCGACAGGTACGCCGACCAGTCCGGCGCCGAGCCGCAAGCCAACCTCTTCGCTGACCACGCCCGACAAGGTCCGGCTGGGAGAACAGGCCTACGTGAAGGCCCCGATGCCGGTGATGGCGCGGCCGACGATGAGCGTCTGCATGGTCTCGGTGCCCTCGAAGGTATGGATCGCCTCCAGGTCGACCATGTGCCGCATGACCTGGTAGTCAAGGAGGATCCCGTTGCCGCCGAGCATGTCGCGCGCGTCGGCGGCCAGCGCGCGCGCCTTGCGGGTGTTGTGCATCTTGGCCAGCCCGGCCACGGTGGGGGTGAGCCGGCCGGCCTCGGCGAGGCGCCCGATCTGCAGGCAGTACAGCTGCATCGCGGTCAGGTCGGCGAGCATGGACACCAGCCGCTGCTGGATGATCTGGAAACTGGCCAGCGGTTCGCCGAACTGCCGCCGCTGCGCCGCGTAGCGAACGGCGGTGTCGTAAGCGGAGGTGGCGTGGCCCAGCGCCGCCCAGGCGCAGGTGCTCCGGGTCGTGGCCAGGACCCGGCTGGTGTCCTGGAACGAACGCGCCCCGGGCAGCCGGTTCTCGGCCGGCACCCGGACGTTCTCCAGCGTGATCTCGGCCTGCCACACTGCTCGCAGCGATACCTTCCCCTCGATCACGCTGGCCTGCAGGCCCGGGGATCCCTTCTCCACCACGAACCCGTTGACCTGCCCGTCCTCGGTACTGCGGGCCCAGACGACGATCAGGTCGGCCACGGTTTCCAGGCCGATCCAGCGCTTGGCGCCGTTCAGCACCCAGCCGTCCCCGTCGGGGCGGGCAGACGTTTCGAGCGCGACCGAGTCCGAGCCGTGGTCGGGCTCGGTGAGAGCGAAGGCGCCGAGCTTGTCCATCCGCGCCATGTCAGGCAGCCACCGCGCCTTCTGCTCCTCCGAGCCGCACATCGCGATCGACTGCATGGCCAGGCCCGCATGCACGCCGAGGACGACACCCAGGCTGCCGTCCCCGCGGTGCAGCTCCATGGTGACCAGCCCGCACGCCATCGGGCTCATCTCGGCGCACCCGTAGCCTTTGATGTCCTCGCCGACGATGCCGAGCTCGGGCAGCCGCTTGACCAGCGGCCACGGGATCTCGGCCCGTTCCCAGTACGGGCCGATGACCGGCACGACCTCCTCGTCGGCGAACCGCCGGACGGTGATGAAGTGCGACCATTGCTCGTCGGTGAACTGCTCGCGTACGGAGAAGAAATCCGTGCCGAGCGACTCCCCGAGATGCATGCTGATGACCTGTGTCACCTTGGGCTCCTGTCGGCGGTGAGGAATGCCTCCACGACCGGTGCCATGCGTTCGGCGTCCGTGGCCAGCTCCAGGTGGCCGCCGTGATAGATGTGCAGCTCGCTGCGCGGTATCAGCCGTGCATGATCCGCGCGTTGATCAGCGGGATGATCGGGTCGTCGTCGCCCGCCAGGATCAGGGTGGGCGGCCGCCGCCGCGGCAGCCGCGGCAGGCTGGTCCAGGCGATGCTGGACAGCAGCTGGTAGTAGTAGCCGGTGGACGGGCCCAGGCGTGTCGTCGTCGCGTGCAGCAGGTCACGGGCCAGGGCCGGATCGTCGCGCACGCTGCCCCCGTAGAGCTCACCGGCGATGCGGGCCGCGTGTCCCGGGTCCCGGTGGCGCCGCGGCGTGAGCATGCGCAGCAGGACGCGGGGATGTCCGGGCACCATCAGCGCGCCTGGCCCGGTCGCCACCAGCACGAGGCGGCGCACCCGCGCGGCCAGCACCACCGCGATCCGGCCGGACACGCCGGTGGCCCCCAGCACCAGCACGGTTTCCCCCGGCTGCAGCATGGCCCGCCGGGTCAGCGCCAGCCAGGCGCCGACTCCGGGGTTGACGATGGCGGCGGCGGTCACTTCGTCCAGGCCGTCGGGCAGCGGCAGGGTGAGACCGGCCGCCGCGCGCTGGGCCATGGGGGCCCCAGGGGGCGCGGACACCACCGAAATACACCCGGGTGCCGTCCGGGGCGCGGCCCGTGCCGTCGATACCGGGGATCATCGGCAGCATGCCCTGGCTGCCGTAGTGCTCGCCGCTGGCCAGCATCCGCACGATCGGGTGCAGCCCGGCGGCGGTGACCTCGACCAGGGTCTCCCCGCCGGTCACGCCCGGCTCGGCGAAGTCGGCGAACCGCGGGCCCCGCTCCAGCGAATCGATCACTGCCGCCTTCATCACCCACGCCTCCCGCAGAGGACACCCAGCCGAATCGTACAGAACCCGGACCCGCCGAACTTCTTCAACCCCACCCCGGGGCCGGCCTGCGGCATCCGCTCACCGTCGTCTCGCCCGCAGACCTCGGCGGTTCGGCGCATGCGCGCCGGCCACTGGCCGGTCCGGCCTCTGCTGCTCGAACCTGCAAGCCGGTATTGAACGGGCCGATCCGGCGCGGTTACCACCGCTACTCCCCCGCAGCAGCGTGGTCACGCGATATACCGATGAGCGGGCTCGACATCGCCGTAGTCTGAGGCAGGCGCTTGTGTCGCGCAGCAACGGAGAGGAACTGATCTTCCATGACGAGGTACGTGATCGGTCCGGACGTCGCCATTCGCCTAGCTGGTGACGAGGCCGTGGTTCCCGACGGGCATCATATGCTGGCGCCGGCGCTTCTTCGCTCGCAGCTGCTGTCGCTCCTCTACCAGGCGGTACGCCGCGGTGAGATGACCAAGGAGGATGCCGAGCGACGCCTCTTCTACGTGCGCGGGATGCGGATCCGGCTGCTCGAAGACCACGAGCTTCAGGTCGTCGCATGGAAGGTCGCCGACCAGCTCGGCTGGTCTGACACGTTTGACGCCGAGTACGTCGCTCTGACCCAGCTCCAGGCCGACGCTTTGATCACGCTCGATCGGCAACTCGCCGATGCCGTGAAGGATCTGGTGACTGTCGCACCTATCGAGGCGCTGTTCTGATCGAAGCAATCCTTGCGAACGGTCCTGCCGCCCGATGGCACTCATATGCGGCTGATCGTTAATGGTGCTCACGTTGAGGGAGAGCGGGGCCGGTCTCCAGTACGCCGTACGGCATAGCGCACGTGGGAGCCGTCGGGACCACGCTTTTTCGACCGGTTCATCGCCACCGACGACAGGGACCAGCTACCAGATAACCATCCGTGACATCGGCAGCGGCCCCATGGGGTGGACCCTGATGCTGCGTCCCGACCTCGCCGGACGATACGCAGTGGCTAGACCTCGCCACCACCCCCGCCGACCCCGCCGTCCGCGTCGGCCTGAACCCGCCGGCCCCGGAAACCCGCCCGCCAGGCGCCGCGGATGTGACAGCCGGAAAGACGGCTCTCGGCCCCGGTGAGCACCTGCTGCACACCATGGCGGGACGGCTGCTCGCGGCGGCCTGGCCCGCCCGGCAGGACATGCTCCCGGCCGTCCGCTTCCACGCCGGAGGCGCTCATATGGCTGGCCTGCTTGTTGCCTACGGAGGGTTACGGGCCTATGAGCACATTTCCGCCCGTTGCGGACTATGCCTTCCTGTCCAACTGCGAGCAGAGCTGCCTGGTCGCGCCGGACGGCTCGGTCGAGTGGCTGTGCCTGCCCCGCCCCGACTCGCCGAGTGTGTTCGGGGCGCTGCTGGACCGGACCGCGGGGGAGTTCAGGTTCGGTCCGACCAGTGCCCAGGCGCCGCATCACCGCAGATACGTCCCGGGCACCATGGTGCTCGAGACGACCTGGCATACCCCTACCGGCTGGCTGGTCGTTCATGACCTGCTGGTGATGGGCCGGACCGAAGTCAGTCACCGCCGCGCGGACTACCGCCGGGCGCTGACCGACTTCGGCGCCACCGGTGTGCTGCTGCGGACCGCAACGTGTATCGGCGGCCAGGTCGAGGTGATGGTGGATTGCTCCCCGCTGTTCGGCTACGGGACCACCGGGGGGACCTGGAGCTACCGGGGTGAGGGGTACGTGTCGATGACGGTCGCCCCGGAAGAGGGCGACCTCCGGCTCGATCTGGCCGGGAACATCCGGCTCGGGGTGTTCGGCATCCGCTGCTACGGCCGCACCACGCTGACCGACGGCGAGTCGGCGTACGTCACCTTGTCCTGGGGCGCCGGCAGCGTCCCTGGAAGCTGGGAGGAGGCCGCCGCCGCGCTGAACGCCACCGTCGGCTACTGGCGCGACTGGCTGAACGCGGCCAAGGTGCCCGACCATCCGTGGCGGCCCTACCTCGAGCGCAGCGCGCTGACCCTCAAGGGGCTGAGCTATGCCCCGACCGGCGCCATCATGGCCGCGGCGACCACCTCGCTGCCCGAGACACCGGGCGGGGCGCGCAACTGGGACTACCGCTTCACCTGGATCCGGGACTCGGCGTTCATGCTCCGATCGCTGTATGAGCTCGGTTTCGGCTGGGAGGCGATCGAGTATCTCGGCTTCATCATCGACGCCGTCAGCAGCGGCGACCGCGACGGGCCGTTCGAGCTGCAGATCATGTACGGCATCGGCGGTGAACGGGAGCTCACCGAGCGGACCCTGGACCACCAATCCGGGTGGCGGGGAGCCCGCCCGGTCCGGGTGGGCAACGGCGCCTGGAACCAGCGCCAGCACGACGTATGGGGAATGATCCTGGACGCGGTCGACGTCCAGTTCCGGCGGAATGCCTCCCAGATCGAGATGCCGCTGTGGGAGGGCCTGGCCGGGTTCGTGCAGGCCGCCCTGGAGCACTGGCGTGAGCCGGACCAGGGCTCTGGGAGGTCCGGGGCGAGCCGAAGCACTTCACCGCCTCCAAGGTGATGTGCTGGGTGGCGGCATCACGCGGCGCCGACCTGGCCAGGCAACGCGGCGACGAGCGGGCCAAGCGGTGGCAGGCGGGCGCCGACGAGATCAGGGCCGAGGTATTCGAGAAGGGCGTGTCAGACCGGGGCGTGTTCCGGCAGCATTACGAGACCGACGATCTGGACGCCTCGCTGCTGCTGCTTCTGCTCATGGGGTTCCTGCCCCCCAGCGACGAGCGCATCAGAGCGACCGTGCTGGCCATTGCCGGCGAGCTGACCAAGGATGACCTGGTCCTGCGGTATCGGGTCGAGGGAACCGACACCGGGTTCTCCGGCGAGGAGGGAACGTTCACCATCTGCTCGTTCTGGCTGGTGTCGGTACTGGCGATGATCGGCGAGACGGACCGCGCACGAGCGCTCTGCCAGAAGCTGCTGTCGTTCGCCGGGCCGCTTCTGCTCTACGCGGAGGAGATCGACGCCACAACCGGCGAGCATCTCGGGAACTTCCCGCAGGCGTTCACCCACCTGGCCCTGATCGAGGCAGTGTCGCTGCTCATCGCGTCCGAGCTAGCAGAGGCCGTCAAGTCCGCCGGGTGGGATCCGGCGGCTAGCACCCAGGTCCGTTCGGGATAGAAAGCTACTGATCCGAACGGACCGTGGTGCGCGCCCGGGAACCACCCTGACGCCGCCGCTGGGCGTGTCACGCCCAGCTGGTGAGGGCGATGGCCAGGTAGGCGATGGTGATGGCGAGGGCGAGCAGGGCCGGTGCCATCTCCTTGCCGCCGTCCGCTGCCCGCCGGTGGGTGATCACCGCGCCGAGGAGCAGCAGGGCCATCCCGGCCGCGGCGGCCAGGCCGAGGGGATGCCACCACAGGCCGATCAGGATGCCTGCGGCGGCGGCGAGCTCGGCTACGCCGATGAGCCGGTATCTGGGCCAGGGAATACCGAAGTGCTCGGCGGACTGCCGCATCTTCGGCTGGCCCAGCAGCTTACCGACTGCCGGAAGGAGACAGACCGCGGTCATGAGCAGTGAGATCGTGACGAACATGGGAACCTCTTCTAGCGGGTAGACGGGAACGGGCGGGCGTGATCGGGATGAGCTGGCGGGTGAGCCGTGTCCGGAGACCCGCGGCGGGCCGTGGCCGGGATGGGCCAGGGCAGGCGCGGCAGCTGGCACCGGGGCGCCACCGCCGCGACCACGCGGTCCGGGCGCACGACGATGGTCAGCGCCGGGTTGGACCCCAGGACCGCCAGGGCGCGTAGGCCGGCGGGCCGCCGGTCGCCGGCGAGACGGACGTCGATCCAGCCGGCGTCTGGGTCCGCGGCGGGCCGGCCGGGTGTTCCGGCGGCGTGTGAGCTGCTGATCCGCACCAGGACCAGGCCGTGCCGGCGGCAGAAGTCCACCAGCCCGGCGTCGGGGCGCCGCGCGGTCAGCACGGCGGTGCGTCCGGCCAGGATCGCGTCTAGCCGGACCGGCGGTCCGTCGCCGGCGGACACTAGCGGGTTGGGGATCAGGCCGCCGATCCGCAGCGCGGAGGGGATGCCGGAAAGGATCAGGCGCCGCGGGGGGCGCTGCAGGGCGCCGGCTTTCAGCCGCGGCGTCGCCGTGGACCCCATGGCCTGGCAGACCCGTTCGCTGCGGACCGCGGCGGCCAGGGCGATCCGGCGGACGGCGGCGGCCCGGTCCTGGCCGCCGGTCATGGCCCAGCCGACCCGGACGGCCTTTTTCACCAGGGCCCTGGCGTGCGGGCGGCGTTCGGTGTCGTAGCTGGCCAGCAGGTCCTCCCCGGCCCGGCCGGTGAGCACGTAGGCGAGCTTCCAGGCCAGGTTGTCCGCGTCGCGCAGCCCGGCCGCCAGGCCCTGGCCGATGAACGGCGGGGTGAGGTGCGCGGCGTCGCCGAGCAGGAAGACGCGCCCGGTCTGGAAGCGGGACGCCAGCCGGGCCCGGAACGTATAGGTGGCGGTGCGGATGATCTCCAGGCCGCCCAGGTCGGTGCGCCCGGTCCAGGGCCGCAGCAGCCGGCCGAGGGCCTGCGGGGTGATCAGGCCGGCTTCGTCCTCGCCGTCGCGCAGCCGGAACTCCCAGCGGTACCGGTCGCCGGTGACGTACATGAAGGTGGCGGCCCGGGCCGGGTCGCAGATCTGCTCCACGCCGTCCCAGGTGTCAAGGCCGGTCTCGGCGCGGATGTCGATGACGAGCCAGCGCTCGGTGAAGCCCAGGTCGTCCATGGTGATCCCGGCCAGTTCCCGGATCGTGCTGCTGGCGCCGTCACAGCCCAGCACGAACCGGCCGGTGAACGTCTGCAGGTCTCCGGCGATGCGGGCGTGTACCCGGACCGGGTCCGTGGTGAGCGGGCCCAGGGCGCCGTCCATCCCGCAGACCTCGGCGCCGCGGCGCAATTCGACTAGCGGGTGCGCCGTGACCCGGGCGAGCATCAGCTCTTCCAGGTCGGGCTGGTGGAACATGTTCGCCTGCGGGAAACCATGCTCACTGGCCTGGTGCTCCCGCCGGAACTCCGCCATCACGCGGTGCCCGGCGTCGAGCAGGCGCAGCCCGCTGCCGGGCCGGGACCGGTCCAGGAATCCCTCGCTCACGCCGATCCGGTCCAGGGTCCGGGCGACCTCGTCGTCTAGATGGACCGCGCGGGGCAGGGGGTGGGGCTGGGTGTGGCGTTCCAGCAGGGTGACGGGGATCCCGGAGTCGGCGAGCAGGAGGGCCGCGGTGCAGCCGGCCGGGCCGGCGCCGACGATGATGACGGGCTCCTGGGTCGCGGGGTTCTGGCCGTTCATGGTCATGTCTCTTTCTGCGGGTCACTTGCTGGTGGTCTGGGCGGCGGGCGACGGCCCGGAGCGGACGGTGAGGGCGAATCCGGCGACGGCGTCGCGGACCCGGCCGGGGTCGGCGCCGGTCACGGTGACGACCAGCCGCCCGTGTTCGTGCGCCGCGGTGGCCCGGGCATCCGCCACGCCCGCCGCGGCCAGCGCCTCGGTGATGGCGCGGACGGCGGCGTCGGCGATCAGCGCGGGCTTGAAGTGCTTGCCCACCTCGGTGACCGGGATGGCGTCGATCGGGTAGATGTGCTTGGGCCGGGCGGCGGGCTCGTCGATGGCGGTGCCGGACCACGCCAGCAGTTCCGCCTCGTCGAACCGGCCGGGGTCGGCCGGGACGACGTAGGCGACCGGGACCTCGCCGGAGTGCCGGTCGGGGCGGCCGACGGCCACGGCGGCGCGGACGCCGGGGTGGCGCAGCAGCGCCTCCTCGATGACCCGGGGGTCGATGTTGTGGCCGCCGCGGATGATGAGGTCCTTGGCCCGGCCGGTGAGGTAGACGAACCCGTCGGCGTCGACGCGGCCGAGGTCGCCGGTGTCCAGCCAGCCGTCCCGGACGACGCCGTCCCGGCTCACCCGGGGGCCGCCAAGATCGGGGTCGGTGACGTAGCCGGCGAACACGGCGGGCCCGCCGATCACCAGCACGCCGGTCTCGCCGGGGGCGCAAGCGGTCCAGGACCCGTCGTCGGCTATCCGGACGGCTTTGACCTGCTGCCCGGGCAGGGCGCGGCCGACCGACCCGGGCCGTTCCTCACCCGGCCTGGTCCAGGTGCTCGCGCAGGTCGCCTCGGTGAGCCCGTAGCCCTCCAGCAGGCGCCGCCCGGTGTGAGCGGCGAAGTCCTCGCGCACCGACGACGGCAGCGGGGACGCACCTGCGATCGGCAGCCGGAGCGAGCTGATGCCGGCGTCGACCGGAACCTGGGCCAGCGTGCCGTAGACGGTGGGGACGGCGGACATCGCCGCGATCCGGTAGCGCTCGACGATCTTCCAGAACCTTGTGTACAGGGCCTTGTCGCGGTAGCCCGCCGGGCCCGGCCACACCACCCGGGTGCCGCTGAACATCGGGGCGATGCCGGTGACGATCAGCGCGTTGACGTGGAACAGCGGCAGCCCGCCCAGCACCCCCTCCCCGGGTGCTAGCCCGCTGCACAAGGCGATCCCCCGGCCGCAGGCGAGCTGGTTGGCGTGGGTGTGCGCGGCGATCTTCGGGGCGCCGGTGGTCCCTCCGGTGTGCACGAACGCGGCGAGGTCTTCCGCCGCCGGCGGTTCCGCGCCGGCCAGGCGGTCGGTCGGCTGCCCGGCGATCACGTCGTCCAGGTAGGCCACCACCGGCCCGCGGCCGTTCAGGGTCCCGCCGGCAGGCGCGTCACCGATCAGGGGAGGCGGGTCGCTGTGCGCGCCGTCGGGCCGCAGCGCGAGGACGGCGGTCATCCCCGCCTGGCGGGCCACCCCGAGCAGCCGCTGCCACAGCTGCGGGTCCAGCTCCGGCCCGGCCGCGACCAGGACGCGGGATCCCGTCCGGCGGATCAGCTCGGCGATCCGCTCGCCGCTGAGCGCGGGGTTGACCGGGGCGGCGATCCCGACCGCCTGCGCGGCCAGCGTGGCGGCGTACAGCATCGAGGTGTTGACGCTGGCCAGCGTCACCGCGTCCTCGCGCCGCACCCCCAGGGCGGTCAGCGCGTTGGCAATGCGCGTCACCGTTTCCGCCAGCTCGGCGTAGGTCCAGGCCAGGCAGCGGGTGTGATCACCCGGGTCGGGGATCCACTGGGTGGCGATGCCGTCGGGCCAGGCGCCGGCCGCGTCCAGCAGCAGCTGGTGGGTCGACTCCGGCCGCGGCAGCAGGACCTGGGCGGCGCTCATGACGCCTTCCCGACAACGGTGTTGCGCTGGGTGCCGAGGTCGAGCCGGCCGTCGGGCGAGGCGATCGTCGCGGTGATGACGTCGCCGTCGTGCAGGTAGCGGGGGTTGGCCGCCTGCCGCGTGAAGAACAGCCTCCATCGGGTGGCGGGCGGCAGCAGCCCGGCGATCGTCCCGGCCAGCTTGGCCGGTGCCTTCAGCGCGGTGCCGCCGGGCGTGCCGGTCAGCAGCAGGTCGCCGGGGGCCATCGGCTGGAACCGGGACAGCAGGGTCAGCGCCTGCGCCGGACGGACGATCATGTCCGCCGCGGTGTTGTCCTGCCGCACCTGCCCGTTCACCGACAGCGTCAGCCGCAGCGAGCTCAGCCGGGCCAGGTCCGCCGCGTCCACCAGGGTCAGCCAGGGGCCCACCGGGGTGAAGGTGGGGTAGGACTTGGACTCGTAGAACTGGGTCTTGACCAGCTGGATCTGCCGGGCGCTGACGTCGTCGGCGACCACGAGCGCGGCGACGTAGCGGCCCAGGTCGGCCTCGGTCACCGTGGTGCCGGCCGGCAGGTCGGCCCCGATGACCAGGCCGAGTTCGACCTCGTAGTCCAGGAACCCGGTCCCCTCAGGTCGGATGATGTCCCCGGCCGGGCCGGTGATGGAGTGCGAGGCCTTGCGGAAGAAGGCCGGCGGGACGGTGTCCGGGTCGAACCCGGAGTCGATCGCGTGCGACCGGTAGTTCACCGCCTGGGCGACCACCCGGGCCGGAGCGGTCACCGGGCTGAGCAGGTCCAGCGACTCCGCGGGCACCGCGTCCTGCGGCGCGGCGGCCGCGGTGGCCTGAGCGGCCTCGATGGCCGCGGCCAGGGCTGTGCGGTCGGCGAGCAGCCCGGCGGTCGTGGCTGCGGGCAGGTCCAGCCGGGCCAGCCCGGCCGGCGTCACCGCCCACCAGCCGTCCGCGGTGCGGGCCAGGCGGGCGCTCATTTGCCCATCGCCTTGATCAGCCCGCGCAGCGCGCGCAGGTCAATCTCGTTGCCCGCCTCGCGCAGGGCCTTGATCGCCGCGACGACGACCCGCGGGTCGTTGGTGCCGGTGAACTCCGCCGTCGCCCTCGGGCCCCACTGGGACAGCCCGCTGACCGACAGCGGGGCCCAGCCGGCCTCCATCGCGGCGTCGAACACGTCGCCGTCGGTGTAGTGCTCGAACATCGCCCGGTCCGCGTCGCGCCAGTAGTCGAAGATCTGGCTGCCCAGGATGTGCCGGCCCAGGCCCCACGCGTGCCGGTAGCCGCGCTCGCGCAGGTACTCCCCGCTGGCGGCCACCTCGTCCAGGTCGGTGAGCTCGTAGGCCGAGTGCACGTAGCCGGTGTGCGGCTGCAGGGCCATGGCCAGGGTGTGGTGGTCGGCGGGGACGCTGCCCAGGTCGCAGCGGATGAACGCCATCGCCGGCCCCCGGTCGCGCTGCCCGTCCAGGTACAGGAAGTCGCTGACGATCAGCCCGAGGGTGTCCAGGTACCAGTCCAGCGCCGCGCGGAACCGGGTGGTGCCCAGCACCACGTGGCCCAGCCGCTGGATCTCGGCCGGCCGCCGGGCCGGCCGCTGGGTGGCGTTGACGCGCACCGGCTCCGAGCCGAAGTTCAGCGGCAGCGGGGCGCGCCCGGGTAGCGCGGGGAACTCCGGGACGCCGTGCACCACCCGCACCGGGAACCCGCTCGGGTCACGGAGCAGGACGGCGTGGCCGCCCCGGTGCGCGGTGACCGTCCCGCCGGTACCGCGGGCCAGCCGGTCCAGGTCATCCCGGGCGGCCGCGGCAAACGTCGGCGCCACGAAGCGGGCCTGCGGACCGCGGCGGACCACCAGGCACGCGGCAGCCGCCTGCCGGCCGCGCAGCAGCAGCGTCTCGGGGGTCCGGTCGGCGATGGTGAAGCCGAAGTCGGTGCCGAACCGCCCGGCGCGGTCCAGGTCCGGCTTCTCGAACTCCAGCCAGGCCAGCCCGGCCACCTTGACCAGGGGATTGCCCGACCGCCCCGGATGCTCCCCGGGCCGCGCCCCGGCCTCGCTGTGCAGCGAGCGGTGCGGGTCCTGGGCCTGTCCCACGCCGGCCAGGACCTCCGTCTGGCTGTCCTGTTTCATCATGATCAGCTCCTTTACGCCCCAACCTATTGTCAGGGTTCATCAGTTTTGTAATAGATTATCAGACATGATCGGATGATTGTCAAGAGCGATGGCACGGGTGAATGCCGCACTGCCGGGCGCCGGCATCTGGGGCATCGCGGCTGGCGGGCACGCCCGAGCGCCCAATCATCGACATGTGAGAAGTGACGTCCCTGGTCACCGCCGGCTCATCTGGCGGCGGGAGCTCTGGTGATCACCGGCTAGCCAGGGTGGCGCTGCGATGCGTGTGATCTACCCGGACCGCCGGTTATCCGGGGGCAGAGCGAGCCCGACAAGGCAGGCAGCCGTTCCGGAACAATCTTTCCCCCGAATGAGCGGGGGTTCCCCGGCCGGCCCGGGGCTTGACACGGCGGCCGGCCACGGACACCGGGCGGCCTGCTCAGCTTCCGGCCAGCAGGGCCCGGCGGGACGCCACGAGCGAGGGCGCGAGCGGCTGGAGCAGCTGCTCGAGCGTGGCGCCGCGGTCGGTCTGACTGGCCACGAACGCCCCGTCGATGGCGGCCAGCGCGAAGCGCGCGAGCTGGTCGGTGACCGGGCTCTGCGGATCGTCGCCGAACGCGACCGCGATCCGTTCCCGCAGGAGTTCGAGCGCGTGCTCGCGTACCCGGCAGACGACAGCCTGGATCTCTCCCTCACCCGCGGTGGGGGGCTGCGCGGCGAAGACGATCAGCAGCCGGAGGAAGTCCGGGTGGCGCTGGAGCGTGCCGACGGCAGCCGACACCACCCTGGCCAGGTGCTGCGCGGGACGCCCGGGCCGCCGGGTCAGGTCGGGCAGGTCGGCGAAGAAGCGATCGGCGCCGCGTTCCATGACGGCGAGCAGGATTCCGTCCTTGGAGCCGAAGTAATGGTAGACGGAGCTCATCGGGATGCCGGCTTCGGTCACCACGCGGGCCAGCGTCGCGGCTTCGAAGCCGTGCTCGGCCATGACCCGCTCGGCGGCGTCCAGCACCAGTTCGCGGGACTTCACGCCCCGGCGGTTGGGCATCACTTCTGCGCGTACTGCCATGCGTTCAGGATAGCGCAAGTATTGGAGTTGACACTCCAATTCCACTATTGTAGTGTTCACTCCAGTTCTAGCGAGAGGAGGCGCCATGCGTGTCACCGCAGGTGCCGAGGAAGAAGAAGTCCCGGTCCTGATCGTGGGCGGCAGCGGTGCCGGCCTGACCAGCTCGATGCTGCTGGCGCGCCTGGGCGTGGAGCACCTGCTGGTCAGCGCACGGCCGCAGACCTCTGATCTGCCCAAAGCCCATGTGCTGAACCAGCGGGCGATGGAGGTGCTGGACGATGCGGGCGTGGCCGGCGCGATCGCGGAGCGCAGCACGCCGCCGGAGCAGATGGCGGCCACGGCGTTCTACGCGGGCTTCGCCGGCCCCGCCCCCGACTACGGGCGCCGCCTGGCCCGGCTGGAGTCCTGGGGCGCCGGCGGGGCCGATGACAGCTGGCGGGCGGCGAGCCAGTGGCGGCAGCAGAACCTGCCGCAGATCCGCCTCGAGCCGCTGCTGAAGGCCCGCGCGGAGGAGCTCTCGCCGGGGCGGATCCGCTTCGGCCACGAGCTGACCGGCCTCGACCAAGACGGCGACGGCGTGCGGGCCGCGATCCGCGACAACGCCTCCGGCCGCCACTACGTGGTGCGCTGCCAGTACCTGCTCGGAGCGGACGGAGGACGGCGGGTGGCCGGCCTGACCGGCGTCGGGTACGAGGGGCTCGGCGTGGTGACGCAGACCGCGACGCTGCACGTGTCCGCCGACTTCTCGCCCTGGGCGAAGGATCCGGACGTGCTGATCCGCTGGATCTTCTCGCCGCAGGCCGGTGTCCTGGTGGTGATGGTCCCGATGGGGCCGCAGCGGTGGGGCCCTGCCTCCGAGGAGTGGGTGATACACCTGAACTACCCGGCCGGTGATCCCCGGGCCCAGTCCGACGCGCAGGTCGAGGCCGACGCCCGCCAGGCGCTGGGCGTCCCGGACCTGCCGATGAAGATCCACAAGATCACGCGCTGGTCGGTCGAGGCGGTGATGGCCTCCG
>Ga0208696_1001222_pt1 | contig 15503 bp, 10 predicted proteins | sample Sb_taG_9_FD_187711 | JGI IMG/M metagenome (GOLD analysis project Ga0208696, IMG submission 187711) | Peat soil microbial communities from Weissenstadt, Germany - Sb_50d_b_LC metaG (SPAdes) (version 2) | ecosystem: Environmental > Terrestrial > Soil > Wetlands > Peat | place: Germany...
GACCGGCTCCTCGCGTTCCTGGAAGGCCTCTGATTATGTGCAGCCACGCGACCGGGAATCACCAGGCAGCACGCGGACCCCCAGGCCGGACTGCACATAACCGCGAGCTGAGCCGAATAGGTGATATGTGCAGCTGCACATAACACCTATATTCACACGTTCAGCGGTTTTGCCTATCTGGCGACGGTCATCGATTTGTTCTCCAATAAGGTGGTCGGCTGGATGGTCGCCGATCACATGCGCACGGGCCTGGTCCTCGATGCCCTGGATATGGCGCTGGCGGCGCGGCGGCCGGGGATCGGGGAAGCCGTGATGCACACCGACCGCGGAACCCAGTACACCTCGCATGATTTCCGTGACCGGTGCCTGGCGAACGGGGTGATTCCCTCGGTCGGCCGCACAGGGACCTGCTATGACAATGCGGCTGCGGAATCATTTAACGCCACGATCAAGAAAGAGCTCATCCACCAGCATCTGTGGCTGGATGCCGAAGAGGCGCGGTCCGCGGTATTCGACTACATCGAGCGCTATTACAACCGCATCCGGAAACAGCGCCGCCTGGGGAAAATGAGCCCGATGCGTTTTGAGGGATCTGCTGACATTTCTGATATAAATGCGGCATAATGGGAATCTGTCCACTAAAGTGCGGGGACTCCATAGCGTGCGTTGCTGGCTTCGTCGTGAGCTGAAGGGTATAGGGGCCTGCCGGGCTTCGTGTCAGCGGATTTGCGCAGGACACGTACGATCCGGGCGTACGGCTGCGGCTGGCTTCTCGCCGCAGCGTCCACACGAGGCCCGCAGATCTAGCCCGGAGTTGCCGGTCTAGCGGATCAGTGTGGAATCAGCCATGAGGCCGAGCCGATTTCGGCATGTCCCAAATCGGCGTTCGACGCAGAGTTACCCCTGGCTGGCATGCCACCCCAGTAACCCTGGGTTATTCCGGAGAATGATCACCAGCACCCAGAGGCTGGAGCACCTGGGTGCCCATGCCGGTTGGCCGGGTAAGTCAAAGCGGCTCCTTGCGAGCCCACAGAAACCCCACAACTCCGCGACACGGTGCCTGATCCCCACAGGAACCCCACGGACGAAACGGCACTCCCCGGTACACTTGTGATGCGTGTTAAAGGCACAGAAAATAGCCGGTCAGCAGCGTCGATGCGCGTGAGCTGGGCTGTTGGCGGCTTTTCCAGGTAAGTGCTCTCGGGGTGATAGACCTTCTGAAAAGCGGACGGTCGGCAATTCAACCGCCTCCCGGACACTACTTCTCCAGGCAGTGCGCGAATGGCCTCATCTGCTTAGCCGGAAAAGTCCGAGACCTTGGCAAGCAGCGAACGCTGGCAGTTCAGGATCACCAAAGAATCCCGCGAGGCGGCGCCTCGGGATTCCTGCTGCCGGCACCGTTTAGCGAAGCCACGTGTGGCAACTGCGTGGCTGCCCGGGAGGCTGCCGAGCGCGGCCGGGGCATGGGTCACGTGCAGGCCACCGGCACTGCCGGCCATGACCAGGTCAGGTAGCGGATGCTCGCTGAGCCCCGCGCGGCAGCGGTCATCGCCGGTTTGCTGGCTAGGTGCGGAGGCCTGTTGCTTGAGCGCGTCGGAGACGATGGCGCGGGCGACGGCCACGGCTGCGTACCGGCTGGGCGCATCGACGGTGACCACGCTGATGATGGTGCCGGCTGTGTGCGCGCTGACGATGCTGGCGGACCTGCGCCATGCCGCCTGGCTGGCTGCCGCCGCGAAGGTTACCGGGTCCGGAAACCTGGCCGCTCTGGCGCGGCCGGGCCCGCGAAGATGGTGTTCGTAACCACGGCGTGTCTTGAAACGTCATAACGGGGTTAGGCCGGCAGCATGCTCGTCCGGCCCGGCGCTGGCGGCGGCCGGCACGGCGATCCCGGGACCCCGCGTCTTCCCCTGGCCGCCAAGAACCGAGAGAGGGTAACCATGGTCCAACGTCAGCTCCCCCGGCCAGCCGAGATCTTCGAGCTCGTGCGGTTCAAGAAGCCCGAGCTGGACGCGAAGAAGCGCCGCCTGGAGGCGGCGCTCACGATCTATGACCTGCGCGCCATCGCCAGGCGCCGGACCCCGAAGGCCGCCTTCGACTACACCGAAGGCGCCGCCGAGGAGGAGATCTCGCTGGCCCGCGCCCGGCAGGCGTTCCGGGACATCGAGTTCCGCCCCTCGATCCTGCGCGGCGCCGCCGAAGTCGACACCAGCTGCGAGATCTTCGGCGGCCCCTCGGCCCTGCCGTTCGGCATCGCCCCGACCGGCTTCACCCGCCTGATGCAGACCGAGGGCGAGATCGCGGGTGCCTCCGCGGCGGGAGCGGCCGGCATCCCCTTCTGCCTCTCCACCCTCGGCACCACCTCGATCGAGGGCGTCAAGGCCGCCAACCCGGCCGGCCGCAACTGGTTCCAGCTCTATGTCATGCGTGACCGGGAGATCTCCTACGGGCTCACCCGCCGGGCCGCCGCCGCGGGCTTCGACACCCTGTTGTTCACGGTCGACGCCCCGGTGGCGGGCGCGCGGCTGCGCGACAAGCGCAACGGGTTCTCCATCCCGCCGCAGCTGACCTTCGGCACCATCGCCAGCGCGATCCCGCGGCCGCGGTGGTGGATCGACTTCCTGACCACTCCCAAGCTCGAGTTCGCCTCGCTGACCTCTACCGGCGGCACCGTCGGCGAGCTGCTCGACGCCGCGATGGACCCGACGATCAGCTTCGCGGACCTCGACGTCATCCGGTCGCTGTGGCCGGGCAAGATCGTCGTCAAGGGCGTCCAGAATGTCCAGGACGCCAGGAAGCTCACCGACCTCGGCGTCACCGGCATCGTGCTCTCCAACCACGGCGGCCGGCAGCTCGACCGCGCCCCGGTGCCGTTCCGCCTGCTGCCCGAGGTCGTGCGCGAGGTCGGCAAGGACGTCGAGATCGCGATCGACACCGGCATCATGTCCGGCGCCGACATCGTCGCCTCGATCGCCCTCGGCGCGAAGTTCACCCTGATCGGCCGGGCCTACCTCTACGGCCTCATGGCCGGCGGGCGCGAGGGCGTGGACCGCATGATCGCGATCCTCCGCGACCAGATCGAGCGCACCATGAAGCTCCTCGGTGTCGCCACCCTCGCCGAACTCACCCCCGGCCACGTCACCCAGCTCACGCGAGCCCACCCCGTGCCCAGCGGCACCGCCGGCTCACAGGGCTGAGCAACCTTCGGCCGTATCCATCACGAAACTCGCGAGCGAAGCCAGCGCATGCGTCACCGGCCTCCCCGGTCCGGCCAGGATCTGTGGTCCGGCCCGGGGCGCTGGCGGCCGGCGTCACGGGCCCGGCGCGACGGGCGGGGTCGGTACCGCGCGGTGGGTGGCGCGGGGCGGGGTTCCCGTGGCGGGGGCTGGTGCCGTTCGGCCGCGGCCCGGAGGCTGCGTTGCAGCGCCCGGGTGTCGACCTTTGCTGTCCCGATGTCCACCTGGACGCGGGCGCGGTTGCCGTGCCCGCCGATCTGGCGGCCGACCAGGCCGCGGAACCTTCCCGCCCACCGGCGGAGCCGCGGGTTCCCGGCAAGCTGCCTGACCCGCGCGGTCAGGTCCGCTTGGAGCCGGTCGCGCGCTGCCCGTCCCATGTCTTCGGCCAGCAGCCGGGCGGCGGCGCGGTCGCCGGGGTTCGCACGCAGCCGCGAGATCCACTCGCGCCGACCGGGGGTCATGCCAAGCGTGTCCGCGTGAACGGCAACGGCGCGGACCCTCACCGTGAACTCGTTACGCTGCACGTTGCGGTCGCCGACCTGCACGCCCTGCGAGTTCCGGACGATGACCAGCGTGTCTCCCCGAGGGCTCTCGATGATGCCGCTGGAGGAGGTGCCGCGCCCGGCGCCCCTGATGTCAGGGAGGCTCGGCCGGGCGTCGTGGCTGAAGACATCGCGTGACCAGGGGGCATCCGGGCTCAGCAGCGTTTCGGCCAGCCTCTGGGCGGACCCGAATGAAGCCCGGGGAAGCGTGACCAGGTAAACCGAGACCTGGTCGTTGTCCCTGCCTACCTGGACCCCCATGCTCCGCTCGATCAAGATCACCCGTGCCGGGCCGCCGGCCGGCTCCGGGGCCTGCGGCCCCGCCGGCGTCTGCGGTCCAGGTACCGGGGCTTCCCGTCGCGGCGGCCGGCTCGGCGACACCCGGGACACCCGGCCCGGACGCGTCGCCCGATGTCCCCTGCGCGACCGCGGCGGCCGACAGGGTACCGGGGCCGAGCCCGCCGCTGGCCCGTTCCCAGACGACTCCGGCTTCTGCGGCGGCCGGGCGGACGCCTCTTCTTCAGAGGTCTCCGGCTGGCCCGCGTCGTCGGCAGGTTCGTCGGACTCCATCGCGGCCCTCCCTGCGTGTGCACGTCTCCTTATCCGCAAGATCCCACCGGCGGCGTGAGCTGTCCACGCGGGATCTTCCCTCGCCGGCCTGCCAGGGGCTATCCGCAGGCCTCACCGGGGTCGGCGACCGTAAGACCGCTGGCTGACGGCCGCCCGGGCCGGCCCTGTTCCGTGCTCAGGTACACGGCATGTCAGCAGACAGCAAACAGCCCATCACGGATAAGCACCCCGCGACCCAGCCGGAACGGGTCAGATGCCTTCACGAAATAGGGGCCAGATCCAGATCCAGTTGGGTTACCACGGCCAAGCAGGCGGCGCACAGGATCCCCGTCGGGCCGAAGGAGATAGCACACAGCGCTGAACGCGGAACTAACGGCAGCGAGAATGCCGTCCGGCTGTTCCGCTACCGCGATCTAGGCTCGGCCACCTGCATCTCCTGCGGTCCCGCGGGGCCCCCGTCGGGCGGATGCATTCTGGCGGGTTGGTGTGGTGGCCGGGGTAGCCCAACTGGCTGCCAACGGCTACAGTCATCCAGCCACACCCAACGACGCTGTGCCACGTAATACCTGTTCAGATGACACGTTCAGCCTTGTCTGCCACCACCCAGCCATCCTGTGAAATTGACTGACCGTCAAACAGGTCCACCGGGAGTTGGTCCTAGATTTCGCCGACCCCGGCGGCGTCGGCGGCACCACTACCGGCAGTTCCTTGCCCCAATCACCGGGACCTAGCGCCCTCGAGCTGGCGACGCCTGCGCGGCCGCCGCCGCGGGGCGGCCGTCCGCGTCTGCCGTCCCGGCCGGTCCCGTTCCCGCGGTGGCAGGCCTCCGGATGTCCGCTATGAGGAGCCAGGCCGGGCGCCGGGCGACTGGCTGGCCATGCTATCGCCGTGGTGGCCAGGCCCGATCGCGGTGCACCGCGCCCGGGCGCCGCCGAGCCGGACGGCGATCATGTCCCTGACGCCGGCCTCCAGCGGGGTGTCCGCAGGCCAAGCCTGAAATCAGAGCGGCCTGCGGGGCCGCCGTGCCGAGCCCGGGCGGTACCGTGTCCGCTGACGTCAGCGGACCGGGATCACGCTGCGCCGGCCAATCCAGCGCGCGGCGCCGGATATCACGCTCTGTTCCGGGCCCCGGCCCTCGTGAGCTTGACGCAATATATCCGCCGATCTGTCCCTTTCCTGAGGCCGCGATTGACCGACGGCTCAGCGCGCATATCGGGGACTTCTGGCGGGCCGGTGTTGTCAGCCGGTGTGGAGTACTCCGGTGCTGGGTTTGGTCGGATGGCCAAATGCCAGCCCCGGACATGCGCATGGAGGCGGGCCTGAGCGGGTTCCCTGTGCTGCGGTATTTCCGTGTGTTCGGCCCTTCGGGTCGGCGGCCCGATCCGGCGGGTGCGTGCTGGCGAGCCGGGCGGTGATGGCCGGGGCTGCTGCTCGAGCCCTGCCGTGGCGGCGTTAGCTGGACCGGTTACCGCTGTGCTAGCGGGCTGGTTTCGGCCGGGTAGCCGACCGCGCGGGGCGCATTGGTCCGGCGTGGCGAGATAGCCGGCCGCCACCGACTCCGCCCAGGGGCCGATCAAGGTCGGGACCTTCCCGGGTCGCTATCGCGCTTACCTGACACTAACCCGCGTGAAACCTGGACCGCATCAGCGGGCCGACGAGTCGGCAGATTACCTGGATTCAGTGCGGGCACCGCGAGGGGGCCGGGCTCGGGCCGCCCAGTGCACAGCCTCACCTCCGCCCTTCCCAGCTTGAAGGACCGGCGTGGCCAGTGCCCTGGTGGCGACGGCGCAGGATCATTTCAGCTCCCCATCCGCACCGTCGGCACAATCATCAGCCGCTGCGAGCCGACGCTCGGTGTCACCTGATCGCCGCGCCGACCATTCGGCCGGCCTATTGCGGTCAGTTACAAGCTTCCCTAGAGCTTGACGTGCGCGTAACCGAGGCGATCATTACAAAACTGCAGCTTAAACAAGGTGACCGCTAACCGATCTGGGTGCCAGACCTGGTCGCCAGCGTGGCCGCCCATGCCGCACCAGATCGGACGTTTGGTCGCGTGCCCGAGACGGCTGGCCTGGTTCTTGGGGGCCTGCAGACCACCCGTCTGTTAGATAGCCGACACGAAATCCCGGCGGTAATCGGCGGGACAACCGTGCGGATTGCGGCCTGCACGCGAATGTCCTGTGTTGTTCGAGGCACCCTCACTTGCTGACGGTCCATTGCACAGTACCGCGTGCTGAATGCCAGCGGCGCGGTCGTCCCGCTCAGCGTTCTCATGCAGACGCTGGTCTCAGCCTCACGTGCAGGATAGCGGACGGATGGATACACAGACATCGAGCCATGCGCGACCATACGATGCGGCGGCACGATATAGCAGTCCAGGAAGAGCACGCCCGATATGCGAGCGGCCGTCCTAATCAACCGTCTCCGAGTTTCTCAACCGCATCTCGTGCGCCAGCGTGCCCGGTCTCGGCGGCTCTGGTGTACCAGGTGCGGGCCTCGTCCAGCTCAGGCGGGTCCAGCTGGGTGGCGAGCAGCTGCCCGAGGTTGTATTGCGCGTGGCTGAACCCGGCTTCGGCGGCCCGGGTCCACCAGGTGCGGGCCTCAGCCAGGTCCGGCGGGTCCAGCTGGGTGGCGAGTAGCCACCCGAGGTTGTATTGCGCGCGGGTGTTTCCGGCTTCGGCGGCCCGGGTCCACCAGGTGCGGGCCTCAGCCAGCTCCGGCGGGTCCAGCTGAATGGCGAGGAGCTGCCCGAGCATGAACTGGGCGTCGACGTCTCGGGCTTCGGCGGCGCGGGTCCACCAGGTGCGGGCCTCAGCCAGCTCCGGCGGGTCCAGCTTGGTGGCGAGCAGCCACCCGAGGTTGTATTGCGCGCGGGTGTTTCCGGCTTCGGCGGCCCGGGTGTACCAGGTGCGGGCCTCAGCCAGCTCCGGCGGGTCCAGGACGTCTGCAAGCAGCCACCCGAGGTTCGCCTGGGCGTTGGTGTTTCCGGCTTCAGCGGCCCGGGTCCACCAGGTGCGGGCCTCAGCCGGCTCCGGCGGGTCCAGCTGAATGGCGAGGAGCTGCCCGAGCATGAACTGGGCGTCGACGTCTCGGGCTTCGGCGGCGCGGGTCCACCAGGTGCGGGCCCCAGCCAGCTCCGGCGGGTCCAGCTTGGTGGCGAGCAGAACCCCAAGGTTGTATTGCGCGCGGGTGTTTCCGGCTTCGGCGGCCCTGGTGTACCAGGTGCGGGCCTCAGCCAGCTCCGGCGGGTCCAGGACGTCTGCAAGCAGCCACCCGAGGTTCGCCTGGGCGTCGGTGTTTCCGGCTTCGGCGGCCCTGGTCCACCAGGTGCGGGCCTCAGCCAGCTCCGGCAGGTCCAGCTTGGTGGCGAGCAGCCACCCGAGCTTCACCTGGGCACCGGCGTTTCCGGCTTCGGCGGCCCTGGTGTACCAGGTGCGGGCCTCAGCCAGCTCCGGCGAGTCCAGGACGTCTGCGAGCAGCGCCCCCAGGCTGAACTGGGCATCGGTGTTTCCGGCTTCGGCGGCCCGGGTCCACCAGGTGCGGGCCTCAGCCAGCTCCGGCGAGTCTAGCTTGGTGGCGAGCAGCTGCCCGAGGCTGAACTGGGCGGTGAGGTTTCCTGCTTCGGCGGCCCTGGTGTACCACCTGCGTGCCTCGGCCAGCTCGGGCGGGTCAAGCCGGTTCGCCAGCAGCTGCCCGAGGCCGAACTGGGCGTCGGAGTTCCCGGCTTCGGCGGCCCTGGTCCACCAGATGCGGGCCTCAGCCAGCTCCGGCGGGTCCAGCAGGTCTGCGAGCAGTAGCCCGATGCCGTGCTGAGTGTCGGCGTTTCCGGCTTCGGCAGCCTTGGTCCACCAGGTGCGGGCCTCAGCCAGCTCCGGCGGGTCCAGCTTGGTGGCGAGCAGCACCCCGAGGCTCACTTGCGCGTCGGTGTTTCCGGCTTCGGCGGCCCTGGTGTACCAGGTGCGGGCCTCAGCGAGCTCGGGGGGATCAAGCCGGTTGGCAAGCAGTTGTCCGAGGCCGAACTGGGCGTCGGAGTTCCCGGCTTCGGCGGCCCTGGTCCACCAGATGCGGGCCTCAGCCAGCTCCGGCGGGTCCAGCTGGTTAGCGAGCAGCAGGCCGAGGTTAAGCTGTGCGGGGAGGATTCCGGCTTCGGCGGCCTTGGTGTACCAGATGCGAGCGTCGGCCAGCTCCGGCGGGTCCAGCTGGGTAGCGAGCAGCAGGCCGAGGTTAAACTGTGCGTCGGTGCGCCCGGCTTCGGCGGAGCGGCGGGTCGCTGCTACGGCAACAGGGATATTGCCGCGCAGGAAGGCAGCGACGCCAATGTAGAACGCGTCTTCGTCAGCTGCATGGCTCAGGAAGCTCTGCCAGGTATTTTCGGTCACTGGCCGACCGCGCTCAGCGCCTTGGCCGTCGTCGGCGGCTACCAGGTAGTCGAAAGGCCAGTAGCCGCGCGACCTATCGGGCAGCCGCTGGGCGCGTAGAAGGGTTACCCTAACTCCCGCCGCTGTTGGGCTACGGGCCTGGCGGAGCGCCTCGGTCATCTCGTCGTCGCGCACGTCGAGGTCGGGGCGGTTCTCCTCGAGGTGGTGGCACGCTAGGGCGAGCAGGTCCGGCTCCGGGATAGGCCGTGCGAGGCCGCAGCGTGCCCAGTCGACGCAGGTCTGGACCAGGGTGTGCAGCAGCGGCGGGTCGGCAGTTGCCGAGTCGTGGTACCACTGCAGCAGTTCCGGTGCGCCGGCCAGAATCTCCGCCAGGCCTTCCGGCCGGGAGCCGACCTGCGGATATACCTCGGCGGCTCGGGCCTGCTCGCCGGGGTCCTGCCGTGTGCTGGCCAGCTCGATCCAAGTGGCGTTGTTGAGCACCATCCGCACTTCACGCGTCAGCTCGCCGTCGGGCCCGCGCAATAGGTTCCGCTGCTCGGTCCGCAAAGTAGCGACCAGGACGGTCGGTCCCGGCCGGTCGAGTAGGCGGGAGATGGTTGCCTGGGATAGCTCCCCTCTGGGCGGCAGGTAGTCTTGGAGGTCGTCCAGCCAGATCACAAGCGGGTCGGAACTGCCCAGCGCCGGATGCCCGGCCAGCTCATTCAGCGGGTGCCGCGTCGGGGAGGGGATCTGGTGCTGTGAAAGCCGCGCTGGCACGGCCAGGAGGGCGCCGCGCCAGTCGTCGTGTCCGCGCAAGACCTCAAAGGCTGTACGAGTCTTGCCAACCTTCGAAGGTCCGACCAGCACCACTAGGCCGCCGCACTGTAGCGCAATGGCCAGCGACTTGTCTTTAGTTCGCGGGACATACTCGTCGTGCTGCCCGTAGGTGTCGGCGTTACCGAACCAGGACGCGGTCGCGCCGAGCGTGTAGGGGTCAAGCTCGGCCACCCGAGGCAGACGGCTGTGAATCAATATTTCTACAAGCTCGACCAGCGGCAGTCCCCCGGTCAGCGGCAGCTTGTCCACGGGTGGAAGCCCGAGCGCCGCAGCCACCGCCGCGCTGCCCGGGTTACCACTGGCGGGATCTGCCGCGAACCGTTCTACCGGCAGGATCGTGATCGCCGAGCCGCCTTGCCGCGGATGGTGCTTGATGACCACCCCAAGGGCGACGCCCTGGTGGAACACTAGCGCGCCGGACAGGCCGCCCCAGGGCGAACTGTCGGTGAGATCTCCGGCGGCCACGGTGCCGGGAACGACGACGTCGGTCAGCTGCGGATCGCGCATTACCAGAAGCCCGGACTCGATGTCCTCGGTCACCCGGATCGTGCCGTGCAGCTCAGCGCAGCCGCGCTGTTGGTCCTTGGGGTCGAGCTGCCAGCGCGGGAAGCCCATCGCCTCGCAGTCTCTAAGTTCCCCGGAGTGGCTGCGGTCCACACGCCCGAACCGAGGCGGCTCCAAGACGGCCGGCACAGCCCAGGCGGTGTCAGCGACAGCGAGCACCGCGACGTCCTCAGCGGCGGCGATCGGCGTGGCAGTTGCTGCTGCCCCAGAGAGGCGGATCACCCGCAGCGACCGAATAGATCGGCCGTTCCTCTCGTCCACTGTGCAATGCCGCGCGGTCAGCACCAAGCGCTCGGTGACCAGGTAGCCTGAGCCGATCTGAACGCGCCCGCCATCAAGGTCGGCCGCCACTGCCACGACCCGGTCAGCCGGGATACCGACCCAACTCCCCCCCATATCCACCGCCTACGCCTAGTAATCGCTGAGGGCGCGCCAATGGGCGTGTCTCCGGGGTCCGTGGCCCGAAATGAGGTGGCTGGGCGCTCTGGTCGGCGATAGTGCCGTCGGGGGTGTAGGAGCCGTCGTCTTGCTTCCACACCGGCTCTAGCCGCAGCGCCAACGTCTGCGTCGTGGCCGAAGAATACGACCCGCCCAGCCCGATGACGTGCCAGCCGATCTTGCCCCCAGCATCCTTCGAGACCGCGACCTGCATCGACAGCTCAACCGGCGCCAGCCGGAATTTCATCGCGGCGTTCTCACCCTCGCCCATCGCAGCCAGCAACTCCTCGCGCAACGCCGCGATCGCGGCTGCCAGCCCCACCGTCACGTCGGCCATAGCCAACTCTGTACCACACATCGACCAAAGCACAGACGTCGCGGGGCGGCCGGCCAGCTTCCCGCCGACCTCCAACCGGGCTCGTAGGAGTGGGACTGGGACCGGTAAGCCACCGAGATAAGGCTTCCGATGACCGCTCGACCTCGGGCGCGAGCTGGTGAATCTGCTCATATGGCAGCACTACCCCCGCCATAACGCGGGTCGGCAGTACGGTCCCGCTACAGGCGGCCTTCTGCCCCAGGAATCGGCACCGCCTGCACTCACCGTCACGTGCTCCTAGCTACCCGGGCTGGTCGACAAGGCCCTGCTCGTAGTCCGCGAACGATGACAGGTCGCTCCTGATTTCCCGGTGTAGGCGTCGGTCGAGCGCCAGCTGGAGTACCTGATGCAGCTAATAGCCCACGGCAAGGCGCTCACCGAGGCCAAGAGGGCCAGCCTCACCCTCGGTGCCTGCGCCGCCCGAGAGTTCGAGACGCCGATCCCGATTTGCCGACGTGCTGTTCAAGGGTCAATTACCTGGCTAACAGGATGTCGCGACGCGCCGACAAGGCTGCGCCGCTGCCAGGGCATGTCATCAGCACTGACCCGGAACGGAGTCGCCGCCAGCGTGGCCGGTCTCAGTGGCCCGCCTAGCCTCGCATGGTCGGCCGATGACACGCAGAACAGGATTTTCTGCGCAAGCCCGCAGACGCATCAGGCTTCGTGAACGGATGCGCCGAATCGGCGATAGGGTCGGCCGGCGTAAGGGCCGTTCGGCTTGGCGGCAGACTCGAGCGGCCCGGGAAGCGCCGGGCGTTCACGCGAGGTGCAGACCCCCGGGCATCAATGCTCAGCCGATGGCGAGCGCATTGTCGACCCAGGTCCGCAGGGTGGCCAGGGGGACGGTGCCGGTCTGCCGGGCGGCTACCTGCCCGTGGCGCAGGACCAGCAGGGTCGGGATGGCCTGGACCCCGAACCGTTGCGAGATCTGCGGCGAGGTAAGCATTCAGCCCGTTCACGCGTGGTGATAGGTAGCCCGGATTTCGGCTGAGGTTACGGGGAGAATGCCTGTGCCGGGGGTCGCCAGGGCCTGCCGAGCATGAGGTCGTGCAGGATGTCCATGGCGTTCTTGCCGTGCTTGCGGGCGGTGTCGATGTAGCTGCGGATGTCGAGGCGGTCCTGGGTGACGTCGTCGCTGGCCAGGCGGCCGGAGATCTTCTGCTGTGTTTTCAGCGGGCGGACGCCGCGCTCGCTGATGTTATTCGTGGGCCAGATTCTGGTGTCCGTGGTGAACCGCAGCACGTCATCGCGGCGCTCTTTGCAGAATTCGAGCAGCTCGCGGCCGGGCCGCTGCTTCGTGCTGTTCTTCGGCCCGGGCACGCGGGGAACGCTGGCCAGGCCGGCCAGGACGGCATGCCGGAACTCGTGCGCCAGCGGCTCGAGCACGTCGGCGGGGATAGCGGGAAGACCCTGTTCACAGGCGGCGTGCCAGGCATGGATCATGCCGCGCAGCGCCCGCTGCGCCTGTACCGGCCAGATGGCGCCCGGGTAGCTCCCGGCGCAGTCCTGGTAATCGCGCAGGATGTGAGCGAGACACGCCTGGTTCCCGGCGATGTGCTCCCACCTGGGATGGAAGTAGGGTGGGCTGCCCGGCGAGGTCCCGGCAACGGGCCTTTTCCGGGGCAGCCTCCCTCCAAACTCAGCGTGCACCTTTCGATGCACTGAGCTTTCCGGCGATTTATGCCGCATGCGCGACGGGGTTCGCGTGGATCCAGTCATGGCACGGCGCGCAGACGATGAGCGTCTTGCGCCGCATTTTCGCCATGAGCGCGGCCCACGCAGGCTGGCCCGGTCCCGGTTTCCCGAGCGTTTTGAGGCCGGTGACCTGGTGGACTGTCACCGTGGTGCCGGTCTCGCAGAGCTCGCATTCCCGTATTCGGAGCCTTTTGGCGAGCTCCTTGCGGGGATAGGCTGCCGGGGCGGGCGCGGGGTCGCGGATGACCGCCCGCCGGTCCTGCCGCAGGATGATCCCGCCGAATCGTGCTACCAGGTCCTTCTTGCCCTCGCGGTGCTTTCTGGCCTCGAAGCAGGTCCGCAGCCCGTCGCTGGTCTCGATCTTGGCCTTGTGACGGGCCGCCATCTTGGCAACGGAGCTGCGGTGCTTGCGGGCCAGCGTCCTCAGCATCGAAGACTCGGCGTTCCACCGCAGGGTGGTCAGCCGGTAAACGTCCCGGGCAAGCAGGTAGTAGTTGACGACGCCTGCGTACTCGGCCCCGTATTTCCGGACGATGTCGTAGTCGTCGAGGTTCTGGAGCCGGGGGCGGTGCGAGGGTTTGCCTCGCCGTCGGTAGCGGGCGATCTGGGCCTTGATCACGTCCCTCGGGACCCGCAGCGCGATCGTGCCGTTGACCGTCCTGCGGCCTCCGGTGATCTTGTCGCGGGAGTGCTGGACGGTGATGTCGTAGCCGAGGAACCGCGCATGCTGGCTGCGTGCGTGGGTGATCAGGGTTTTCTGCTGGTTCAGTTCCAGTCCGAGGGTCTCCCGGAGGAACTTTGCGAGCTTTGCCTTGATCTCTTCGGCTTCGGCCTTCGGTCCGATAAATCCCAGTATGTGATCATCCGCGTACCTTGTGTATTTGAGGCGGCGGTAGCCGGGGTCCATCGGGTCGGATGCGGGGAGAGAGCGCAGCTGCTTTTCCAGGTCCCGGGCTGCTGCCCGGTCCCCGCGTTTCCGCGCCCGCGCCAGCCGGTACTGTATCCTGTCGTACTCAGGGTTACATTTCCGGCGGGTTCCCCGCGTGTATTGCGGGATCAGTTCCTGCTCGACGAATTTGTCGAGCTTGTCCAGGTAGACGTTACTGAGGATCGGTGATACCACCCCGCCCTGCGGACAGCCGCTGAGCGAGTCGCGGTATTCCCAGTCTTCAAGGTACCCGGCTTTCAGCATGTTACGGATAAGCCTGAGGAAGCGCTGGTCATGGATTTTCTCCGCCAGTATCCTGAGAAGGATTTCGTGGTCAAGCGACCCGAAGCAGTCGGAGATATCTCCCTCGATGAACCACGTGGTCCCGGTCCAGGTATTCTGGATATCGCGAAGTGCGGTATGGCACCCGCGATTCCTCCGGAATCCGTGCGACCACCTGGAGAACTGCGGCTCGTAGATTGCCTCCAGCAGGAGGCGCACCACCTCGCCGACTAGTTTATCGGACCATGACGGAAGGCCGAGGGGGCGGAGCCGCCCGTTTTTCTTCGGGATGTAGATGCGGCGGGCCGGGGAGAACCGGTACCTTTCGTTCCGCATCAGCCCTATGATCTGTTCGATCTTTTCCTCGGACATGCCGTCGGCGGTTTCCTCATTGGCCCCCGGCGTCATCGCTCCCTGGTTGGAGTAGATGTTGCCGTAGGCGGTCAGGTACAGCTCCCTGTTGAACATCTGCCTGTAAAGCTGCGTGCACGGCAGGCCCTTCCTGCCGCGCTCGCGGAGAACGCCGAGTACCACTCCGGTTTCCTGCATTCCGCATTCCTCATGGTTCCTTCATCGTTCATCGCCTGTGCCCCTTCGCCCTGTGGTCCGGTTCTCCCGGTCTCCAGATTGGACGGGTCGTTACGCCGCCGACTACATACGGGCACTCCGTCGCCATAGGACTCGCGTCCCTTAGGCGATCCCACGTTCACAACTGCTATACGTGCTAGCGCGACTTAGGTGCCCCGTTCGTCTCCTTGAATGCCCTGACAGGACATCGCTCCAGCGTCCCGGAGGAATGCCGGGAGTAACTACTGAACCTCCCGGCAGGGACCGGCGCCGGTTACGGACGTCTTTCCGGCGGGTGTACCATTGCACCTTCTGGAGACTGGGATTCAGGCAGTCTAGCTTTTCACCATATCGCGCGGATCTCCCGGCACGCCGTTCCTGACGCCTGGACACAGGCTGCCGGTTTTCTGCCATGCTGCGTTCCCATTCAGCCTTTCGGCCTCCGGTAAGGCATCAGATCCGAAGACATCTCCTCCATTCTCCGCCCGCTTAGCAGGCGATATAGCAGTGCGCCTCGTGGCGCACGTAGTTCTGGTAGCGGTCGGAGACCACGATCCCGGCGAAGCCGGGCAGGATCCCGGCGTCGGCCATGGAGTCCAGGCTGCGGGCGCCCAGCCAGAACGCCGAGTACTCCTCGGTGAACGCGCCGTGCACGTACTTCTTCTCCCCGGCCGGCCCGGACCGCAGCGTCGTCTCGTCGAACCCCGCCACGGCAGCGGCGGTGATCAGGGTGCGGATCAGCCGCACCACCTCCGCTGCCAGCGATGCCGCTTTCGCCAGGCAGGAATGGACGAACCCGTCGGACACCGCAGCGCCGGTGACGTCGGCGATCAGCTGCCGGCACCGCTCCACCGGCACATGCTGGAAGACGACCAGGTAAACCGCCAGGGCACGCAGCCGCGGCCCGATCGACAGCGCAGAATCCGGCACGCCTGCCGGGCGGGCCGCGGCATGCACCCGGCCGCAGGCGCACTTCGCCTCGTGCAGGTCGTGCTGCACCCGCTCCGCCGGCGCGGCCGGGATCTCCTCCTGCTGATACGACCGGGCAACCCCCAGGTCAGCGGCATCGGCCAGGTCACGGCCGCAGGAGCAGGCACCCCCGGGATGGTG
>Ga0208696_1001230_pt1 | contig 15464 bp, 16 predicted proteins | sample Sb_taG_9_FD_187711 | JGI IMG/M metagenome (GOLD analysis project Ga0208696, IMG submission 187711) | Peat soil microbial communities from Weissenstadt, Germany - Sb_50d_b_LC metaG (SPAdes) (version 2) | ecosystem: Environmental > Terrestrial > Soil > Wetlands > Peat | place: Germany...
CGGTCCGGCCTGCGAACCCGACCGGCAACCTAGCCAGCCTTGCCGCACGGGTGACAGCATGCCGGGGCAGATCGCTCATGATCCCATTCTCCGCTACGCCGACCATGATGCACCGCAGTGATCGAACGCATCGCAGTAACCGCCAGTTACACCGGGCACGCCGCTACCGGACCGGCGCGCCATATCCGCCGCCACCCGGTGTCTCGACCACGAACAGGTCCCCGGCAGCCACCGTCACCGGATCGCATCCGCACATCGGGGTATCAGCTGCCGGGACGGCGCCGGGGCGCCGCCATGAATGCGTCAGCACACAGTGACGGAAAGGCTGGCCCGCGCGTCCGGCCGGCTCGCATCATCCCGGCGCCTTCTGCCGCGGGCGTCGCGCCGGTGTTCTCGACGGAGACCCGGGTGCCCTTTCTCCGGCCTGGGCCGCCTGAAGGATCGCCGGAGTGAGCTAGTGGCGTCGCCTTCTCATCATGAACGCCCGCGACGGCTGCTGACCCAGATCTCCCCGCCCCCAGGACCGTCGAGGTACATCTGCAGCGGCTCCAGCCCGGGACGCCACGCCGACTCGGTCGCAACCGCAATCCGGACGAGGATCGTCCGCAATGGCGCGTACCGTGCCTGGCATGGCTATCGCCGTCCCGGGACCTTCGGCGGTTGCAGCCCGGCCATCGGATCGGGCAGCTCCTCTTCGGCGGCCAGCCATTTGAAGAACTGCTGCAGGGCACAGTACTGGTTGCTGGCATAGGCATCGCTGTACCGGCCGAGCAGCCGCATCATCGGCCGCTGGATGTCCTGCCCGTCGACCTGCCGCCAGCCGACCCGGCTGATCTGCTCCGGCAGGTACGCGGCGGCGAACCACTGCACCGCATCGGTACAGGTCCATACCGTCTTGGCGGCCTTGCCCTTGGCGGCCAGGTGCAGCCAGAACGAGCCAATATCGGCCTGCCCGATTTCCGCGGATCTACCCGCACGCTGAACCCGGCGATCAGCGGTCCGGGTGCGCCATGGTGTCGATGACGGCCGTGACGGCCAGGATCACCACGGGGTCCTGCCCGGGAGCGATCTCCACGCCGTAGGTGTCGGCGACCCGGAACCACTTCTTGGACACCTCCGCCGCCTTGGCGCGGCCGTCCTCGATCGTGTACTCGTGATCCACGATGTTGCCCTTGACCTCCAGGTCCGGACCATCGGCCACCTGCACGGTCCAGCGGTCGCGCACCGGCGTCGTCACGGGCACCGGCGGGAGCATGGGACGCGCCACCGCCCTTTTGTTCGCCCGTGAGGGCGCGTCGGTCGTCGGCTGCGACGTGACACTCGAGCCGGCGGCAGCGACCGTCGAGATGGTTCGCGCCGCGGGTGGCGAGATGGTGTCGCTGCATCCGTGTCGTCTCAGCGATCCGGCCGAGTGCGCGAGACTCGTCGAGCTGGCGGCGAGCGAGTTCGGCCGGATCGACGTGCTGTACAACCTCGCCGCCAGATCCCACTTCCACTGGCTCGAAGGCTTCACCGGCGAGGAGTGGGATGCCGCCCGCCGGGACGAGGTCGACCTGGTGTTCTACCTCACCCGAGCGGCGTGGCCCCACCTCGAACGCGAGATCACCTCTCGGCCCCCATGATCACCGTGATCTACGCGATCTTCGCGTGCGGCACGATCGCCACGCTGCAAAGGGACAACTCCATCGCTACACGCGTCGGGCGCCGGGAGATGATGCTCGGTGCCGTCGGGACGATCATGGTAGCCGACGGCAGGCCGTCGGGTGCGTCCTTGGCCAGGGCGTTGGCGACCAGGACGAAGGCCGGCTCGGTCTGCCGACGGGTCAGCAGGTACGGGCCGGCCTTTCTAAGCCGCAGTGACCAGTGCGCTGCCGGGGATCAGGACAATCCGGTGATCTTGACGATCTCGCCGGGGTGGCTGGAGGTGATGGTCGTGCTATCCCCGTAGTTGGACACGTAAACCGTGCCGTTACCGCTCACGGCGATGCCCGTGGGCTGGTAGAGACCGGGAACTGGCAGGGTCGTCACCGTCTGGCCGTTGTTGCCGATGCGCACCAGGGCCCCGGGCACGGTCGGCGGGGAGAGCAGGCCGCCCGTGTTGAACTCGGTGGCCAGCAGCCTGCCCTGGCGGTCGAAGGCGATGGCCGTGACGGACGTGAGGCCGCGGGCCCAGATCACCGGCTTGTGCCCGGGAACGACCCGGTAAATGTAGGAAGTCCCCGGATCGGACGGGATACCGCGAAGCAGGCCGACGTACAGGGCCCCGTCCGGCCCGATCGCCACCGAGGTGGGCACGGCCTGCGCCTTGACGGTGATGGGAGCCGGGTTCCCCAGGACGCCGGCCGGCAGTTGCTCGGCGACGGCGGGGAAGCGAGCCAGCATCGATACACACCCGGCTGCGGAGACGTACAGCAGGTCGTTGGCCCCCGCGTCGGCGACGACCCAGCCGCCCCGGTACGCCAGCACATCGTAGGGGTCGGAGTCGTACGGCGCCTCGCCGGGGATAGTGCCGAGACTGGACGCTGACTGCGGATGAGCGGCCGCGAAAGCGGCGATGTCGACAACCTTGGTCTTCCCGCCCGAGATCAGCCTGAGCGTACCGAAGGCCGATGCAAACGGCTTGGGCAGCAGGTTGTTACTGCCGTCCTTGTTCACCAGGAAATCATCGATCGTCACGGCTTTCTGCCCGTGCCCGTAGGCGATCGCGGAAGGGCCGGTCACCTCTTGGATGGCTTCCTCGATCACGGAGGGAAGCTTGCTCAGTACCGGAATAGCCTGGCCGCGGGAGGAGATCGTAAAGATATCTCCCGTCGGGCCTGTGCAGTATTGCGACGTTCCCGCCCCTTCGGTGGCCGGGCCGGTTGCGCAGTTAGACGGGCCGGCCGGACCACCGGTGCCCGCCTCGGTCACGACGAGGCCGGCCCGCGTTAGCACGAGGTGCCTGGGCGCGTTGAGCCCGCCCTGTACCACCGTTTCCTGGATACTCGCCGGTGTAGCCTTGGCCACGGCCGGAACGGCGGCGATGCCCGCCAGAGACGCCGCTAGCACCACCACCGCCGCCGTCGCTATTCGCTGCATCATGGCTCCTTTCGCTCGTGATTTACTCAGCAGGGTTTCGGGGTGAGCCCGAAGCTAGCGGCCGTTACGGTGATCGGCCGTCACCTGGTTCTGGTGATTTGTGTTTCGGCACGCGCCGGCGGATCTCAAGGAGGTCAAGGCCGAGCGCCTGGATCTCAGCCAGGACGCCGGACAGTGCCGACCAGTCACCTCGCTGCGATGCCGGGGACACCGAGATCGATCCCGTCCTGCGTTGTCCGGTCTGGTGAATCACCGGGATCCGGTGACGACCTTTCACCTGCCTGGTGGCAGTGTCGACGTGCGGTTCGGCGATCCGGAGTTCGGCGCTTTACGCGGAAAGTGCGGTCGGCCGTGCCCGCACGACTCGGAGGAGGCGCACACGACAGCCCGGCGCGAGAGTCGTTACCGAGGGCTTAACAGACACAACCTCCCGTTCGGGATAATTCGATTTTCATCCCTAACGAGAGGTGGCGCCCGCCCCCAGCATCGGCACAGGCGTCGCCGTCCGGGACGCAGCACGAGTCTGCATAGTCGCCCGGCATACCAAAGACGATGGATCGCCGGGATGCGGCTGCACGGTCTCAGTTAGAACTCTCGACGTCCCCCCGGAGCGTGGCAAGCCTGCGCCGTTGGCGCGAATCACCGGAACCAGGTGACGGCCGCTCACCGTGATGGTCACTAGCGTGTGGCGCACCCGATCCTGCTAAGAGAAGGTGCCGCTCCATGACCAGTGCCCCGATCCGCGACCCGCTCGCCGACCATCTCATCACCCCGCAGAACGCGGCGTTCCTGTTCATCGACTACCAGCCCTCGCAGCTGGCCACGGTCCGCTCGATGGATCCCGCGCTCCTGCTCAAGAACGCCGTCTCGACGGTCAAGACCATCAAGACCTTCGGGATCCCGGTGGTGCACTCGACCGTCAACGTCGCCGCCGGCCAGGGACCAACGCTGCCCGAACTGGCGGAGCTGCTAGCAGACGACAAGCCACTGGACCGGACCACCGTCAACTCCTGGGAGGACATCGAATTCCTCGAGGCCGTCCGCGTGACCGGGCGCAGGAAGCTCATCATCTGCGCCCTGTGGACCGAAGTCTGCATGGCCTTCACCGCCCTCGACGCGTTGCGCGACGGGTACGACGTTTACCCCGTCGTCGACGCGATTGCCGGCACCTCGCCCGAGGCCCACCGCGCTGGCCTCGACCGGGTGGTCCAAGCCGGCGGCCAGCCAATCAGCTGGGTCTCGCTCGCCTGCGAACTGCAGCGCGACTGGGCCCGCCAGGAGACGGTCCCGGCGATCGTCGAGATCGTCCTCACCGACCGCCTGCTGAAGGAGTAGCGGTCCGACCGGCCGGCAATGCGCGTCCGCCACGCCGGCTGGTATCTGACTCTGGCGGACCTGTAGATCCGTCCTGATCGCATGGCTAAGGAGAATGACATGACCTTGGACAACGAGCAGATCGTCCGGAAGGCCTACAAGATCGCGGAGGACAAGGACCTCAAGGGATGGGTAGCGGCTTTCACTGACGACGGCACGTTCACCGACGAGTCCATCGGAGTCACCTTCCGTGGCCCTGACGGGCTCCCCGAGCAGGTGGAGAACTACGCGCGGGCGTTCCCTGACATGCACCGCGAGCTGTACCAGCTCTACGTCAGCGGCACCATCGTGGTGGTCCAGCTGGCTCTGCAGGGAACCCACCTCGGCCCGTTGCACCTGCCCGCCGGGACGCTGCGGCCGACCGGCAAGCGGATGGACGCACCGTGCTGCGACGTCTTTGAACTGGCCGGCGGCAAGATCAAGCGCTTCGACTGCTACCCCGAGGGCTCGATCATCCTCACCCAGCTCGGCGTCATCGATAACCTCAGCGCCGCGCTTGAGCAGTGACCCGAGGCGCAGCCAGCCAGCCGCTGTCTGACCTGGCCCAGGATCGCGGATCCCGATCACGACTGGGGGTACATTTCCTGCCGGTAACGGCCAGCCACTGGGGTCCCGACCCCGCGGGGCAAGGCGCCTTGCGGGGTCGCCATCTGGACACGGGCTGCTGACTTCTCCACGCGGCGGACATGGCACGGACGCTGGTCGGCGTGGGCAGGCATAGAGGCCGAGACCGGCGCCGGTGCCGTCGGCAACGCGGCACCTACGCAGTCGGACTCCGCGTGCGCCACCTGCCGCTTACCTGTGGGCGCCTCGCCTGGGCGATCGAGGCGAGCTGGCCGCGCGAATCACTGAAATCCGGTGACGACCTCCCACCGTCCCGGCGGAAAGCCTGGGACGGGTGCGTTCTGATCCCCGTACCGCCTCCGCCGTTTACCAGCTGGAAGAGATCGCGGCCGAGGATCCGGCACCGGACGACAAGGCGCTGCGCGAATTGGGGCCGTGTCGAATCCCCTCCGACGCGAGGAAGCACTCGATCTCGGCCCGGTCCCGCAGCCCGGTGGGCATGGTGTGTGCGCCGCGGGCGCGGTCGATCCGGTGCGGCGTTGCCCGGGTCTGGCGAATCACCAGGATCCGGTGACGACCTTTCACCTGCCTGGCGGAAAGTCTCGGGGCGGACCGGCTCCGCGGTCCGCTGACAAGGAGGACGTGAGATGGCATCACCTGGCGAGGGCGGCAAGCTCAGCTTCGAGCGGGATATCAAGCCCCTGTTCCGGACGAAGGACCGCGACTCGATGCTGGCCGTCTTTGATCTGTTCGAGTACGACGATGTCGTCGAGCATGCCGACGACATCGTCGGCTCCCTGCGCAGCGGGCAGATGCCGTGCGACGGCGCGTGGCCCGGATCCCAGGTCGAGAAGCTGCAGCAGTGGATCGATACGGGCATGCCCGCCTAGGCGAATCACCAGGATCCGGTGATGGCCGGTCACCTAGCTGGTAGTGAGCCTGGCTTGGTAATGACCGTGCGGGCGGCGGGGGATGCGTCCGCCGTCGCCCGTCCCGAAGCCCAGGAGGTTGTCGTGAAGCTGAACGTGAACGGCGCGGATGTCGAGGTTGACGACCGTTTCGCGGCCAGCCCGCTGTTGTGGGTGCTGCGGGACGTGCTGGGACTGCACGGGACGAAGTACGGCTGCGGGATCGGGTACTGCGCGGCGTGCACGGTGCTGATCGACGGGCGCAACACCAAGTCGTGCCAGACGCCGGCCGGGCGCGCCGTCGGGAAGGCGGTCACCACCGTCGAAGGTGCGTCGGGCCCGGTCGTCGAGGCGGTCCGGGCGGCGTGGTACCGGGGCAACGTGGTCCAGTGCGGGTACTGCCAGCCTGGGCAGACGCTGGCCGCGGCCGCGCTGCTGGAGGCTAACCGGTCACCAGATGACGCGACGATCGCCAGCTGGATGAACGGGAACCTGTGCCGCTGCGGCACCTACCCGCGCATCCGGGACGCGATCGGCCAAGCGGCGGGGGCCCTGGCCGATGGCCACGTCGCGGAGCGGGTACCGGTGGTTCCGGAGCTGGAGATGCAGCCGCTGACGGAGGAGGAGCTGGTCGATCCGGTTCATCCGTATCTGCGCATCCATCAGGACGGGACCGTTATCGCCTACTCGAACCAGATCGAGATGGGGCAGGGGGCCCACACCGGGCTGGCGACGATCGTGGCCGAGGAGCTGGATGCGGATGTCGCCTCGGTCCGGGTGGTTAACGCAGCGAACGGGTCCAGGCCCGGGGGGGATGTGTACGGGACCCCGGCGGGGGGCGGGTTTATCCAGCTGAGCGGGGCGTCCACCTCGACGGTGGGTTTCTGGGCCCGCTACCGGCTGGCCGCGGCCCAGGCGCGGGCACGCCTGGTGGCGGCGGCGGCCGAGGCGTGGGGCGTGCCGGCTGAGGAGGTCGAGATCTCCTCGGGTGTGGTGAGTCATCGCGACGGGAAGCGGGCGGGGTTCGGGGACCTGGCCGTCCGGGCCGCGCAGTTGCCGGTCCCCGACGGCGTGCAGCCGAAGGATCCGGGCCAGTACAAGCTGATCGGGCGAGAGGGCAGGCTCCGGGTCGACTCGCCGGGGAAGATCCTCGGCACGACGCGGTTCGTCATCGACGTCGCGCTGCCCGGGATGCTGACCGCGGTGGTGCTGCATCCCCCCAAGTTCGGCGCCACACCGGCCGCGGTCGATGACAGCGCGGCGCTGGCCGAGCCCGGCGTCACCGCGGTGATCCCGATCGACGAGGGCATCGCCGTCGTCGGTGAGACCTTCGATGACGCGCAGCGTGGCGTGCGCGCGCTGGCCGTGGACTGGGACGAGCAGAACGCCGAGCGGCGTAGCTCGGCGGAGCTGATGGCCGAGCACCGGCGGCTGGTCGAGTCCGGCGAGCAGGCTGTGCTGGCCCGGGAGGACGGCGACGTGGCGGCCGCGCTGGCGGACGCGGCGCACGTCGTGGACGCGATCTATGAGCTGCCCTATCTCGCGCACGCCCCGATGGAGCCGAACAACGCCGCGTGCCGGATGGGTGATGACGGCATCCTGGAGGTCTGGGCCGGCACCGAGGGGCCCACCTACGTCCGGATGGCGGCCTCGGCGGCGGCCGGAATCGGCGAGGACCGGGTCCGGGTGCACGTCCCGTATGCCGGCGGGTCGTTCGGCCTGCACAGCAGCTCGGGGCGCGATCCGGTCAGCGAGGCCGTGCAGGTCGCGCGGGCGCTGGGCTGGAAGCACCCGGTCAAGCTCCAGTCGCTGCGCGAGGAGGAACTCAAGTCCGGCCGGTACCGGGCGATGGCCGTGCACCGGGTCCGGGCAGGCGCCGACGCCCGTGGTCGGCTGACCGCGTTCCACCAGCAGATCGCCGCCGAGCCGACCTCGCCCAACCTGCCATTCGTGGCCGGCTTCCTGTTCAAAGGCGGCGTCGACTACATGACGACAAGCGGCGCCGTCAACGGCCCGTACGCACTGCCCAACTTCAAGCTGGAGACGACCAACGTCCAGACCGGCGTGCCCATCATGGTGTGGCGGTCGGTGGCCAACTCCCACACCGAATTCGGCCGTGAGTCAGCGATCGACGAGCTGGCTATCGCCGCCGGACGCGACCCCCTGGACCTGCGCCGCGACCTGCTCGCCGGCAACCCGCGCACCCTACGCGCAATGGAACTGGCGGCTGAGCGAGGCGGCTGGGGAACCCCGCTGTCCGAAGGCCGCGCCCGCGGCATCGCCGCCAGCAGCTTCCTCGACAGCCACAGCGCCCAGGTCACCGAGATCTCCCTCGATAAGCGCAACCGGATCCACATCGAGCGGATCACCTTCGCGCTGGACTGCGGCATCATCGTCAACCCGGACCTGGTCCGCGCCCAGGTCGAAGGTGGCCTCATCTACGCGCTGAGCGCCGCCGCCTGGGGCGAGGTCGTGCTTGGCGACGGCGGCCAGATCATCACCCAGAACTTCGACCGGTACCCGGTCATGCGGATGCAATCGGTGCCGCAGATCGACGTGCTCTTGATCGAATCGGCCGAGCCGCCGACCGGCGTCGGCGAGGTCAGCGTCCCCACCGCCGCGCCCGCCTTGACCAACGCCATCGCAGCCCTCACCGGTACCCGGATCCGCCGGCTTCCCATCACCAAGACCATCAGGGTCTTCTGAGAAAGGACACCGCCGATGCCTGACGTCACGATCACCCCCAGCGAGGACGGCCCCTACCTGGTATCCGGGCCGGTGCTGCTGACCGATGTCGACGGCCGGGAAATCCCGCACCCGGACCAGATGTCCCTGTGCCGCTGCGGCCAGTCCGGCAACAAGCCGTTCTGCGACGGCACCCACCTCACCATCGACTTCGACGGCACGCTCGCTAACTGACGCAAGCGACCAGGCCCGGCCACCCGTAACACAGGAGATTGCCATGTCTGACCTGACCGAGACCGCCGACGTGGTCGTCGTCGGCGGCGGCTCCGCTGGCGCGGTCCTCGCGGCCCGCCTCAGCCAGGACCCCGCGCGAACGGTCCTGCTGCTCGAGGCCGGCCACGCGTATGCCCCCGACGCCTACCCGCCAGCCCTGCTGGACGCCAGCAAGATCGCGGACCCGGATCACGACTGGGGCTATACCGCGCGCGGCCCCGGCCAGACGCAGATCCCGAATCCCAGGGGCAAGGTCCTCGGCGGCAGCTCCGCGGTGAACGCCACCGTCGCGCTGCGGGCCCGCGCCGCCGACTTCGCCAAATGGGGCGAGCACGGCGCCGAGGGCTGGTCTTTCGACGACGTGCTCCCGGCCTTCAGGATGCTGGAGAACACTCCCACCGGTGACGACGCCCATCACGGGCGGACTGGCCCGCTGCCGATCCGGCAGCGCACGGATGACGACCTGACGCCATCCCTGCGGGGATTCGTCGAGGCGGCAGTCGCGCTCGGGTTCAAGCGGGTGCACGACTTCAACGGGGCCGAGCAGAACGGTGCCGATGGCTACCCAGTCGACGTGGTCGACGGAATCCGGCAGAACGTCGGGCTGGTCTACCTCACCGCCGAGGTGCGCCGACGACCCAACCTCACCATCCACGGCGATATCACCATCGACCGCGTGCTGTTCGACGGCACGACCGCCACCGGCGCCCTCGCCGCGGACGGCACGGTGTACCGGGGCCATGAAGTGATCCTGTCCGGCGGCACCTACGGCAGCCCCGCCATCCTGCTCCGCTCCGGCGTCGGCCCAGCCGATGAGCTGGCCGCGCTGGGCATCGGAGTCGTCGCTGACCTGCCCGTCGGCCGGCGGCTACAGGACCAGCCGGGTTACCACCAGGCCTACGCGCTGGCTCCCGGCTACCTGGAGATGACCCCCGCGGTCGGATCCCTGCTGTGGACAGCCTCCCGAGAGGCCGCCAGCGACGAGCTGGACCTGCACGTCAACGCGACACACCTGATGCCCGGGTCCCTCAGCCCTACCGGAGGGGCGATCGTGGTGATGGCCGCTCTCGTCCAGCCCGAGTCGACAGGAACACTGAAGCTGGCCAGCCGGGATCCCGGCGACGCCCCGATCATCGACCCCAACTACCTCGGCACCGGCCGCGACGCCCGCCGCATGCTGGAAGCCGTCAAGCTGGGCCACGCCATCGCCCGCAACCGGATCTTCGCGCCGTTCATCGCGGGAGAGCTGCCCCCCGGCGACGCGGTGGCCGACGACGACACCCTGGCCCAGGTCATCGCCGCCAATCTGGCCGTCTACGGCCACCCCACCTCCACGGCGCCGATGGGCGGACCCGGCGACCCGTGGGCCGTCGTCGATTCCGTCGGCGCCGTCAAGGGCGTCAGCGGGCTGCGGGTCGCCGACGCCTCGATCATCCCCCAAGTCCCGTCCGCCACCACCAACGTCACAGTCATCATGCTGGCCGAGCGCATCTACCAGCGCGTCTACGCCAGCTGACCCCGGAGGCTGCCGTGACCTTCACCGTGGACATCCACCACCACATGCTGCCCGACTTCTTCTGGCAGGCCACCAACGAAGGCGACCACCCGGTCGGCGGCATCGCGCCGCCGCCCTGGTCGCCCGCGAGCACGCTCTCGTTCCTCGACGACGCCGGCATCGACGTCGCCGTCACCTCGATCAGCACCCCCGGGGTGCACACCGGCGATGACGCCGCGGCTCGCGTACTGGCACGACGGTGCAACGAACTGGCCGCCGAGCTGATCCGCGACCATCCCGGCCGGTTCGGCGGCTTCGCCTGCCTGCCGTTGCCGGACGTCGACGGCGCGCTCGCCGAACTGGCCTATGCCCTCGATGACCTCCGCCTGGACGGCGTGGTGCTGTTCAGCAACGCCCGCGGCAGCTACCTCGGGGACCCGCGCTTCACTCCGCTGTTCGACGAGCTGCAACGACGCGCGGCGGTGGTATTCGTGCATCCCAACCCCTCGCCCGACCCCAGCGCTCATGCGCTCGGCCTGCCCGACTCGCTCATCGACTTCACCGCCGACACCACCAGGGCCATCGCCAGGCTGCATTACAGCAACACCTTTGCCCGCACCCCCGACGTCAAGTACGTCTTCGCCCACGCCGGCGGCACCGTGCCCTACCTGGCCGGGCGGTTCGGCATCATCGACGAGATGAACGTCATCCCCGGAGCCGAGGCCCGCGCCACCGCGGCCGGGACGTTCCGCCGCCTGTACTGGGATACCGCACTGTCCTGGGGCGACCCCGTGCTGCGCATGCTGCGCGATGTCGTGGGACTCGACCACGTCGTGTTCGGCACCGACTACCCCTACCTGCGCCGCGACCTAGCCGTCTCCTGCCGTCAGCACATCGAGGCCAGCCCGGAACTCACCGACGGCGAGCGAACGGCTGTCCTCGGCGCCACGGCGACGACGCTGATCCCGCGGCTGGCCACCCTCCGCCCCCAGACTCAGACCCACGCATCATGATGCGGCTGGGCCACCCGGAGCCCTACGGCCCGGCCGGCGCCGCGCCGGGCTACCCAACCCGGGGCCCTCGGCGCGCCGGCAAGTCGATGCGCAGCGCGATGCAGTCGGCGTCCTGGCCCCAGCGGCACGGCGCGCACACTGTGCTTACTAGGCTGCTGGACCTGTCAGCACTATCGGACGATTTATGCATTCAGGGACGGGGTACAGGGGCCCCGGTTGGTGGGCCTGCCCCCCGCGCGCCTGGGTGCGTTCGGGCGGCAGCGCACCGGCATCAGCGCGCGCCAGGTTCTGCCCCTGATCGGGGTATGCCTTGCAGGAGCCTGTGCGCCCAGCGCATCCGGTTACCAGCGGTCTCGGGAAGATCGCCGAACTCCTGACGGCCCGCCCGGCACAGCCCGAACAGCCGAATGCCGGGCGGAGGCCTCATCGGCAACGCGCCCTAGTTTCCGGGGAAGCCCGGCTGTCTGGTATGCCGAGCTTGGGACTCGCCAGAGTGGATCCCGTAACGGATCGATGCGCCCGACGTAGTAGCCCTAATCGTTGACAGCTGGGCCGAGCGATACCCCCGGAACCGACGCGTAATCCCAGCAAGATAGGCGCCTGAGGTCGCTGAGTCATAGTTGCGCTCCTTTAACGAGAGCTGCCATCGATACGCCCCCGAGCTAACCGCTCACGGTGAGCGCCTGTCATTGGGTGCCGGTAATTCGCGCTTCGGCGTGAGCTGACGACCTCGAGCAGGTCCAGGCCGAGCGCGTCAATCTCGGCCAGTACGCCGTACAGGGCCGATCGATCCAGCAGCCCGGTGAGCACCGTATCCGCGCCGTCCCGCTGCGGCGTCATCGCCGGGAACGCGGAAAGAATCGTCGCGCCGAGGTGCCCGTTAATCCGGATCATGTAGCGGATGGGTGCCGAGTCCATAAGACCATGATTAACGGGCTGGCAGGTGAGTCCGCATCGCCGGGATCCGGTGACTGTCGGCCGGGCTGGACTCCTGCGTACGATCGACTCACTCGGAGCGGACCGGCTCCTGCTCGGAACCGACCTCCCTTACGAGAACAGGGAGGTCTTCTGCGCGCGGTCTATTACGTCACCGACCTCTAGATCGCCCCAAGCGCCGCGAGGGCCATCCTCGACCAGAACGCGAGCGCTCTGCTCAGCGTCGGATAGACGCGACCCGCCGCCCCGCTCCTGTCGTTCTTTTGCCGAACGGGCCCGGCTGACTCCTGCCGCAAGGCGATCTGCCCCGGCCGTACACGGTGCGGGGACTGCCGTGACCGGGTGCTGAAGCGGAAAGGTGCCAGGAGTGCCTCACCGCGGCATCGAGTATGGCTCAGCGCCCGACGGTCGGCGCATCTACGTGGCCGAAGGCGACACCCCCGGCAAGCCGTACACCCTGGGCGGCTGCGGGCCGTAGGCGGGGCAGACCGCGCACGCCAGATCCTGGGCCGCCCTCGATCCCGTCACCGGGAAGATCCTGTGGCAGACCCCCGATCCGGGTGTCGCGTTCGACACGTCGTTCGTCAGCGCCGCCAACGGCGTGGTCTACGCCGGGTCGCTGGCCGTCGCCGGCACGTACATGTGCGCGCTCGACGCCAGGACCGGGGCCATCTTGTGGAGCTTCGCCAGCGGCGGCTCGGTGACCGGCGGCGCGGCGATCGCCGACGGCAGCGTCTACTGGGCTCGGGCTACTGCCGCACCGAATGCCTGGTCCAGGGCACTCCGCTGACCAACAACGACAAGGTGTACCCATTCGGCCTCAGGTAACAGCCCAGCCTGCTTCCCGGAGCCGTCGCCGGGGGGCTCCGGGAGGTGACCCGTGGAAAGGAATGCCATAAACGAGCTCAGGTCTTACCCGGCCATAGCGGCACTCGTCCTGCCCGCCATCGTCTTCGCGGGCGCGGCACCGGCGTCCGCCTGGGCAGCGAATGAGCCCGTCGTCACTGACGTGCGGACGATGGCGGCGTGCGATTACGCGGCCGGCCAGCAGCCGGAGAACGTGACCGTCACCCCGGACGGCTCGCTGACCGTCTCGATGCTCGGCTTCCTGAACAGCCAGCCACCCGAACTGCTCCGGATGCAACAGCGACGCTAAAAGAGCGCGACACCGGTGAGCGCGGCCAGCCGGTCCATCAGCTGGTCCTGGAACGCCGGGTCGCGGGCTTGTGGTGCGGGCGCCTGTCGCTGCCGGTGGTACCAGTAGCCGCCGCTCACGGTGGCGGCGGCGTCGTTGCTGACGGCCAGCCATGTCTGCGTGAGATAGCCCATCTGCAGATCGCCGGTTGCCGCGGGGCCGCCCATCTTGGTCGGGACCCAGCCCGGATCGACGGCGTTGCTGAGTACCTCCGGCCAGACGCGCGCGAGGGTGAGCGCGAGCGCGGTTACGTGGAGCTTGCTCTCGGCGTACGCCCGGGCGGCGTTCCAGGACCGGCTGGTCCAGTCGATATCCCGGAGGGACCCCGCAGCTGCGTGATGCAGTCCGCTGCTGAGGTAGATGAGCCGATCCGGGCGGCCGATCAATCCAGTGAGCATGTAGGGCGCCAGGGTGTTCACCGCGAGAGTCTTCGCGTAACCGTCGGCGGTTGTGGAGCGGGAAGGCTCAAGGAAGACGCCGGCATTGTGGATAACAGCGTCCATCCGGCCGATCTCGTTCACCTGACCGGCGAGGTCTCGGGTCTCGGCTGCGCTGCTGAGGTCGCCGATGACGACTCCCGCGGCGTCCGCGGCGAGGTCGCTGAGCGCCGCCGCCCGCTCGCGAGTGCGGGCGTGCAGGACAACGTCATGGCCTTCACTGATGAGGACACCGGCGGCGGCGCGGCCGAGTCCGTCGGTGGAGCCGGTGATGAAGATACGGGGCACGGGATAATTCTTCCGCCGGTGGTGTGCTGGCACCGATCGGCGGCGCGGGGGCACATGGCCTGCCCGCGGTCGGGTCGGTCCCAGGACGAGCAGGCACATGCACGATCGCGCCTGAGCCGCGCTGCCGCATGTACGGCTCCACCGCCTGGCTCAGCCACAGCGCGGCCCCTAGGTTGACGTCCATCATGACCCGCAAGTTCTCGGGCGTCGCGTTGGCTGCCTCATCGAGGAGAAAGCCGCCGATAGTGTTCACCAGCACCTCAGGGGGGCCCGCCTCGCCGGCGATCCGGTCGATGAGGGTCTTGGCCATAGCCTGATCGGTCGTGTCGCCCACCTCGCGACGGATGCCCTCGGGCAGCTCGTCCAGTGCGTTCGGGGTGCGATCGACCGCCACCACCGTGAACCCGGCTCCTGCGAGCAGTGTCGCCGTGGCACTGCCAAGCTCGACTGCACCGACCACCACCGCCACGCTCTCGCCCGCGCCGCCCAACGAAGCCATGACGATCTCCCAGCCTTCGGCCTATAACCGGAAGGCCGGATACCTTCCGCAGCGTCCTCAGGATCACCGCCGGACAGGTAAGAGACCGTCACCGGATTCCGGTGATTCTCGGACGCGGCAGGCCGCACTATCTTTCAGCCAGCCCGATGTCGTCGGCATTGAACTAGGTCACCGACAGGGTCTACTGGGCGCGCCACCGCACTGACGTTCGCCCGCGAGGGCGCGTCCGGCTCGCGGCCGGCGGCCGAGATTGTCGAGATAGTCCGCGCGGCGGGCGGTGAGATGGTCTCGCTGCATCCCTTGTAGGGTGCCAGAACTACGTCTGTATTCTCTGGCCTGCGGGTTCCCGGATCAGCCAGTTGCGGCGGAACTCGGCTTAAGCTGTCAGCTCCGACCGCTGGGCGGCGTAGAACGCTCGCAGTTACCGGGGAGGTCACGCAGCGCATGCTTTGCGCCTGGCCGGCGAGCTAGCCGAGGTCCGCACTCCAGCAGGAGCGCTCGCAACCTCTCGGCCGCAGCCACCCACGCCCGCGGGACGTGTAAGGACGGCTTGACCTTAACCGGGACATCCCGGCACGTTTAGGACCGGTCCTGCCGCGCGGTAACCGCACCCTGGCACTCCGACGCGCTCTGTGGTCCACGACGTGGTGGCCACCGTTCACGATGTGTCCCGTGGCCGATCAGGAGGTCATCCGTGCCGCTCCCCGGAGCCGCTCGGT
>Ga0208696_1001231_pt1 | contig 15463 bp, 9 predicted proteins | sample Sb_taG_9_FD_187711 | JGI IMG/M metagenome (GOLD analysis project Ga0208696, IMG submission 187711) | Peat soil microbial communities from Weissenstadt, Germany - Sb_50d_b_LC metaG (SPAdes) (version 2) | ecosystem: Environmental > Terrestrial > Soil > Wetlands > Peat | place: Germany: Weissenstadt...
TTACGGCTACGATGGAGCATTGTTGTCGCTGGGACACAATGCCAGGAACTTAAGCGTTGCGCTTGGTAGGTAGCAGGTTGGGGTGAGCCCGGCGCGCCTGCGTGAAATAAGACGAAGCTCCCGCTAGGACGGCGATTGTCACGATCGTCTGTCTTTGCAGGGAGCTTCGTTGCCTGTTCATGGTGCCATGTCCTGGGGCTGGCTGTCGCCGCGGGGCCGGGTTCTTTCCCGGGCCGGGATCGGGATCTTGACCTGGGTGGTCCCGCCGGACCTGGTCGATGACGCGGTGGGGGACGGGCTGGCGTGGGAGATGCGGCTGCGGGCGCTGCCGGCCCGGCTGGGGGTGTATTTCATCCTGGGCTGCGCGCTGTTGTCCGGCAAGCCGTATCCGGAGGTGATCCGGCAGGTCACCGCGGGGCTGGAGCGGGCGCTGGCGGCGGCGGGCTGGCGTACGCCGGCTAGCACGGCGCTGACCGGGGTGCGCCGCCGGGTCGGGGAAAAGCCGCTGGAGTCGGTGTTCCGGCGGCTGTGCTCGGCGCTGTCGCCGGGCCGGGCGCCGTGGTCGCACCTGGGCGGGCTGCTGGTGGTCGCGGTGGACGGTACCACCGTCAGCACCTGCGACAGCCCGCCTAACGCCGCCGCGTTCGGCCGGCCCGGGGCCTACCGCAAACCGCGGCGCCCCGCCAGGGACGGGCAGGCCGGGGACGGGACAGCGCAGGACACGGGAGGGGACGGCGCCGGGCCGGGCGAGGCCGCGAACCCGGCGTTGCGGCTGGTCACGCTGGTAGCGTGCGGCACCCGGGGGCTGCTGGATGCGGTGATGGGCCCGGTGCGCGGCAAGGGCACCGGCGAGCGGGCCCTGGCCACCCGGATACTGCCCAGCCTGCGCGCGGGGATGCTGCTGCTCGCGGACCGGAACTTCTACAGCTACGCCCTGTGGCGGGCCGCGGCCGGCACCGGCGCGGACCTTTTGTGGCGGGTCAAGGCCAGCCAGCACCTGCCCGTCGTCCGGGAGCTGCCCGACGGGTCCTTCCTGGCCCACGTCAGCGACCCCCGCGCGGTGCACGCCCGGCTGCGCAAGAACGGCCAGCGCCGCCGCCGCGGCAGCACGCTCGGCCCGGAGTCCGGGCCGCTGCCCGGCATCACCGTCCGCGTCATCGAGTTCGCCCTGACGGTCACCGCCGGCGACGGCGCCGTCCGCACCGGACGGTACCGGCTGATCACCACCCTGACCGACTGGCGCGCCTACCCCGCCGCCGCCCTGGCCGCCTGCTACGCCCGCCGCTGGGCCATCGAGACCGGGTACGCCGAGATCAAGACCTGCCTGCGCGGCCCCGGCCGCACGCTGCGCGGCCGCACCCCGGACCTGGCCCGCCAGGAACTCTGGGCCTACCTGGCCATCTACCAGGCCCTGCGCGTCCTGATCACCCGCGCCGCCGCCCGCGACGGCCTAGATCCGGCCCGGATCTCCTTCACCGCCGCCCTGAACGCCGCCCAGCGCACCCTGGGCACCGATCCCGGTGCCCTCGGCGATACCCTGCAGGCCGCCGAAACTGAGATGCTGTCCTGCCTGGTCCCCGTCCGCCAGGGCCGCATCTGCCCCCGGGCCGTCAAGCAGGCCCGCTCCCCCTATAAGTCCCGGAGCAGCCACCCCGGCCCTATAACACAGCACGCCAGGTACACCACCACCATCGCCACACCCGAAAGCCGGACACCAACTCCCACTGACCAGGCAAAACAACGCGCACAACGCCCGGACGACCCGCCTTAAGTTCCTGGCATTGTGGCCTGGCCGCATCGATGCTCCATCGTTGCTGCCAGGCCCGGGGTCAGGACTACGCCTGCGGCGCGATCTGGGCTTGACGCGCACGACAGAAGAGATGCGCGACAGCCTCGATAGCCCCCGAATGTTCCGCGTAGCCGAAAATTTCCGCGCTATCCGGACTGAACCTCCGGTAACGCGGCTTAACGACCGTACACCGCGGGCGTACTAGTCGTCCGTGTCAAACCGCCCTTCGGTCAGCCTGTGGATAACTCCAAGTTATCCACAGGCCCCCAGTTAGCAAGGCGGTGACATTCGCCGGAACGCACGCTGGCCATATGACACAAACGCTTACCGCGGGTGACGACACCCCGCACCGCTCCGAGCCCTCGCCAACTCCCCAGGCTCCGGCCAGCCCGCTGAGCCCGGCCAGCCCTCTGAGCCCAATCAGCCCGCAGACGCCAGTCAGCCCGCAGACGCCGGTCAGCCCTCAGGCCCCGGACGCCCTGCTGGCGGACCCGGTGCAGGTCCGGGCCGGATCGCCCGAGTCGCTGCTCGCGATCGTCCCGCACGTGCTCGGCTTCGTGCCGCAGGTCAGCCTGGTGGTGATCGGGACCGAGGCGCCCCACGACCGGATCAAGGTCACGCTCCGCTACGACTTGCCCGACCCGCCCGGCGCGGGAGTCTCCGCGGACATCGCCGCGCACGCCGTCGGCGTCATCGGCTCGCAGCGGCTGGCCGCGCTGGTGGCGGTCGGCTACGGTCCCCGGTCGCTGGTCGACCAGGTGGCGGGCGCGCTGGGTGCCGCGGCGCGGACGGCCGGGATCGACGTGCTGGACGTCCTGCGGGTCGAGGACGGGCGCTACTGGTCGTACCTGTGCGCTGATGAGGACTGCTGCCCGGCCGCGGGCACGCCGTTCGATCCCGGCGCACATTCCGCCGCGGCCGCCATGGCCAGCGCTGGGAACCGGGTGCTGGCCGACCGGGCCGCGGTGGCGGCCCGGGTCGCGCCGCTCGGCGGCAGCACCGCCGAGTCCATGCGCCAGGCCACCCGCCGGGCCGAGCGGCACGCCGCCCAGTTGCTCGCGAAGGTCCGCAAGTCCCCCCGCATCGGTGCCGCGCGGCAGCTCATCGCCGCCGAGGGGCTGAACGAGGTGGGCGCCATGATCGCCGCGTACCGCGCAGGCGGCAAGTACACCACGGACTACCAGGTCGCGTGGATCACGGTGGCGCTACGCGACCTGCGGGTCAGGGACGACGCCTGGGCCCGGATGGACCCGGCGCAGGCGGACGCGCACCGACGGCTGTGGATCGACGTGACCCGGCGGGCGCAGCCCGGGTACGTGGCCGGACCGGCCGCCCTGCTCGCCTTCGTGGCGTGGCAGTCCGGCGACGGAGCGCTCGCGAACGTCGCGCTCGACCGGGCCCTCGCCGACGAGCCGCGGTACTCGATGGCCTTGCTGCTCCGGCAGGTGATCAGCGCCGGGACGCCTCCGTCGCTGGCCAGGCTGCCGATGACCCCGGAGGAGGTGGCCGCCAGCTACGACGACGCCGAGGAGGACGATCTGGCGGAGAGCTATGACCACCACCCGGACCCAGACGTCCACGACCCGGACCTGGCGGCCGAACAATGAGGTCAGGGCGGTGGCACAGGGAGAGGCCCGTGTTGGCGAGATACACTGCCTGAGGCGTTCGTCCAGCTAGTACGGATCTTGCTCGTTTGCCCGCTCCCGGCCGTTTCCGTAATGGGTGACAGCCGTTAAACCGGAAGGATGCCCGTGGTGGATGCCCGCATGACCGCCGGCCCACATGAGGTCGAGGTGGCCCGGTTGCGCGAGGCCTACGCGGCCCTGCCCCCGGGGGCGCCGGTGCGGCTGGCCAAGCGCACGTCCAACTTGTTCAGGTTCCGCGACGACGGCCCGCGAACTTCCCCGAAGAAAACCGCTCAGGCGGACCGGGGCCTTGACGTTTCCGCGTTCGGCCACGTGCTGTGCGTTGATCCCGCCACCAGGACCGCGCGGGTCGGGGGCATGACCACCTACGAGGACCTGTGCGACGCCACGCTCAGGCATCAGCTGATGCCGCTGGTGGTGCCGCAGCTCAAGACGATAACCCTGGGTGGCGCGGTCACCGGGCTCGGCATCGAGTCCACCTCGCTGCGCAGCGGCATGCCGCACGAATCTGTCACCGAGCTGGAGATCCTCACCGGCGACGGCCGTGTCGTCCGCGCCACCGACGACAACGAGCATGCCGACCTGTTCCGCGGCTTCCCGAACTCCTACGGGACGCTGGGCTACTCCCTGTCGCTCACCATCGAGCTCGAACCCGTCCAGCCGTTCGTGCACATCCGCCACTTCCCGTTCAGCAGCGCGGAAGCCTGCATGGACGCGATCAGCCAGATCGCCGCTGACGGCAGCTTCCGCGGGCACCGGGCGGATTTCGTCGACGGCACCGCGTTCGGGCCCGACGATCTTTACCTCACCGTCGGGGCGTTCAGCGCCGTGGCGCCGTGGCGTAGCGACTACACCGGGCAGCAGATCTACTACGAATCGGTCAGGCGGGACAAGGAGGACTTCCTGACTATCCGCGACTATCTGTGGCGCTGGGACACCGACTGGTTCTGGTGCTCGCGACCCTTTGGGGTACAGAAACCTCTGGTCAGGAGGATGTGGCCGCGTCGGTACCGGCGCTCGGATGTCTACCGCAAGCTGGTCGCCCTGGATCGCCGCTATGGCCTCTCCGGCCTCGTGACCGCCCGGCGGCACCTACCGCCACGGGAGGCGGTCATCCAAGACGTGGAGATCCCGGTCGAACGTGGTGCCGAGTTCCTACGATTTTTCCAGGAAAATGTGGGAATGAGTCCGGTGTGGATGTGCCCGCTGCGGCTGCGCGGCGAGCGGATCTGGACTCTTTATCCCCTACGGCCCGGCGAGGTGTACGTGAACTTCGGGTTCTGGGGGACCGTGCCACTGCCCGTGGGTCAGGCCGACAGCTACCACAACCGCCTCGTCGAGGACGAGGTCGCGAAGCTGGACGGGCACAAGTCGCTGTATTCCACGTCGTTCTACGCCGAGGACGAGTTCTACCGGCTCTACAACGGCGAGGCGTACCGCGCGCTTAAGCGTTCCTACGACGGCGAGGGCCGCCTGCTCGGCCTGTACGAGAAGTGCGTCAGGGGACGCTGAGGTATCGGACGACAGGAAGGAAAGCGAAGAATGTCTTTGGCGGAGGTCTTCGAGGCATTCGCGGGGCCTGATGCCCCGGTGGAGTTCAGGGCTTATGACGGCAGCCAGGCCGGCGCGGCCGGAGCTCCGGTGAAGATCACTGTCCGTTCGCCGGCGGCCGTGGCCTACCTGGCCCAGGCGCCGGGAGGACTCGGCCTGGCCCGGGCCTACGTGGCCGGGCAGCTGGACGTCGAAGGGGACATGTACGAGACCCTGGCCAGGATGACCAAGGCCCAGGCCATCGACATGACCGTGGCGGAGAAGCTGCGGCTGCTGCAGGCCCTTGGCGGCCCGAAGCTCCTGCTGCACCGGATGCCGCCGCCCCCGCAGGAAGTGACGCAAACCCGCCGCTGGACGGCCGGCCGGCTGCACTCCAAGACCCGCGACGCCGAGGTGATCTCCCATCACTACGACGTCTCCAACCGGTTCTACGAATGGGTGCTCGGGCCGTCGATGGCCTACACCTGCGCCTGCTACCCCCACCAGGACGCGACGCTGGAAGAGGCGCAGGGATGCAAGTTCGACCTGGTCGCCCGCAAGCTGGGGCTGGGCGCGGGCATGCGGCTGCTCGACGTCGGCTGCGGCTGGGGCGGCATGGTGATACACGCGGCGCGGGAGTACGGCGTCAAGGCGCTCGGGGTCACGCTGTCCGCCCAGCAGGCCGCCTGGGCGCAGGAGGCGATCGAGAAGGAGGGGCTGTCCGGCCTGGCCGAGGTGCGGCACCTGGACTACCGTGACGTGCCGGAGACGGGCTTCGATGCGGTCAGCTCGATCGGGCTGACCGAGCACATCGGCAAGGCGAACCTGCCGTCCTACTTCTCGTTCCTGTTCGCCAAGCTCAAGGCCGGCGGACGGCTGCTGAACCACTGCATCACCCGGCCCGATGACACCGGGCCCCCCATCCGCAAGCGCGGTTTCATCAACCGGTACGTCTTCCCCGACGGTGAGCTCGAGGGACCCGGCTACCTGATCTCGCTCATGCACGACACCGGGTTCGAGGTGCGGCACGAGGAGAACCTGCGCGAGCACTACGCCAAGACCCTGGCCGCCTGGTGCGCCAACCTGGACGCCCACTGGAGCGAGGCGGTCAGGGAGGTCGGCCAGGGCACCGCCCGGGTATGGCGGCTGTACATGGCCGGCTCGCGGCTGGGCTTCGACCGCAACCACATCCAGCTGCACCAGGTGCTCAGCGTCCGGCTGGCCGCCGACGGGACCTCCGGCATGCCGTTGCGGCCCGACTGGGAGCTGCCCCGGGTGCTGGCTAGCTAACTAACAGGCCGAACGGACCCCGGTTCTCGCGCCCGCGCCGCTACCAGCCTCGCTGGCGGCGAGCGCGGGCGGCCCGGCCGCGCCCGGGCTTGCGCCGGCGGGACGGACAGGCCGCTGGCATGCGCCGCTGCACGCGGGACACAACGGGCGGACAAACGTCATGGTGCGCTATCCTGTGCGCATGCGTGCCGTCCGGCTGCTTCTTACCTAGCCGCGCCGACTTACCGTCGTTGGCGCGGCTGCCCCTCGTCTCGAGGGGCGTTTTCATTGCAGGCGATCATCGCCCCCAGGATAAACAGGCCCGGACCGATTCAATGGTGAGGAAACGATGACAGCGGCCGAGAGCGCCGACCTGGCGCAGCGCTATGACCCTCGTGATGTCCAGGAGAAGTGGCAGGCGCGCTGGGCGGAGCTAGAACCGTTCCGCGCCAGCGAGGATCCCGCCGACCTCCGGGAGCACTTCTACCTGGTGGACATGTTCCCGTACCCGTCGGGTGACCTGCACATGGGTCACGCCGAGGCGTACGCCATCGGGGATGCCCTCGCGCGCTACTGGTTCCTGCGGGGCCGCAACGTGTTGCACCCGATCGGCTGGGACGCTTTCGGCCTGCCCGCGGAGAACGCCGCTATCAGGAACAACTCGCACCCGGCCGACTGGACCTACGCCAACATCGAGACCCAGGCCGCCTCGTTCCGGCGGTACGCGACCTCGTTCGACTGGAGCCGGCGGCTGCAGACCTGCGATCCCGCGTACTACCGCTGGAACCAGTGGCTGTTCCTGCGGTTCTACGAACGCGGCCTGGCCTACCGCCGGCACGGTTACGTGAACTGGTGCCCGGTGGACCAGACCGTCCTGGCCAATGAGCAGGTCATCGCCGGGAAGTGCGAGCGCTGTGGCGCCGACGTGGTGCGCCGGATGCTGAACCAGTGGTACTTCAAGATCACCGAGTACGCGGACCGGCTGCTCGAGGACGCCAAGCAGCTGGAGGGCTGCTGGCCGGACCGGGTCCTGCTGATGCAGCGCAACTGGATCGGCCGCTCGGAGGGCGCCGAGGTCCGCTTCACGGTGGAGGGCCGCGCCGAGCCGGTCACGGTCTTCACCACCAGGCCCGACACGCTGTACGGCGCCACGTTCTTCGTGGTGGCGGCCGACTCGCCGCTGGCCGAGCAGATCTGCGCCCCCGATCGCCTGCCGGAGCTGCGCGCCTACGTGGAGCAGGTCAGGAAGCTGACCGACATCGAGCGCCAGTCCACCGAACGCGAGAAGACCGGGGTCTTCCTGGGCCGGCATGCGATCAACCCGGTGAACGGCGAGCTGATCCCGGTGTGGGCGGCCGACTACGTGCTGCCCGACTACGGTACCGGGGCGATCATGGCGGTGCCCGCGCACGATCAGCGGGACCTGGATTTCGCCCGCGCCTACGGGCTCGACGTACGAGTCGTGGTGGACACTGGGCAGCCGGACCCGGCGCAGACCTGGGTCGCGACCGCGGGCGACGGCACGCTGGTGAATTCCGGCCCGATCAACGGGCTGCCCAAGGGCGAGGCGATCGCCGCGATCACCGCCATCCTGGCGGAACGGGGCCAGGGCCATGCGGCGGTGAACTACCGCCTGCGGGACTGGCTGGTGTCTAGGCAGCGCTTCTGGGGCACCCCGATCCCGATCGTGCACTGCCCGTCCTGCGGTGAAGTGCCGGTGCCCGACGACCAGCTCCCCGTAGCGCTGCCCGACCTGCGCGGCCAGGACCTGGTACCCAGGGGCGTGTCCCCGCTGGCCGCGGCCGAGGACTGGGTGAACGTGCCCTGCCCGGCCTGCGGTGGCCCGGCCAAGCGTGACACCGACACCATGGACACGTTCGTGGACTCCTCCTGGTACATGTTCCGGTACTGCTCGCCGGAGTACACCGACGGTCCGTTCGACCTGGCCGAAGTCCGCCGCTGGGCGCCGGTGGACATGTACGTGGGCGGCGTCGAGCACGCCATCTTGCACCTGCTGTACAGCAGGTTCTTCACCAAGATCCTGTACGACATGGGCCTGGTCGACTTCACCGAGCCGTTCACCCGGCTGATCAACCAGGGTCAGGTGATCAACCACGGCAAGGCGATGTCCAAGTCGCTCGGCAATGGCGTCGACCTCGGTGAGCAGATCGAGCGGTTTGGCGTGGACGCGATCCGGCTGACCATGATCTTCGCCAGCCCGCCCGAGGATGACATCGACTGGGCGGACATGCACCCGGAAGCCATGGTCAAGTTCCTCGGCCGCGTCTGGCGGATCGCCACTGACGTGGCCGACGCGGACCAGGGCGGCGGGGATTCTGGGGACCAGACGACCGCGGCGGGCGACATCGAGCTGCGCCGTGTCACCCACCGGACCATCGATGAGGTCACCCGCCAGGTGGAGGCATACCGCCTGAACGTAGCCGTGGCCCGGCTGATGGAGCTGGTCAGCGCCGCGCGAAAGGCCATCGACTCCGGCCCGGGCGCGGCCGACCCGGCGGTCCGCGAGGCGGCGGAGGTGCTGGCCATGCTGCTGTCGCTGTTCGCGCCCTACACCGCCGAGGAGGCCTGGCAGCTGCTCGGGCACAAGCCGTCGGTGGCACGCACCATCTGGCCAGTCGCCGACCCGGCCCTGCTGACCCAGGAGCAGGTGACCTGCGTGGTGCAGGTCAACGGCAAGGTCCGCGACAAGCTAGAGGTCTCGCCGCAGATCGGGGAGGACGAACTCCGCGAGCTCGCGCTCGTCGCGCCCGGAGTAGTGCGCACGCTGGGTGATGCGCAGGTGAGCCGGATCATCGTGCGGGCGCCCAAGCTGGTCAGCATCGTCGCGGCGTAGCGCCCGCCCGCAGGGATCCCCGCTACGGGTTTCCCGGGACGGGCGCCGGGGCGGACGCGTCCGGCCGTGTGGTAGCCCGAACGCCTCCGCACCGCCCGGCGGCTGCGTACTCAGACGCGGCGGAGCACGGCGACGACGCGGCCGAGGATGCTGGCCTCGTCGCCGAGGATCGGCGTGTAGGCCGGGTTGTGCGGAATCAGCCAGACGTGCCCGTCGCTCTGCTTGAACGTCTTCACGGTCGCCTCGCCGTCCAGCATGGCCGCCACGATCTCGCCGTTCTCCGCCACCGGCTGCTCCCGGACCACCACCCAGTCCCCGTCGGCGATGGCGGCGTTGATCATCGAATCGCCAGCCACCTTGAGCAGGAACAGCGTGCCCTCGCCGACCAGCTGCCTGGGCAGCGGGAACACGTCTTCGATTGCCTGCTCGGCCAGGATCGGGCCGCCCGCGGCGATCCGCCCGACCAGCGGCACGTAGGCAGCCTCCTGCGACGGGATGTCGATGCCGGGGATGTCGCCGGCCTCTTCCTCCTCCCGGCTGGCTTCCCGGCCCGGCTCCGGCCGTACGGCCGGGTGACCCGGCAGCCGCACCTCGACTGTCCGCGGCCGGCCCACGTCCCGGTGCAGGTAGCCCTTCTTCTGCAGCGTGCTGAGCTGGTACGAGACGCTCGACGTGCTGGTCAGGCCGACGGCCTCGCCGATCTCGCGCATCGACGGCGGGTAGCCGCGCTTCTGCACCGACTCACGAATGACCTGCAGCACCTTGCGCTGCCGCCAGGTGAGCACGTGATCGGGATCGGGCTTGTCCGGGGTCTCCGGGATGACGACCGGCACGCTGCCTTTCGGCTTGCGCCCTGGCCGCCCCTTTGGTCTGGGTGCCTCCGCTGGATCGGTGCCGGAAGCGCCGGTTGCGGTGCCTCCCATGGCGGTTTCCTCCATCTGATGACCTTCCGTGTTCGGGTTCTTGCGTGCTGAGTAGAGAGTAACGGTTCTCGTCCGAGATCCCAAACATCTGTTCGACGTGTCGCAAAAATGTCAGACCTCCGGCGTACAACAGCGACATACCCCGTTCGATCGAACAGTAATACGATCGAATGGGTGTACGATCGAACGTATTACGGCTCGAACGAAGGTTTGATCATGGGAGGTCGCCATGAATGCGATGCCGGCCGTGGCGCGGCCCTACGGTTCCGGGATCCGCCCACGTCACGGCGGTGCGGCGCACCCGGGGCGCCACCCGCGTCGCGACCTGAGCCTGGATGGCGCCCCGGGCGTCGCGCTCCGGCTGACCAGGCGGGGCCGGGTGGTGGCCGCCGCCGTCGCCGCCCTGCTGGTGGCCGTCGTTTCGCTGCTCGCGGCCGGCGCGGCCCAGGCGACGAACCACGCCCTGCCGCCGGGCGCGGCGCGGCAGAACCTCGTCCAGGTGGTCGTCCGCCCGGGCCAGAGCCTTTGGTCGGTGGCCGAGAGCGCGGACCCGGACCAGGACACCCGCGCCGTCGTCCGGCAGATCATCGACCTCAACGCGCTGAGCGGCGACGTCGTGTTCGCCGGCGAGCAGCTCTGGGTGCCGCGCGGCTGAGGTCCCGGAACCCCTCCGAAGCGCGGGCCGCGACACGCCGGCGCGCCCGCCGTAGCCGCACGGCGGCCGGGGTTTGGAGATTCTCCGCTCGTGCCCGCTTGCCTCGGGCGACCCTGGTGGTCTACGGTGACCACAACATCTAGTACTTACACCGTTGTGTTTTTTCCACAAGTTGTGTTCACAGGTAAAATGAACAGGTAAACTGACTAGTGAACACGAGCGGCGGCCAGGGAGGCGATCGCGTGCACTGCCCGTTCTGTCGCCACCCGGACAGCAGGGTCATCGACAGCCGAACGGCTGACGACGGCAGCGCGATCCGCCGCCGAAGATCGTGTCCGGAATGCGGGCGGCGGTTCACCACGCAGGAGACGGTCATCTTGATGGTGGCCAAGCGCAGCGGTGTCACCGAGCCTTTCAGCCGGGACAAGATCATCCGAGGCGTGCAGCGCGCGTGTCAGGGACGGCCGGTCAGCGAGGACAAGCTGGCGATCCTGGCCCAGCAGGTGGAGGAGACGATCAGGGCGCGGGGGCTGGGCGAAGTGCCCTCGCACGAGGTGGGCCTGGCCATCCTGGGCCCGTTGCGGGATCTGGACGAGGTGGCCTATCTCAGGTTCGCCTCGGTCTACCGGGGGTTCGAGTCGCTCGCCGACTTCGAGGATGAGATCACCGCCCTGCGCCAGGGCCATCGCGATGCCACCACCAAGGCCGCGGCAGGCCCGGAGTCGGCGTCGTAAGGGCGGCCAGCAGTAGTCATCGTGGCAAACGGCCATGCAGGGTCTGGCAGGGATCCGAACAGATCCCGGAAGGGGGACGAAATGACGGAGACGGTGAGCGGCGCGTCGACCCGCAAGGGGAAGGCGGCCCAGGCTCAGGCCGGCCCGGGCAAGCTCACGACCGGGCGCATCCACACCACCCCGGGCGTGCATCCCTATGACCAGGTGACCTGGGAACGCCGGGATGTCGTGATGACGAACTGGCGGGACGGCTCGGTCAACTTCGAGCAGCGTGGCGTGGAGTTTCCCGGCTTCTGGTCGGTGAACGCCGCCAACATCGTGACCACCAAGTACTTCCGCGGCGCCGTCGGCTCACCGCAGCGCGAGTGGAGCCTCAAGCAGCTCGTGGACCGGGTCGTCGACACCTACGAGCAGGCGGGCCGGAAGCACGGCTACTTCGCCACCGACGAGGACGCGGAGATATTCGGGCACGAGCTCAGGTACGCCCTGGTCCACCAGATCTTCAGCTTCAACTCCCCGGTCTGGTTCAACGTCGGCACCGCATCCCCGCAGCAGGTCAGCGCGTGCCAGCCCTATGACGCCCTAGTCAGTACGCCGGCCGGACTGGTTCCGATCGGCAGGCTGGTTGAACAGGACGCCATAGGCACCAAGATCTACGACGCACACGGCGTGACCCGGATCGTCGCGACCAAGGCAAACGGCGTAAAGCCAGTACTCCGCCTGCACACCAAGGCAGGCTACGCGCTTGACGTAACGTCGGATCATCTCGTCTGGCGGTCGTCAGATCGCGATACCGGCCGCTTCGTGCCAGCCGGGAGCCTGCGACCGGGCGACACGCTGCAATGGCATCGGCGCGATAGTCACGGCGAGGCCGAGATCAGCCGATACGAGATCGCCGAAGCAGCGCTGGCTGGCTGGCTGCAATCAGACGGGTTCGTGGGCCAGTACGACGGTACAAACCGGTCTCTCACTATCGAAGCCATGACCGTGACTGACGCCGAGCTGGCCTGGGTAACCGAAGCACTCGACCTGCTCTTCCCCGGCGTGCACCGTCATGAGCGGCCCGTCAGCACGCAGGATGAGCGGCTCGACTGCAGGCGCACCCGGCTGTACGGGGAGCCGCTGCGGGACTTCGTCCATCGCTGGGACCTGCTTACTCGCGGTACCGAGATGACAGTGCCGCGCCAGCTGTTCACGGCGCCGCTGCCCGTGGTGGCCGCCTATCTGCGGAGCATCTTCCAGGCCGAGGGCTTCGTGCCGGCACGCAAATCCTCGACGCTCGTGGAGGTCGATATGATCTCCGAGCAGCTCATCAGGGGAATGCAACGCTTGCTGCTCCGGTTCGGCATCTACTCGCGGGTTGGCTTCAAGCCGGATGCCCGCGCCGATCGCCTCGGGTGCTGGACTCTTCGCATCCAGACAGCCGGAGACAGGCGCATCTTTGCCGATGCGATCGGCTTCATCGACCCCGTCAAGGCGGCGAAGCTCGACCAGAGCTTCGACCTGCCCGGACTCTCGGCGGGCCAGACCAAGCGCCTGGAGATCGACCGGATCGAGGAACTCGGTGCCATGGAGGTCTACGACATCCAGACCGAGAGCGGCGAGTACCTCTCCGGCAACTTGCGAGTCCACAACTGCTTCATCTTGTCTGTCGACGACACCATGGACGCCATCCTCGAGTGGTACCGGGAGGAGGGCCTGATCTTCAAGGGCGGGTCCGGCGCCGGCGTCAACCTGTCCAAGATCCGGTCAAGCAAGGAACTGCTGTCCTCCGGCGGCACGGCGAGTGGCCCGGTCTCGTTCATGCGCGGCGCCGACGCCTCGGCCGGCACGATCAAGTCGGGCGGCGCCACCCGGCGTGCGGCCAAGATGGTCGTGCTCGACGTCGACCACCCGGACGTGGCCGACTTCATCACGACCAAGGCGCGCGAGGAAGCGAAGGTGCGGGTGCTCCGCGACGCCGGGTTCGACATGGACCTGGGCGGCAAGGACATCGTCAGCGTCCAGTACCAGAACGCCAACAACTCGGTCCGCGTGTCCGACGAGTTCATGCGCGCGGTGGAGGAAGGCAAGGAGTTCGACCTGCTGGCCCGCCGCACCGGCGAGGTCGTCGAGCGGGTCGACGCGCGGAAACTGATGCGCATGATGGCCCAGGCGGCCTGGGAGTGCGCCGACCCCGGCATCCAGTACGACGGCACGATCAACGACTGGCACACCTGCCCCGAATCGGGACGTATCACCGCAAGTAACCCATGCTCGGAATATATTCACCTGGATAACTCCAGTTGCAACCTGGCCAGCATCAACCTGCTCAAGTTCCTCCGCGACGACGACACCTTCGACGCCGCCCGGTTCCGCAAGATCACCGAGCTGATCATCACCGCGATGGACATCTCCATCTGCTTCGCCGACTTCCCGACCGAGAAGATCGCCGCCACCACGCGCGCCTACCGGCAGCTGGGCATCGGCTACGCCAACCTGGGCGCGCTGCTGATGGCCACCGGCCACGCCTACGACTCCGAAGGCGGCCGGGCCATCGCCGCCGCGATCACCTCGCTGATGACCGGCGCCGCGTACAAGACGTCGGCCGAACTAGCCGGCGCCGTCGGTCCCTACGACGGCTACGAGCGCAACGCCAGGCCGCACAAGCGGGTCATCCGCAAGCACGCCGACGCCAGCGAGAACATCCGCCCGGTCGCCGCAATGGACCGCGAGATCCTCGACCTGGCCAACGAGACCTGGCAGAAATGTATCGAACTAGGCGAGACAAATGGGTATAGAAACGCCCAAAGTAGCCTATTGGCACCTACGGGCACCATAGGCCTCATGATGGATTGTGACACCACTGGCATCGAGCCCGACCTGGCCCTGGTCAAGTTCAAGAAGCTGGTCGGCGGCGGCTCCATGCAGATCGTCAACCAGACTGTGCCGCGCGCGCTGAAGAACCTCGGCTACCCGCACGAGCAGGTCGAGGCGATCACCGAGTACATCGCCGAGCACGGCCACGTGGTGAATGCCCCCGGGCTGCGGCCCGAGCACTACGAGGTGTTCGACTGCGCGATGGGCGAGCGCGCGATCGGCCCGATGGGTCATGTCCGGATGATGGCCGCCGTCCAGCCGCACCTGTCCGGCGCCATTAGCAAAACTGTGAACATGCCGGAAAGCGCCACCGTCGAGGAGATCGAGCGGATCTACTTCGAGGGCTGGAAGCTCGGCCTGAAGGCGCTGGCCATCTACCGCGACAACTGCAAGGTCGGTCAGCCGCTCTCGGACGCCAGGAAGAAGCCCGCCGAGGCCGGCGCCGTCCCGGTTCCGGCCGCCGCGCCGCACGAGCACCGGCCGGTCCGCAGGCGGCTGCCCAGGCAGCGGCCCGCCACCGTGACCAGGTTCTCCGTCGCGGGCGCCGAAGGCTACATGACCGCCTCCAGCTACCCGGACGACGGCGTGGGCGAGGTGTTCCTCAAGCTCGGCAAGCAGGGCTCGACGCTGGCCGGGGTGATGGACGCCTTCTCCATGGCCATCTCGGTCGGCCTGCAGTACGGCATCCCGCTGGATTCCTACGTGGCCAAGTTCACCAACATGCGGTTCGAGCCGGCCGGCCTGACCGACGACCCGGACATCAGGATCGCCAGCTCGGTGATGGACTACATCTTCCGCCGCCTCGCGCTGGACCACCTGCCCTACGAGGACCGCGCCGAGCTCGGCATCCTGTCCGCCGCCGAGCGCGCCGCCGAGGTCGCGGGCCACGACCCGGCCGGGCTGAGCGAGGAGGTGGACCCCGTGGAACTTGCCCAGTCGGCCGCCGTAGAACAGCCTCATCATGCCGAACGGGCTGTGGTGCCAGCCCCGGCCCAGGCTCAGTCAATCGCAGCCCCGTCGCCCGCGGGCCCGCACAGCTCGACCGAACTGATCGAGGCTCAGCTGGGCCGGACCGCGGACGCTCCGCTCTGCCTCACCTGCGGCACCAAGATGCGCCCGGCGGGCAGCTGCTACGTCTGCGAAGGCTGCGGCTCCACCAGCGGCTGCAGCTAAAAAGTGAGCGGTATTGCATCAGGTGCAACAT
>Ga0208696_1001236_pt1 | contig 15418 bp, 20 predicted proteins | sample Sb_taG_9_FD_187711 | JGI IMG/M metagenome (GOLD analysis project Ga0208696, IMG submission 187711) | Peat soil microbial communities from Weissenstadt, Germany - Sb_50d_b_LC metaG (SPAdes) (version 2) | ecosystem: Environmental > Terrestrial > Soil > Wetlands > Peat | place: Germany...
GAGATCACCGAGGAGGCCGACATCGGCTTCGGGTCGTTCTACAACCACTTCGACAGCAAGGAGCAGCTGTTCCAGACCGCCTCGGAGGAGGTGCTGGAACGCTGGGGGCAGCTGATCGACCGCGCCAGCGCCGGCCTCACCGACCCGGCGGAGCTGTTTGCCGTGGGCACGCGGATCACCGGGCGGCTCGGCTGGACCCACCCCGACATCGCCGGGTTCCTGGTCGGGTCCGGCCTGGATGTCCTGGACATCCCCACCGGCCTGGCGCCGCGCGCCCTGCGCGACATCGAGGCCGGGCAGGCCACGGGCCGGTTCACGGTTGCCGATGCCGAGATCGCGCTCAGCGCCGCGACCGGCGGCATGCTCGGGCTGTTGCGGATGCGCCAGCGGCACCCGGAACGCGTCACGGAGACCACCGTCGACCAGCTCGCCGAGGCCGATCTGCGCATGCTCGGCGTCCCCGCACCCGAAGCCGCCCGCCTCGCCGCCCTCCCCCTCCCGGACACCGGCACGTGGTAACAACAGCCGCCACGATGCTGCCGGCCGCGTCCCGTCAGCAACCCCGGGGTCGCCGCGCGGAGCGCAGGCCCGAGGGATACCAGGCGCGGAGACAACCTTGGCCTGCACCCGACCTAGCGTCGTGATTCGTCCATGCTCCCCACGCCCGCGATAAACCCGTCCAGGCCACAGCTGTCACGTTATGGCTGGCGGCCCGCCGATCCGCCGCGCCGGCCGGTGTTGTTCGTCAACCCGAGGTCGGGTGACGGCAAGGCCGCACGCGCCGGGCTGGCCGAGCGGGCGCGCGCAAAGGGGTTCGAGGCCGTCATCCTCGCCCCGGGCCAGGACCTGGCCGCGCTGGCCCGCGAGGCCGTGACGGCCGGCGCGGACGCGCTCGGGATGGCCGGCGGCGACGGGTCGCTGGCGGTCGTGGCCGCGGCAGCGGCCGCGCACGGGATCCCGTTCGTGTGCGTCCCGGCCGGGACGCGCAACCACTTCGCGCTCGACGTCGGCGTGGACCGGCACGACCTGGCCGGCGCACTCGACGCGCTCACCGGCGGGGTCGAGCGCCAGATCGACACGGCAGAGGTGAACGGCCGCTTGTTTCTCAACAACGTCTCGCTTGGCATCTACGGCGAGGCGGTCCGCAGCCCGGCCTATCGCGACGCCAAGACGCGTACGCTCCTGAAGATCGCGGCTGAGGTGATGGGACCGAGCGCGGAGGCGCCTGCGATGTGCCTGACCGACGACCAGGGGCGCGAGCACCGTCATCTCGCCGTCGTGCTCGTGTCGAACAACCCCTACGCGCTCGATCGCCCGCTGGTCGGAGGCACCCGTCCGGCGATGGACAGCGGCCAGCTCGGCATCGTCGTCCTCGACGCACCCGGCGACAGCCCGCACTCTCCAGGGCAAGCCTGGACCGCGCTGCGGCTGGAGGTGAATGCCCCGGCACCGGTGCACGCCGGGGTCGATGGCGAGGCGGTGGACCTCAGCCCGCCGCTGCGGTTCGCTACCCGGCCGGCGGCGCTGCGGGTCTGGATCTGCCCGCGCCACCCGGGCGCCTCGCCATCAGCGCGTCTCCGCCTCCCGGGCTACCCACCCGCGTGATGGCGCACTTCCTGGGAACCGTCGTGGCCTACGAGGCGCTCCACGCCCACCCCGACCTGCACGTCTATCTCCTGGTCACCCCCGGGTCACCGCTGGCTCTGCCCCGGCGCAGGCAAGGCGCCTTCTAGAAGCGGGCGAGCGCGCATCGCCGCACCGTGGCACCGTTCAGCTAGCGTGGCACCATGTAGCGGGCGCCGTGCGGCTAGGAGTGGCGATGAGCGCAGAACGCGAGCGGGTCGCCGGATTCGGCCGGCTGGAGGACGGGCTGCTGCAGGCCGGGGAGTGGTACCGGTGGGGGCCGTACGTCAGCGAGCGGCAGTGGGGCACGGTCCGGGAGGACTACAGCGCGGACGGCAACGCGTGGGACTACCTGCCGCACGACCACGCCCGGTCACGGGCCTACCGGTGGGGTGAGGACGGCCTGGCCGGGTTCTGCGATATCCAGCAGCGGCTGTGCCTGGCCCTGGCGCTGTGGAACGGGCGGGACCCGATCCTGAAGGAGCGGGCTTTCGGCCTCACGAACCCGCAGGGTAATCACGGCGAGGATGTCAAGGAGTACTGGTGGTACCTGGACGCGGTGCCCAGTCATGCCTGGAACCGGTGGCGCTACCACTACCCGCAGGCTGCGTTCCCCTACCAGGACCTGATCGATGTCAACGCCGCCCGCGACCAGTACCAGTTCGAGTACGAGCTGCTCGATACCGGCGTGTTCGACGGCAACCGGTACTGGATCACCGAGGTGCACTACGCCAAGGCCGGCCCGGATGACCTGCTGATGGCGATCCAGGTCACCAACGCCGGCCCGGAGGCCGACACGCTGCATGTGCTGCCCACCGCCTGGTTCCGCAACACCTGGTCCTGGGACGCCACCGAGCCCGGGGTGGCGATGCGGGCCTCTGGCGACCAGTCGGTTACCATCGACCACCCGTTCCTCGGCACCCTGGAACTCACCGCCGCCGCCGCACCTGACGGCACCGGCCCGCAGCTGCTGTTCTGCGAGAACGAGACCAATGTCACCCGGCTGTACGGCGCCGACCCGGTCACGCCCTATCCGAAGGACGGCATCAACGACCATGTCGTCAGCGGCGCCGGCACCGTCAACCCGGACCGCACCGGCACCAAATGCGCGTTCTGGTACCGGCTCACCGTCCTTCCCGGGCAGACCGCCGAACTCCGGCTCCGGCTGCGGCCCGCTCCCTCCGGCCGGGCCGGTTCCGGGGGGGCCAGTTCCGCGGCCGGGGCGGCAGCCGCCCTCGGCGCCGGCTTCGACCAGGTCATGGCCACCAGGCGGGCCGAGGCCGACGAGTTCTATGCCGAGCTGACCCCGGCCGGCGCCAGCGCGGAGGAGGCGATGGTGCTGCGGCAGGCGTGTGCCGGCCTGCTGTGGGGCAAGCAGTTGTACTACTACGCCGTTTCCCGGTGGCTGGACGGCGATCCGGCCCAGCCCGAACCGCCGCCTGAGCGCAAGGACGGGCGGAACGCCAGGTGGCGTAACCTGAACGGGTTCGACATCATCTCGATGCCGGATAAGTGGGAGTATCCCTGGTTCGCCGCCTGGGACCTGGGCTTCCACACGGTGACCCTGGCCCACCTGGACCCGGCCTTCGCCAAGTACCAGCTGATCATGATGTGCCGGGAGTGGTACCAGCACCCGAACGGGGCGCTGCCGGCCTACGAATGGGATTTCGGCGATGTGAATCCGCCGGTGCACGCCTGGGCGGCGCTGGAGGTCTTCGCCATCGACGGCGGCCGCGACATCGACTTCCTGAGCGGGGTCTTCGACAAGCTCCTGGTCAACTTCACCTGGTGGGTCAACCGCCAGGACGCCCGCGACAAGAACGTCTTCGAGGGCGGGTTCCTCGGCCTGGACAACATCGGCCCGGTCGACCGTTCGCACCTGCCGGCGGGCTACACCCTGGAGCAGTCCGACGCGACGGGCTGGATGGGCGCCTACGCGCTGACGATGGGGTCCATCGCGGCCGTCCTCGCCGGGTCGGGCCAGCGCCAGGCTCAGGGTCTGGTGCTGAAGTTCCTGGAGCATTTCGCGGGCATCCGGGAGGCCCTCGTCATTCAGGGCCTGTGGGATGAGGCCGACGGGCTCTACTACGACCGGCTGCTCACCCCGTCCGGGAACGCTGTCCCGGTCAAGGTCCGGTCCATGGTCGGGATCATCCCGGCCCTGGCGGCAGCGGTCATCGACGGCGACATGCTGCGACGCGCGATGACCCTGAACAAGGGATTCATGGGTTTCCTGGAACATGAGGGTTTCGGGAACATGCAAAAGCTGGCCGAGACCCCGCAGCTGCGCGGCGAGCCGGGCCACGAGCGGCTGCTGCTGTCGGTGGCCCGGCCTGGCCAGCTGGAGCGGCTGCTCGCCAAGCTGTTCGATGAGGCCGAGTTCTTGTCCCCGCATGGCCTGCGCGCGCTGTCGGCCTACCACCGGGACCACCCTTACGTGTTCGACGCCGGGGGCTACCGGGCGTCCATCGACTATCAGCCGGCCGAGTCGACCACGCCCATGTTCGGCGGCAACTCCAACTGGCGCGGCCCGGTCTGGTTCCCGCTCAACTACCTGGTGATCGCCATGCTCGAGCGCTACCACCAGTTCTACGGCCGTGACTTCGAGATCGAGTACCCGACCGGCTCGGGGAAGCGGCTCACCCTCGACCTGATCGTCGCCGACCTCCAGGACCGGCTGATCTCGCTGTTCACCACCGACGCGAACGGGCGGCGGCCCTGCTTCGGCGGGACCGAGCGCATGCAGACCGACCCCGCCTGGCATGACAACCTGATCTTCGGCGAGTATTTCCACGGCGACAACGGCGCCGCGCTCGGCGCCTTCCACCAGACCGGCTGGACCGGCCTTATCGGCGATGTGATAATGCGCCGCCACGGCGCGGCCCCGTCAATCGCAGAAGTCCTGAGCGACCTGAGCAGAAAGGCCGGGCAGTGACCAGCCAGCGCTTTGCACTGCAGGTCAAGCACCGATCAAAAGTGCCGTGAAAGAATCATGGTTTTGCTGGCTGCTCCGCGCTCGTCATAGCTGGCTCTCCGGCGTTCAGCGCCATCCCCCCGCACAGCGCCGGATCGGCTGCTGGCTCAAGTGCTTGCCGCTGAACCTCCGCGCCGGACATCAGGCCCTAGTGATCAAGATTGCTGCTGGGCTGGATTTCCAAGGAATCGTCTCTGACAGCAAGACGTACGGAACAGTCGGGGCGATCTTCGGCATCTTGACCTGGTTTATAGCTATCGGAGCAGTGATTATCCCTGGAGCTGTGGCCGGTTTCGTGTGGGAAGACCGGAGGAACTGCAGTAACAGATCCGGAACAGTGACTGGACCGTAAGACTGTTCAACCCGTCCTTCCGCGTAGCCGCCGAATCTGTTTGTGTGAGTGGTCGCCGGGTCGATGTGGCCGATCGAGTGCTGATCGCGTGCGGCTGCCGGGAGGGCCGCCATTGACGCGGTGGCCGCGTGCTTTTTGGCCCGCTGCGGGCATGACCGGCGGCAGGTAGCCGCCGCCGAAGCCGTGCACTAGGTCATCGATGGCGGTGAACCCCGCCTGGCTGATCACGGCTGCTCCGGCACGATCAGCTCGCGGCCGCGGTAGAACCCCTCCTGCTCGCTCAGGACGTACGGAGCCATCGCCGCACGCCGACGTGTTTCCTCCCACGATGCCCGCCATTCATCACATGCCTCCCGGGAGACCCACGACGACACGGCGATGATCTCCTGCTCGTCGTCAGACCAGTATGCGTACGCGTGTAGCATCCCGTCGGGATGACGCTCGGGCCGCCAGAGCCGCTCGAAGTCAGCCAGCGTACCTGGCTTGATCCGGCGCGTTGTCATCCATACAAAGGTCTCCTCCATCGCGGCCTCCTCCAGACCGGCGCGGGATGGCCGCCGCCGACCCGGCCGACGGCAACCCCGGGATGTCTTACCGATTATTCCTCGTGCCAGGTCGTGTGCGTCCCGGCCGGGACGCGCAACCACATCGCGCTCGACGTGGGCGTGGACCGGTACGACGTGACCGGCGCGCTTGACGCGTTCACCGGCGGGGTCGAGCGCCAGATCGACGCGGCGGCTCTGATGGGAATTCGTTTTAGAAGAAGCCAACTTCAGAGCCACCGCACCGAAGCCGCCGAAGGCGGCTGCGGCATTGTCAGCTCTTAAGCGCTTCCTGAAGTTCGCTGGTGATTTCGTCGGTCGTGGCCTCCACCGTGCGCTTCACGACTTTGGCGGCCTTGGTAAGCGCCTTGTCGAGCCCTTGTTCGATGGTCGGCTCGCCAACCGCGATGAGCCCTGCCTGGTTAGCGGTGAGCTGCTCGGCGGCCTCGTGGAGCTCCTTGCGGGGCAGGGTCCCGCCCCCGAACCACTCCGGGATGACGCGGACGTGCGGCCGGTCCATCCGCTTGACCACGTGGGGCTTGCCGTTCTCCTTATCGATCACAGCCGCGTCGTACTGGCCGATCATCTCGTCCTTGTGCAGCTGCTCGATGGCGTCCAGGTCCGCCAGCGCGGCTTCGACAGTCTCGTACGCTGCGGCATAGACCACCAGCTGTTTTTTCTCAGCCATGGCATCTCCCCGGTCGGGTTATCCGATGGACGAGTCCCCACGCTAGTCTTCACCCGCTCCCTGGGTAGGGACTAAGGTCCCGTCCGGCAAGCGGGCGAGGTGGCCAGCAGGCCGGTATGGGAGAACCTGCGGCCCAGTACTCCAGCCCACGCCAGGCTCACCTCGGCTGGGCGCTGGATGTGACCGATCCGTCCGGGCTTCGCCTTCAATTGCACACCTACGAGGCGATCAGCGTGGACGATACGTAATGGCGTACTTCCTGGAAACCGTCGTGGTCTACGAGGCACTCCATGTCCACCCCGACCTGCACGTCTATCTCCTGGTCACCCTCGGTCACCGCTAGCTCTGTCGGCGCCATCCGCAAGCTGATGACCACGGTCATCGCCAGCGCAGTGCAAGAACGGTAGCCGTGAACGGCCAAGCCCGCACCCGGGGATCGGGCGCCGGTTGTCTCATGTACGCCGGAGCCTGCCGGAGAGAAAGCTGCCGTTGGTTTCCAGTCCCGGCTACCGAGAAGGATGTATGACGTGACGGCTCGCAGGCATGGTCAGCACCCCGGCGGGGAGCCCGCCGACGCCGGGAAGTCTGTTTCGGTCGCGGCGAAGGCCGCCGCGATCGACGCCGCTCAGGCGCGCCCGCTGACCTGGAAGACCGTCGTCAGGCGGGCCCTGGCCGTCGCGGTGGCCGGCGCGGCCATCTACCTGGTGCTGCCCAAGCTCATCGCGGTGCTGGGGGCCTGGCCGCGGCTGTCGACGCTGAACCCGGTCTGGTTCACGGTCTGCCTGGCTGCCGAGCTGGTTTCGTTCACCTGCAACTTCGCCTTGCAGCGGCTGGCGCTGCGCACGAAGGACTGGTTCCCCGTGGTCACCGCCGGGTTGGCCGGCAACGCGGTCACCAACACCCTGCCTGGCGGCGACGCGGCGGGCGCCGCCGTCCAGTTCAGGATGCTCACCACGGCGGGGTTCGACACCGACACCGCCGTCGGCGGCCTGACCGCGTTCTCGCTGCTCGAGGTCGGCGGCCTGCTGGCCCTGCCGCTGTTCGCGCTGCCCGCCATATTGGCCGGGGTGCCGGTCAGCCGGGGGCTCGTCCATACCGCCCTGCTCGGCATCGCCGCGTTCGTCCTGTATGCGATCTTCGGCGTGATCGTGCTGCGCGCTGACTGGCCGCTGGCAACACTCGGGCGCGTGGCGCAGAGCCTGTGGAACCGGGTCACCCGCGGCCGCCGGCCGGTGACCGGCCTGGATCAGCGGCTGCTGGCCGAACGCGACGCGATCAGGGCGGTGCTGGGCAAGAACTGGCGGCAGGCGGCCGTGCTGACCGCCGGCCGGCTCGGCTTCGACTACGGCTGCTTGCTGGCCGCCCTGCGCGCCACCGGAGCCAGCCCGCAGCCCTCCCTGGTGCTGCTGGCCTACGCCGCCGCCGGCATCGTCGCGCTGTTCCCGCTCACCCCGGGCGGGCTGGGCATCGTGGAGGCCAGCCTGAGCGGCCTGCTGATCCTGGCCGGCGTCCGCGCCGGCTACGCCGTCCTGGCCGTCCTGGCCTACCGGATCGCCTCCTACTGGCTTCCCCTGCTGGCCGGGCCGCCGGCCTACCTGCTGTTCCGCCACCGCTACGGGCGGCCGGTCCCCCGCCGCGCCACGCCGGGCGAGGCCGACTCCACCGCATAGCCCGGGCCTATGCCACGAGCCTGCGTCGCTATCCCCGCCGGAGGGCAGTCGAGACACTCCGGCCCACCCGCCGGACAAGCCAGCCCTGGCACCGGCCACGCCACGCTCAGGCCAGGGTTCGCTTCCGCGCGCCCGCCGGGGACCAGTTGCCGTGCCAGCAGCAGGGCGGGCCGACACGGTCGTCAGTTCAGGTCGCCGGCCTGGATGGTCGGATGGGGTCGGTGCCGGGCGACAGGGTTACCGGACTCGTCTGCTGGCTCAGCCGCAGGCGCCGGGGATTCCTGGGGCTGGTCCGGGGCTGTGGCCTGCCAGACCTCCTTGACCAGCACCTGCAGCGCCCCGGCCGTCGGGATGGCCAGCAGCGCCGCGACGAAACCGCCGAATATGCCGCCGATCAGGCTGCCGATCGAGGCGCCGGCCAGCACCGCGATGAATACGAGCAGCGGGTTGATCCGCACCGTCTTGCTCATGACCACCGGGTTCAGGACGTGGTTCTCGATCTGGGTGTAGACGGCGAAGACGACCGCGGTGACGATGCCCGCGGTCAGGCCCCGGGCGATGAACGCGAACAGGACGGTGGGGATGCCGGCCAGTGCCCCGCCGATCATCGGCAGGAAGTCCACCAGGGCCACCCACAGGCCCCACAGCAGCGGGAACGGCACGCCGAGGGCCAGCAGCGTCACGAACACCACGATCCCGGCGATGAGCGAGGTCAGCAGGTCGCCGAACATGTACCCGGTGACCTTCTGGCTGACGTCGGCCGCTATCCGGGTGACCGTGGCCTTGCGGCCCGGGGTCATCTGGCCGAGCGTCCAGTTCCACATCTTCGGGCCCTCGAGCAGCAGGAGCAGGACCAGGACGAAGATCGTGAACAGCTCGATGATCAGGGAGACCGCGCCCTTGCCGACGGTCAGCGCCGGCTTGCTGAGCGACTGGGCGTAGCCGACCAGCTTGGGCGTGTTCCGCTGCACCCAGCTCTGGATGTGGTACTTGGCCACGAGGTGGCCGATCCAGCCCCTGCCGTGCTGCGCGCTGGCGATATAGCCGGGCATCCGGTCGGCCAGGTGGGTGATCCCGTTGACCAGCGGGTAGCCGAACGCCGCGGCCAGGCCGATGAAGACCAGCGCGGCCCAGAGCGTGACGATCGTCACGGCGGGGCCCCGGCGCGGGACCCGCCGCTGCACTTTAGCCACGGCCGGGTTGAGCAGCATCGCGGCGAACCCCGCCACGAGCATCAGCAGCACGATGTCCCGCAGCAGGTAGATCAGCTTGCCGGCCAGGTAGGTAGCGACGACCACCCCGGCCGTGACCAGGATGGTCCGCAGCGGGACGTGGCGCCGGTCGGCGGCCTCGAACAGGCGCGCTAGCCGGCCTCGCGGCGGCTGCTCATAGCTCATAGCTCACCTGACCAGCATGCCGGGTCCCGCCGGGACTCCGGGAATCTGCAGCGTTCCCCGACCGCGGCGATGTGAAAGCGGAAACCCAGCATGACATCGTCACGCTGACCGGCCATGCCCGTACCTGGGCCGGACACGACGCGGTGGTCAGCGCCGCGTGGATGGCGAACGGGGTCATCGACGTGCGCGGCGAACTCCAGGTCACCGGCTGACCGGCATAGCCGGTGACACCTCCGGGCAAGGGCGCGTGCCGGCGCGTGCCGACGGGCTGTGTCGTCATGATCGGCTCCTCACCCCAGACAGCTAAATTCCTCGATCATTTTTGTATTTAATCATCAGTTATGACGATCATCGTGTCAAGGGCTGGCCCGGCGGGGTGAGGCACCCCGGGCGCCCGGGCAGCGACGCAAGCGAAAGGAACCGTCATGCTCAAGTCACTCAGCACGTCCCTGATCGCGCGCGGCATCCTGGCCGTGATCATCGGGGTCATCGCGCTGGCCTGGCCTACGGTCACGGTGCTGGCGCTGGTCATCTTGCTCGCGGTCTATGCGTTCATGGCGTCCGGCATGGAGGCCGCGCGGGGGTTCAGCAGCCGCACCGCCGGCCCGGTCATCGGGCACCTGCTGCTCGGCCTGGTCGACCTGGCCGCCGGGATGGTCGCCTTGGTGTGGCCGGGGCCCACCGCGCTGGTGCTGGTCTTGATCGTGGGCGTGTGGGCGATCATCGCCGGCCTCGTCGAGTTCTTCGCCGCCTTCGCCTCCGGCGAGCCGGCCGGGACCCGGGCGGTGTTCATCCTGGGCGGGCTGGCCACCGTCGCGTTCGGCGTGGTGCTGTGCGCCCGCCCCGGCATCGGCGCGGTCACCCTGGCGCTGCTGTTCGGCCTGTTCAACCTGATCGCCGGGATCTGGATGCTGGTGCAGGGCACCGAGTTGCGCCGCACCGGGAAGACCCTGCACTCGGTCAGGCCGGGAAAGCCGGAAACGAAGGCGGCCTGAGCCATGTCCCGGCAACAGGAACCGCGCTCGGAGCGCAGAAGCTCCCCGGGCCGCACGGTAGACGCCAGACAGCTGTGGTCTGGCGGCGCGGCGACGGCGGTCGTCGCGGCGCTGATAGCGCTGGTCGGCATCCTGGTATGCCGGTGGCTGTTCAACATCCCCGTCCTGGCGCCGCGCCAGGACGGCGTATGGGGTGATGCGTCCACTGCGGGGTATGCGATCGCGGCCGCCGCTGCCGCGCTGGTCGCGACGGCGATCATGCACCTGCTCCTGATCGCTACGCCGCAGCCGCAGATGTTCTTCACCTGGATCATCGGACTGGCGACCGTGATCGCGGTTGTGTACCCGTTCAGCACCACGGCCCCGCTGTCCCACAAGGCGGCCACCGCCGTCATCAACCTGGTGCTCGGCGCCGCCATCGGGTCGCTGGTCAACGGGACCGCCGCGCGGATGATACGGCGAGGAGCGATCACTGGTGGCTACCAGCCCAGCTACCCGTCATCGACACCGGGGAACTGAGCCGCCGAGGTGGGACGCGGAGACCCCTGCTCATGGAGGCGGCCGATCGTAGAAGGATGACCGGGTATGCCTGAGGACGGCCAGCGCGAACCGGGACCGGGTAGCGGCGGCACGGCTCATCGCGAGCCGCCGGGAGCGGGACAGGCGCGGCAGAACGCTGGCGGGGAGAGACCATCGGGCGACGGTCAGGACCATGTTGGTACGCCGCGGCCCGACGGGCTGATTCCGGCGCTTAACGAGGGTCAGCTCGCCGCATTCGACGTGCGGCGGATGGTCGGCCGCGCCTCGCGGTGCACGAAGCCGTCACGCTCGAGGGCCTGCAGGGTCTGCGCGAGTTCAAGACACGACTCAGGCCGCCACACCACGGCGGCTGACACCACACCCGACGTGTCCGGGGAACGAGGGCAAGGTCAAGATCCGTTATCCCAGTGCGATTCGGGCGCCTCGACCCGCCCCTGGCGTCTGCACCCCTGCGCCTGCCCGCCCCCGGGCCAGATGGTGCGTGCAACCCGCAGACACCAGCACGGCAAGACCGGAACGATCGTCAGCAAGCCGCTTACCGCAGACTGGCCCGCAGGCTCTTAACAGCCACCCCGACACACGAGCATAACCGGATGTTCAGCACAGCCCCACGATGCCGGACATCGCGTTTTCCATAAGTACCGATTCGGCAGGGAGGTCGGCTCCCGGTACGTGCACATCCCCGGTGTCACACCGAACCCGGACGGCCCGTGGACCATACAGCAGATCCGCAACCTGCTGATGGATCTAGGGGATCGCGCCGCGGAATTCCGGTTCCCGGTCCGGGACCGGGCCGGGCAGTTCACCGCGCCGTTTGACACGGTCCTGGCCGATGCCGGCATCCAGGTCGTGAAGATCCCGCCCCGGAGCCCGCGCGCGAACGCTTATGCGGAACAGTTCGTGCTCACCGCCCGGACGGAAGTCACCGACCGGATGCTCATCTTCGGCGAACGGCATATGCGAACTGTCCTGGCCCAGTACGAGACCCATTACAACGGGCACGGCCCCATCGCAGCCGACAGCTCTGCCCGCCGCGGCCCGACCACCCTGTCGCGGACCTTTCCCGGGCACGGATCCAGCGCCGGCCTGTCCTCGGCGGTCTCATCAACGAATACGAGCGAGCCGCATAGAAGCCCAAGTCAGGACGAGTGGCCGAGTTCTGGAACCCAGCCGGCTCAATGTCCTTACCCGGGCGGCGGGTGCAGATCACGGCGGGCACCTTCGCCACGTCCGCAGCCGCGGCCGGGCGGGGCAGGGACCTGGGCACCTTGATGTTGTCGATCCTGTCCATCGGATTGGCTGCCAGCAGGTCATGGCGGACCGCCCAGCGGCAGAATGACCGCAGCCCGCTTGTGCTTGCGGCTGGACGCGGCGAGGCTGGCGATGTCAGCCAGGTAGGCCCGCACCGTCGCGGCGGTAAGCTCGCCGACCTCGCTGTCGTGGTGGGCGCAGAACTGGAGCAGGTCGCCGCGGTATGCGCGGGGCGTGTGCGCGGAGGCGTTCGCGTTCGACAGGTCGGTGAGCAAGTCGCTGGCGTGCCGGGCGAGCGGATGCCCGGGCCGGCCCGGCATGGGGCCGCCTGCTGCCCGGCGGCCCCATGCCGGTGATGCCGGGGCGGTGAATTACGCGGTGACGGCCTGCTTCTGGTCGCTGCTGGTGACCTGGATGCTGCGGGGCTTGGCGGCCTCGTGGACCGGGATGGTCAGGGTCAGGACACCCGCGGCGTAGTCGGCGGCGATGTGGTCGGCGTCCAGGGTCTCGCCGAGGAAGACCTGGCGGGTGAAGGTGCCATAGGGCCGTTCGGCGACGATCATCTCGGCACCGGCGGCCTTGACCGGGGCGCGGTCGGCGCGGAGGGTCAGGACGTTCTGCTCGACGGTCAGGCCGATGGACTCGGCGGACACGCCGGGCAGGTCCAGGCAGATGTAGAAGTTGTCGCCCTGGCGCCAGGCGTCCATGGGCATCGCGGCGGGCCGGGCGGCGGTGCCGAGCACCTGCTGGGTGAGCCGGTCCAGCTCGCGGAACGGGTCGGTGCGCATGAGCATGATCGGGTGCCTCCTTTGCCAGTGCAGGTTGTCATATCACGCTCACGCATCTATATAGCACGACTGCGTTTTATCTGACAAGGCTCGACTAAGATTTCTTCATGTCGCATACTGGGGGAAGACCAGGCGGCGTAAGGCGGGAAGGCGGGAAGGAAGGTGACGGTCATGGCCGCTGGCGATCACGGCGGTCCGGGCCCGGATCTGTACCAGCTGCTGGGGGTGCCCCGGGGGGCTTCGCGCGAGGAGATCGCGCAGGCCTGGCGGCGGCGCGCCCGGGCCGAGCACCCCGATCACCGGCCGCGCGACGCCGGCGACGCGGCGGCGGACCGGTTCCGCGTCCTGGCCGAGGCCTGGCGGGTGCTCAGCGACCCGGCACGCCGCGCCGCCTATGACCGCACCCTGGAGCACCAGCAGCCCGCCCCGAGGATCACGGCGCCAGCGGCCCGGGTACCGGCGCGGCGCCTGGCCGGCCCGGGCGGGCTGGGCGCCATGACGCCGATGGCGCGGGCCTCCGGGCCGCCGCTGCGGGCGGGTCCGGTCCGGGTAGAAGGCCCGTATCCGGCGCCGGCCGCTGGCGGCCGGGATGAGCAGGAGATCAGGCTGGCCGTCCTGGCCAGGCTGGCGCTGCGGCACCTTGCGCGGGACCGGGACTGGCCATGGTGAGTCCGGGGTGGGCGGACCTGGACCGGGGCCTGTTCAGCATCTCGGTTGCCGCCGAGCTGGCCGGGCTGCACCCGCAGACGCTGCGGATCTACGAGCGGGAGGGCCTGCTGGACCCGGGCCGCAGCGCGGGCGGGACACGCCGGTACTCCCGGCGGGACATCGGCCGGCTCCAGGAGATCTGCGCGCTGACCGCCGACGGCCTGAACCTGGCCGGCATCCGCCGCGTCCTGCAGCTGCAGGAGGAAACCCGCCAGCTGCAGGCCGAGCTAGCCCGGCTCAGGGCCCTGGCCCGGGCCAGCGAGGAGTCCCCCGCGGCGCCGGCCCGGGATCCGCGCGCCCGCCGCGCCGCCAGCGAATAGCCCCGGCCTGCCCGGGGTCAGCCGCCTCCCGGGTCCCGCTCGCCGAGCCGTTCGTGCAGGCGGGCGGTCAGGGCACGCTCGGCGGCCAGGTCATCTTCCAGGGCCAGGATCCGCAACGCGGCGGCCAGCGTAACGTCCTGGTCGAACAGCTCCCTGATCCGGGCGGCGAAGGCGAGCTGGCGGCGGGTGTAACGGCGGCGCCCGCCCGCTGACCGCTCGGGGGTCACCGCGCCCGCGACGTCCAGGGCGCGCAGGAACGCCTGCCGTACCCCCAGCACCTCGGCGGCCCGCCCGGTGGTGTAGGCCGGGTAGTCCGGGTCGTCCAGGTCATCGAGCCGTCCGGTCATCACCGGGGGCACCTCCCAGGGTCCGGGCGGTCCGCCGTACCTCCAAGGGTTCTTGACAGTTTCATGCAGTCCGCGCTATATAAAAAGTGTATCGCTCATTGGCCTGGTAACGCTACCGCAGGTTCCCGGGAGGGTGATCGGCATGACCCTTTCCACCCGTGAGGCGGACGCGGCGTTCGCGGACCTGATCTGCGCTGACCCGCAGTTGCTGCGCGCGGAGTTCGACGCGCTGATCTCGGCCTCCTTCAGCGAGCCGCCCGCGCCGCCGCGGCCCGCGCCGCCCCGCGTCCCGCCGCGCCCCGGCAACCCGTGGCCGCCGGCCCGGCGGCCCGCGCCACACCCGGCCGCTATCACGTCCGCGGCCACCGGGCAGGAGCATGGCCGGCAGCGCTCGCCCCCGGCGCCTCTCCCCAGCCGGCCGCCGGGCCGCCGCCCCCCGGGCCCCTGACCGGGCGGCGGCCCGCACAACAAGCGATCAGCGCCGGGCACCGCCCGGGCCGTCCGGGAAGGGAGGAGAAAGAACCACCCGGCTGAACCTCCGGCAGGCGGCGGGCCTCCCGGCGGGAGCCCCGCCGCGCGTTTCCTGGAGTTTCCCCGCTCACTGGGCTTGAGCCGCACTCGCCAGCCGCGCGCCGCCGGCCACGGTACTGGATCTCCGGCTACGGCCGGCTCTGGTCCCCAGCTGGCCGACCGCTGCCGAGAGTGACCGCGGTACCGTCGCCGCGGACCTGCTCCGGGGGACGGCGACGTGCGGCAGCAAGATCAGGTCATGGTCGCGGAGAATGGCCGGCCTGGCCGAGGCGGGCAAGGCCACCGCGGCCCTGGCCGACGGGGTCCTGACGGCCGACACGATCATCCGTGCCACACCCGGACGGTCAGTATGTGATCCGCCCGGGAGTGAGGTTGATCGAGGATCACCCCCGCATAATGGCGCGGTGACGATTGTTGAGCGTTGCCGGTGAGCGTAAGTGGCGGGCTTCGACTGCGCGCGCCCGGGACCGCCGCTCTCGGCGCAGCGTGAGCGCGGCTGCTGGCACGGACGCGTGGTTGCGTTTGCGTGGAGCCAGTGCCCTGGGGTCTTCCTGACTCAGGCGCTGGGGTTCAGCCGGACGATCTCGGCGTTCAGCGCGGTGGCGAACACGGTCCAGCCGGCGTAGGGCACCAGCAGGACCGCCGCCGTGCGGTCAGCCCGCCACGTCTGGCGGATCAGCAGCACGTTGGCG
>Ga0208696_1001240_pt1 | contig 15370 bp, 10 predicted proteins | sample Sb_taG_9_FD_187711 | JGI IMG/M metagenome (GOLD analysis project Ga0208696, IMG submission 187711) | Peat soil microbial communities from Weissenstadt, Germany - Sb_50d_b_LC metaG (SPAdes) (version 2) | ecosystem: Environmental > Terrestrial > Soil > Wetlands > Peat | place: Germany...
CAGCACCGCGAGATCCGCGCGTTCCTCGACGGCGGCTCCTGGCGGTTCCGGGTGGTTGACATCGACGAGCTGGCCCGCCGCCGCGGCCTGGGCAGCGACGCCGAGCTGGGGCTTTCGGACCTCGAGGTCCCCGCGGCCGCAGGCGGCGAGAACCTCGATCACCTCGACCTCTCCGAGTTCCAGCTCGGCGTGGCCAAACCCGATCTGGCAAACGCGACGATGGATCTCTCGGCGATGAAGTCCCCCAGCGGCGAGCGACCCGTCTCGGAGTCGTCCGGCGAACAGGACATTCTGTTCGACGACCTCTCGGTCCCCCCCAGCCCGGTGTCCGGGTCGAGCTCGGTGATCATCGGCATGCAGTCCAGCGGCAAGCTGCCCAGCGACTCCGACGTCCGTCTCGTCCCGGACAATGTCAAGGGAGCGAGCGACTCCGACGTCCGGCTCGCCTCGCCCGACCCCGACCTGAAACAGCCCAGCGACTCGGACGTCACCCTGATCAAGGATGACACCGCCGATCACCACTTCCTCACGCCGGATTCCGGTTCCAGCGAGACGGCCATCCGGTCCAGCCCGATAGTCGGTTCCTCGGCCGAGGTTTCGGCCGCCGAGTCGGACAGCGATTTCGAGCTCAATCCCTCCAGCGATCTCGTCGATGTGTTGCAGCCGGACTCGGGCAGCGATTTCGAGCTCAGCGCCCTGGACACCAGCGACGAGTTTGAATCGATCCCGCTGCGCCCCAGCGATTCGGACGTGACCGCGGCCGATCCGAACCTCTCGGGAATCAACCTCTCTCGCCCCAGCGATTCGGGAATCAACCTGCAGGGGGCCGGAGCGTACGACCTGGGACATCACGACTCGGTCGAGCTGGCGCCCTTGAGCGACGACGAGCTCAAGACCCATAAGTCCGAAACAGGCAAGTCGGGCAAGCCCGCGCCCGCTGCAAAGCCCGGCAAGGCGGTACCAGACAAGGCTGGCCCGGCCAAGGCCAAGCCCTCGCTGGCCGCGACCCCTCCCCCGGCAGTGAAGAAGGGCGAGGAGGATATCTTCGACGACACCGATTTCGAGGTGGACGTGCCCATCTCCGAGGAAGACTCTTCCGACGACAAGACCGCGCAGCTCGAGGCGGTCAGCGATTTCGATCTGGAAGACAGCGACAGCGGGTCGGAGGTCTTCGCGATCGATGAGGAAGAAGTCGATCAGAACGCGGCCACCGCCATGGCCCCCTCGGCCTTTGCCGAAGAGGAGGACGAGGACGACGGCTTCGAAGAGGCTGTCTCGAGCGAGATGGCCACCTCCTGGTCGGCCGACGAGGCTCAACCCTCGGGCGGGCCAGCACCGGCCATGGTCATCTCCCGTGAGGCCACTCCGGAATGGGGCGGCGCCTGGGTTGGCCTGCTCTGCTTCACGACCCTCTGCCTCCTCTTCGCCTCGTTCGTCGCCGTCGACCTGATGCGCAATCTTTACGATTTCCAGGACACTCCGGTAGCCTCCGGAATGGTCCGCAGCATCGCCAGCATCTTCGGAAGCTGACGACCCTTCCTGGGCTTGATCTTCCAGGACGAATCCGCTATCAATGCCCTGGATTCTCCGGATCGACCACTTCGACGACCCGTTTTCGCCCTGCCTGGCGCAAACGGGTCGCGTCGTATCGTTTCGGGTCACCTCATGTCCCGTCCTGTTCCGGGCCACTGATGGCTGATCGTATCCGAAAGGAGTCGGAACGGATGGCTCGTGCCCTTCGTCTCCCGGGGAGAGCGCCCTTTGTCCTTGCCGCCGCGGCCCTTGTGGCTTCCGGCTGTCGCATGGCGCCCCGCCAGGAGGTCGACGACTGCCATCGCCTGAGCCAGACCCTGCGGTCGGAAAACGCCGCACTGAAGGATCAGATGCTGGCCCTGCGCAGCCAGAACCAGGACTTCTCCGAACGCGCCGTCGATGACGCCCGCCGGCTCGCCCAGCTCGAGTCATCCAATCAGCGGCTCGAAACCAGCGTGCAAGCCTACCAGGACGAACGGACGCGGCTGGAGACTGCCTACAAGGAGCTGCGGGCCAGCCTGCCTGGCTCTCTGCAACCACTCAGCTCGAATCAGCAAAGCGGACCGCAGCCGTCTCGACCCCGGCGCGACAACGATCTGGATCCGGAGCCTGAATCAAGAACGCAGCCGGAGCACGATGCCGACATCAAGCAGGCCGACGGTTCTGCTGCCTCTCCCGGCGCCGGATTCCGTACGCGCACGGGCAAGGCCGCTAGCAACCACGATGTCTGGCTACCATCGCGGTCCGACGGATCGCCCGATCGCTCTGGCGAGTCTTCCAGGCCCCGCACCGACCCTTGACTTGGCATCTCTCCGACTCGCATAATTCAGCGTTCAAGGTCGATCCGCGAAACTCTCGCACACGCCATTCAACGGGAGCGTTCATCCATGCGGAATTCGCTGGCAGCCCTGTGTGGAACTCTTCTGGTTTTGAGCACCAGCGTTGCCAATGCGGCGGGTCTGCAGGGCGACTATGTGGAGGCACGAACCGCCGAGGTATTCACCGGTCCTTGCATCTCCAACGCCGAGGTCTTCATCTCCGGCAGCGAGGCTGTGATGGCGTGGAAAATCAAGCAGGGGTCCTGGAAGGGAACTGACCTGAGTGGGCTGTGCGTCGCTGCGGCCGTCAGGGGCACGACCACCTTCTCCGAGGATCAACCCGACAAGGCCGCGGCTGTCTTGATCGTCGACCAGAAGGCCAGCCCGTTGCAGCGCGAGGCCCTGGTGAAGATGGCCCAGGAGCTGGGTGGCGCCCGGCTCAGAAACGTGGTCGCGGTGCAGACGGCCCGGATGAGCCTCAAGCTGGAAGACCATGAGGTATCGGCGGCGGATCTTTCTCACAGCGCTCACGCCCTGCCGCACGCGCCTCGGGCCTCGTTCTGGGCGGCCGGGCTGGCCAACATCGTGACCCGTCCCCTGGACGAGAACGATCATTTCTGCGGCAACGAAGTGATTGCCTACGCCCCGCTTTCGCAGGGAGTGAAGGTGTTGCCCGCCTACACTCTGGGGCACGAGTTCAAGGGCACCGGCCTGAACACCCGCTGGGACGACCCCAACTGCCGCAGCAGCTTCGTCGGCCACTTCTCGCTGTGAGAAATCGACAGTGCTTGAGAAAGAACCACTGCGCCCGGCAGTAAGCCGGGCGGGCGGTGTGATCTCGATACCGAAGAGGAGAGAGTTCTCCCATCCTATCACGCGATGCTTTACCTTCCGATCCTCCGGCGAGCCACGATCGTCTCTCGGGCCGGGCCCGAGGGCGGCAGACGGCCGACGGCTATTGAGGCCAGAGATTGATGCGAGCTTTTTCCAGATGGTGTGCTCTCCTGGTGCTCCTTCCCGGCAGCTTGGCTGCTCAGGAGGCTTACAAGGTTGAGGAGCTGAAGCAGGCTCCGCCTTCATCGATCTCGCCCGAGATCGCCCCGGCCTTGATTGCTCGGGGCTACCGGATCGTGGATGGCCAGGGAAAACCATTTGCCGACCTCTGGTTGCGCAAGTCGATTCCCGCCACGTCCAAGCCCTCCGGGGCCAAGGGCGTGGTCCAGTTTCCCTTCCTCGCGGAAAGCGAGCTACTCGGTGCGCTTCAGCTTCACGGCGAGGCCCACGACTACCGCGATCAGGCGATCGCCAAAGGACTCTACACCTTGCGATACGGCCATCAGCCGGTCAATGGCGACCACTTGGGCGTGAGCCCCTTCGGCGATTATGTGCTGCTCTTGCCCGGTGCCAAGGATACGAGCCTGGCGGCCCTGCCCCGGAAGCACCTGGAGACCAAGAGCGCCGAATCCGCCGGTTCGAGCCATCCCGCCGTTCTGTTCATGCTCGCCGTTCCCGCGACCGTTGCTGGGACATCGCCGTCGATGATTCACGACGCCGAGAAGAACGTATGGCGGGTGGTCGTCCCGCTCAACCTGAAGGTTCCGGGAGAGTCGAGGTCGATGGTCTATCCCATCTCGATCGTCGTGGTCGGTACCTCCGAGGCTGCCTGAGACTTCCGGCACGTTCGACCGCGCTCGGACGGACCACTTTGAGTATGCCATGCCGATTCCCCTGCTAATCGCCCTCTTGATTGCTTTCGGATGGGATCTGCCCGGGGACGATGTTCCCGGGCCTTCTGTTTCTTTCCGGCTGATCGAGACGCTCGGCGGAATCTTCCTGATCGCCGCCCTTTCGTTTGGCCTGGGTGGCTGGGTGGCGGCGCAGGTTTCCCATTTTGGCTATGCGTCGGGCCGTGTGTTCCGACGCTATCTGCAAGGCTCGCGCATCCTGACCGTTGCGGGGCTGGCGATCTACGCCTGGATTGTCTGCCTGGTCGGCTGGCCCCGGTTGGTCCTGTCAAATTGGGGCCTCCAAGGCCTTGTGCTGGTCGATGATCTGGCGATCCTTCTGCCTTTTTTCGCCATCCAGCTCATCACCTGGAGCGGCCTTTACCTGGCCGAGCGCGCACTCCACGCCGAGCGCGTATTTCCGCGACTGCCGACTTATCTCGCACTCAGGGCGCGGCAGTCGGCGGGGCTGGTCATGCCCGTGGTCTTGATATTCGTTGTCAGGCAAGACCTGTGTCCACGACTCTGGCCCCAGTGGCATCAGAGCCCGGCGGCCGAGCCGATCGAGCTGGCGGTTCTCGGGCTCCTGGTGCTGGCGATCTCGCCGCTGTTCATTCGCCTGGCCTGGCCCACGCGGAGCTTGCCGGCAGGACCCCTGCGCAATCGCCTGGAGCGAGTCGCGCGCCGGGTCGGCTTCCGGTTCAATGACCTTCTGGTCTGGGACACGGGGCATCTCATGGTCAACGCCTGCGTCACCGGAGTGCTCCCCAACTTTCGCTACGTGCTGCTCACCGACGCCCTGATCGATTCGCTGAGTCCCGTCGAGGTGGCCGCCGTCTTTGGCCACGAGCTGGGCCACGTGGCGCACCGGCATCTCCCGTTCTTCGGCTTCTTCTTCCTGGGGAGCCTGGGTTTGCTAGCACTGGCGACCCGCGTCGTCGCGCTGCCGCCGGCCTGGTTCGAGGGTCTTCCCTGGATACCCGCGGACCAGATAGCCCGGGTCGGCGAGTTCGCCGAGGCGGCGCTCATCCTCGGCTCTCTGGGCGTCTTTTTCTGGCTGGTATTCGGTCATCTCTCGCGCCGCTTCGAGCGGCAGGCTGACGTGTTCGGGTGCAAGGTCGTCTCTTGTGGCGTCTCGGAGTGTCCTCCCCATTTCGACTTGGAGGAGGGCACCCACGGTCTCGAGTCCGCAAATTCTCTATCCCCCGAACTTTGCCCCGTCGGTATCCAGATCTTCTCTGATGCGTTGACCAAAGTTGCCGGCCAGAACGGAATCGACGCTACTGCGCGCTCCTGGAGGCACGGCAGCATCGCCAATCGGCTCGACTTCCTCCGGCGATTACAGACTGACCCCGGAGGCGAAAGATTCTTTCAACGGAGCCTGCGCTCTTTCCGCCTGATGCTTTCGGTCGTTCTGCTGATCACGCTTATCGTTGCGGTGCTGACGCGCTCATGGGAATTGCTGGGTTGAGGGCGAGTCTCGAGCGGTCGGTGGCTGACCACCCCGGCGCTTTTCGTGGCGGGTCTTTCCTGTGGCCAACCTCAGGAAAACCCCCACAGAGTCGGTTTGAGCCCGGCAGCAACTTCTGGTATAAGCAGTGCCGCTGCCCGGATTGACCCGTCTTCCGGGTCCCCGCGCGAGTTCGTGCCCGCCCGAACGACAGGGAGGTCGTCATGGTCCGGTGGCCCATTCGCATCAAGCTCATCGTCGGACTGAGCGTGGTCGTGGGAATGATGCTGATCCTCATGGGCGGCTCGATCTTCGGGTTGCATTCATTCCATATCAGTTACCTGACGCAGTCGGATCAGCTTGTGGAAATGGGGGCGTCGGTCGACCTGATCGACCGGGTCTTCCGCCTGCATGCGCCTCGAACCGAGACAATCGAGGAGAAGGAGGAACTGAGCAACCGGGTGCTCGAAGCCCGTGACGCCTTGCTCACGTATTTCCGCTGCCTCAAGCAGAACACGATTCGCGGCAACCGGGCCAACAGCGGCCTCGACGAGCTGGGGCTGGCGTTCCTGATCGACGACGACCTGACGGCGATCCTCAAGGAGCTGGAAGGGGACTCCGCGTCGGCAAACCCGGTCTTGCCGGGCACTTCATACTACGTGAACAAGCATCCCGAGATGCTCCCTCAGATCGAACCGGCCACGGACCTGAAGCAGCGGATCGAGCGGTTGAATCACACCGTCATGCTCCTTCCCAAGGAGCTATTTGGGGACTTCAACGACGTGCTGATCATGTCCAGGGTACAGTACCTGACAAGCCGGGTGATCGTCTGGACCTCGGCTCTCATGGTGCTGGCCATGCTCTGCGGGTTGATGCTGCTGTTTCACCGCTGGGTGCTCTATCCCGTCCGGCTGCTCCAGCGCGGGGTAAGGCGCGTGGCCCGGGGATCGTTTGACTACAAGATCGAGCTCAACTCGGGAGACGAGATGCAGGACCTCGCCGAGGCGTTCAACGACATGACCGCCAAGATCAGCGTAACGTACGCCGATCTGGAGCAGCAGGTGCAAGAGCGCAGCCGCCAGCTCGTCCGGTCCGAGCGGCTGGCGGGCGTGGGGTTCCTGGCTGCCGGAGTTGCCCACGAGATCAATAACCCGCTGGCGTCCATCGCCTTCTGCTCCGAGGCTCTCGAGAGCCGGTTGGGCGGCCTCTTGAGCGCATCGAGCCATCCCGATCAGAACGTCGTTTCAAATTATCTAAAAATGATTCAAGAAGAGGCGTTCCGGTGCAAGAGCATCACCGAGAAGCTGCTCGACTTCTCGCGGTGCAACGACATCAAGCGCGAGCGGACTGACCTGGCCAGCCTGATCCAGGGCGTGGCGGACATGATCCGGCACATCGGTAAGTACCGGGGCAAGACAATACTCTTCCAGCCCAAGGAAGCGGTCATGGCCCACGTGGACAGCCAGGAGATCAAGCAGGTGGTCCTCAATCTGGTAGTCAACGCGATCGATTCGATGGATACCGGAGGAACCCTGCGGATCGAGACGCGGTATCACCACGGCATGGCCGAGATGGCCTTCAGCGACAACGGCTGCGGAATGTCTCAGGAAGTGCTCGAGAACATTTTCGAGCCTTTCTTCACGAGGCGGCGAGCTGGCAAGGGAACCGGGCTGGGGCTGTCGATCTGTCATCGGATCGTGAGCCAGCATCACGGCGAGATCATGGCGACGAGCCCGGGAGAGGGCAAGGGCTCGACGTTCAGGGTCCGGTTGCCCATTCATCCCTCCGAGATCCCCGAGAGCACGGCAGGCCGGGATCCATCGCACGGCCCCCCGGAGTCGGCCGTGGCGTCCGCCGCCAGCGGGGTGCACGCGGTATCCTGAAGACCCGGACAGGTTCGACGCAGGCTATTCAGGGAGGAGTTGATGATGGAGAAGATGCGCCAGGGGGGATTACGGGTCTTGTTCGCGGATGACGAGGCGCACCTCCGGGACCTGATGCAGATGGAATTGCCCCGACTGGGCCACGAGGTGACCGTCTGCGCCGACGGCACTGCCGCCCTGCGCGCCCTCGAGCGCGGGTCTTACGACGCGGCCCTACTCGACATCCGCATGCCCGGAATCAGCGGCATCGAGGTCCTGGGCCAGATCAAGCAGCTCAGCCCCGACACGCAGGTGATCATCCTGACCGGCCAGGCCACCGTGGATACGGCCGTCCAGGCGCTCCGGCTGGGGGCGTTCGATTATCTGACCAAGCCGTGCAAGTGGGCCGAGCTCGAGATCCTGCTGCAACGCATCGGCGAACGCAGGGACCTCTCCAACAAGACCGCGGCTCTGGAGACCCGGCTCAAGAACGCCGAGGGAGCCCCACTCCTGATCGGCGCGACATCGGCCATGCAGCAGGTCCGGCGCCTGATCGATACGATCGCGCCCTCCGAGGCCACCGTCATGATCCTGGGCGAGACCGGGACCGGCAAGGAACTGGTCGCGCGCAGCCTCCACGAGAAGAGCGACCGCGCCAGCCGCGCGTTCATCCCCGTCAACTGCGGCGCGCTGCCCGAGAACCTGGTCGAGAGCGAGCTCTTCGGCCATCGCAAGGGGGCCTTCACCGGCGCCGATGCCAATCGCAAGGGGCTTTTCGAAGTCGCCAATGGCGGCACACTCTTCCTCGACGAGGTCGGCGAGCTTGACAAGAGCGTGCAGGTCAAGCTGCTGCGGTTCCTCGAGTCGGGAGAGATCCGCCGCGTGGGCGAAAACGAGCCCTTCCGGGTCGACGTGCGCGTTCTCTGCGCCACGAACCGCGATCTTCGCGAGATGGTGAAGAACGAGCTCTTTCGCGAGGACCTGTTCTTCCGCCTCAACACCTTCGAGATCTTCCTGCCCCCCTTGCGCGACCGCAAGGCCGACATCGCCGAGCTGGCGAGCCACCTGCTCACTCGCTACGCGGTGCGGCGGGGAATGATCGAGTCGTCGTTCAGCCCCGAGTCGCTCGAGATCCTCGCGGCTCACGACTGGCCGGGGAACATCCGCGAGCTGGCTAACGCCATCGAACGGGCGTCGATTCTCGCCGGCAACGGCTCCATCCGTGCCGAGCACTTGCCGGCCCAGTTCCCCGCCCGGGGCAGGACGCAGCATGCCGCGGCGGCCCACCCGCCGATCGCCTCGCCCCACTTCACAATCCCCGAGGGCTCGCCAACCCTGCGCGACATCGAGATGAGCTACATCCAGGCCGTTCTCGAGAAACACAACGGCAACAAGCCCGCCGCGTCCAAGGAGCTCGGAATCAGTCTCAAGACGCTCTATAACAAGATCAACCAGCTTCAGCAGAACTGAAGGCCGAAACCGAAAAATGCTTCCCTGGTCCAGCCGGGCCCAACAGGAGCGTCGATTTTATTGGCTTGACACGGATTGACTCTCTCCTGTGCGGATCGCTGGATGCACCGCTAATCGCCCCTTGCCGCCACCACGTTTTTCAGCTTCCGCACCAGCCCAAGCATGCCCGCTCTGCGCGCCAGGTCGGCCATCTGCTCCGAGGAGAGCGTCTTCAGGGCCGTCGTGAACGCTTTGGGATGGATGCGGGCAAACCACGCCAGGAGTTCCAGCGCAACCGCAGGCGGCACCTTGTTGTGAGGCGGCATTCTTGCACAGTTAACGAGATTCATCACGTATTGAGACAGGACCTTGTCTTGATCTCGGAGCACGCTGCCCAGACCGTAACGGTCGATGAGCGTCTGCTGCACCCTCCGGGTCTCACGCGTGCCGTTTCCCTCCAGCAAGGCTCGGGTGCGGACGTTGGCTTGATGTTGACGGAAATAGTTCAAAGGCGTTGAGACAAACGCGATATCCGACAACTGGAGGACATTGATGTACGACATCCAATCACTACATACACGCAAATCGGTAGGTGCCCCTCCCGCTCGTTCGAGGGTTTCACGTCTCCAGATCACAGCACTCGCGTTGGGGATTGTGTTGTACCAGAACAAGTAGTTCTTGCACTCGTCATGGCCCGCGTTGACGTAGTCCTCGCGCCAGTGTGAACTGTGATTCTCGTGCTCCAGCCAATCTCGATAGTTACCCAACGGTTTGCTGTCCTGGTCCACGGCCCACGACTGACACACGGCGAGCCCGACGTTGGGGTGCCGATCCAGTCGATCGACGAGGGTCTCCAGGAGCGCGGGGTCCGTGTAATCGTCCGATTCGGCAAACCAGAGATACTCACCTTTTGCCTGACTGAGCCCCAGGTTCCACTGTTTGAAGGTACTCCCACTGTTCTGCTGGTTGAAGATCACCTTCGTTCTCTGGTCCTTGCTGTACGACTCGATGATCTCTCGGCTATTGTCCGTGGAAGCATCGTCGAGGATGAGGAGCTCGAAGTCTTGGAGCGTCTGGTCCAGAATGCTATCGATGCGTTTTGGCAGGTACCGGGCGTAATTATAGTTCGGCGTGACAACCGTCACTCTAGGCATGTCAGGGGCCTCGGTGGTGTCAAGCAGCGCGGGCAGAAACTCGTCGACGGCATTCAGGCACAGTCCCAGGGTCAAGTCGCCGACCGGACCTATGTGTCGAAGGATACCGCAATGCCGTGCGTCGACATAAAATCAAGTGTAGGACGGGGATCAATCCCACGTCAAGTGACGACGCGGCAGGCTGACTCCAGGACTCTTGACCGCATTAGCCAGCAGGGCCGGCCCTCTGCAAGAGCACCAGGATAGCGGCCTGGAAGAGGTCCTCGATGTCCAAGGCGTCACACCGTTAGCAGCGGTCTGCATGGCTACTGGAGAAGGGAAACTGATCCCGGTTCTAGCCTCTGTCAAGTACCGGCCCCGGTCTTCCGAAGAACGAACACGAACTCGTCAGCCTGCTTCAACATGGTCTCGATGTCGTAACTCAAGCGGTCGCGCAGGGACAGGAGGAATTCCAGGAAATCGAGCTGTGTCCAGACATGATAATGAATGCTATAGTCCTTCTCCATCAACACCCTGGTTTGCTCTCGAATCGCACCCTCCCCCTCTACCTTGTCGACGAGGCGCACCCAGTCCTCAAAATGCTGCATTCGCGACTGAGCCGGACCGATCTCATGGTCCTGGTAGAGGTGGGAGATTGGCGTGACAGGCCGATCCTTGTCAAAGGTGAAACGTTTGTCGGGAACGGCCAAGTAAAGTATCCCTCCGGCCTTCAAAACGCGGAAATGGTTCGTCAATGCACCGATGGGATCCTGGCAGTGTTCGATGAAGTGATTGGCGATGACGAAATCCTGTGAGCCATCCGGAATAGTCGCGAGCGTCTCCCCATCGTCTACAATGTCCACCTTGACCAGATCGAGTTGAGAAAGCTCTGGGTATTGCTGGCGTAGTTGGGGCGACCTCATGCGATCCACGTACCGGACACGGACAGTCCTGGGGACGATAAGCGGTCCATGCAACGCCCCAATTTCTATGCCCGTCCCACGCAGGTAATGGGCTGCGATTGCTGCGCGACGCCTCTTGACCGGATTGAACGTTACTCTCGGAAAGAGACGCTTCAGTCTACGCTTCAGATTACTTCGAACAGAACCGAGCACAATTTACTCCTTAATGAGTCCGTGTTGACATTTTTCGCAGCACTTTGGCGGAATCAGGAGGTCGTAGAGTTGGTCGTAGATGCGTTGAAACTTCTTCGGCTGATGCAATGTGTAGCATGAGGGTGGGGGTCGTGATGATGGAGTGTGATTTTGACAGGATCAGAGCCTGGTCGGACGCTCGAATCCGTTTCGCCCTGGTTCGCTGCTTCTGGAGTTCGGCAACATCGCCACTGGTGCCGACGTGAGTTACGTATAGAAAGAGACTTAAATTGGGGAAGGCGAGAGTTGTCGCGCCGGGCCGCATGATCAATTAGGGTGAGCTTTGGATATCGAATATTCGCTCGATCAAGGGTCGAAAGTATCAATCCCGGTCCATGAATATACCGCAACGCCATCGTCCTCGACAAGGTGCCGTCAGGCCCGCAGTACGTTAGCACCATCATGTTGACTCAGGTCAACTCCGGTCGAGACCCGTGGCACAGATCAAGATTCTTCCCCAAACGCTGAGCTCGGCCCGGGTGGCCGCGATCAAGGCTGCCGGAGCGATGGATACCGCGGGATGCTCGCTTGACGCTCAAGAGCGTTTTTGCAACAGATCTCTCATTGGCATGAAGATCGGTCGGACCTTGCTGTAGAGAAATCGGTAGGGGCGGAGCTTCCGGCAGAGGCGCCGCATCGTCGCGGGGTCGGGCCGACGGTCGCGCAGGAAATCGATGACGGCCAGCCACTGCTGAAATTGGGCGTCTCGGGTTGCCTTGAGCATGGCATTGACCTCCTTTCCCCTCTGGCGTTCTTGTTCGGGGATCTGCTGGATCACGGTCTCGACAGCCTGCTTCCAGGCCTCGAAAGTGTTCGGCACCACGTGGAAGTCGCTGAGGCGGTGCAAGCCGGCAAAGCGGCGATACGGAGCGATATCGCTGGCGACGGTCGGCATCCGCTGCGAGACGAACTCGATCGCCTTGATGGCCGACTTGCAGGCAGCGTAGCTGGAGTGCTCGACCGGTATGAGACCAAGGCGGTAATCCGCGCTGGCCAGGTTGCGCAGATAGGAGACGTAATCCATCACCGGCAAGGAATGGACAACGATCTCACTGCACCTCTCCAGCAGATTCTGATTCTCCCCGAGGAGCTGGATCGACAGGCCGTGCTGAAAGATCAGCCGCAGCAGATCGATGAACCAGCCAATCTGGTCGTCTCCCATCTTGAAGGCATCGGTGTTCGCGATCAGCGCGCCGGATCTTGGCGCGACCCAGGCGGGCAGGCAGTTCTCGACGAGGAAGACTGGCTTGCCAGGGAAGCGGAGTTCGACATGTTCTTTGAGCTCGGGCGTCGACACGGTGATGGCGGCCGCCCCCGACATCAGCGCCTCGGGGAACTCAAGAAGGTACTTCGGTGGTATCCGGAACGAGACCGAGAATTCCGGCAGGTCCCAGATCAGATCATCGAGATCGATCAGGTAGGGGGCCCCGGCCGACAGGCAAAGCGATTGCAGCTTCCGGAAATAAAAGCCGGTCTCCAGCCGATCGAAGACCGGGACACCCGCCCCGATTTCCTCCTGGCGGAACATGGTCCTGACCGTGATCCCTCGTTGCCGAGCCGCCGGGCAATAGAGCGAGCTACTCCGCACCCAGTGATACACCCGGTCCCTGAGCGGGAAATAGAACTCCATCCCGCCGCTTGCTTCATGGTTCATCTGGCTGCACTCTGTGACGTCGGACGTGGCACGCGCCTCGTGCCCTGTGCAATGTTAACGGCAGCCACACCGCGGAGGCCACGCTCTTCCCTGCACTCGAGATCCCCCGTGGGGCGTGGGGCAACGCCGTTAAGCATTTTTTTGTAGGCGCTCGCCAGTTGGTGCGCGGCCATCGGCCAGCCGGGGCGGTCCCGTCCGGCACGAGGGGCCGTCACACCCCCGTCCTGGCGCACCAACTGGCGAGCGCTAGGCATTTTTTTTCGACAAAATAGGGGGTTTTGGCAGATTTTTGCCCAGCGTAGGTGACGGGGGATGAATGGGCAGCGATCCGCATGCTAAGAAACCCTGAAAAAATAGGGAATTTACACATGCTTCCAATTCGCCGCCCACCCAGAATGCTTAACGGCGTTGCCCCACGCCCCACGCCCCACGCCCCACGCCCCACGATCCGACGGATCGTGCAGTCCTACGCGTATTCGGGCTTTCCGGCCGCGACTTTGCCGGCGTATGATTCGAGCAAGGCACACTCTTGGTCATCTCCACAGATCCGCGGCGCCGGCTTGATGGAACGGGGCGAGTTACCGTTCCGATCGGGCGGGCCGGTGGCCGGTCAACCCGAGGCCTGAAGGAGGTTCACCGATGAGCGAACGACTTCCGCGCCGTCAGTTCCTGCAAGCGGCCTGGGCTCTCGGTCTGGGTGCAGGTCTGGGTCCCTGGGATTCCCTCAGCGCGATCACCCCCGCCACGGCCGATGAGGCGAAAGTGGGGCCGGAGATGGTCCGCTACCGGCCCGAGATCGAGCCGGTCGTGCGCTGGATCGAGGAGACCCCGCGCGAGCAGGTTTTCGCGAAGGCCGTGGCCCAGCTCAAGGACGGGCTGTCGTATCGCTCGCTGCTGTCGGGCCTCTTCCTGGCGGGTATCCGCAACATCAAGCCGCGACCGGTCGGGTTCAAGTTCCACGCGGTGATGGTGATCAACTCGGCCCATCTGCTGGGTCAAACATCGGCCGTTTCCGAGCGGCTCCTTCCCATGTTCTGGGCCCTCGACAATTTCAAGGCTTCGCAGGCGGAGGACGTCCGCCAGGGTGACTGGGCGCTGGGGCGGGTTGACGAGTCCCGGGTGCCCAGTCCACATCGGGCCCGGGCCGAGTACACCCAGGCCATGGAAGCGTGGGACGCCGATGCCGCCGACGCGGCGGTCGCCGGGCTTTGCCGGAGCACGGGCGCGGCCGAGACCATGGAGCCGATCTGGCGGATGGCCGTCCGCGATCAACGCAACATCGGCCACAAGCCGATCTTCGCGGCCCAGAGCTGGCGGACCCTGCAAGCGATTGGCTGGGAACACGCCGAGCCGGTGCTCCGGTCGTTGACTTTCGGCCTGCTCGATCTTCAGGGAGACCGGCCCAGGCCGCTGGGTCCCTATGACGCCAACCTGGAAAACGCGCGGCAGGTCCGCGAGGACTGGCAGATCGGGCGTCTGGATCCCGGCGCGACGCGATCGTTGCTCCAGACGATCCGCCAGGCGAGCCCGGAAGCCGCCGCGGCCGAGGCGGCCATGATCCTTAACGAAGGAGTCGCGCCCGGCGCGCTCTGGGACGCGGTGATGCTCTCGGCGAGCGAGCTGATGATGCGGAACCCGGGGATCATCAGCATCCACGCCACGACCGCCGCGAACTCGCTGCATTACATCTTCCACGCCAGCGGTGACGACCTCACGCGCCGGCTCGCATTACTGCAGGCTGTGGGCTGGCAGCCGCTCTACCGCGATCGGGCCAAGTCCGCCAATCCGATCGAGATCGACACGCTCAAGCCCGCGGAGCGCATCGCCCTTGGAGATGAGGCCGTCGGCGAGATCTTTGCGACGATCAACGACAATCGCGGCCAGGCCGCTGCCAAGACCGTGGCCTATCTCGATCGTGGTGGATCGACCGGCCGGCTTTTCGACGCCGCCCGGCGAATGATCTTGCACAAGGGAACGGACAGCCACGACTACAAGTATGGCGCGGCGATCTGGGAGGAGTGCCTCGCGGCCACCGAACCGAAGTGGCACGCACCCCTCGCGGCCGCGGCAATGTTCAACCTGCCGGGCGCAACCACGCGCGACAGCCCGCTCATGATCCGGGCGCGAGAGGCCGTGTCCGGGGTCATGGGTTGATCGTCGCTGAATCTCGGCCTGACGAGGATTATCGTCTGCCGTGGCCCAGTGCCTTGTACGCTGCGACGGCCATCCGATCGCAAGCTTCGTTCTCGGGATGGCCGCGATGGCCCAGCACGTGCTTCACGTGGACATCGTGCTGGGCGAGTAGTTCGTCGAGCCTTTTCCAGAGGTCGGCGTTCATGACGGGCTTGAACCGCCCCCCTTCCTTGCGTTGCCAGCCTTGACGTTTCCAGTTGGGCAGCCATTCGCGGATGCCCTTGGCCACATACTGGCTGTCGGTGACGACCTCCACGCGGCAGCGGCGCTTGAGCGTGGCCAGCCCCTCGATCACGCCGGCAAGCTCCATGCGGTTGTTGGTCGTCTCGTGCTCCGCGCCCGAGGCATCGCGCTCCTGTCCAGTTGCCGGGTGCTGAAGGATGTAGGCCCAGCCGCCCGG
>Ga0208696_1001241_pt1 | contig 15365 bp, 14 predicted proteins | sample Sb_taG_9_FD_187711 | JGI IMG/M metagenome (GOLD analysis project Ga0208696, IMG submission 187711) | Peat soil microbial communities from Weissenstadt, Germany - Sb_50d_b_LC metaG (SPAdes) (version 2) | ecosystem: Environmental > Terrestrial > Soil > Wetlands > Peat | place: Germany...
TGGAGGTGCTGGCCGGGGTTCCGGTGACCGAGGTCGCCGATCGCTATGGGGTCAGCCGTCAGAGCGTGTATGCCTGGCTGGGCCGCTACCGGGACGAGGGTCCGCCGGGCTTGGCGGATCACAGCCACCGGGTGCTTCTCCATCCCTGGCAGATCCCGGCTGAGCTGGAAGTGGCGGTGTGCGAGCTACGCCGGGCCCATCGGAAGTGGCCCTTGGCAAGGAGTCAGGGGCACCTATCGAAGGGATGGCCCAGGACTGAGCGCTGCCGCCCGGCGTCGGAAACCACTATGCGTGGCAACCACCGCGGGCGGACGCTTCCACTCATCGAAAGGCAGTTAGATCCCGGTGTCAGGCGCTATGCTGGGCTACGATTCCACTGAGGGAGATCTCATGCCTGAACTGATCAGTCCTGATGGACTTGAACCTGATACTGTCGTGCCGCAATGCCTGGATAATCAGTATGTGTCAGATCAAGTTTTTCAAGACATGATCGGCAGAGGCGTCAACTATCTCGACGAGAATGTCGCTGCTGCAAGAGAGCAGGACTTCCGCACAGAGTTCATCCGGTCTTTGGTGTATTCTTCGCAGGTAGTTATTCAGCGAGCAAGCTTGAAGAACAGCAAGTTCTTGTACAAGAACTACCAACCCGAGAACAGCGAAAACCTACAAGCATTCGCCAGACTGGTTCGAGAGCATGCGATCGTGCCGTACCTGTACACGGAAACCTCTCTCGCCGATCAGCACGACTTCGAGGTTATCGACGAAGGTGATATTGCGATCCAAGCGCTGCTGAGGGAAGTCGGCGATGACCTGCGCTGCGTACGCCTTGCTGTAGATAAAGAGGAAAACTCCAAAGCCACTAACATGATGGCACGTGACTTCGGTGATGGTCTAACCCGGCTAAACAGTCTCGACAGCGAGCAGCGAAATGCAATGGCATCCGAACTGTTCAGGGATCGTGACCTGCTCCAGCAAGAAGGTATGTGGCAGGAATTTGAACGTTCGGTCGACGGTCTCGCTGCTTATGCCTTCGGTAAGGTCAGGAAACTTCGACAGGACAATAAGAGGATCGCGCGCCAGCATGTGTATGAGGACTGGTTCGTTACAGGTGACAGCGATGAAGAACGTAGAAAGAACGTCGCTCTCGGGCAATTTAGAAACCCCAGCGCAGATAGCCCGTTCCTGCTGGAGCTAAAGAAATACGTCGATCTCGTCTACAATGTTAACCTGCCTGACCACCTGAAGCGCTACACCTTCACGCCAGTCAACATGCCATCGAGAATGGCGCTTCAAGATATGCCGGGAAAAGGCTATACGCACGAGCAGATCAACGATCTGGTTTCCAACAATGATGCCCTGGAATGGATTCGCCGTTCATTTATGACGAGAATGCAATCAGCTATGAGCCTGCCGTTGCTCAGTGAACTGAGTGTAGCCAATGTGGCAACCGTCCGTGAATTTCCTGAGTGGGAGTCATTCAAAGATGCCCAGCAAAGAATTCTGAAGGACCCGCTGCGTTACTTGGACCGTCTCGAACCCTTCCAAGAATCTTTCGACCAGTTCCAGCAGGCTCTTTCTGAGTGGTATAACCTGACCTCTCAGCGCGAGAAAACCGAGCAGCGCTACTGTAACTTCATCACGCTGGCGCTGAGCATTGGAGGTATACTCGTCGTTGCTGGCTCGCATCTTCCGACGGCGCCGCATGATGTAGGGATTTTTGCGGCCCCAGAGCTGGCTAAAAGGCTTCCTCGAAAAATAACCGGATACGCGGCAAAACTATTGGTTGGTGTATACGACACCGGGCAGCACCGACTAGATGCGGAACGCTCATACACGATCGAGCTCATGCAGACAAGCGAAGAACTGATGCGTGACGACGTGGCTGAGTTGTTGCATGCGGTGGCCCGATCCAACAACGCTTTGCCTAGCGCAACCGGACTGGTAGCCGACCAGGGAATTCGATGAGCAACAGTCTCACAGAACACCAGCGCGAAACACTGGCACGGTATTTTTGGCTTTACGAGAATCATCGCGAGCTATTCTCTGGCCGACCACGCCGTCCGATTATAACTGAGCCGGAGATCTTGGAGGAATTCGCGGAGGAGCATAGCGTTGTCCTTGGAGTTCTGGCTGAGACGCCCTACCTGTGGTTGATAAACGATCTCGTCCAGAGCCGGAAACCCTCCGGCGAAACCTTCTATCACCCATATCTAAGGTTCATCGCGCCTCCCGAACATGCGGGGACGACTGGGGTCGTCGTGCTAGCTACTGTTCGCTCTAGCGGTGGTGAGTCAGCAGAGTCAATTGTGCTTGTCGAACAGGAAAGACATGCGACGGGTAATCTTGAATTGGAGCTTCCGCGTGGCTTCGGCGATCCCAACACACCGCCCGAGGCCCATGCACTACAAGAACTCAAGTCAGAAACCGGTTATGTCGGAACTCGGGCCGAGTACTTGGGGACCACACTTACTGACTCCGGGACGACGGACAGCTCCGTCTCATTCTTTCACGTACCAGTCACAAGTCGTTCTGACCAAGAACCCGAACCTCAGGAGGCCATTTCTCGGATCGTGCTTCTGACGAAAGAAGAGCTTTGGGCCGAAATCGACTCAGGAGCTGTTCGCGATGGTTTCACCATGCAGGCACTAGCGCTTTACGCACGTCGCATGGCAATAAAAGCTATCTTCGGGCTCTCCATCTAAGCGGATCTGCGCGTGGCAGGTAGCCGCCATTAGTGCTGGTCACGGCGCAAAAGTGCCCACTCGTTCGGTTGCTCCTGGCACGGCGCTGACGTGCGCTACTCCGGTTAAATGGAGAGCCCCTACCCGCTTTATCACCCCCGCACGACCCGTTCGTCGACTTCCGCTGGGCCGCCGACAAGCAGCTCCGCGACGCCGTCTGCAACTTCGCCGACAACTCCCGCCACGCCAGCCCCTGGGCCGCCCGGCTCTACCACGACGCCATCGCCCGCGGCAAAGACCACCCCCACGCCGTCCGCATCCTCGCCCTGCGCTAGGCGCCTTGTAAGGACTGGTGCACGATGGCGCGGTCGCCGCCTGCGACCTTGGCCTCATGCAGGGCGGCGTCGGCGGCGCGCAGCGCTTCGTGGTGGGTCTGGGTGCCCGCGTCGAAGAAGGCGGCGCCGATGCTGATGGTGGCGGGGATCGAGTTGGTGCCGGTGGTGTGTGTCTGCTCGCGCACGGCGGTGCAGAGCCCGTCGGCCAGGCTCTGGATCAGCGAGGGCGTCGCGGAGGGGAATACGGCGGCGAACTCGTCGCCTCCCATGCGGGCTAGCGTGTCATTGGGCCGAAGGCGCTGGGCCAGCACGTGTGCGATGCTCTGGATCAGTGCCTCCGCGGCGGCCGCACCGTGGCGCCGGATCACTTCGTTATATCGGTCCACGTCCATGGACAAGAGCGCGAGGCGCTCGGTGTTTTGCCGGGCGCGGTCGAGTTCGTTCTCGAAGCGCCGGCGATTCCACAGGCCGGTCAGGGCGTCGTGGTCGGCAGGGTCGAGCGCTGCGGCACCGGGCCCTAGTGGCGCTGGCACGCCCGCCCCGGGGCCTGTCGATCTGTTGGCACCGGCCCGCGGCTCGAGCGCCGCGCCGAAGACGTCGACCCAGCTCACGAAGTGCCGGTCGTTGAGGAACAGCGCGCGAGCCCGTTCGCGCCCGGCCTGGCCGAGCCGGGCGGCCAGCGGCGGGTCACGCAGCAGCTCGACGATCGCGTCGCCGAACGCAGCCACGTCGGCAGGGTCGTCGACCAGCAGCCCGCTGTGCCGGTGCTGGACCTGATCCAGATGGCCCCCCACCGCGCTGGCGACGACCGGACGGGCCTTCCACATCGCCTCGGTCACTCCCAGGCCGAACCCCTCCTGCAGGCTTTTCTTGACCACCACCGCGGCTAGGCGCTGGATCGCGTTCACCATCGCGGCGTTCTCCTCGGGCGGGGTGAGCGGGAGGCAGGCGAGATGAACCCGGGCCCGCGCGCGGGGCGGCAGCCGCCGCCAGCGTTCGCGGACGCCGGCGAGCACGGCTTCGGCTTCGGGGTCATCGGCGACCTGGCCCGCGTCGGGGCCCGCGAGCAGCAGGTGCGCGCCGGTCGCCGGTACCACCCGCTCTACGAAGCCATCCAGGATCCCCAGCGGGTCCTTGATGCGGTCCCATCGGGCCAGCGAGACCACCACCAGGTCCCGGCCCCAGTCCGGCGGGCCGTCGGAGTCCACCACCGTGGGACCAGCGGCGAGCGTCGCCACCGACCCATCCGTGCGGGCGTAGCGCGGGGCGGCAGCCGGGACCCCGGCGGCCAGGCCCAGGTGCTGCACAGTCGCCCGGGCGGCGCCATAAGACATCGGCAGGTTCTTCGTCGACCCGGGGTCGATGCCCGGCGTCAAGATCGACGTCTCCGCCCCGCCCAGCCACTCCGGCAGCGAGGTTCGGCGGCTGAAGACAAAGCGGCGCACGCCGACCAGGCGCGGCCGCAGGCACCGCCACGCGTTCCGGGAGTACTCGTTGTGGTGGTCGGTGCCAATGTGGCATCTCCAGATCACGGTCGCGCCAGCCCGCTCGAGCGGCACCGACATGGCCGCGGTCTGGGGGTCGTGCAGCACCACCACGTCTTCCGGGGACAGCAGGGACGCTAGCGCCTCGGCGTGGCAGAGGGCGGCCCGGTCCAGCGTCGTCAGCTCCTCGGTCCCCAGCACGCCGCCATCGCCTGGCTGGCCTTGCAGATGGTTATGAAAGCGCTTGGTCACCCGGAAAAACTCGGCAGAACCGCGCAGCACCATCCACCGGACGTCGATCCCTGCACCTTTCCAGTACGGCAGCAGCGTACGAAGCAGCTGCGCAACTCCACCACCCAAAGCGGTGGAGTTCACCATCCACACCGTCCGTCCGCCCAGCAGCTCACCGGCGCGCTGCCGGGCCACGCGCACGCGCTGCATCATCGGTAGCAGCAGGTAGCGGCCGAGATCCTCGAAATGCAGGGTCTCAAGCGGAATCTCGGCAAGAGCCGCCCCCGGTCGGGCCGCGCCTCCACGAGGATAAGAAGCAGTGTCAGACATCAGGTTGCTCCCGCGCAACGCCCGTGCTGGCTGGCACATCGCTGAGGCACCTCAGTCCGATCCGGCCATAACGGCCGTGCCTCCAAGGTCCGGGGCAACACGGTCTCCTCCCGGCAGGCTAAGGCCGATCTTAACCCCGTGCAAATAGGGCAGATCCTCGGACTCAGGGCCCGGATGCCACGCCCTCAGCGCCCACCGTCATGCCCACGGGCCCGGGTTCTTGGCCACAACCAGGGCCGCCCGCCCCTGAGACTGGGTCCGCAGGGCCGGGCAGCGGGCCGTTGGACTTTACTGGCAGGGTGAGCCCCCTGGCGGCTCGTTGCGCATCAGCGTTCACGTAGTTCCATGGCAACCGGGGACGACCGGACTGATGAACGTATCCGACGCGCTGCCAGCATCGGCGCCCTGCTGCTGCCCATCGTGGCCTTGAAGGCCGGCCGTACCGGCGCCGGGCGCCGGGTGGCGTCCTCGCACACCGCGACGATGGAGGCCGGCGAGTTGGCCGTCGAGGCGCTGTTCCACCAGGCGGTGGTGATCCGCGCCGGCACGCTGGAGGAGATGTTCGACATCGTCGCGGTGGTGTCGCCGCAGCCGGCGCCCGCGGGGACGGCGGGTCGCGGTGCTGACCAACGGCGGCGGCCCGGGCATCCTGGTCGCCGAGGCCCGCGAAGCGGCCGGGCTGCTGGTGCCGGGACTGTCGGAAGACACCCAGGCGGCGCTGCGCTTAGGGCGGCGTCGCCCTCGGCATCGACAGCCCACAGGCGGCAGCCGACGCGGTGACCGCGATGGCGTCAGCGCTCGGGCTCTGCCTTGGGAGGCCCGCCCGGCGCACGCCGGGCCACACGCCCACAGGAACCCGCTGATCAGCCACGCTCATCGGTCAGCCTGGCTGGTCCTGGCCGCAGCTGCATGTCGACGAGCAGGCGCTCGGTGTCGGTGAGGTCGCCGACGATCTTGCGGGTGGGCTGCGGGTGCATCCTGACCAGCGTCGGTACGGCCACGATCTGGTCCTCGGCGGCCCGGCGCGGGTTCTCCATCAGGTCGATGACCTCAATGTGATACTGGCCCGGCAGCCAATGCGCGCAGGCGCGCTGGAGGTTGGCGAGCGCGCGGACGCACGTGGGCGTGCGGCCGGTCACGTACAGCCGCAACTCCCAGGTCTCCTCGGCAGATGCCGCTGGCTGAACCGCGTCATCGGTGTCGCCACCGGCGTCGCGCGGCGGGGTCATCACTGCGCTCTGTCATCGCGGCTAGCCGGGATCTGCCCGGCGCTGAGCGGCCAGTGCCGCCCGGGTCGCCTTGGCCTCGGCCGCCAGGCGTGCTTCGCGGCTCGCGATCTGCTCCAGCTCGGCCTGCTGCGCCGCGAGCTCCTCTTGCAGTACGGCGAGCTGAGCCTGCCCCTGCGCGGCGAGCGCTTTCAGCTCTCGCTTACGGCGCATCAGCTGCTCCTCGCGCTCCAGCTGCTCGCTGCGCTCCCGGCCTTGCTGCATGACGCGGGCGGAACCAGTCATCACCCCGCCGGGGCCCACGTAGACGTCGGCAAGCTCCACCCCATGGTCGGTAAGCACGAACTCCCGCACCTGGTTGGAATGGGCGGTGCCTCGCGACTTGAGCACGAACAGCAGCCGGTTACGCTCGCCGTTGGACTCGACATTGCGCAGCAGCAGCCAGGTATCGATCAGCGAGGACATGCCCACCCCGCTCGCCTCGTCATCCTGGACCAGCGTGGTCGCCATAGCGGTGATCCCCCGGCTCTTCAGCAGGTGAATCTGGCGGGCCACCATCGAGACCACGTCGGCCTGGGGGGGCTGGTGAGTCAGGCTGGTGATCCCGTCGAGAACGGCGATGGCCGGCTTTTGCTCATCCATCAGCCCGGCCAGGATCGTCAGGTGCGTCTCCAGCCCGAATGCCGATGGCCGGGCGGCCCAGATCCGCAGCAGACCCGCCTCCACCCAGCGTCCCAGGTCCAGGCCGACCGAGCCCATGTTGCGGATCACCTCATCCGGCGACTCCTCGAACAGGACCAGCAGGGCCCGCTCGCCCCGCGCGCACGCTGCGTCGATCAAGTGTGCCCCCAGCGTGGTCTTGCCGGTACCCGGCGCCCCGCTGACCAGGACGGTGGACCCCCGGTACGGGCCGCCGGACAGCATGTGGTCCAGCCGGGGCACGCCGGTCGACAGTCGCTCGCTGGAAGCGCCGTAGTCGAGGCTGACCGCCGTCACTGGCAGTACCTCGAAGCCACGGACCGAGATCAGGAACGGGTACTCGTTGGTCTCATGCGTCGACCCGCGGTACTTGATCACCTGCAGCCTCCGCGTGGCGACCCCCCCGTGCACGCGGTGGTCCAGAACGATCACGCAGTCCGACACGTACTCCTCGATCCCATGCCGGGTCAGCGCATCGTCAGCACGCTCGCCGGTCACAACCGCAGTGACCTCCCGGCCCTGCAACCAGCCGAACAACCTGCCCAGCTCAGCCCGGACGATCGCCCGTGCCTTGAACGCCCCGAACAGCACCTCGATGCTGTCGAGCACGACCCGCCTGGCCCCGATGCGCCTGATCGCGTCGTCCAGCACCAGGGACAGCGGCCCGAAGTCGAACTCGCCAGTCTCGACAATCTCAGCCGCCTCCACCGGGAAGGCGATGATTATCAGCATCCCGTCCCGCTGCAACCCGTCAAGGTCAAAGCCCAGCGAGGCCACGTCGGCGGTGACCTTCTCGGCTGACTCCTCGAAAGTAACCAGCACACCAGGCTCGCCGTGCTCCCGGGCGCCCGCGACCAGGAACTGCAGGCCCAGCAGGGTCTTACCGGTGCCGGTGCCGCCCGTCACCAGCGTGGATCTGCCCTGGGGCAGCCCACCCCGGGTGATCTCATCCAGTCCCCGGATACCGGTCGGGGCCTTCAGCAGCAGCGGGGCAGCCGGAGCTTCAGACAACGAGGTCATACGAATCCTCCCGTGCTCGGGGCGTTAGACGCTCCTCGGCGCCAGATCACATCATTCATCGTCCTCAACGCCACGTTCAGGGCCAAAGGTCTTCCGTTGCCTGGCTTGGGGAACAAGACACATACGACACGGCCGCAGCGGCCAGGATAGAGGCGTGGCGGCGTGCGCTGCCCAAGTGGATGCGCAGGTCAGGGCGGTTCAGGGCCGGGTGCTGGCGCAGCGCCGCAGCGCGGAGGTCGCGTTCGCCTACGTGGCGGCGCTGTCGCCGGGGACGCGGGCGATCTGCTGGGCGCTGGCGGAGGCGGCCGGGCATGAGGGGCAGGGCCGGATGCAGGCCCTGGCCGGCAGCAACGACAAGACAGCGCGCCTGTGGAACCTACCCCGGCCGGCATGATAGCTGACGGGCTTTGCCCATACGTACAAGGGTTTTGGTACTGGTAGGGCCGTACAGCCATTGGCGCTAGCGATGATCTTGGTCGGGCCACCCGGTCGTCCCTGTGTAGGGGAAACGACCATTAGCCCTACACCGCCGTTCACCGCGGCGCCGCACTACGCCCGCCAAGTCACAGCGTTGTGACTTTCGGCGATAAGTGGCGGAGAATCTTCGACGCTATCTGGCCCGGGCCTCTTGATGCGCGATCTGGTGTGACGCCCATCGATGAATGTCGCCTTCCCAGAACCATCTGTCACCAAGATCCAGGACGATGTGCTGAGGGCATGAACGGCCTGGTCATCGCCCGCAGCCCCGGCGGTGTCAACGCTCGGAACTCGCTCAGGTGCCACCTATCTCTGGGAATCGGTGACACCTACCGCTGGGAAACCGCGACAGATGCCCAGGTCGCCGCATATCCCGGGTGACATCTACCGCTGGGGGTCACATCTGGGCTTGTGACGGCGGCAGCTGAGCCCTCAGATGACTCCGATGACGAGCGATTCGCGTGCTGCCTCGACGACTTCCTTGGTGACGACCGAGAGGTGGTTGATGTCTAGGACGCGCTGGATCTGGGCGACGAGGCGGCAGGTCAGGCGGAAGTTCCCGGTGGTGATGCGGGTGATCGCGGCGACTGCCTCGCTGGTGGTGAAGTCGGATGTGTCGCCGAGGCCCAGTTCGGGCCAGTGCCTGGCCAGCACGAACGCTTGTTCCTGGGCGGATAGCGGCCGGTAGTGGTGGACGAATCCGACCCGGCTGTAGAGCTGGGGGTAGCGGGCGAGGCGTTTTTCGATGCCGGGCATCCCGATCAGGATGAGCCCGATGCCTGTCCGGTCGTGGTGGTCGCGGAGTTGCTCGAGCGCGGGGGTCTTGAGCCGGTCGGCTTCGTCGACGATCAGCAGTTCGGCGAAGGGCCCGTTGGCCTCGCCGAAGCCGGCGCGGGCATCGAGGTCCTCACCGGGGTACAGGGTCAGCCCGATGCCCCAGCTCAGCCGGGTGTGGTAGAAGGCGACCCCCTTGTCCACGGTGCGCGGGGTGTTGGCGACGGTGGGGGTGTAGACGATGGACCGGGATGCGAGGGCCTGCCCGGGCGCGGGCACGGACTCCATGAGGCTGAAGGCTCGCAGGTAGGGCTCGACGGTGTCCCATGCCGCGTAGTGCCGGGCGGACAGGGTCTTGCCGACGCCCGGCGCGCCGTAGCACAGGCCTATGTAGCGGTCGCGGCGGACGGCGTCGGCGAACTCGGCGAACCTGCGGTGCTCCTTGGTGACCATGAACGGCGCCGGGCTGGCCGGCCGGCCGTCCGCGCTTGCCCTGGCCGGATCGGCCGGGGTGCTGGGTGCCTGGACGGTCTCTGGTCCGGTGTCGGGGGTCATGCCGGGGGCTACTCCGTCCGGTAGAGCCTGAGCGGCGGGGCCGTGGGAGAAGGCGTGTCTTCGTCTGGCGCCGACATCAGGCCCGGCGGGTGCTGTTCCTGGTGGGCGGCCAGCAGCCGGTCCACGACGCTGGCCCGCTCGCGCAGGCCGCGGGCCAGGCCGCGCCTGCGGGCGTTGCGCGCCGCGGTGATGTCCTTCAGGCTGATGGTCGTCCCGGCGAGCTCGGGGCAGATGGCCCGGCACAAGAACCCGGTACCGGTGAAGACGCGGATCTCGGCCATGTCCCGCGGGTCGTAGCGGATGATCACGGTGTCGCCGACGTAGGCGGCCAGCACCGGGTCCAGGTAGCGCAGCCCCTGGAAGTGGATGCCGTCCGGGTGGATCTTGCGCGGCTTGGCCACGGTGAGCAGCAGCAGGTCGAGCTGTTCGAGGGAGTCGGGCATCCGCGGGATGAACGCGCCGGCCTCCCAGCGCTGCTGCGGCGCGATCCCGGTCTCGCCGTGCGGGGTGAGGTTGTAGACCTCCCGGATGAAGGTCCCGATCGCCGCGTCCAGCTCGGCCAGGGTGAGCCGGGCCTGCCCGGCCCGGTCCGCGGTGCCGCGCGGCGCGTATCCAGGCAGGGATGGCAGGCACATCTGGTTGATGGTGCCAAACGCCCGCTCCACCTTGCCCCGCCCGCGGGGCTGCCCGGGCAGGGAGAAATAGGCCCGGATCTTCAGGTCGGCCATCACCTGCTCCAGGTGCGCGGAGGTGAAGTCCGAGCCGTGGTCGACGTGGAACGCCTCCGGGATGCCGCACACGTGCCAGCCCGGCCACGGTTTGCGCCAGATCGCCTGGCGGAACGCCAGCGCCGTGGTCAGCGCCGACGGGGCGCCGAGGTTGACCGCGTACCCGGCGACCGCCCGGGAATGATCGTCCTCGATCAGGGTCAGCCACGGCCGGCCCGGCTTACCCGACGGGGTGAGCACCCACAGGTCCAGCAGGGTGTGGTCGGCCTGCCAGATCTGATTCGGCTTGGCGGCCTCGCGGCGGTGCACCAGGTCGAACACCTCCCTGTACCGCTTGGAGCCCTCGTGCGCGAGGGTGGCCATCGCCGGGCCGATGCCGCGGATGATCGCGTAGACCGAGGAGTAGGACGGGACCGGCCATCCTTCCCGCTCCGCGACCGCGGTGACCTGGCGGTGCACATGCGCGGCGGACGGGGCCGGCGTGCGCAGCGCCAGGCCCTCGACCAGGAGCCGCAACGGCTCGGGGAAGCGGGACCGGCCCCGGTCGGCGCGCGGGGCCCGGCCCAGGCCAGCCAGCCCGCCGACCCGGTAGCGGGCCAGCCACCGCTGCAACGTCCGGTGCGGGATGCCGGACAGTGCGGCCACGCGGGCCAGCGGAACGCCGTCCTCGAGGTGTGCCCGCAGGACCTCCCAGCGGCGAAGCGCTTCCGCGCGGCCATCCTCGCCGAGCGCAGCCAGCGCCGTCTGGTCAGGTACGCCCGGCATGTGATCGAGCCTTACCGGGTCGGCTCCACGGCGGCCAGGGCAAGATCCGTCTCGTCTGGTTGCAGGGCCCGGTATAGCGTGGACCGGCCGATCTTCAGGTGGCGGGCGATGGCGGTGACCGACTCACCGCGGGACTGCCGGGCCCGCGCGACGGCCAGGACGTCGTCATCGACGACGGCGGGGCGGCCGCCGCGCCGGCCCTGGGCCTCGGCAGCGCGCAGCCCGTCCAGGGTGCGCTCGCGGATCAGGTCACGTTCCATCTCCGCGGCCATCGCGGCGACCATGAACAGCATCTTGTCCGCGATGGTCGCCCCGTGCGGGCGGTGGATCCCGGCGCAGATGCCGGTCAGGATGTGCAGGTTGATCCCGCGGGCGTGCAGCTGGTCTTCCAGCAGCACGAGTAGTTCCTTCATGGACCGGGCGACCCGGTCCGGCTTGTAGATCACCAGCGTGTCGCCGGCCTGCAGCTGGCTCAGAGCCTGGCGCAGCCTGGGCCGGTCCCCGCGGGTGCTGGCGGTCTCGGTGATGATCTCCCGGCAGTGCGCGGCGGCGAGCGCGTCGAGCTGGGCCTGGTGTTCCTGCGCCCGGGTGGAGACCCGGGCGTAGCCGATGCGGACGCTGTTATCAAAGGCAGGCGCGGCGGTCATGGCGCCATCGTCTCGGATACCATCCCGGTATCCGGGTTGCGACACGCGGTTCCGGGACTAGTTTCCGGGACGGGCTGACCTGGGTGGACGCTGTCGGCGGCGGCGGTCCCGGAAATGACCATTTACGGGACGACAGCCGAGGGCCGTCATCGTGTCCGCCAAGCCGCTCAACTCCGACAGCTTGCCCCCGTTTGGGCTGATGCGCGTTTCGTTTGATGGCGCGCCGTGGGGTGAAGCCAGATTCCGGGCCTGGCAGGCATCTTCCCCTCCTTAGAGAACCTAGGTAATATAAGGGTCATGGATGGTCCCGCCCGCATCACCGGCGCGCTACTGGACGTGCTGGAGATCCTCCTGAACGCGATGGGCGAGAACAGAGAACCTTATGGCTGGGAGATTAAGAAGCGGACCCGCCGGTCGGGCGCCACTACTTACAAGATGCTTGACCGCCTGGAAGATGCAGGCTGGATCACTGGGCGCTGGGAGGCCTCCGGCGATCAACCCGGTAAGCCGCCCCGCCGCTACTACCGCCTTACCCCGGCCGGGGAAGTTGCCGCCCGCGCGGTGCTGGCCGAACGTCGGCCTGGAGCCCTCCGCAGGATGCTGGAACCAAGGAATGGCCCGGAACCCGGGCCCGTGTCCCCGTTTCTTCGGTATTCCCGGCTCGCGGGTCGGCGACTGACAGGTGGGGCGAGATGATTGAGGAGATACTGCTCGGCGTTCTTCTCGGGATGCTGGCCGCCGAATGTTGCGGGTTCTGCGGATGGGCGGCGCAAAAACTCATCAGCTGCGCCGCCGGGATTTCCTATGGCCAGACTTCCCGGGCCCACATCCGCTACCTGGAATGGGCCGATGACCTGCACAGCCACTCGCTGCAGATCTTCAGCCTCTTCTACTCCCTCGGCATTGCGGTGGCGGCGGCGCTGAGCTGGATGTGCCAGGCGGCTGGATGGGCGGACGCTCCGCGCAGCGGTGAGGCAATGCCGGATTATTTCCACCGCGCCTGCGCGGAAGCTCTTAACCATGCCCTGCGGGGCATTGACCTGCGGACGATGTCTCCCGCCCGCCGCAGGCAGATCAGGCGAGTGTCCACGCGCCTGCAGGAACGGCTTCAGTGCCCGGCCGGGACATTCGGCCGGGACTGCGCGGCACAGCTTCTCGCTATCACGGCGTCGATATGCGAAGCGTATATCGATAACCGCGACGAATACACGGCCCGGAATCTGGCCGAAGCTGCCTTCCCGCACGTTGAGGAGCTGGGCCGCAGCCATCCTGCCGCCTTGGCAGTGCGCCGCGCGAGCGCCTATGCGCTGCTTCAGCTCGGGCACTGCCAGCAAGCTCTGATGTTGCTGCGCCAGGTGAGCCAAGACGAAATCGGGGTGTTCGGTGCCGATGATCCTCAGACGTTCCGCACCCGCCAGCTGCTGCTGTGGGCGCTGGCCGGCACAGGACAGGCCCGCGAGGCCGAATCAGGATTCCGCGCCCTCGAAGCCCGGATGATCCATGTACCGGGCTTCACCCCGCTGCTCAGGCACGTCCAGTGCAAACGCTCCTGGACGGTAGGACAGCAAGGGCTAGTACGGGAATCGGCAGAAGGCTACGACCGCGTCATCGCCGACCGGTGCGCTGAGCTGGGTCCTGATCATGCCGATGCCCTCGATGCCCGGCATTCCAAGGGAAAGTTGCTCGTGCAGGAAGCCGCAGACGGGGCGCAGGCTCTCGCGGTCTTGCGGCCGCTCCTGGCAGACCGAAGGCGTGTTCAGGGCCGCCGCCATCCCGACACGCTCGAGACCCGCAAGTACCTCGCAGTAGCCCGTACTCTCATGCGCCCCGATAGCGCCCGCACGCGCCGGCAGGCGCTACGTGAGCTCAAGCGGGTCCGCTGGCTGCAGGCCAGGATGCTCGCACCCGGCCACCCCTACGTACATGACACTGACTGGTGGCTCACCGCACTTCGCTAGCTCCCCAGGAGAACAGATGAAACTCGGACTTCTTACCGCCTGCCTGCCCTGGCTCACCCTCGACGAGGTGGCCGCATGGGCTTCCCGGACCGGGTATGAGGCACTGGAGGTGGCCGCCTGGCCTGCCGACAGCACGCATATCTACCACGCCGCTCACATAGACGTGGCCAGCTTCTCCGCCGCCGACGCTGAGCGCGTCGCGGACCTGCTTGACCGGCATGGGCTCACCATCTCCGCAGTGACCTACTGCGACAACAACCTGCATAGCGACGACACAGAACGTGACCGGATCCACCGGCACCTACGGGCCTGTATCGATGCCGCGGCAACTCTGGGCGTCCCCTACGTCACGACCTTCATCGGCCGGGATGTCACCCAGCCGGTAGCCGACAACCTCAAGCTGGCAGAACACCACCTCCCCCCGCTGGTGAACTACGCCGCCGGACGCGGCGTCACGCTGCTGGCCGAGAACTGCCCGATGGAAGGATGGCACCCCGACGGGTACCCCGCCAACCTCGCCTACTCACCCGAGCTATGGGACTGGATGTCCGGTCTCGGTTTCCAGCTCACTTACGACCCATCCCACCTGCCATGGCTCGGCATCGACCCGCTCGACGCCCTGGAGCATGCCCTGCAGCGCGGCCTGGTCGCCCACGTGCAGGCCAAGGACATCGAGATCGACACGCGTGCCCGCACCCGTTACGGGGTCTTCGGCAAGACCGCGGGACGTAGCTCGCCCATTGATACCGGATGGTGGCGCTACCGTGTTCCCGGCCGCGGGCAGCTCGACTGGAACCGCATCATCGACACTCTCTACGCCGCGGGATACAGCGGAGCTGTCGCCGTCGAGCATGAAGACCCGATATGGGGCGGAACACTCGATAAGACCAAGCAGGGACTTCAGATCGCTGCCAGCACCCTCCGCCCCCTCATCCTCCCTGAGCCGCAGGAGGGCTCCGCGTAACCGCACCTGCTAAGTCTGTTAAGTGCTCTGCACTCGACTAGGTCTTCCACATCCCACTCGCGGCGCATGCCAGCGGCCCTTCCTCGAGCAAGCCCCCCGACAACGAACGGCGCGAAACGCCGCGCACGCCCACAAGGAAAACTACTCTAAGGAATCATCATCTATCCGTGAGTTACTTTGCGGCTGATGACACCGACCCGAGCGGCGGGCCTACTACTTCGGCTTCCCCCCGTACTTCCCCGTCTTCACCAATACCGGCGTAGCAGGGCTTGGCGGCAGCGCCCAAGCCGACGCCCTGGCCACCGAGCAGTTCTGGACCGCATGGTCACTTTCCTCAACCACTTCGCAGTCCACCAGCCCATGCCTGCCCTCCTGATCCAGCGATCCGACTCCCGGCGGGCCAGATCGGGCCCGTCGCGGAACCCATTGGAAGCGCGTCACACAGCAGGCTCCATCCCGGCCAGATAGCGCCGAAGATTCCGCGCCATCTA
>Ga0208696_1001247_pt1 | contig 15290 bp, 8 predicted proteins | sample Sb_taG_9_FD_187711 | JGI IMG/M metagenome (GOLD analysis project Ga0208696, IMG submission 187711) | Peat soil microbial communities from Weissenstadt, Germany - Sb_50d_b_LC metaG (SPAdes) (version 2) | ecosystem: Environmental > Terrestrial > Soil > Wetlands > Peat | place: Germany: Weissenstadt...
GGTGGCCGAACACTACTCCGAGGGCTGCAACTACCTGCTCGCCGTGGACGTGGACATGAACACGGTCGACGGGTACGCCATGTCGTCCTGGGACCGCGGCTACGGCGACTTCGTGATGGCGCCGGACCCGGGCACCATGCGCCGGCTGCCGTGGCACGACGGCACGGTCCTGGTGATCGCGGACCTGACCTGGCACGACGGCGCGCCGGTGCTGGCCTCGCCCCGGCAGATCCTGGCGGCGCAGACGGCCAGGCTGGCCGAGCGCGGCTGGGTGGCGCTGGCCGGGACCGAGCTCGAGTTCGTCGTCTACCAGGACTCCTACGAGCAGGCCGCGGCCAAGGACTACCGCGACCTGGTCCCGGCCAACCAGTACAACGTGGACTACTCGATCCTGGGCACGTCCCGGATCGAGCCGCTGCTGCGCCGGATCAGGAACCAGATGGCCGGGGCCGGCCTGTACGTGGAGTCGGCCAAGGGCGAATGCAACCTCGGCCAGCACGAGATCGCGTTCCGCTACGCCGAGGCGGTGGCCACCTGCGACAACCACTCGATCTACAAGACCGGGGCGAAGGAGATCGCGGCCCAGGACGGGAACAGCATCACGTTCATGGCCAAGCCGAACGCCCGCGAGGGTAACTCCTGCCACATCCACCTCTCGTTGCGCGCCGCTGCGGACGGGGCTCCAGTGCTGGCCGGGGACGGGCCGCACGGCCTGTCCAAGCTCGGCGAGCACTTCCTGGCCGGCCAGCTCGCCGCCATGCGCGAGCTGGCCCTGTGCTACGCGCCCAACATCAACTCCTACAAGCGCTACGTCCCGGGCAGCTTCGCCCCCACCTCGGTCCGCTGGGGGCCGGACAACCGCACCTGCGCGCTGCGGCTGGTCGGGCACGGGTCCTCGCTGCGGGTGGAGAACCGGGTGCCCGGCGGCGACGTGAACCCGTACCTGGCGGTCACCGCGATGATCGCGGCCGGCCTGCACGGCATCGACCACGAGCTGCCCCTCGAGCCCCCGATGACCGGCAACGCCTACGCCGACACCTCCGCGCGGGTCCCGCACACCCTGCGCGACGCCCTGGACCTGTGGGAGAAGAGCGAGCTGGCCCGGGAATCGTTCGGCGCGGAGGTGGTGGAGCACTACGCCAACTACGCCCGGGTCGAGCTGGCCGCCTACGACGCCGCGGTGACCGACTGGGAGCTGCGACGCTGCTTCGAGCGCCTGTAAAACGGGCGCCCCGTAAATCCGGGCGCGCGACGAGGATCTGTGAAGGGGTAACGGCAGGATGTCCCAGTTCACCGTGCTCAATCCCGCGACAGAGGAGCCGGTCACCACGGTGACCCAGGCCTCGGCCGCCGACGCCGACGAGGCGATCGCCCGCGCCGCGGCCGCCCAGGCCGCCTGGCGCGACGTCGCGCCCGGGGACCGCGCCCGGCTGCTGCGCTCGTTCGCCGCGGCCGTCGACGCGCACGTCTCGGAGTTGGCGGACCTCGAGGTCGCAGGCTCGGGCCATCCGGTCGGGCAGGCCCGCTGGGAGGCCGAACACGTCCGCGACGTGCTGCTGTACTACTCGGCCGCGCCGGAACGACTGTGCGGCCGACAGATCCCGGTACCCGGCGGGCTGAACATCACCTTCCACGAGCCGGTCGGCGTGGTCGGCCTTATCGTGCCGTGGAACTTCCCGATGCCGATCTTGTCCTGGGGCATGGCGCCGGCGCTGGCCGCGGGGAACACGGTGGTGGCCAAGCCTGCCGAGGCGACCCCGCTGACCGCGATGCGGATCGGCGAGCTCGCGCTGGAGGCGGGCCTGCCGGAGGGCGTGTTCCAGGTGCTGCCGGGCAAGGGCAGCGTGGTGGGGCAGCGGCTGGTCGACCATCCGTTGGTGCGCAAGATCGTGTTCACCGGGTCGACCGAGGTGGGGCAGCAGATCATGGCCGGCTGCGCGCGCCAGGTCAAGCGGCTCACGCTGGAACTCGGCGGCAAGAGCGCCAACATCGTCTTCGCCGACGCCGACCTCGAGCGGGCCGCGGCGACCGCCCCGTACGCGGTGTTCGATAACGCCGGGCAGGATTGCTGCGCCAGGTCCCGGATCCTGGTGCAGGACTCGGTGCTCGACCGGTTCATGGAACTGCTCGAGCCCGCGGTGCAGGGCGTCGCCGTCGGCGACCCCGCCTCGGCGGCGACCGAGATGGGACCGCTGATCTCGGCGGCGCACCGCGCGCACGTCGCGTCCTACGTGCCGTCCGGGGCGCCGGTAGCTATCCGCGGCCACGCGCCCTCGGGGCCGGGGTTCTGGTACCCGCCGACCGTGCTCGCCCCGGTACGCCAGGACGACCCGGCCTACACCGAGGAGGTGTTCGGCCCGGTGGTGACCGTAACCCCGTTCACCGACGAGGCGGACGCGGTGGCCATCGCCAACGACACGCCCTACGGCCTGTCTGGCTCGATCTGGACCTCGGACGTGGGCCGCGCGATCCGGGTGGCCCGCGCGGTGGAGAGCGGGAACCTGTCGGTGAACTCGCATTCTTCGGTGCGGTACTGGACGCCATTTGGCGGCTTCAAGCAGTCCGGCCTCGGCCGCGAGCTCGGGCCCGACGCCCCTGACGCGTTCACCGAGACCAAGAACGTCTTCATCGCGACGGCCCAGTGAGCGAGAGGTAGAGCACAATGAGGTTCGAGAGCAGGACCGTCGTCATCACCGGCGCGGGCAGCGGGATCGGGCTGGCCGCCGCGCGGCGGTTCGCGGCGGACGGCGCTCACGTGGTGGCGGTCGACATCGACGACGCAGCCGGCGAGAAGGCCGCGGCGGAGACTGGCGGCCTGTTCGTGCACGCCGACGTCACTTCTGAGGCGGACGTGGCGGCGGCCTTCCGGGCGGCGAAGGACACCTACGGCTCGGTCGACGTGGCGTTCAACAACGCCGGCATCTCACCGCCCGACGACGACTCGATCCTGGACACCTCGGTGGAGGCCTGGCGCCGCGTCCAGGAGGTCAACCTGACCTCGGTGTACCTGTGCTGCAAAGAAGCGATCGGCCACATGCGGGCGCAGGGCAAGGGGGCGATCGTGAACACCGCCTCGTTCGTCGCGGTCATGGGCTCGGCCACCTCGCAGATCTCCTACACCGCGTCCAAGGGCGGAGTGCTCGCCCTGTCCCGCGAGCTCGGGGTGCAGTTCGCCCGCGAGGGGATCCGGGTCAACGCGCTGTGCCCGGGGCCGGTCAACACGCCGCTGCTGCGCGAGTTGTTCGCGGCCGACCCCGAGCGGGCGCAGCGCCGGCTGGTGCACGTGCCGATGGGCCGGTTCGCCGAGCCCGAGGAGATCGCCGCCGCGGTCGCCTTCCTGGCCAGCGACGACGCCTCGTTCATCACCGCCTCGACGTTCCTGGTCGACGGCGGCATCTCCGGCGCCTACGTGACGCCTCTTTAGCAGGTCAGGGCGAGCGCAGGGTGCGCAGCCGGATGGTGACCGGCATCGCGCGCAGTTGCGCGAGCACGTCCTCGCTGTACTCCGAGCCGATGTCGGTCAGCACGTAGCCGAACTCGTCCCTGGTCCGCAGCAGCTGGCCCTCGACGTTGACGCCGTGCTCGGCCAGCACCCGGTTGATCGAGGCCAGCACGCCCGGCACGTTCCGGTGCAGGTGGACCAGGCGGTGCGTGCCGCTGGTGGCCGGCAGCGTGATGCCCGGCAGGTTCACGCTGAGCGAGGTGCTACCCGAGGCCATGTACTCGGCCAGCTTGTTCGCGACGAACTCGCCGATGTCCTGCTGGGCCTCCTCGGTCGAGCCGCCGATGTGCGGGGTGAGGATAACGTTCGGCAGTCCGCGCAGCTCGGAGACGAACTCTTCGCCGCGGCCCTTCGGCTCGGCGGGAAAGACGTCGACGGCCGCCCCGGCGATGTGCCCGGACTCGATATTGCGACGCAGCGCCGCGTGGTCGACCACGAAGCCGCGGGACAGGTTCAGGAACAGGGACCGCGGCCGCATCGCGGCGAACTCGGCCTCGCCGAAAAAGCCGCGGTTGCCGTCCCGCCCGTCCACGTGCAGCGTGACGGTTTCCACCGACTCCAGCAGCTCGGTCAGGGTGGAACAGCGCCGCGCGTTGCCCAGGGCCAGCTTGTCCGCGATGTCGTAGAAGCAGACGGACATGCCGAGGTTCTCCGCCAGCACCGACAGCTGGGTGCCGATGTTGCCGTAGCCCACGATGCCGAGCTTGCGGCCGCGCACCTCGTGGCTCCCGGCCGCGGACTTGTCCCAGTGACCCGCGTGCATCTGCATGTTCTTCTCCGGCAGCCGCCGGGCCATCGCGATGATCTCGGCCAGTGCCAGCTCGACCACGCTACGGGTGTTGGAGAACGGCGCGTTGAAGACCGCCACGCCGCGCCTGCTCGCGGCGGCCAGGTCGATCTGGTTGACGCCGATGCAGAAGGCACCAACCGCGATCAGCTGCGGCGCCGCCTCCAGCAGGCGCTCTGTGACCTGCGTCCCGGACCTGATGCCGAGCAGGCTCACGTCGCCGATGGCTTCGATGAGCTCGTCCTGGCCGAGCGCGCGCGGCAGCGTGTCGACCTGATAGCCCTCCTTGGCCAGCCGCGCCGACGCGTCGGGATGGATGTTCTCGAGCAGCAGCGCCCTCGTCGTCACCAGACCTTACACCTTTCGCACTATTTGCCCCGGTCCTGGGCCACCTGGGCCAGCCCCCGCAGGCGGGCAGGGTTCATCCCCGTAGCCCGTTTCTTTTATACCTAACGTGCCGCGGTGGCTGCCCCGGTCAGGTAGCCCGTATCCGCTCGGCCGGCGCCTCCTTGCTCCTCGCGCCCGTGGCCGTCCTGGCCGTCGAGGGCGCGGAGCCTGGCCCGGATCTCGTCGGCGAGCGGGTGCGGGAGCCGGTCCAGGATGGTGACGGCCTCGCGCCAGGCTGCCTCGGCGGCCCCGGGGTCGCCCCCGGCCAGGAGTGCGTCGCCCAGCCCGGCCAGCGAGTTGCCCTCGCCGAACGGCGAGCCGATCTCGCGGTAGGCCTCGACGGCCTTGGTGTAGTGGGCCTTGGCCTGGGCGATGTCGCCCAGGTGCAGGTAGACGTACCCCAGGCTGTCGAGCGTGTCGGCGGTGCCGCCGCGGTGGCCGGAATCACGGTGCAGGCTCAGCGCCCGCTGGCAGTGGGTCAGCGCCCGGTCGTACTGCCCCAGGTGGGCGTACAGCCAGCCGACGCCGTTCTCCAGGGTGGCCTGCGTCCACCAGTGCCCGACGGCCTTGAGCATCCGCAACGCGTCCAGCGCGACAGCCAGCGCCTCGGGGTAGCGTTCCTGCTTCTCCAGCATGCCGGCCAGGCCGTTGAGCACCACGGCCTCGTTGGCCCGGTCGCCGAGTTCGCGGAACAGGTCCAGCGCCCGGCGGAAGTTCGGGTCGGCCGCCTCGTACTCGCCCACCTGCAACTGGACATGGCCGAGCAGGTGATGCGCGTGGGCCAGGGCGAGCGTGTCGCCCAGGCGCCGGGCCGCGGCCAGCGCGGTCTGCTGGGTGGCGACGTAGTCCTGCCACCGGCCGCGCCGGTTGAAGAACGGGCCGAGCGTCCAGGGGATCTGCCAGGCGTGGGTGTCGAAGTCGTTGGCGTCGGCGTACGCGATCAGCGCGAGCAGGACCGGGACCTCGGCGTCGAACCAGGCCATCGCCTGCTCCTTGTCCGCCACGTCGGCGGGCAGCACGCCCGGCTGCGGGGAGGCCAGCTGCAGCGGGGACCGGAACGGGCTGAACCGGTGCGAGGCCGCCATCCCCGTGTGCAGGTAATGGTCGAGCACCCGGTGCGCGGCCGCCCGGCGTTCCGGCACCGGGTCTTGCCGCTCGGCCTGGTCGGCGGCGTACGCGCGGAGCAGGTCGTGGAAGGTGAACCTGGCAGGCAGGTACTCGGCGACCATATGGGTCCGGCTCAGCTCGCGCAGCGCCGCGCCCGCGTCGGCACGGGCCATCCCGGCCAGGCTGGCCGCCGCCGACAGCGAGATGTCCGGGCCCGGGTGCACGCCGAGCAGGCGGAACATCCGCGCCGCGGGCTCGGACAGCTGGTTATAGGACCAGGAGAGCACGGCCCGCACGTTGGTGACCGCGTCCCCGGCCTCGAGCGCGTCCAGCCTGCCCCTGGCGTCGCGCAGTTCGGCGGCCAACTCGGTCAGCGGGCGCTTGGGCCGGCCGGCCGCACGGCCGACCGCGATGCCCAGGGCCAGCGGGAGGCGGGCGCAGGCGGAGATGATCTCGTCCGCCGCCTCGGGCTCGGCCGCGGCCCGGTCCTGGCCGAGCCGGCGTACGAGCATCTCGCGTGCCTCGGCGAAGCTGAGCACGTCGAGCGTGAGCGGCACCGCTCCCTCGGCGGCCACCAGCCCGGTCATCTCGTTGCGGCTGGTCACCACCACGAGGGAGCCCGGCGAGCCGGGCAGCAGCGGGCGCACCTGGGCCACGTTGCGGGCGTTGTCCAAGACGATCAGCATCCGCTTGCCGTCCAGCAGGCTGCGGAACAGGGCGGACCGGCCTTCGGTGTCGGCCGGGATCCGGTACGGCGGCACACCCAGCGCGTCGAGGAAGAACCGCAGCGTCTCGGCCGGCTCCATCGGCGGGGTGGCCGGATCCAGTCCGCGCAGGTTGACGTATAGCTGCCCGTTGGGGAAGCGCTTGGCGACATGGCGGCCGAAGCGGATGGCGAGCGCGGTCTTCCCCGTTCCCGCCGTGCCCGAGATGACCACGATCGGCACTGTCTGGCCCGATTCGGCCTCGCCAGAGCCGGCGGATTTCGCCGGCAGCATCGCCTGCAGGATGCCGAGTTCTTCGTGACGGCCGGAGAAGCCCGGCGCGTCGAGGGGCAGCTGGGCCGGCACCGGCGTGACCATGCCCTCGGCCCGGGGCCGCGGGCGACCGTCACCGAGCACGGAACTGATCCCTGTCGCGTCGCCGTCGAGCGTCACCAGGGCCAGGCCGTCCGGGGCGGCCAGGACGGGATCGGCGGTCAGCATCTGCTGGTGGATGCGGGACAGGTCGCTGCCCGGGTCGATGCCGAGCTCATCGGCGAGCACCCGCCGGCCCTCGGCGAACACCCGCAGCGCCTCGGCGTGCCGTCCGCAGCGGTACAGCGCGATCATCAGCAGCCCGCGCATCCGCTCGCGCAGCGGATGATCCGCCACCATGGCCGTCAGGTCGGGCACAACCTCCTCGTGGCGGCCGAGTGACAGCAGGACGTTGGCACGTTCTTCCGCGGCCGCGGAACGCAGCTCGCCGAGCCGTACCCGCTCCGTCTCCGCGAACGGCCCGGGCACCCCGGCGAACGCGATACCCCGCCACAGCGCTAGCGCCGTGTTGAGGGCGACCACCGCGCCGGTCAGGTCGCCAGCCTTGCGCAGCTGGCGGGCCCGGCCGAGATCCTGCTCGAAGGCCACCGCGTCCGGCTGGCCAGGCACCAGGTGAAGCACGTAGCCGGCCCCGGACGAGACCAGCACCCGGCCCGGCCCGCGCAGCGACCGGTTCGGTTCGATGACCCGGCGCAGGCCGGCCACGTAGGTGTAGATGCCACCCTCGGCGCTGGCCGGGGGGTCCTGTCCCCAGACCGCATCGACTAGTTCGCCCCGGGATATGACCCGGTTAGCCCGCATCGCTAGGATGCCAAGCACAGCCTGCTGCCTGGGCTGCCCCACATGTAGCTCCTGGTCGCCATACCAGGCCGTTACGGGACCAAGCACGCCGACGCGCAACGCCACGGCTTCGCCGACCTTCCGCTCGCCAACACCCCAAAGACCCGAAGGTCCGCCCCCACCCGGGCTGGAGCCTCTTAATCAAGGCTACAGTGATTTGCTCTAGTCATCCAGAAAAAATCTAGATCATATAGAGACGGCCAATTAATAGTTGGTCGCGCCACGTGGGCTCCTGCGCTGCGGCTGAAGTATTCCAGCCTCCGCAGGTCGGGCGGGTCAGATGCGCAAGTGTACGGGGAGGCTAGGGGTATGGCGGCGGAAGCCGGGAAACTTGTTACAGCCCGGGCTGCTGGGATTTCTGAGGCCTGATGAACGCCGCCGCAATCACTTCGGCCGCGCCAGCGGCCCGCCAGGAGCCGATCCGCGCACTCGCGGAGCGGGCTCGGATCCGTTGCCCCCTGGATCAGCGGCAGCGCCCTTCGCACTCCGCCCTTCGCACTCCGCCCTTCGCACTCCGGCGCCGCCGGCTTAGGCCCGGCACCGTCGGCTGAAGCCTCCGGGTCCCGCGCGACCCGGAGCCGCCGGCCCTCACGGCACCCCCCTCACTACCTGCCGTGAGGGCCGGCACCCTCGGCGCCGACCCCGGGGGACGGCTATGTCTAGCCGTACCTGGCCCCGATGATCCAGTGAGCGACCTTTATTGAATTGTCAGGCTATCTTGGCCAATACTTCACTATCCGCCTTTTGCGTCCAAGCCTGGGCAAACGGGACACCCCGAAATAAGGCGCGCAGCGCCGGGCAGGCGGAGCCACCTGCGGGACGGCAACGGACCCGGGCTCCGGTCCCGGCATCGGGCGCGGATCTCGAGGCGTGTGCCTGGCACACGCTGGCACGCGCGGGAGGGCGGGCGAGTCGTCGAGTGTGGGCGCGACAGTATGGCGGAGCGCCTAACATGGAGCCCGGTACCCGGGACGACGGAATACTCCTGCGCGCCGACGCAGGCATGGAACCAGCGGACGTGCGGCCTGACCGCCGGCTGACTGACGCTAAGGGTTGGACGAAGCGAGCATGGGCAAGGCAAGCAGAACAAAGGTCGACAGCAGCCGCAGGGAGAAGATCGCTGCACAGCGCGCGGCGGCCCGTCGTGCCGAGCAGCGCCGGCGGATTCTGATCGCGTCGGGCAGCGTCGTCGTCGTGCTGGCGATCGTGGTGGCCCTCGTCGTGATCAAGCTGAACACCAAGGCGGCCTCGGACAACTCGCCGAACGGCCCGACCGGCGCGGCCCTGGCCAGCGTGGTGACCACCGTCACGAGCGTGCCGGCCAGCGCCCTGGACACGGTCGGAGACGGCAGCGGCTCGGTCACGGCCAAGCCGACGAGCATCAGCGGCACGGCCCTGACCGCCAACGGCAAGCCCGAGGTGCTCTACATGGGCGCGGAGTACTGCCCGTACTGCGCGGCTGAGCGCTGGGCGATGATCGTGGCGCTGAGCCGGTTCGGCACGTTCTCCGGGCTGGCCACCGTGCATTCCGCCGCCGCCAACGGGGCCGGCAACGCCGAGCCCTATCCCAACACGCCGACCTGGACGTTCGTCCACGCCACGTACACCAGCAAGTATCTGACGTTCTCCTCGGTCGAGGAGCAGACCAACATCCCGGACAGCGCGACTGGCACCTACACCACCCTGCAGACGCCCACCAAGGCCCAGGAGGCGCTGGTAACCAAGTACGACTCGAGTTCGGGCGGGGCTATCCCGTTCGTGGACTTCGGCAACAAGTACCTGATCTCCGGGGCCAGCTACAGCCCGCAGGTGCTCGCCGGGCTCAGTTGGCCCACGATCGCGTCGGATCTGAGCAACCCGAACAGCGCGGTCGCCAAGGCTGTCGACGGCACGGCGAACTACATCACGGCCGCGATCTGCCAGCTGACCGGCAACCAGCCCGCCAGTGCCTGCACCGCGACCGTCAAGTCACTGGAAAGCCAGATCTGATCCTGAGCTAGCTCTAAGGCGACGAGCGGAGTCTCGCACGGTACAATCTGGCGTCAGGTGTCGGTCGCGTTGAGTGTCCAGGGACCGCGCGCACATCAGCAGCCGTGAAAGCACCGGAGGCGAAGCTCGGATGACAGCGTCGAAGTCAAGCCGTGCCCGGAACGCGCGAATCGCCGCCCAGGCCAGCGCGAACAGGGCAAGCGCGGCTAAGGGTGGCACCGCCGTCAAGAACGGCAGTGCGGCCCGTAACGGCGGCGCGACAGCCAACGGCCAGGCGCGGACCGCGGCCGTGCGGAACGGCGCGGCCCCGCGTCCAGCGCGCGGCGCGCAGACGCCGGTTATCGTGGAGGATCTCCCCCGGGGCGGGCCCGCTGTCTGGCTGCAGGTCGCCACCTTTGTGCTGGCGCTGGCCGGCCTTGGCGTGTCGATCTACCTGACGATCGCGCACTTCACCGAGTCGACGCTGGCCGGGTGCTCGGAATCGGGGCTGGTGAACTGCACCAAGGTGACCACCAGCCCGCAGTCGTACGTGTTCGGGATCCCGGTGGCGGTGCTCGGGCTGGCATTCTTCCTGTTCGCGGTGGCGATCATGAGCCCGTGGGCGTGGCAGGCGACCAGGCGCGAGATCCACCTGCTCCGGATAGCGTCGCTGGTGGTCGGCATCGGCTTCGTGCTCTACCTGATCTACGCCGAGTTGTTCATCATCGGCAGCATCTGCCTGTACTGCACCAGCGTGCACGCCATCACGTTCGTGCTGTTCGTGCTGACCGCGATCGCGGCCGCGGCCTGGGGCCTGGTGCCCGGTGCGGCATGGAAGTCCAGGCCCGCGCGGCAGTCCGACTGAGGCGCCGCCGTCACGCCATGACGGAGCGTCTCGCCGCGGGCGTGCGGAGGTCTACGGCACGTGGTTACCGTACAGGGGATGCCTCGTTACCCTGAATGCCGGATGCTGGCGATCATCGGGTCCGGCGAGACCAGTCCGACGATGGTCACGGTGCACCGGAACCTGGTGTCGCGGCTTGGCCTGAACAATCCGCAGGCGATACTGCTGGCGACTCCTTACGCGTTCCAGGAGAACGCCGCCGACGTCTCGGCCCGCGCGCAGCGCTACTTCGCGGACAGCGTCGGCCTGCAGGTGCGCATCGCGGCAGGCACAAGCCCGCACGCGGAACCCGGGATGGCGCCTCCGCTGACCAGCGAAGACGACGAGGACGAGGGACGGCAGGCGGCTGACATCAGGGCCGCGGACTGGGTGTTCGCCGGGCCGGGAAGCCCGTCCTATGCGCTCGCGCACTGGCGGGCCGGGCCGGTCGCGGCCGGGCTGCGGGACCGCGTCCTGGCCGGCCGCGGGATGACCGTGCTGGCCTCGGCGGCCGCCGCTACCGCGGGACGGTTCACCGTGCCGGTTTACGAGATCTACAAGGCGGGCGGCGCGCCACGCTGGCTGCCCGGGCTTGACCTGCTCGGGACGTTCGGCCTGAACGTCGCGCTCATCCCCCACTACGACAACGCCGAGGGCGGCCGCTATGACACCAGGCACTGCTACCTCGGGACGCGGAGGCTGGCGGCGATGGAGCGCGAGCTTCCGGCCGACGCCGCCGTGCTTGGCGTGGACGAGCACACCGCGATGCTGATCGACCCGCGGGCCGAGGACATCGAGATCCGCGGCCGGGGAGGCGTGACCGTCCGGCGTTCCGGCGACAGCGTCGTCCTGCCGTCCGGCAGCCGGCTGTCAATGGCGGACCTGCGCGACCTCGTCCGGGGCATCCGCCGCACGAGGGAGGGCGCCGGGGCCGGGAACGAGGACGGCGGTGCAGCCCACGGCGGAGCAAGCCACGGCGGCGCGGGCCACGGCGGCGCGGGCCACGGCGGCGCGGGCCACGGCGACGCGGGCCACGGCGGTGACCGGTTCACCGCGGACGGGAACGCGGGCGAGCCGACCCAGCGGTCGGTACTGCCGCTGCCTGAGGTCATGGCGGCGGCCGAACGGGGCTTCGGGGCGGCCGCGGGAGCACGGGACGCCGACGCGATGGTCGGGGTGATCCTGGAACTCGAGACCGCGATCACGCAGTGGGAGGCCGACACCGACGAGGATCAGGGCACCGAGCAGGCGCGAGCACTACTGCGCAGCCTCATCGGACGGCTCGGGCGGGCGGCCCGGGACGGGCTGGCCGACCCCCGGGACCGGCTACGGCCGGCGGTCGAACCGCTTATCGCGCTGCGGACCGCCCTGCGCGGCGAAGGCAACTTCGCCGCCGCCGACGCCATCAGGGAAGCGCTGGTCACCGCCGGGCTCGACGTCAGCGACACGCCGGACGGCACCCGCTGGCGGCCGACCGAGACGCTCTGACCGGAGAGCGCCTGACCAGGAGGCTACTGACCAGGGCATTACATCTTGCTCATGTTGCCGGCTGGCTAGCGACCGGAGCGCCGGAGCGCACTACCCTTAGGCACACCAGGCCTGGCCGTACGCGGACCGTCGCGCCCGGACGCGGAGCCAATCGAGGCAGGTAGCCAGCGAGGCAGGTAGAGAGGAGCCGGATCCTTGCCCGGCATGAACTCAGGCCTGAACCCGGCTGACCCGACGCTGGTTGCCGCCTTCAGGTCTGCGCTATTCCACCAAGGCGCGATCGCCCTCATCGCGATCGTCTTCCTCTGGCTCATCTGGGCGACGGCGCGTACCTGGCGGGTCGTCCCGCCGGCCGCGAAGGGCGGGGAGGCGAGCGCTGCGGGCGGGAAGCCGGAAGACCGGGCACGACGGCTGCTGCGCGTCGGGTTCGGGGTGCTGTGGATATTTGACGGGATCCTCCAGGCGCAGCCGAAGATGGCCGGCGGGCTGGCCTCCCTGGTCATCCAGCCGACCGCGGCGGCATCGCCGGCGTGGGTTCAGCACCTGGTCAACTGGGGCGGCACCGCCTGGTCCTATCACCCCATCCAGGCCGGCGCCGCCAGCGTCTGGATCCAGGTCGGCATCGGCGCCTGGCTCATCGCCGCGTCACGCGGGCCCTGGTCCAGGCTCGCCGGGGTGGCCAGCGTCGGCTGGGGCCTGGTCGTCTGGGTGTTCGGGGAATCGTTCGGCGGGATATTCGCGCCGGGCCTGAGCTTGCTGACCGGGGCGCCCGGCGCCGTCCTCCTCTACGCGGTCGCGGGGGCGCTCATCGCGCTGCCGGAGGGCGCCTGGCGCGGCCCGCGGCTCGGGCGGCTGCTGCTGGCCGGCCTGGGGCTCTTCTTCCTCGGGATGGCGCTGCTTCAGGCCTGGCCTGGCCGCGGTTTCTGGCAAGGCACGCTAGACGGCAAGCCGGGAACCTTGGCCGGGATGGTCCAGTCGATGTCGGGCACTTCGCAGCCGCACTTCCTGTCGTCCCTGCTGTCCGCCTTCGGCTCGTTCACCGCCAGCAACGGCTTCGCGGTCAACCTGGTCGTGGTGATCGCCCTGGCCGCGATGGGAGCGGTCTTCCTGACCGGGCGACCCCGGCTGGTCAGGTACGCGGCAGGGTTCGGGATCGTGTTCTGCCTGGCCGACTGGGTGCTGGTGCAGGACCTCGGTTTCCTGGGTGGTCTCGGGACCGACCCGAACAGCATGATCCCGGTGGCCTTGCTGTTCTCGGCTGGCTATCTTGCCCTGGCGCCTGCGCCGCAGGAGGCCACAGTGTCGCAAGAGGCCACAGTGTCGCAAGAGGCCACAGTGTCGCAAGAGGCCACAGTGTCGCAAGAGGCCACAGTGGCGGAAGAAGCGGTCGTGGCGGAAGAGGCGGGGCTGGCCACGGCGGGGCTGGCCACGGCGGGGGTGGCTGGGGACGGGACAGTTGGGGGCAGCGGGACGGCTGAGGACAGCGGGACCGTTGGGAACGGCGGGACTAACAGGGGCAGCGGGACTAACGGGGGCAGCGGGGCGGGTGGGTGGAGGCGGCGGCTGCGGCCGGGGGCGCTGGGTGCCGCGCTGGCGACGGCGAGAGCCAGGTCGGTCGCGGCGGTCGCGGCGCTGGTGGTGATCTTGATCGGGGCGGCACCGATGGCCGCGGCGGCGGCGAACCGGACCGCGGACCCGATCCTGGCCCTGGCCATCGCGGGCAACAGCGCCAGCCTGGACCTTCCGGCGCCCGGCTTCACGCTCACCGACCAGGACGGCCAGACGGTCTCGCTGGCGAGCCTGCGCGGCAAGGTGGTGCTGATGACCTTCCTCGACCCGGTGTGCACCAGCGACTGCCCGATCATCGGGCAGGAGTTCAAGCAGGCCGGGCAGTTGCTCGGCGCGCAGAATAAGAACGTCGAACTGGTCGCCGTCGTGGCCAACCCGATCTACCGGTCCACGGTCTTCACCCGGGCGTTCGACCAGCAGGAAGGGCTGGCCACCGTGCCGAACTGGCGGTACCTGACCGGCTCGCTCAGCCAGCTGAGCGCGGTCTGGCAGCACTACGGGGTCACCGTGCAGAACCTGCCGGCCGGCGCGATGTCCGCCCACAACGACCTGGCCGTGGTCATCGACCCGTCCGGCGTCATCCGCGAGGAAGTGGGCGACGACCCCGGGCCCGGCACCAGCAGCACCAAGTCCTCGTTCGCCGTGCTGCTCAGCCAGTACGCACGCCAGGCGCTGGGGCGCCCGTGATCCGCAGACTGGCCCGGGGCAGCCTGGCCCTGGCCTGCGCGGGCCTGATGGCCGGCTGCGGGTCGCAGCGGTCCGGGACGACTAGCACCCCCGGCCCGCCGACGGTGACCGCGCCGCTCAGCACCTCGCTGGTCACTGCGCAGGGCACCTGGGCGGTCGCCGTCATGGGCGGATCGGCCGCCTCGCACAACAACTTCTGGCAGCTGTTCGTGCGGCCCCCGGGCGCCGGGCGCTGGTCGCTGGTCACCCCGCAGGGCGTGGCCGACAACGGCGGGCTGGTCGCGGCGGGCGGGAATACATCCCTGGTCGTCGGCTTCCGCCCCAGCCAGGGCCTGACCTTCTCCCCGCTGGCCACGAGCACGGACACCGGGAAGAACTGGACGCCCGGCTTGCTCGACGCCGGCCTGGCCGATACCCCCGGCGCCATCGCGGTCAGCCCGTCGGGGCAAACCCTCACGCTGCTGCAGGACGGCACGATCCAGGCGGCGCCGACGGCGGGCGCCGCGGCCGCCGGGCAGTGGACGCCGCTGACCACGCGCAGCGCGCTGGCGGCGTCCGCCCCGGGTCGCTCCTGCGGGCTGACGAGCGTGGTCGCAGTCTCGTTCGGTCCCAATAAAGACCCGATGGCGGCGGGAAGCTGCGCGCGGCCGGGTGTGGCCGGGGTTTTCACCGACACCGGCGGCACCTGGCGGTCGGCGGGGCTGGTGCTGCCCGGGAATGGCCCGGGGAATGGCCCGGAGAATGGCACTGTGCAGGTGCTCGGGCTGGGCGCCACCGCAGACGGCAACGTGGCGCTGCTGACCACCGGGAAGAGCCTGCTCGCCGCGTGGTGGAACGGGGCGCGCTGGACCGTGTCGGCCCCGGCTACGGCGAGCCCCGTGACAGCAAGCACCGTGCGCGCGCTCGGGTTCGGCGCCGATGGCAGCGCGTGGCTGCTGCTCGGCGGCGGGCGCGCGGAGACCATCGGCGGCACCGGCGGCTCGTGGCAGGCACTGCCGCCCGTGCCGTCAGGCACCATGACGCTAGCGCCGCCGG
>Ga0208696_1001248_pt1 | contig 15288 bp, 13 predicted proteins | sample Sb_taG_9_FD_187711 | JGI IMG/M metagenome (GOLD analysis project Ga0208696, IMG submission 187711) | Peat soil microbial communities from Weissenstadt, Germany - Sb_50d_b_LC metaG (SPAdes) (version 2) | ecosystem: Environmental > Terrestrial > Soil > Wetlands > Peat | place: Germany...
GAGCCGCCTATCGGAATCGAACCGATGACCTACGCATTACGAGTGCGTCGCTCTAACCGACTGAGCTAAGGCGGCGGGTCGTCCGGCGGGACGACGCGATGAGTCTACCGGACGGCGAGCTTACGGCCGGCCAGGCCAGCAGCAGACAGACCGTAATATCCTCACCGTGAGGCTTCCCGAAGGCGAAGCGCGGGCCCGGTTCGCCACCGTGCCCGTGGTCCGCCTGGGAACCGCTGATGGTCAGGGGCGGCCGCACGTGGTGGTGGTCACCTTCGCGGTCGACGGTGACACGATCTACACGGCCGTGGACCAGAAGCCGAAGTCAGGCAACACACTGAAGCGGCTGCGCAACGTCGGCGAGAATCCGATGGTCACCATGCTCGCCGACCATTACTCCGACGATTGGGAAACGCTGTGGTGGGTTCGCGCCGACGGCCAGGCGGCGATCCTGGCCGATCAGCGGCAGATGACGGCGCCGTTGAGGTTGCTCGCGAACCGCTACTGGCAGTACCGGCAGGCACCGCCGACGGGTCCCGTGCTGGCGGTGACGGTCGAGCGGTGGACGGGCTGGACCGGGGCGCCGACGACCGGGGCGCCGACGACCTGAGCCTCGCCATCCGGACAAGCCGCAGGCTGCAAAGGCACTGGCTGTTCGCCACGCTGCTGATCCTCGGAACCGCGCTCAGGGCCGTGGTGCTCGTGGCCTATCACCCGGCGCTGATCTTCCCGGACAGCGTTCGGTACCTGCAGTACGCGCATAACTTCACCGCGGGGCAGTGGAGCGCGGACGCCTTGCGGCAGAGCGGGTACTCCGTCCTGATCATCCCGGTCATGCTGCTGCACGACCTGTGGATCATCCCGCTGGCGCAGCACCTGGCGGGGCTGGCCACGGCCGTGCTGGTGTACGCGGTGCTGATCCGCTTCGGCATCCGGACGTGGCTCGCGGCCGTGGCCGCCGTCCCGGTGCTGTTCGACCCGCTGCAACTCGTCCTCGAGCAGTATGTCCTGGCCGACGTCTGGACCGTCTTCCTGGTCGTGGCCGCCCTCGTCATCCTGGTCTGGCCACGGGAAAGGCCGCAGGGAAAGCCACGGGAGAGGCCACGGGGAAGGCCACGGGGAAGGCCAGGAGAAACCCAGGAAACCCGAAAGGACAACTGGCTGCCCGCCGCCGCCTGCGGGCTGCTCCTCGGGCTGGCCGTGACGTTCCGGGACGAAATGCTGATCATGATCGTCCCGGCCACCCTGTACGTGCTGGTCGCCGTCCGGCCGCGGCGCCGCCTGCTCACCCGGCTGGCGGCCCTGGCCGGGTGCTTCCTGATCCCGGTCATCGGCTATCTCGGCTGGTTCGACGCCTCGCACGGCGAGTGGAACTTCACCACGTTCAGCGGCGCCTTCCTGTACGGCCGGGTCGCGGACTTCGCCTCCTGCCAGGGGCTGAACCTGCCCGCCTACGAGAAACCGCTGTGCCCCAGCCAGCCGGCCGCGCTGCGCAACGCGGACTTCTACCAGTGGAACCCGCAGTCACCGCAGTGGACCTTCCAACCCCCGGCCGGGATGTCCAGGGACGCGATCGTGCGCGATTTCAGCCTGCGGATACTGCGCCACCAGCCGCTCGCCTACGCCGACGCGGCCGCCAGAGACTTCCTCTACGGGTTCTCGCCCGTCCGCGGCGCCGGGCCGGAAAAGTACTCGCCGGCCTATCTCCAGTTCCACACCTACACCAGGCCCGACCGGCAGGCCTACGCCTCGATCGCCGCGCTCGGCTACCTGGCCCCGGCGGTGCGGCCGGGGCTGGCCGCGTTCCTGACGGACTACGGGCGGTGGTTCTACCTGCCCGGCCCGGTGTTCGCGGCCGGGCTGGTGCTGGGCCTGGGCGGCCTCGTGGTCAGCCAGCTCCGGCGCGGCACGGTCAAGGACCGGCGAATCCGCGACGCCGGGCTGCTGTTCACCGCCAGCGCGGTGCTCGTGCTCATCCCGCCGGCTGCGTTCGCGACCTTCGACTGGCGCTACCAGCTTCCGCAGCTCAGCCTGATCCCGGTCGCCGCGGTCCTCGGCGTGGCCGCGATCGGCCGCCGGCCGGCGTAAGCCCGTGGCGACGACCGTCCGCGCCCACTGGCCGTTCGTCCTGGTCCTGTCCGCCGGGCTGGCGCTGCGGGTGCTCACCGAGGTCGCCTACCGCCCGGCGCTGCTCTACATTGACTCGGCCAAGTACCTGGTCGGTTCGGACGGCACGGCGCCCGAGGGTTACCAGGTCCTGCTGCGGCTGCTCGATCCGGTGGGCGGACTCGCCCTGGTCGCGGCCGTCCAGCACGCGTTCGGCCTGGCCATGGCGATCGCCCTGTACGCACTGCTGATCCGGCGCCGCGTGCCGCGATGGGCCGCGACGCTCGCCGCGGCGCCGGTGCTGCTCGACGCGTATCAGCTCCAGCTCGAGCAGACCATCATGCCGGACGTGCTGTTCGAGACCATGATCGCGGCCGGCCTGGTGCTGCTGCTGTGGCCCCGGCCGCCGGGGCTACAGCAGCAGGGCCTCTGGCCGGTCGCGGCGGGCGCGCTCGTGCTCGGCGCCACCGCCACCGTCCGCGAGATCGGCGGGGTCCTCATCCTGCCCGCCGTCGTCTTCGCCCTGCTGACCGCGCCCGGCTGGCGGCGCCGCACGGGCCGGGCGGCGCTGGCTACCGCCTGCTTCATGCTGCCCGTCCTCGGCTACATGGCCGCGGCGTACCTCGTCACCGGGCATTTCGGGCTGGCCAGCAACGGGCCGGCGCCGGAGTACGGGCGGGCGGCGGCGGCCGCCGACTGCGCCACCCTGACGGTCCCCGCCGACGAGCGCGCGCTGTGCCCGTCTGGAGCCCGCGTGCTCGCCCTGGGCGGCATCGACGGGCTGCTGCACAACCCGCAATCACCGGGGCATACCGTGCCGGTGCCGCCCGGCACCACCCGCGCGCACCTGCTCGCCGGTTTCTCGCTGGCCGTATTCCGCCAGCAGCCGCTGCGGGTGGCCGCGTCGGTCGCCCGGGACTCCGTCCGGCTGTTCGCGCTGACCAGGGACGGCGACCCGGAGATCACCAGCATCGCGCGCTGGCAGTTCCAGACCTTCTACCCCACGTACCCGCACCGGTACACAATGGCCGTCTTCACCCGGCTGGCCCGCCAGCACGGCAGCGGCGGGGACCTGGTGGCGGTCAAGCCGGTCGCCGCCGTGCTACGCGACTACCAGCTGGGCGGCGGCTACACGCCCGGCCCGCTGTACGCGGCCGGCCTGGCCGCCGGGCTGGCCGGATCGCTGACCGGCCTGGCCAGACACAAGACGCTCAGTGCCGACCACGAACGGGCCGCCGACCACGAACGGGCCGCGGGCAGCGAACGGGCCGCGGGCAGCGAACGGGCCGCCGCCTGCCTGCTGGTGTCACTGTCCGCGGTCGTGCTCCTGCTCAGCTCCGACGCCTACGAGTTCTCCTGGCGCTACCAGCTGCCCGCCGTGGTCATGCTGCCCGTCGCCGGCGCGCTCGGGCTCACCGCCCTCGCCGCCCAGGTCGGGCACATGCGAGAAAGGACCCGCACAGGAACCCTCACTGCTGTTCGGACCTCCACCGGCGGTACAGGTCGACGAACTCGTCCCGCATCTGCGGCGTCAGGTCCTCGGGCGCCAGCCGACCGGTGAGGCTGATGGTCTCGCGCATCTGCGCCAGGTATTCGGTGCAGTGCGGGCAGCCGGCCAGGTGCGCCTCGAAACGGCGCCTGGCCGAGCGGCTCAGGGTGCCTTCCAGGTAGCCGGTCACCAGCTCGACGGCCTGCTGGCAGACGAGATCACGACGCTGGAGGAGTCTCATCGCACCTCCCGGAACTCGTCCTCGAACAGCTGCCTGAGCCGGCTCCGGCCGCGGTGCAGCAGCACCCGCTGGTTCCCCTCGCTGAGCGCAAGCACCGTGCAGACCTCTTCGCTGCTCATCCCCTCGACGTCGCGCAGGAGCACGACGGCACGCTGGCGGGCGGGCAGCTCATCGATCCAGGCCCGGATGCGGTAGGCGAGCTTACCCGCCTCCAGCCGGCCCTCGGCCGCCTCGATCCAGTGCTCGGGCGGATCAGCCCAGCCGCCGGAGCCGTCGAACCGCGACGGGTCGACCGCCGGCTCGGGGTCCGCGACGGGGACGCTGCGCTGTTCCCGGGTGCCCGTGGTCCGGGCCCGGTTGACCAGGATGCGGAACAGCCACGTCTTGAGGGACGAGCGCCCCTCGAAACCGTCCAGGCCGCGCAGCAGGGCCAGCCAGGTGTCCTGGACGACCTCCTCGGCGACCGCGCGGCTCGGCACGAACGAGGCCGCCAAGTGCAGCATCGGTTCGTGGTAGCGCTCGACCAGGCTGACGAAGGCCCGCTCGTCACCCGAGCGCAGCCGGAGCAGCAGCTCCCCGTCGGATTCCATCATCGACAGAATAGGGCGAGCCGGCCGTCCCCCAAGCCAGGGCCACGGCCGGCTCATCCCGGATCGTTACGTCAGAAGGCCACGCTCCCTAGGTGTTGACGATGCCGGCGGACGAGGTGACCCCGGCGGGCAGCGGGGTCGGTGAGCTGGGCACTTCGGTGAGGTTTCCGCCGCTGACGGCGAACACGGACACGAAATGCATGCCAGAGCCGTCGACCAGCAGGTACTTGCCGTCCGGGGACAGGCGGGCGTCGATGTCGGCTCCGCCGCCCTTGATAGCAAAGCTGCCGACTAGGACGAGGGAGCCGTCCCGGTTGATGGCGTAGCTGGAGATGTTGCCCGAGCCGGTGTTGACCGTGAAGAGGTACTTGCCGTCGTGGCTGATCTCCACCCAGCACGGCGCGGTCTGCCCGTCAGCGAAGGGCGACGATCCGATCGAAGTGAGCTGACCGAAAAAGCCGTCCTGGTAGGCCGAGACCGTCCCGAGGCTAGTGCCGTTGTGCGCGTTGCTGACGAACAGCTGCGAGGGGTTGGTTGGCGAGAACTCGGCGCCGAGCTGGCCGAGGCCCTGCCCGGTGAAGGGAGAGCCGTGGGCGGCGAGCAGATGGCCGCCGGGCAGCACGACGAAGCTGTCGATCAGTGAGGTGCCGGTGCGGGTGCCGATGAGGTGGTTTCCGAAGGCGTTGAAGAACACATCGCCCAGGCCGGAGCCGTTAGGGATGGTGACCGTCGAGCCTGCGATCGGGGTCAGCCTGCCGTCGCGGTTCAGGCGGAAGCCGGAGTAGCCGCTGCCGCCATTACCCTGGTTCGCCACGTAGGCCAGGCCGAACGGGGAGACCGCGACGCTCACCGGCGTGATCCCGCCCGAGGATACCGGCTGGCCGACAAGCACCGGCACGCCGTTCGCGGTGAGGCGCAGCACCGAGATCTGGTTGCTGCCGGCGTCGACAGCCAGCAGGTACCTGCCGTCTGCAGTTACCTGGATCGCGCCCTGGGAGGCCAGGCCCGAGCCCAGGCCCGCGCCGCCGGCGCTGAACGGAGAGCCAGCGAGCGGAGTGAGCGAGCCGTCGGCGTGCCGGGCGAACCCGTCGATGGTATTGGCCGGGGCGGTGTTACCGTCGACATAGGTGTAACCGACCACCGGCGACGTAACGGTCGAGGCGGACGCGGACGTGGGGACAGCCACAGTGCCGGCCGCCGCCGCGAGGCCGAGCAGTATCAGGCCCGGCCTCGTGCGTGTCAGAAAGCGCATGGCGCTGGCCGGCCCGGCCAGCTTGTTGCGGGTACCGCCGAAGCGGTTCGGGATTCTCATCTTTCTCCTCACGCGGGGGTTGGCATGCACCCCTCAGTCCCTCCAGGAGCCCGCGCGTTACAGTGCAGCCATTACCAGGGCAGGCCATTACAAGGGCGGGCCGCTACCAGGGCCGGCCCGCTCGTCAGGAGCAGACCATCCCGCTGCGCGGCACCGACAGGTCGATCAGGTAGTCGTTCACGATCGTGTCCACGCAGGCGCTGCCCTCGCCGTAGGCGGTGTGGCCGTCGCCGTTCCAGCCGAGCAGCACGCCGGAAGACAGGTCGCCGGCCAGCGCCTGGGCCCACCGGTACGGCGTGGCCGGGTCCCGCAGCGTGCCCACGACCAGGATCGGCGCCGCGCCCGCGGCCCGGATCCGGGGCAGCGGGTAGGACGGCACCGGCCAGTACGCGCAGGGCAGGCTGCCCCACACGAACGGCGCGCCGAACAACGGCGCCGCCCGCGAGGCCACCGACGCGGCCGCCTGCCACGCCGCCAGCGACCGCGGCCAGGGCCGGTCCAGGCAGCTGATCGAGGTGTCGGCGTCCGCCAGGTTCGTGTAGGTCCCGTTGAGGTTGCGTTCCATCAGCAGGTTGGCCAGCTCCACGAGTACCGTGCCGTTCCCCGCGAACGCGCCGGTCAGGCCGATTTTGAGGTCGGTCCAGTACGACTTGCTGTACAGCGCGGCGGCCACCCCGTTCAGGAGCATCGCGCCGTCCGCCACCTGGCCGTCATTAAGCTGGTTCGCCAGCGGCACGGAATTGGCCCGAACGATCAGGCCCTGCAGCCTCGCCACCGCGGCATCCACCAACGTGGCGGTGCCGCCCGGGCCAGCGGCCCCGGACCCGGCCGAGCTGGAGCCGCTAGAGCCGGCGCGGAGCGGGCAGCCGGTGGTGGTCAGGCACCACGCCGCGAACGACCGAAGCGCGACCTGGAATCCCTCCGCCTGCGTGACGTCGTCCTGCAGCGACGGTGTGTCCGGATCCACCGCGCCGTCGAGGACGAGCGCCCGCACCCGGTGTGGGAAGAGCTGCGCGTACCAGGTGCCGAGGTACGTTCCGTATGACTTCCCGAGGAAGGTCAGCCGTGACTCGCCGAGCGCGGCCCGGAGCACGTCCATGTCGCGGGCCGCGTTCTGGGTGCCCACGTACGGCAGCAGGGCGGCCGAGTTCTGCGCGCACCGCGCCGCGTACAGCTTGCTCTGCGTGACGACCTCGGCCAGCTGCGCGGCGTCGGCTGGCATGTCGCCGGTGGCCAGGTACGTGTCGAGCTGCGGGCCGGTCATGCAGGTCAGGGCGGGCTCGCTGGCCGCGACGCCGCGGGGGTCGAAACCCACGATGTCGAACCGGGCCAGCGCGGCGGCCGGCAACTCGCTGCGCGCCTCGAGCGCGTACTGGACGCCGGAACCGCCGGGCCCGCCCGGGTTGACCACCAGCGCGCCGATCCGCCGGGACGCTTCGGCCGCGGGCAGCTTGATCACCGGCAGCGAGAACCGCCGCCAGGAGGGCCGGGCGTAGTCGAAGGGCACCAGCAGCCGGGCGCATTCGAAGCCGTGGTCGCACGGCTGCCAGTCCAGCCGCTGCGCGTAGTACCCGGCCAGCGTGGTCGGGGCGGGGGCCGTGGCTCGCCCGGCCGCGCTGCCGGAACATCCGGCGGCGAGCACGGCCAGCGCCACCGCGACCGCTCCCCAAGATGGCCGTCTCCCCCAGCGCCGTCCGGCGCCCGCGACCAGCAAGCGTTCCCCGATGCCCGCGACCAGCCGACGGACCGCGGCGCCCGGGCTCACCCGTCCTCCCGTGCCGCCTTCCCGCCACCCGAGGACCTCGACTTGCCGTGCATGGACTCATACGCCTGCCGGGACCCGCAGACGCTGGCCTTCGGGCACGCGCAGGCGCGGCCGTCCGCGGCCAGCTTCACCACCACGGTGTCCGAGGGAACGTTGTGGCCGACGACCGTACCCGGCCCGGCGGGCGAGGTGACGGCCGCGCCGACCGGCGGGGCGTCCTTGCGGAACTCCTGGTACAGCGGGTGCTCGTACTTCAGGCAGCACATCAGCCGCCCGCACGCCCCCGCGATCCGCAGCGGGTTCACCGGCAGTTCCTGGTCCTTGGCCATCCGGACCGACACCGGCTCGAAATCCTTCAGGAAGGTGGCACAGCACAGGTCGCGCCCGCACGGCCCGATCCCGCCCTGCAGCCGCGCCTCGTCCCGGGGACCGATCTGCCGCAGCTCCACCCGGGTCCGCAACCGCCCGCCCAGGTCGCGGACCAGCGCGCGGAAGTCCACCCGGTGCGGCGCGCTGAAGTACACCACGAACACGTTCTCCGAGCCGATGAAGTCCACCGCGGTGATCTTCATCGGCAGTTCGTGTTCCCTGATCAGCCTGCGCGCGGCCAGCCGCCCCTCGGCCCGCCGCCGGCGGTTATCCTCGTCCCGGGCCAGGTCGTCCGCGCCGGCCAGGCCCTCGCACACCGGCAGCCCGCCGATGTCCTCGGACACCCACTGCGGCGCCCACACGCACTCGGCCACCTCGGGCCCGGAGTCGGTGGGCACCAGCACCTTGTCGCCGATGGCCGGCGAGTAGGCCCCGGGGTCGAGGTAGTAAAGCCGCCCGTACCGCTCGAAGCTAACCGCCATCATCATGCCCACTGGGCCAGACTACGTTGTCCGCCGCCCGGACCCCATGCGGTCGGCCTTTACCAGGCGACCGCTGCCCCGTCGTAGTGCGCGAAGGGCAGCGGGTGGAATTTCCCGCCGCCGATCCACCCGATGTGGTTTTCCCCGGGGCCGGGATAGGTCAACAGCACGTACCTGCCGCTGGGGTCCGCGGTGAGACCGATCTCCTCGGCCACGCCTTCGGCCACCGGCACGTTATTTCGGTGGTAGTCCACGCCGAGCAGGGACCCGCCGGCCGCCGAGATATGGTCAATGGCCAGGTTCTGCCAGGCACCGGAGGCGTATGCCCGGCCCGACATCACGACGGCCGTGATGTCGGAGCCGTCCGGGCCGGCCAGGGCCTGCGCAATGGCAGGGTACCTGGCGGACTGCGTCAGCAGCAGCTCGCCGCTGTTCAGCGCGCCGCCTCTGGTGGCTGTGCTGAGCGACCAGACCTGGGTGTAGCGGTATCCGCGGCTGACGTCCGCGCCCGAGCAGATAGTGCCGATACCGAGCACGCCTATCGGCCCGTCGCACCATAGCGCGAGGAAGACGAGCGAGTGTCCGTCCGCCGCCCAGGACAGGTTCGCGATCATGAACGCCTTACCCGCCCGGGCCATGCCGCCCTGCCACACGCTGTGCTCGCCCGTCTCCAGGTTGATGACGATGATCGTGTCCGCGTATGACGTGGTGTAGACCGAGAGGTCGGCGGTGCTGTCGGCGATGAGCGCGAGTTCCCGCCCATCGGGCGAGACGGCCAGGTCGGCCGCATTGCCGAGTCCGGTCGCATCGGAGATCACGCCGCCCTTGATCCTGGTCATCGGGGTGACGGAACCGGAGCCTAGGATGCTGAAGCGATAAATCCAGGTCTGGCCGAGGACCCCCGAGGCCACCTGATATTCGGCGTAAAACGTGCGGTCGCCGGGCGCGGCGGCGAGCGCGTTGCCTATCGCCCACCCTCCCGCGATCTTCGGACCGGGCAGCGTAGCGATCACCGCCCCGGTCGCGGTGGCATGCACCGCCACGGACTGGTTCTCGATCGAGCCGGTGAACGCCACGTAGTACCTGGGCACGCTCGCGGCCGTAACCGGGGCGCCGCTGGCGGTGGTCGAGCCGTTGCGTGACGCGCTCCTCGGGCCGCCGGTCATGGCCATGACCAGGCCGATCACGAGCACGACGCCGACCGCGGCGGCGGCCGGCACCAGCCACCCCCGCCACGCCGCCCGCGGCCCGGTCCCGGGCTCGGCGCGGGGCTCAAGGACGGGCAGCGGGCGCAGCCGGTCGTCTCGCACCCGCCCGGCCGACGCGTGCAGCGCGTCCTGGAGTCGTTCTTCTGTCCAGGTCATGATGTCTCCCCCAGATCACGAGCCAGCGCGGCCAGCGCCCGGGCCGCGGTGGACTTGACGGTGCCGCCGCTGATGCCAAGGACCGCCGCGATCTCCGCCTCGGACAGGCCGAGGTAGTAGCGGAGCACGAGGACCTCACGGCGCCGCCGCGGCAGCCGGGCCAGCGCGGCCAGCACCTGGCGGCGGTCCTCGGAAAGGATGGCCTCGCTCTCGGCGGAGGCCAGCGCCTCGTCGCGCACGGTGGCGTGGTGCACCACCCCGACGCGACGTGCCATGCCGCGGCGGCGGAGCACGGTCCGGCAGCCGTTGAGCACGGCGGCCCGGACGTAGGGCAGCGGGGACTCGGCCGCCGCGACCTTGCCCCACCGGGTGTGCAGGCTGGCGTAGACGTCCTGCACGACGTCCTCGGCCGAAGGCAGGTCGCCGACCATGAGCAAGGCCAGCCGGACCAATTCACCATGATGCTCACGGAACAACGTGGTGATAGTGGCAGCGGCCAGGTCCGCGCCGACATCGGGCGGCACGAGACGGCTGTTTCTCACTGCTCCCGCCCATCCGGCTGCAGGCTCAGGAACCGAAGTATGTCCCATACCTAATGCACGAGCCAGCGCCCGTTCGGTTGCCCGCCGATTTTGTCGGACCTCGGTGTCATGCTCTGGGCCATGCCGCGAATTGCACGACTAGACGGCCTGGACGAGCTCCTGGAGAAGCAGCTCTCCGTGGTCAGCCGCGGGCAGTTGCTCACCCTCGGCATGACGGACAAGGCGATGCAGTACCGCGTCCGCGCGGGAGGCCCGTGGCAGGTGCTGCTGCCCGGCGTCTACCTGGGCGCAAGCGGAACGCCCGGACTGCTCCAGAAAGAGATGGCCGCCCTGCTCTACGCCGGGCCGGGCAGCCTCATCACCGGCCCGGTAGCCCTGATGCACTACAGCATCCGGAGCGAACGGGACCTGAACACCATTGACGTGCTGATACCGGCCGAGCGGCAGCGCCGCAGCACTGGCTTTGCCCGGCTCCAGCGTACGGCCCGGATGCCAGCACGAATCACATCGAATGGGCCGGTGCGCCTAGCACTGGTGCCCCGCGCCGTGGCCGATACCGCACGGCAGCTGACCAGCCTCAAAGATGTCCGTGCCGTCGTCGCGGACGCCGTCCAGCTTGGCCGGTGCACGATAAGCGAACTAGCCCATGAGCTCAGCAGCGGACCGATCCGGGGCTCCGCGATGTTCCGCTCCGTCCTGGTCGAGGTGGCCGAAGGCGTCAGGTCCACCGCCGAGGGCGACCTGCGCGACCTGATCAGGACAACCCGATTGCCGATGCCACTGTTCAACCCGTCCTTGTACAAGGGCGACACCTTCCTCGCCAAACCCGACGCATGGTGGCCGGAGGCAGGCGTCGCGGCGGAAGTGGATTCACGCGCATTTCACCTGTCCCCCGAGGACTGGGACCGCACCAGGCGCCGTCATACCCTGATGGGCGTGGTCGGCATCATCCCCCTGCACTTCTCGCCCAAAGAAATCCGCACCACCCCGGCCGAGGTAACCCAGCAGATCAGGGATGCCCTAGAAAGCGGCCTCAACCGCCCCCCTCTCCCCATCCGTACCATCCCTTGCCCGACCAGCGCCCTCAAAATTCGATGAACGTGACAACCTACCCCAAAGAGGGGGCACGCTGTCACAACCATGCCCTTTCCACCCTTCCACCCCAGCCCGCGCGGGACCGGTTGGGGGTGGAAAGCGGGACCAGCGGGGTGGAAGGTGCAAGGCTGGGGGAAGGCGTAAGGCTGGGGGAAGGCGCAAGGCTGGGCGGGGGCGCTAACCTGGCACCAGGGAGAGGGTCATCTCCTCCACGGCCAGCAGGGGGGCCACGTTCAGGGTCAGCCGCTCGCGGCAGCGCATGATGGCCTGGACGCGCCGCAGCGTGGCCTCCGGCGACGACAAGGAAGCGACCTTCCGCAGGTCGGTGCCGGAATTCGCCAGCTCCACCGAGGCGCCGACCTGCACCATCAGGACGTCCCGGTAGAACAGGGCCAGTTCGAGCAGCGCCTGGTCGAGCGTGTCGCGCTTCACCCGGGTGGCCCGGGACTTCTGCCGGTCCTCCAGGTCCTTCATGGCGCCGGCCATGCCGCGCATCGCCTTGGCCACGCCCTTGCCCGTGGATCCCTCGCCGAACGCCCGCCGCAGCGAGTCACGCTCCGGCTCGTCCAGTTCCTCGGTGACCGCCTTGGCTTCCTCCTCGGCGGTGCGCACCAGGGCGGCCGCCGCCGCCAGGGCCGGGCCCAGTGACGTCACGGAAAGCGGCACCCGCAGCACGTCGGCCCGGCGCTTGGCCGCTGAGGCGTCAACGGCGAGACGCCGGGCGCGGCCCACGTGTCCCTGCGCCGCACGGGCCGCGGCCAGCGCTCTCGCGGGCTCGATGCCGTCCCGCTCGATCAGTACCTTAGCGACTGCGGACGAGGCCGGCACGACAAGCGTGACAACCCGGCACCGCGATCTGATCGTGGGCACCAGGTCCTCGGCCGAGGGCGCGCACAGCAGCCAGACGGTCCGGGGGGCCGGCTCCTCGATGGCCTTCAGCAGCGCGTTCGCGGCTTGTTCGGTGCACCGGTCGGCGTCTTCGAACAGGACGACCTGCCAGCGCCCGCTGGTGGGCTTGCCCGCGGCGCGCAGCACCAGGTTCCTGGTCTGCTTCACCCCGTAGGACAACCCCTCGGGCCGGATCAGCAGCAGGTCGGCATGGGTCCCGGCGGAAACCTGATGGCAGGCGGCGCACTGGCCGCAGCCACCGGACGGGCAGAGCAGCGCGGCGGCGAACGCCCGCGCCGCCACCGACCGGCCAGAACCGGGCGGCCCGGTGAACAGCCAGGCGTGCGTCATCGCGCCGGGTTCGGGCCGCTGGCCGGCCAGCACGGCTGACGCCGCGGCGGCCGCCCGCCGAAGCTGCGCGACCACCGCCTCCTGCCCCGGCAGGTCACCGAACAGCCCGGCAGTGCTTTCTGCTCGCCTCCGGGGCGCCTCTAGGCCCTTCGGCTCGGTCAACTTCGACGGACCTCTTCCTTGATCGCGGGGAAGTCTCCGGTGTTCGCTTCGGCGACCGAAGGAACCGGGTCCGGCAGCAGGTCACGGATCCGTTCCTCGATGTCCCTGGTGATCTCGTCGGCGGGGCGGTCGGCGTCGAGCACCAGGTAACGGCCGGGGTCGGCGCGGGCCAGGGCGAGGAAGCCGGCCCGGACCCGCAGGTGGAAGTCGGCGGGTTCGGCTTCGAGCCGGTCCGCCGAACGGGTGCGGCGGCTCAGCCCGGCCATCGGGTCCATGTCGAGCAGGATGGTGAGGTCGGGGGTGCGTCCGCCGGTCGCCCACCAGTTGAACCGGGCGATCTCCTCGACCGGCAGGTTCCGGCCGTCCCCCTGGTAGGCGAGGGAGGAGTCCACGTACCGGTCGGTGATGACGATCGCGCCCCGGTCGAGGGCGGGCGCGATCACCGAGGCGACGTGCTCGGCGCGGTCGGCCGCGTACATCAGCGCCTCGGCGTGCGGCGACATGCCGGTGTGCGCGGTATCGAGCAGCAGCGCGCGCAGCCGCATCCCGATCTTGGTCGCGCCGGGCTCGTGCGTGGTCACCACGTCGTAGCCGAACTCGCGCAGCCAGATGGCGATCAGCCTGGCCTGCGTGGTCTTGCCCGAACCCTCGCCGCCCTCGAACGCGATCAGCAGGCCGGGCGGAGCAGCGGGCGGGGTGCTCCCGTTCAGGTGCGCGGGCTCGAGGACCGAAGGGGCCGGCTCGCTGCGGATCGCCGCCAGCAGGTCCTCGCGCAGCGGCACGCCCTTGCGGTCGTCCATCTGCCGGTAGGCCCGCAGCCCGAGCAGGAACGCCACCGCGGCGGCCAGCAGGATCACCACGTTCTGCCCGGCCGAGGCGTAGGTAATGTTGCCGATCTTGACGTTCCCGGTCCCGTTCAGCGAGGCGATCACCCTGGTCAGGCCGGCCGAGGCGGACAGCGCGACGACGATGACGGCGAGCAGGATGACCTGGATGGAGGACTGGAAGAAGGCGAAGACCCGGCCGCGGGTGTCGTCGTCCACCTCGAGCCCGACGATGGTGAAGCCGGTCGCGTACGCGATCCCGGACAGCGCGCCGAGCAGCACCACGAGCAGGACGACCACGGCCAGGACCGGCACCAGGCCGATCAGCGCAAGCGGCACCGCGGCGGCCATGATCGTGAGCCCGAACAGCCTCCGGCGGCTGAAGTCGCCGAGCACCTTTGTGCCGAGCCCCATGCCGAGCGCCATGCCGACGAAGATCGCGGCGAAGACCAGGCCCCACCCGGCGCCGCCGCCGTGCAGCGTGTCGGAGATATAGGTATAGCCCAGGCCCACCACCACGCCGGCCGCGGCGAACGCGCCCACCATCCCGAGCATCAGGCCGCGCACCACCGGGGTCTTCCCGATGAACCGCCAGCCCTCCCAGATGGACCTGGCCGTGGACGGCACGGAGATCTTCCCGCTGGCCTGCCGCTTGGGTATCTCGCGGATGAAGTAGACGGTGAGCGCGGAGATAAAGTACGAGGCGGCGTTGAAGTACAGGGCCAGGTCCACGTTGCTCGTGTGGAACAGCGGCGTGACCCGGCTGATCCCCTCGCTGACCAGCGCCAGCACGCTGAACAGGCCGGCCGCGAGCGGTGCGGTGCCGTATGTGGTGAGCAGGCTGAGCTGGTTCGCCCGCTCCAGCTTGTCCTTGGGCACCAGGTTAGGGATGGACGCGGCGGTGGCCGGGTTCCAGAACTGGCTGGCGATGCCGGCCAGGAACTTGGCGACGATGATCCAGATCAGGAGCGCCTGTCCTGTTGGGAACAGGGGAATGGACAGGAACAGCAGGCCGCGGACCACGTCGCCGACGATCATCACCATCCGGCGGTCCAGCCGGTCCGCCACCGCCCCGGCCAGCGGCCCGAACAGCAGCGCGGGCAGCAGCGTGGCCAGCCATACGCCGACGACGGCCCAGCCCTTGGCCGCCACGCCGCCGGAGGCGAGCGACGGCGCCAGCACGGTCAGCGCGACGATGCTCAGCCAGTCGCCGAGGCTGGACAGGGACAGCGCGATCCACAGCCGGCGGAACGGCTTGATGGAGAGAACGCCCGGCTCACGGGCATGGTTGCGCCACGCGGCGCCGTTCCCGAGCCTCCCCCGGCCGGCGCCGCCCTTGTCTGGTCCGGCGCGGAAGTTCACGGCGTAAGCGTATCGGCACTGCTGGCCGCATAACGGGTTAGTCCTTGATCGTGATTTTAGGCTCAGCCCGACGGTGCGACCGGCCCGGGGTACCAGAAGGTCAAGATCTTTTTGATGCCGAACGGGCCGGGGTGGCAGCTTTCTTCTTCGCAGGCGTGCTCCGGCGGCGGGCCGCCGGCGGCGCGGCACGCCGGTCGGCCAGCAACTCGGCCCCCCGCTGGACGGTGATCGAGGCGACCTCGTCGCCCTTGCGCAGCGACGCGTTGGTCTCGCCGTCCGTCACGTAGGGCCCGAACCTGCCGTCCTTGATCACCATCGGCTTGCCGGTGGCTGGGTCCTCGCCGAGCTC
>Ga0208696_1001251_pt1 | contig 15275 bp, 9 predicted proteins | sample Sb_taG_9_FD_187711 | JGI IMG/M metagenome (GOLD analysis project Ga0208696, IMG submission 187711) | Peat soil microbial communities from Weissenstadt, Germany - Sb_50d_b_LC metaG (SPAdes) (version 2) | ecosystem: Environmental > Terrestrial > Soil > Wetlands > Peat | place: Germany: Weissenstadt...
GCGGGCATTCCTCCGGCAGATAACGCAAAGCTGTACGCTCGAATGGGAATTGACCTCTACACATTTTCCGGCGGGAAGGGCCTGCGCGGGCCCCAGTGCAGCGGAGTGCTCTTGGGCCGAAAAGATCTGATCGACGCAGCCGTTATGAACTCCAGCCCGCGGGAGGGAGCCGTGTGCCGTCCCATGAAGGTGGGAAAAGAAGAAATGATCGGCTGCCTCACCGCTCTCGAGACCTGGCTGAAGCTGGACGAGAAGAAACTGTATCGCGAGTGGAACGATCGTGTGGATAACATCAGGAAGCTGGTGGAGACAGTGCCGGGAGTACAGACGAAGATCTACATTCCAGATGATGGGAACCGCTATCCCACGCTGAACGTCTCATGGGATCAGCGGGCGTGGGGATTTACCATCGCCGACTGCGTGCAGGCTCTGCGTGCGGGCGACCCAGTCATCGAAGTGCTCGGTGCGGATAATCCCAGCCTGGTAAAAGCCGTTCGCGAAGGCCGGCCCAATCCGACCAGCAAAGAGCGGCCGGAAGCCGACCACATCGAACTAGTTTCGATGACCATTCAACCCGGCGAAGAAGTCATCGTGGGACAAAGATTGCGCAGCGTCCTGGGAGCGGCACAAAGGGGAAGCCGGGCAACGTAGTATGTGGGGACAGCCGCCCCCGGCTGTCCAGGCGAGCGAAGCTCGACTTCTTCTTCCGCGGTCAATGGCAAACTGCACGACTACAAAATACGGACGGAAGGCTCGAATGAAATCGTTCCTGGTTGGATTGCTGCTGTGGTCCGCTGTCGGCGCACAAGCACAGGCAGGCGCATCCGCACCGTCTCAGGACTCTTCCAAGGTTCACCGCGCAGCCTCGTATAGCGTGGATGCGGGAGACTACATCTATATTTCCGGCCAGGGGCCGCGCGGCGCGGATGGTGCGTTACCGCCAACTTTTTCGGTCCAGGCGCGGCAGGCCCTCAATAACTTGAAGTCGGTTGTCGAGAGCGCGGGCTTGACGATGGATCACGTGGTTTACACCACCGTTTATCTCACCGACATCAGCCAATATGCGGAAATTAACCGTGCTTTCGGCGAGTTCTTTGGGAAAATTCCGCCGGCGCGCGCTGTGCTCGGCGTTGCCGCGCTTTCCGATCCCCCGATTGAGATCAACGCAGTTGCGGTGCGCAATCTCTCGGACCGGCGTGCCATTTCTCCACCGGGCTGCAAATCGGACGAGCCTTTTTCGCCCGGCATTTTGACTCATGATCGATTGTTCGTTTCCGCGATGCCTGCTACCACCCCGAGTGCTGGCAAAGCTTCAGACGATCCGGCGACTCAGGTAGATTTCGCGCTTGACCGTATGAAAGCTGTAGTGGAAGCCGCTGGATTGAACCTAAGCAACATGGTTTTCGTCAATCCGTATTTGACCGCGCAGTTCCCGATGCGAGTGATGAACGAGCACTATGCGCGCCGGTTCGAGTTCGGCAATACCCCGGCACGGGCCACAATCGAAGCATCGAGCCTGCCCAACGGCGCACAAATCGAATACACCGGCGTTGCAGTCCGTGACCTGAAACAACGGAGGGCCGTGCGTCCCAAGAACATGCCACCCAGCCCCACGGCGAGCCCCTGCGTGTTTGCTGGCGATACGTTGTATTGTTCCGCAAAGAGTGGCTTTATCCCCGGACTGAACGGCGGAGTCTATAGTTCTACGACAGCCCTCCAGCTCCGTCAGACGATGCGTAACCTTATGGACAATCTTGAAGAAGCCGATATGGATTTCTCTCAGGTTGTGTCCACGAATGTCTACCTAGATAATTTGGCGGACATGTCTACGTTTGACGAAGTGTATGCGCGATACTTCGGGGGCATACCGCCGGCGCAAACCACTATCCAGCAGATCGCACCAACAGACCGCAGCCCCGACAAAGATGAACACTACCCTGACTTGGAGCAGGTTTCGCTCATTGCTGTCCGAAACGGTCCCAGGCACTAGTGGAAATGGCGTCCCGTTTGTGCCAAGATGGGTTACGCGTGCTAATCGAGCAGGTACGATCCTCGGAGGAGCCCGCCCAATACCTTTCGAATTTTCTGCTCCGCTCAGATTGGTCCCCGATAAAAGCCACCCACGCGCTGCCTCGCGGAATTCTCGTTTGGGCGTACCTCATTTCTCGGGCTCAAAACGCCGGTTCGCGCGGAGATCGGGAAGCGGTTTCAATTCGCCCGTCACTACGATGGAAAAGCTCTGTTCGGTGGCCGCGTCGTCCGGCCCGTCTACTCTGAGCCGAACTATGAAATCGGATTTACTTGTATAGCAATGAGAAACGTTGGAACCTTCCGAGATGGTTCCGTCGCCGAAATCCCAGTGATAGCCGAGTGCGCGTACGCCGTCAGGGTCGGTCTGAGCCGAGAACGCTATAGTCTCCCCGACCTTGGACTGAGAAGGGACCCGGGTTGTAACAGTTGGAGCGGCTTTAGCGACGGCAGTGTCCACGAGCTTGATAACCACCGCCGATTGCGGCGACTGACTCTTAAGCCGGATCGTGCCACCTTCGAGCGTAACCGCGGCGTTCGAATCCAAGATCGCAGTTGCCATCATCGTCGAGCTAACTGGGAGTCCAAGGTCTCTGAGGCTCAACGAGCGCGCGCGAGGCTGCTCGGTCCAGTTGAAAACGGTCAAGATGCTTTGGCGCGGGCTTTGCCGGAGCAAGAAAATGCTCGGTTGTTGATCCTCCGGCTCATAGGTCATCAGATCCACGGGCGTTGAGGCTCGCCCAGCTTTGGCCATGTTCAGCAAATCTCGGTTTTCCACCAACGCCAGTCGATCCTTCTCACTGTTGAGCACCAAGACGTCATCGCCGATTTCGTACATGCCCCCAGCGACCGCAGAGAGTGCGATCGAAGTCTGTGCGGTCGCCAGCGAATGCGAGGAACGCTCGCCCGAGTGCTCCACCAGATATGTATCGGTGACGTTGAAAGCGTCCGGGTCATTGATGAAGAAGTTCCGGTTCATGTAGAAGCGCGCTGCAATGCCGGGAGCGGCGGTCTTCGACCTTAGAAAACTGTGCCCCGTGTCCGCGGAGACGCGGCCTGTGTCTACGATCCCGACCGGATTGAGCATGGGGCTTCCGTCTTTGTCCAGGATCACATCATCGCCGACGGTGTCGCGGATCACCTGCAAGCCGATACGCTGGGCTTCCAGTGCGGTGGTGCTTGGGCGGTAGTAGTAACCCTCAATTGCCGTCGTATCCATGAAGTCCATCTTGATGAAGCGAACTCCCCACTCCCGAACCAACGTCTTGTAGGTCTGGCGCAAGTATTCCTGCGCCCCAGGGTGTGTCGTATCAAGCGCGTAAAGCGTGTCAACACCCTGCCTCCACACATCCTCGAGTGGAATCGGCTGGCCCTCGGCATTGTGGACCAGCCAATCTTTGTGATGTTCGTAAACCCAAGCGCGGCTGCTTACCTCGAATGGCGCTGTCCACAGGCCAACGGTGAGGCCATCTCTCAAAATATGATGGGCCACAAACCGCATGCCGTCCGGAAATTGCGTCGCGTTGGCGGTGACGTACTCGCCGCGAGCGTACTGATAGCCTTCATCGATCTGGAAATACTTGTAGCCGATCGATTTCAAATGCTGTGACAGCCAATCCGCGTTCGCCAGCGTCTCGCCTTCGTTGATCGCGGCATAGTAAGCGGTCCAACTCCACCAGCCGATTGGAATCTCACTCGAAACGCGCGCGCGATGCAGCCGTCGAATTGCCGATCCATACGTAAGAAGTTGGCCGAGGTAGTCCGGCCTCGCCGTAAACATCACCCGTTCAGAGCTCATCTCTTCGCCCGGATTCAGTGGAAGACTCAGTTCGATCCGGTCACTTTTCAGAGACTTCGCTTCCAGCGACTTTGCCTGACTGTAATCCTTCTGAATCTCCGTGGTCCCTGTAGAGTCGACGGTATAAGATGCGACCTTAGCTTCGGTGCCTTTGCCCTCGGTCTTGAGTCGCAAAAGAGTCAGGAATCGATCCGATGTGAGTGCGCCAAGGAATAAGCTCTGCTTCGTCTGCCGGTTATAGATAAGTTGGCTTCCGACTCCACGATGCATGCCGCCCGGGGCATCCCCGAGATCGTAGATCACCAAGTCGGGCCAATCTTCGCTGAAGCTATCGGAGAGAACTCGCTCATCCGATTGACGCCCACTTAAGTTAACAATCGAGTCCCCCATCGCCTCAATACTGCGGATCGCCTGCACCGAGATCGCTCTAGTAGTTCCGTTTCTGACGCGTACTTGAACGGAGCCGTAGGGATTTTCGGTGTAAAGCTGCAGTACGTAGATCAAATCAGGACTACCGCTTAGTCCGCTGCAGGTAACCGTCAACTCTTTACCAGAACCAAGCGCGTCGCTAAATGTCGATTCGGAAACCAGATGCGAAGGATAGCTCCGGGCACGCCGCCACGTGTGATCGACCAGCGCACCTACGCTTGCCTGCAGCACAGATGGGCCACCGACAGGTCCGAATTGATACGATCCATCCTGCGGATTGACCGTGACGGACAGATTGCCATTCGTCAGTTGCTGGGCCGGACACGGCGCCCCGCCCAGAGTCATGGAGACGATAGTCGCGCACATGATCCTGTACTTCAGGACTGCAAGCGCCTTGAGCGCGGTTTCGAAGGCGCTCCGCGCAATGGTTAGCTCTTGGACCAGACGTCGTGCACGGCTCATGTTCACTCCATCTTCAAAGGCTTCTAGAAACGCCAATGTCGACTTTAGAAAGAAAACTTGAGCGCAAACTGGATCTGCCGCGGCGGCCGAGCAGCCGTTAAATCGCCGAATTGTTGTGTTCCAAGAATGGTTGCGTTGTTCCCGTTCTGCGGGCCGCTTTCCGCGAACAGAAAGTTTGTGTGGTTGAGGAGATTGAAAAACTCCGCGCGAAATTCTATCTCCGTCTTTTCCGAGGTATGAAAGAACTTGAATACGGAGAAATCCCAGGTCTTGTAGCCCGGCGATTGAATAGTATTACGGCCAACGTCGCCGAAAGAACCGAGACCTGGATCGGCAAAGGCGCAGGTGTTGAACCACGCGGTTGGGATGTGAATCTTGTCGGGAGCAACGCAGGTAGGGTTGCCCGGCACGGGGCCCGCACGGTTCGGGTCGCCGACCTGGTCAGGACGTTGCGACACCCCACCGGCTCCGCCGTCAGCATTAGCGAAGTTGCCGTCAGCATCGAGCACCGTGTACCAGTTGCCGGTGGAAATTGAAACAATATTCGCAATCTGCCAGCCGCCGATCACTTGGTTCGCCACCCCGCTCGCTCCCCCGAGGAAGTGTTTGCCGTGGCCGAAAGGAAGCTCGTAGATCGAATTGAACACGAGGCGCTGGCGCACGTCGAAATCGGAATTGCCGTATTCGGCCTGCGGATCGCGGAAGTAGCGGAAGTCGCTGTTGTTCTGCGTAGGACCAAGGTTCGCGTTGGAAGCGATATCCAGCGAGTGGGCGTAGGTATAGGATGCCTGGAACTGCAGGCCCTTCGCGAAGCGCTTTTCGAAACTTGCCTGAAGCGAATTGTAGTTGGACGAACCAGTCGAGCGGAACCAGTCAATGCCGGTATCGAAAACCGGGCTGCAGAACTGAGAATTCGCAAGGGAACAAGGAGCGGGCGATCCGACTATGGTCGCAGATACCGGCCGCCGTGGCGCGGTCGCGTCATTCGGATTCGGATCGGGCGCTGCCTGGTTGCCGTTGAAGAACGTATATAACTTCGTCCCCTTGGAACCTGCATAGGTCAGCGTGAACACACTATCCCCAGGTAGTTGACGTTCAACGCTCAAATGCCACTGCTGCATGTAGGGCGTACGCAAGTTTTTATCGACTGAGAAAAAGATGGGAGTGTTAGGATTTACCAGCGAGTTTGCGGGGAAGCCGCCAGTTAGAGCGGGAATCTGAGTTACGCGGCAATCTCCGGCCGTGGCGTTGGCCGTTGGGGCGCTGCAGGGCGCAATGAACGATTCGTTCGTGAAGAACGGAGGATTGAATCCGGGACTCGGATTCGAGTACGGTCCATTCTCCTGCCCACCGTAGAAGATTCCGTAACCCGTTCGCAACACTGTTCGCGGGGTAAACTGCCATGCGAAGCCGATGCGTGGCGCGAAATTGTTAAGGTCCGAGTTAATCAGCCCGCGGCTGCCGGTGGCGCTGATCTTAACGTACTGCGCGATGAAAGGCGTGAGTTGCGCCGTTTGCCCTTTCGGCACAAAGATCGTGGGATCGGTGGGATCACTGAGGTCGAAGTTTCCCACGTCGTTGAAGCGATCTGATACGGTGCCAAAGAGTTCGTAGCGCAAGCCCAGATTCAATATCAGCGTGGGCGCGACCTTCCAATCATCCTGCGCGTAGAACGCAAAGGTGTTCCGAAAATAATCAACATTGTGCAAATTGTTGATGCTGCCGCCGCTGGTTAACCCTGCCATGAAGGACGCGAACCCGGTTCCGCCGGTACCGATTGCCGCTGGATTATCAGTCAGCGTCGGGTCAAAGTTGAGCGTCCCGCGGGCTGCGGCGGGTTGGAAGATTGTGAACTCTTCCCGCCGGATTTCTGTTCCAAATTTCCAGGTGTGGCGTCCGCGCACCCAGGTCAGGTTCTCGGAGAGAGTGTAGGAATTCTGCAGTTCGACCGAAGGCAGGAACGTGGGACTGCCCAGGGTGGCGACGTCGCTAAATATTAGTTGTGGCAGCCCGCCAATGCCCGGCGAAAAAGGAACGCCTGGGAAATCGATGTTAGGTTCAGCCGATACATTGGTGTTCGCATTTAATTCCAGGCGATGGGCATTCACCCGGTTGTAGCCCAGCCGAAATTCATTGATCAACTCGGGCTTGAAAATGTGCGTCCAACTGGTGGCGAAGCTGCGGTAGGCGAAATCCTCCTGGCCGCTGAAGAATCCGCCACCATCGGCCAGCCCACCGAAGGTCCCAGGAATAGAGCTGGGCTGGTTTTCGAAGCTGAAACGGAAGAAAGCATTGTCCGCGTCAGAGAACTTCTCGTCGACCCGAACGTCGAAGTTGTTGCGCGTTTCTTTGCGCACAGGATTGGCGACGAAGTTGTTCCCGCTCGAGTTGATCGGCCCCGCCGCCGGATACAACGCCGCCAGCCGCAGCGCTAACGGATCTAACGAACCGCCGCCTGCTACGACCGGCGTGGCTGGGATAATGTTCAGAGGCTTCCCCGTTCCGTCATATTGGAAGGGTACGCCGCAAGTTGGCTGCGCGAGTTTGGTGTCAAAAATCTCCCCCGCGTACGTCGGTCTCTTATTGCAATCCGTGCCCGTGACGGTCGTGTAATCGATCAGGCTCGAAAAATCTCCGGTCCGCCACGCCGTCGGTGGAACGAACGCAACCTGAGTTTGCGCCTGGCGTACGCGGTAGCCCTCGTAGTCCACAAAGAAAAACGTGCGTCCCCGTCCGTCGTATAAGTGCGGCAGCAAAACCGGTCCGCCGAATGTCGCGCCAAACTGGTTCTGCTTGTACGGGGGAACCGGTCCCACCGGATCGAAATAGTTCCGCCCGTCCAGCAGATTGTTGCGAAGAAACTCCCCGGCCGAGCCGTGAAGCTGGTTGGTTCCCGACTTGATGACCGCATTTACGATCGCCCCATTGCCACGCCCAAACTCCGCGCTGTAAGCGTTGGTCTGGACCTTGAATTCTTGCAGGGCCTCGACTGGAGGCTGAATCACAAAGTTCGTTTCGTTGAGAAGATCGGGAAGGTTCGAGTTGTTGTCGACGCCGTCCAGCAGGAAATTGTTCTGGAGCGACCGTGCTCCATTGGAGCTGAAGCCGTATCCGCCCTCATCGCGCGCGCCCGGTTCGCTCGGCGCCGTGCCCGTGCTAAGCAGCGCTAATTGGGCGAAGTTTCCCCCGTTAAGTGGCAGGTTGCTCACCCGCTTCTGATCAACGACCTGTCCCAACTCCGAAGTCTCGGTTTCAAGCAAAGGCGCCGCTCCCGTGACCAGCACCTCTTCGGATATCCGCCCGACCTGCAGGGCCATGTTGATGGCGATGCGGTCCTGCACGTTCAATTCAACAACCTCGGACACCGCCTTTTTGAAGCCCGTCTTCTCCACCGTGACTTTGTACCGTCCGACATGCAGTGGACTCGCGACATATTCTCCGTCGTCATTGGTGGAGAGGGTCATTTGGACACCGCGATCCACGTCCTCGACCGTCACTTTCGCGCCTTGAACCACGGCGCCGCTTGGGTCGCGCACCAGACCTACAATGGCTCCAGCATCTTTTTGCGCCCATAACGGCGTGGCCAAGCTTATAGCACCCAAAAGACAGAGCACCGCGAGAGTTTGCCGGGCATGGAAGAACACGGTCATGGCGAGCCTCCTTAAGTTGCATCCGCAAGGCCTAAACCCTTACTTCGAGCTGCGAATGGTGTTGTGTAACTTTACGAACGATTACTTTTGCTTCCGTTTTACGAACGATTACTTTTACTTCCGTTTTGTGCTCTTTGTCAATTGAAATATCTTCTTCGAAGGCAAAAGAAGCTGTTAGCCTTTGGAGGGAAAGGCTCGCCTGCCCGTGCTCCCCTGCTGGCGGATGAAACTGGTTAGCGCACTGCGATCGCGAAACGCCTCAGTGCCACCTTCCTTGGTAGTTGAGTAGGCTCCTGCCAGATTGGCAAATGCCAGGCAATCCTCGAGTTTAGCCCCCTGCATGTGCTGGTGGATGAATCCGGCATCAAAACTGTCGCCCGCTCCGACGTCGTCAACAGACTTCACTGTCGGAGGCGCCAGACTCCACTGTTCCTGCCCGGATCGGCAGATCGCAGCTGCTGTGCCACGCTTCACGACCACGACCTTGGCCAGCCCAGCGAGCACGTTAATTGCCTGCGAGAGGTCGTCTGTGTGTGCGATCTTCTTCGCCTCACGATCGTTCGGAAAAAAAATGTCGACATACTTAAGAACTTCCAACAGATCCCGATCCCACTTGTTCTCAGGGTCGTCATTGGTATCGAGTGACGTGGACAGGCCCGCAGCTTTGGCCTGGCGGAACAGATCCAGGATTCGCGGGCGCAACGCCCGGTGCAGAAAAAACGAAGAGACGTGCAAGTGGCGGGTCGAACGGACGTATTCCATGTCTATGTCCGAGTACTGCATCTCAAACATGGTGCCAGGAAATGTGAGGATATAGCGATGCTGTAAATACGGGATCGCAACGGTTAGCCCTGTCGGTGTTCGCCCGGCTGTCTGTTTCACGCGGTTTACGTCAACCCCGGCCGCCGCCAGACGTTCCAGTGCTATTTTCCCCAGCGCGTCTCCGCCAGTTTTCGAGATAAACCCGACTTTGGTTCCCAGCGTCGCAAGGTTATGGGCGAAAATTGCAGACGAACTGCCCAGAGTGAGCGCCATCCCATTGGCCAATAATTCTCGATCCAGTACTAGGTCTTTGGGTAGTCCATAGAGGATCAAGTCCAGATTGATTTCACCAACCACACATACGTCGAGCTGCAGCATTGTTGCCCCCTTGTCCCATGTCCCGGCGCAGTCCTAGAAGTCGCTTCAGTCCATTCCACATGCCGTCGCATACCGACGCAGCACCAACTGAATGTGATAACGAATGATCGCCGCCGGCTGATTCCCGATTTGCTCCGCCCGGATGGCCTCGTACTCCAGAGGCAGGTATTGACTGATGAGCGTTAACGGGACCGAGCGCGCCGTCAGGTTCTCGATTAGGCGTTTGATCTCGGCTTGGACCGAAATCTCATGCCAGTAATATCGGCAGCGGTCGCTATAGCTGTAGGCCCGCGAGATGCGCAGTTGTGTCTCATCCCCGTTGTAGTATGAGCGCCAGTAAGCTGGTTCGCGCAGCATGGCCTGATCAAGCGCTTCCCGCAGCTGCGATGGCCTCTGGCTTTTTTCCCCGGCAAGCAACTCGTGTTCGATCGCACTCAAGGCGAATACAGCTTCCCGGAATGCGAAGGTCAACCACGGGCCCACTTTCAGAATGGCGAAGTGATCTTCGACCATTTGAGCCAGAGCGGTGGCAGACTGATAGTCGGTTGAGTGCGCTTCGTATACCAGTGAAGGACTGGAAGGTAATCCTGCCGACAGAAAACGAGCCCTTGTGCGGTTGTATTCAAATACCACTTCGTCCCCGAACTCCACGCCGGGCTGCACCACCACCGCGATAACTCTTTGCCAGGCCGCTGACAAGCCTCTCGCTGCAAAAGCCTGTTGAAAGACTTGCAAAGTCTGCTGGAGACTCTCGACCGTGGTTACGGCAGGAGGTGCGCCTAGAGCCGACTCGCCCCCCGGGGCGGGAACTTCGGTTCCGATAACGTACAGAGGAGGGTCGCTGCCCGGTGGCAAGTGTTTCAGTACCTCTTCAGCGGCTTCGCAAAGTACAGCGGCGCGCTGTGCAATAGTCTGCTCAGGCAGCACCTTCGCGTCATCGGCACATGCCATGCTCGCATCAAGATGGATTTTCCGATAGCCGGCTAGGACGCAAGCGCGGGCCAGTTCGCAAGCCTTGTTCAACGCGCTGTTTGATGCTTCCGTCCTCCACGGAAATGGCCCGAGATGGTCCCCGCCCAGCAGTATTTGATCCTCGGGAAGCCCCATACGGCGCGCCGCTGCGCGAACAAAATCAGCGAACTGACTCGGAGTGTGTCCGCTATAACCACCCAGCTGATTGACCTGACTGGAAGTTGACTCTAGGTGGAGGATGGAGCCGTCTTCTATGGCCTGCTGTAGGGCCGCGTCGATGACCCATGGATGTGCGGAACAGACGGCATACGAAGCGCCCTTTCCCCAGAGGCGATTATGGGTCAATACATCCTGCAGGCTGGCGCTTGCGTTGCGGCCGCTCTTCTGAATCACAGAGTTCAATCCGGGCACTCCTCGATACACTCAGATCCCAAACCGCATTTCGGCCTGGAAGTTACCGCAGCCAGTACCCGAGCGGGCGATATTCGTATCATTGCGTTTAGTAACGTTTGCTTTCGATGACACTTTTACTGTCGTTTTGCCTGTCTGTCAAGCGCAAACATGAATGCCATCGGCTAGAACAATATCTATGCGGACTATCTTATCTTGCGAACAGTCCCGAGCAGGAATCGATGATGGCAAACACAGCGCGCGAGCCCGTTCATTCCCCCGGTCCGGGCGCGCTCTCGAATCATCAGGGCACAATCGCCTTGACAAGATCGCGCAATAGAAAGTAAAACGAACCTATTCGCAATATTTCACAATATTGCCGGTTGCGTGGAGACTAATCCGACTGAACAGGCGGCGGGCATGAAAAGCACACCTGATCGGGGCATGCGACCCCGGCCAGAGACAGACCCAGGAAAGGACCGCTGCTACTGTTCGAAGACGAAGCTCGGGCGGACTCTCGCGCAAACCTGCTGTGTCTTGGTTTGCTTTGCCGTGCCCGGTTGGAACTCTGGGCAAAATGGTTCTGGGCAAGAATCTGCTCCTGTCGCTGCGCTCAACGTCGTCACCGATCTTCAAGTGCAAAGTTCGGTCTTGCGAATAGAATTCGATCGCAACCTGCGCAGCAGGGTGATCGCTTTATTTGGCCCAAACCCAAAGGTCTTGACCGCGTTTTCCCCCTCCGAAACCGTGACCGCCGTGCGCACCTGGAGCGACTTCGCCGTGAGTGCGAGCCGGCGCGAGCGAGTGTCGGACGCGTTCGGCGCAGGAGAGCGGCTGTCGCTGACCGGCAAGTCTGGCGATTTGCGTAAGGATGTCTCCGTCACCATTTACACTGACTTTCCGTCCATGGCCATCTTCGACGTTACCTACACGAACGAAGGGGCCTCTCGAACCACAATTCACGGTTGGGCGAACCATCAGTACGCACTGCGCGCAAATTCCGATGCTCGCGGCACTGTGTTCTGGTCCTACCAAAGTGGTTCCTATGAGAAGCGCCCGAATTGGGTTCTTCCGCTGCGCGCCGGATTCAAACAGGAAAATTATCTTGGCATGAACGCCAGCGATTACGGCGGAGGAACTCCCATTGTTGATGTGTGGCGTAAAGATGTCGGCCTGGCTGTAGGCCACGTGGAGCCCGGGCCCCGCCTGATATCTATTCCCGTGTCCATGCCCGACGCACGCCACGCTCACGTTGCTGTCCGCTCTACTCGTGAGCGCACGCTGGAATCGGGAGAGAATTTTCATACTCTTCACACTTTTGTCTCCGTGCATCAAGGGGATTACTTTCACACGCTCACCGAATACCGCCGCCTCATGGTGCGGCAGGGCTTTCAGATGGCTTCAGCGCCCGACAGCGCTTTTGGCCCAATTTGGTGCGCCTGGGGCTATGGCCGATCGGTGCAGCTCAAGCAGGTCTATGACACGCTTCCAACCGTAAAGAAAATGGGCTTCTCCTGGGTGACCTTGGACGATGGTTGGCAGAATAATTACGGCGATTGGGCGCTCGACCCCAAGAAATTTCCCAACGGCGACGCCGACATGAAAGCCCTAGTTGATCGAATTCACGCCGAAGGTTTCAAAGCACAGCTCTGGTGGTCGCCGTTGAGCGCCGTCCCGGACTCAAATTTGTTAAAGGAACATCCTGACTTCGTTCTGCTGAATCGCGACGGATCGAAGCGGAAAATCTCATGGTGGAATTCCTTTTATTTATGCCCCTCCGACCAGGGGGTCGTGGAATATCACAAGGCGCTGGTTCGCAAGATACTGGGAGACTGGGGATTCGACGGCCTCAAACTCGATGGTCAGCACATGAACGCCGTTCCTCCTTGTTACAATCCCGCGCATCACCACAAACGCCCGGAAGACTCTGTGGAAGCACTACCCGATTTCTTTCGTGACATTTACCAAACGGCGCGCAGCGTGAAGCCTGACGCCTTAGTTGAATTTTGTCCTTGCGGTACTGCCTACTCGTTTTTCACCATGCCCCATTTCAATATGTCGGTGGCGTCCGATCCGGAAAGTTCGTTTCAGGTCCGGTCCAAGGGAAAGACGTTGAAGGCGCTCATGGGTGATAACGTTCCTTATTTTGGCGACCACGTCGAGTTGAGCGACGAAGCAATTGATTTCGCATCGACCGTTGGCGTGGGAGGGGTCGTCGGCACGCAGTTCGTGCTCCCCAGTCTGGTCAGTAAACACGGCAAGTCAGATCTTACGCCGCAGCGGCAGCAGATCTTCGAGAAGTGGCTGCACATCTACAACGACAAAATGCTATCGCGAGGCGAGTATCTTGGAGATCTCTACGATATAGGGTTCGATCTTCCCGAGGCTCATGTTATCCGCAAAGACCAGGAACTTTACTATGCGTTCTTTGCCCGCCATTGGAGCGGAACCATTGAACTTCGGGGTCTCGAAAACCGGACTTATCGTATTGCCGATTACGTGAACAACAAAGACTTGGGAAGCGTGCATGGCCCGAAGGCCACAATTTCTGCTGAGTTCGACAAACATCTGCTGCTCAACGCTCAACCCGAATAATACTGCCCTGGGTGGAGGCGCATTCTCAGCCGCAAGCGAGCGGTTCTGAGTGTGTCCCTACGAACCACATTGGGCGAACCCAATCGGAACATTTTCCTAGACAACGGAATGCTATGCAGGTAAAAGATGATGTGCCAAGAGAATTTTCTACGGACGGGTATGCCGTAGGTCGGATCGAAGTTTCTGAATGCTGAACGAAGAGCGGCAAAGAGCGATCCTTGATCTGCTGCGCCGGGATGGCCGGGTCTTGGTCGTGGACTTGGCTAGACAGTTCCACGCTTCCCAGGTCACCATCCGCAAGGACCTGGATGTTTTGCATGTAAGTGGCCAGATTCACCGCACCCACGGGGGTGCACTTCCCGCGCGCGACGGCGCCCTGGAAGACCGAACTTTGCGAGAAAAAGAGAAGCTGCATCGCAAGGAGAAGCTGCAGATTGCGTCAGCTGCCGCGAGAATGGTATCGGAAGGGCAAGTGGTCGTCCTCGATTCCGGCACTACGACTTCCGCTATCGCCCGTGCCCTCCGGAACTTTCAGAACCTGACGATCATTACCAACGCGGCGAATATCGCAGCTGAACTCTCCGGATCAGTGCTAGAAGTGATTTTGACCGGGGGCAGTCTGAGGAAAAACTCTTTTTCGTTGGTTGGGCCGCTTGCGGAGGAGGCGCTCCACAAGTTGCATGCGGACATCCTTTTTCTTGGAGTCGACGGATTCGACGTTCAGTATGGGCTCAGCACACCCAATCTTTTGGAAGCGAAAGTAAATCGCACCATGATCGAGATTTCCAAAGTGACGGTGGCCGTCTGTGATTCCAGCAAGTTCGGGAAACGCAGCCTCTCGCTGATTGCTCCCACTTCTTCCCTACAACATGTCATCACTGACGCCGGGATCCCCAAGGCAGACCTGAACGCACTAAAGAAGTCCGGAGTTCAAGTCACGGTCGTCTGAGCTTTCCGCGGCCAACATGGAATCGCAAACATTTATTTTTTCCCGGACAGATACCTCCATTTTGCCTTGACAAACCTCTCAGAACGAAAGTAAAAGTAAGTGTTCGCAATATAAGAAAACATCCGCGCCGCTCTCAACGCGACAAGTATGGCCTGCAAGGAGCAAGACTCATGCAACCCATTATCTCGCCGCAACGGAATCTAGGAGTTGTACATGCCACGCTCTTGGTGATTGTCCTGACGCTCGCGCAGTCACTTGCCGCGCAAACTGGGGATCACTACGATGTGTCGACCAGCGGCGACGATAGCAGTGCCGGCACGATTGCTGCGCCCTGGCGAACCATCCAACACGCGGCAAATACAGTCGCGGCTGGTGCCACGGTGTATGTTTTCGGGGGAGTTTAAGTCCGGATATGTGGAAGTAAAAGTACACGTGGGCGTGGGACCCGATCTGTGTCACGGTGCAAGATGTAGATACGGCGCACAGCCTGATTTTCACGTACTTCCTACAGTCTGCGCCTTCAACTGCTCAAACTCAGGGCGCCGGACCACCACATCCACTCCACAGTTTGAATTTGCTGCGCTTCTGGCTGCTTTTGTATGTTAGTGATAATAGACGTGTAAAGTATGGTGGAGGCGGCGGGAGTCGAACCCGCGTCCGAAAATGTTACTGGTCAAGAGACTACATGCTTATTCGCGTTCATGCCCCAGGCGTTGGTCGCCATTGCTGGCGATTCCCCCAGGACGTTCGCGGCCCACGCTCAGAACGGACAAGAAACGCTAGCCGCTAGCCTGTGATCTTAACCTCTCACCCCAGACGTAGATGGGAAGAGCAGCCCTCTGTGTGACGCTCGCTCACAGCC
>Ga0208696_1001254_pt1 | contig 15250 bp, 17 predicted proteins | sample Sb_taG_9_FD_187711 | JGI IMG/M metagenome (GOLD analysis project Ga0208696, IMG submission 187711) | Peat soil microbial communities from Weissenstadt, Germany - Sb_50d_b_LC metaG (SPAdes) (version 2) | ecosystem: Environmental > Terrestrial > Soil > Wetlands > Peat | place: Germany...
ACAGGGCCAGGCTGGCCTCGGCGGGGAGCGGCCGGCTCGTGCCGTCGACCCGCAGGGTGGCGTCGGACCCGGTGTCGCGACGGAAATCCGCGACGAGGGCACCCAGCTGGTCCAGGGTGGGCAGCCGTTCGCCGCGCAGCGCGCCGACGGCCTGCCGCGCGTCGGCCAGCCCGGCCTTGGCGAGTTCGGCCGACCGTTCGATCGTGCCGCGCATGGCGGCGCTGACCGTCTCGCGGGCGGCCAGCTTCCGCGCGCCCTGGAGCTGGATGGCCAGGGCGGACAGCGAATGCGCGAGCACGTCGTGCAGTTCGCCGGCGATGCGGCTCCGTTCGGCCAGGGCGGCCGCGGCGGCCTCGGCCTCGCGGGCGTCGCGGAGCTGGGCCAGGAGCAGTTCGGTGCGGTCCTGGCTCTCCCGGCCGCGCCGGATGAACTGGCCGGTCACCGCCAGCAGCAGGCACAGCAGCACGGCGGGGAGGATCGACTTGGCGGGCTCGGTCAGGCCCACGGCCACGGCAAGCGCGACGGTGATGGCGCCCGCGGTGGCCGCGGCCGGGACGGGTGGCAGCCGGACCGCGGCGATCCAGACGGCCATGCTCGGCGCCAGCTCGACCGGCCCGTGGGACTGCACGACGGCTAGCGCCACACTGCAGCCGCCGATCAGAGCGGCCACGGCAACCTGCGCGGCCAGGCCGCGGCGGGCCCAGCTGACGCTGATCGCGGTCAGGACGGCCGCGGCGTATGCGGCCAGCAGCAGCGTCACGGCCAGGCCCTTTCCGTGCAGGCCAGGCTCGGGATGAGTCTGCGCGCTGGCCGTCACCACGACCGCGATGAACACCAGGCCGAGCGGCCGCAGCGCCCGCCGCTGCGCATCGCCGCGTTCGAGGGCGCGCGATCGCGCCTGCGCCACCCGGGCCGAGGCGGGTTCGTCTCCCCTGCCCGCGATAGGACCGGGCTCGTGTCCCCCCGCCGTGGCCGGGTCAGGCTGTGCGGCGCGATGGTAAAGACCCGCCGCGGCCAGCCGTGCCTTCATGGACACAGTGTGGACCGCGGCGGGCCGGGTGGCCAGGTCACGCACCGACGCCGCCGGCGATACGGGCGAGGGAGGCAGGCGAGCTCAACGCCAGCCGGCGTCCACGCAGGTAGATGATCACTAGGCGGGTAAGCACGTCGGCCAGCGCCATCATGATCAGGGCCGCGATCCAGGCCGCCGGGCCGGTGATGTGGTTGGCGACGCTGAAGCTCGTGATGGCCGGGCCGGCGCCATGGCCGTCGGCGACCGCGAAGGCCAGCCGGGCGCCGACGCCGCCGATCCACATGCCGGCGGCCAGCCAGCCCGCCCGGCCCAGCGGCCGGCGATCGGCGCCGCGACGCAGGTGGGTGGCCAGGCCGCCCACGGCGCCCATGACCGCGCCGGCCAGCACGCAGGCCAGTTCCAGCGCGACGTCGTTCCCTCCGAGAGGCACGGAGTGGAGGAACAGGACGGCGGCGGCGCCGACGGCCAGCAGCGGGACGGAGAGGGAGCGGAGGTCGAGCCGGTGCTCGCGGATCTGCCGGATGACCATGAGGATGAGGAGGGCGTTGATCACGTAAACGTTGATGTTCATGCCGTTACAGTGACGCCCGGCACCCCTTCGGGGCGTCGGCCCACGGGTGGGGCCGCGGGTTGATCCCGATGTCCACCCTCGGGTTGACCAAGCTCGTCGGCTAGGGAAGCCCGAGGTGCTGATGATACGCGGCTAGGGCCGCCCGCTGCGGGCGCGGACCGCGAAGCCGTTGAAGACGCGGCGGGACCTCGGAGTAATCCAGATACGGATGATCGCCGCAGCCGGGGCAGATGACCTCAAAGGCCTCGGTGTAGCCGCCTTCGAAACGGCCGTCCACGATGCGGACCGGCTGCCGCCGCACGTAGGCCGTCCGGCCGTGGCCGGGCTGTCCGGCGGCTGGGGGCATACCGGCGTCATCGGGTCCGGCGCGCAGCCACGGGTCACGGTGGGCATCCGGACCCGGCGCCGATACGGCACCCGGATCAGTACTGCTCACGGTGCCAGCACTGCTCACGGAAGTCCTCCCGGGTGGTAGTCCTCGCCGCTGCCGGGGTCCGGAGCGACGTTTTTCACTGGACGATAATAAGCGGGTCCTGCCTTTCCGCTACGGACCAAGGTCCTCATCATGGGCGGCGGCTCTGGGCACGAGGACCAGACATAACGGGCCGAGCACCCGATACCTGCCCAAACGTCAGCGGAGCGGCGCCGTTCCGGTCGGGCCCGCGATCACCCATCGTGGGTGAGGCGGGCTCACCGGCGGTGCGGTCACACTGATCGTGACGACCAGGTAGGCGATGGCGTGCTCACCCCCCGTTCCCGCGAGCCGGTGATCCCCGGCGGAACAAGACGTGCCAACGCCGCACGTGGCCGCGGCCAGCAGATCGGGACCCACATGATCGTTCTTAACCTCGTGCTCATCGGCCTGGCGATCACAGTCGAACCGCTTCCGCTCACCGCGTTCATCCTTGTTCTCGCGTCCAAGGGCGGCGTGCGGAAGGGCGCCGCGTTCATCTTCGGCTGGCTCGTGTCGCTCGCGATCGTGATCGCGTTCACGGTGCTCGTCACCGCCAACAAGCCTCCGAAACCGAACACGGCTCCCTCGCTGGCCGCCCTGGCCGCGAAGCTCGCCATCGGCGTCGGGCTGACGGTGATCGCCATCCGGCAGTACCGGAAGCTGGGCAAGCCGAAACCGCCGAAGAAGACCCCCAAGTGGCAGACGAGCATTGACAACATGACGCCCTGGTACGCCATCGCGCTCGGCCCGCTCACCCAGCCCTGGGCGCTGGTGGCCGCCGGTGTCACCGTCATCCTCGAGGCCAAGCTCGCATCCTGGCAGGACTACCTGACGCTCGCGCTGTTCTGCGTCATCGCCACGTCCTCGATCCTGGCCATGGAGATCTACGCCGGGTTCCGCCCTCAGCCCGCGCAGCAGTTCCTGGCCCGGCTGCGGCACTGGATCGACACCCACACTGACCAGGCCATCATCATCGTGTCCCTGGTCCTGGGCTTCTGGCTGATCGGGAACAGCGTCTATTACCTCGTGACCTAGCTGCTTCCAAGGCTCATTGGCGGGCCATGTGCATGCGCAGTTCGGCTTCGGTGTCCTCGATCAGCTTGCCGCTGACATCGACCGTCACGCTGTGGATGGTGCCGGTGAACTTGAAGGGGCTGGCGTAGTCGTCGGTGATCGCCGAGCCGGGGTTGGCTCCGCAGGTGAGCGCGCCGGGGTTGAGCACGAACGGATTGGTGACGGGCGCTTCCGCGTTCCCGGTCAGGGTGCCGTCCACGTAGAGCTGGAGCCTGCCGGGCGCGCCCTTGCCCTGGGTCATATCCGGCGGCCCGGTCGGCTCGAACTCGAACCTGAGCGCGTGCTTGCCTGGCTGGAGGACGACGTCGGATTCCACTCCGTATACGGCCCGGCCGACGTAGTTGTGGACGTAGCGGAGCCTGCCGTCCTTGACGAACAAGGAGTACCCGCCGGCCGACGTGCCCTGGGACAGCAGCACCCCTTCGGCCCCGCCCGCGGGGATCTCGACGTCCGCGGTGATGCTGTGCGGGCGGTTCAGGACCCTGGGGGCGGCGAAGAACGGGATCGACTGCGTCCCGGGCCGGTAGGTGTAGCTGTCGCGGGGCGGTGCGACGAGCGGCTTTTCGCCGATCATCCGGGCCAGGCCGCTGCCGTCGACCGGCATCACGTTGTACTTGCCCGCCTCCACGTACCAGGTGCCGATCATCGCGATCAGCCGGTCGCGGTGCTCGGCGGCCACGTTGTGGTTCTCGGCGAAGTCCTCCGCCACGTGGTACAGCTCCCAGCCGGTGGCGTCCAGCTCGGACAGCGTCTGGGCGGAGATCGGCTGGCCGAAGGGCATGCCCGCCTCGGTGAACGACGGGCCGGGCCAGGGGCAGACGGCCCGCCAGCCGTCGTGGTAGATCGCCCGGTGACCGAGCATCTCGAAGTACTGCGTGTGGCGGCTGGTCTCGGCCTCAGCGTCATCGAGGGTGCGGGCGAAGCTGACTCCGTGCAGGGGTGACTGGGTGACCCCGCGGATCGCCTTGGGCGGCTCGATGCCCAGCAGGTCCAGGACCGTGGGCACCATGTCGATGATGTGCGCGTACTGGGTGCGGACCTGGCCCCGGGCCGTGATCCGCCGCGGCCAGGAGACGATGAACGGGTCGCTGGCGCCGCCCCGGTAGGTCTCCCGCTTCCACCGGCGGAACGGCGTGTTCCCGGCCCACGTCCAGCCCCACGGGTAGTGGTTGAAGTGCCTGGGGCCGCCGATCTCATCGATCAGCTTGAGGCTTTCCTCAAGCGGCTCCTGGGCGTTGTTGAAGAACTGCGCCTCGTTCGTGGTCCCGGTGGGGCCGCCCTCGGCGCTGGCGCCGTTGTCGGAGATAACCATGACCAGGGTGTTGTCCAGCTCCCCCTGCTGGCGCAGGTACTCGACCAGCCGCCCGACCTGGTGATCGGTGTGGGACAGGAAGCCGGCGAAGACCTCCATCATCCGGCTGTACAGGCGGCGAGCGTCCGGGGGCAGCGACGCCCAGTCGGCCACGTCGGGATCGTGCCGCGATAGTTCGGCGTCCGCCGGGACGATGCCGAGTTCCTTCTGCCGGGCGAAGACCTGCTCCCGGTACGCATCCCAGCCGCCGTCAAACTGGCCCGCGTACCGGTCGGCCCATTCCCTGGGCACGTGGTGCGGCGCGTGCGTGGCGCCGAAGCACAAATGCAGGTAGAACGGCTTGGCCGGGTCGACCTGCTTGACGTCGGCGATGAACTCCATCGCCTTGTCCACCAGATCCTCGCTGAGGTGGTAACCCTCCTCGGGCGTGCGCGGCGGCTCCACCTGGTGGTTGTCGTACACCAGATCCGGATACCACTGGCTGGTATCACCGCCCAGGAAACCGTAGAACCGCTGGAAACCGCGGCCCAGCGGCCACCGGTCGAACGGGCCCGCGCCCGTCTCCTGGTTGCTCGGCGTCAGGTGGTACTTCCCGACCATGAACGTGCTGTAGCCGTGCTCCAGCAGCATCTCGGACAGGAAGCCGTTCTCGAACGGGACGACGCCGTTGTACCCGGGATAACCGCTGGCCAGCTCCGTGATGCAGGCCATCGCGTTGCTGTGATGGTTGCGGCCGGTCAGGATGCACGAACGGCTCGGCGAACACAGCGCCGTCGTGTGCATGTTGCTGTAGCGCAGGCCGTCCGCGGCGAGGGCGTCGAAGCTGGGCGTCGCGATCGGGCTGCCGTAACAGCCCAGCTGGCCGAACCCCGTGTCATCCAGCACGATGAACAGCACATTCGGCGCGCCCTCACGAGCCCGCACCGGCGCCGGCCACGCCGGGGTGGACTCATCGGCGGTCCGCCCGATCACGCCGGGGAACGCAGCCCCCGGCCCATACTCGACAATCGCCATGGGCCCCTCCCGCTGGTCGCCAGTTCCTCCTGCTAGCCCGCATTCTGGGTCGCCATGGCGGAGCCAACATCATCCGCCATGGATGACCGCCGGCCCGGAGTTCGACTTCGGGGGGCTGGCCGCGCCCGGTCGTGGACATGCTGCCCGCCGCGTGGGGCGCTACGATCGAGCGACGAAGCCTGAGACCCGCAGCTATGCGCCCTCTCACACCCTGGCGTAGTCCTGGATGTCCTGCTCGAACTCGGACACCAGTTCGGGGGTCAGGGTGCGCCGTGTCTGGCCGATGGCGTGCAGGATGTCGCCCGCGGCCACCTCCTCGCCACCGCCCTCGAACAGGACGCGCTCGAAGGCCAGTTGCGCGGTCCTGCGCGCGGCGAACTCGATGTCGGCCGGAGTGAACAGCCGCGACTCCTCCACGATCGCGGCCATGTCCAGCTCGCCATGCGGCATCGCGGCCAGGTAGCGGTCCCAGATCGCCTCCCGCGCGGCGGGATCGGGCGGCCCCACGGGAATGACATAGTCGAACCTGCCGTGCCGCAAGAATGCGCTATCCAGGGCGCGGACCGAGTTCGTGGCGCAGATCAGCAGCCGCTCGTCCTGTTCCCGGAACGGCGGGATGAGCTTGAGCATCTCATTGGTGACCCCCTGCACCGCGGACACCGTGCGCGGCTGGCGCGCCCCGGCGATCTCCTCTACCTCGTCGATGAACAACACGACCTTGTCCAGCTCGGCGACCAGAGCGAATGCCTCCCGCAGCGCGGAGGCCAGGCCGGCCGGGGACTCCCCCGCCAGCCGTGACGGGAACAGCTCCACGAACGGCCAGCCGAGCCGCGACGCGGCGCCCTTAGCGAAGGTCGTCTTGCCCGTTCCCGGCGGGCCGAACAACACGATGGCCCGCGGCGGTACCAGGCCCAGCCGCTCAGCCAGCTGCGGCTGCGCCAGCGGCAGGATGACCCGCCGCTCGATCAGCTCCTTCTCCTTGACCATGCCGCCGAGCTGATCCCAGGCGTCGGCCCGCACTATCTGGCCGCCGAGCTGGCCCAGTATCCCGGCGCTGCCAGGACCGACCGGCTCCAGCCGTTCATACAGCACCATCGCCCGGCGGACCGTGTACCCGGCGTGCTCCAGAGCCAGGGCACCGACATCACTCTCGCCCGCCAGCAGGCACTGAATCCGGTGCACCCCGGCCGCCATCAGCCGCCGCTCCAGCTCGCGCAGCATCGCGCTGCCGATCCCCCGGTGCCGCCACGCCGGAGCCAGGCTGATCCGCATCACCCACGCCCGGTCACCGCCGACCGTCGCGACCGCGACTCCCACCAGCTCCTCGCCGACCACCGCGACCACCGCGGGCTCATGCGACCGGACGGCCGCGATAAGGTCGGACAGGCTGAACGCCGACGCCTCGCTGCTGGCGGCCCGGTCGTCCCACAACCGGACCACGGCATCAAGATCGTCGGCGTGGAAGTCGCGTACCCGCCACGGCGCCATCGCATCAGTGTGCCACCACCGCCGTCGCACCCGAGGTAAACCGACCCGGAGCCGGGCCTACCTGCCGCGTGGTCGGCGCTCCGACGGCCGGCCCGGACGGTCTAACGAAGGGTAGACATGGCCGAAGTAGTGCTCTTCCACCATGCGCAGGGACTGACCCCGGGCGTCGTCGCGTTCGCCGAGGAGCTGCGCCACGCCGGGCACCGCGTGCATACGCCCGACCTGTTCGAAGGGCGCACCTTCGCCACCATCGAGCAGGGAATGGCCTACGCGGAGCAGATCGGCTTCCCCGATGAGGTGATCGAGCGCGGGGTCCGGGCCGTCGAGCGGCTGCCCGCCGAGCTGGTGTATGCCGGATTCTCGCTCGGCGTGCTCCCGGCCCAGATGCTGGCGCAGACGCGGCCAGGAGCGCGGGGGGCGCTGCTGTTCTATTCCTGCATCCCGGTCTCTGCCTTCGGCACCTGGCCGGACGGGGTACCGGTGCAGGTGCACGGGATGGACGCCGACCCGATTTTCGCCGGGGAGGGCGACATCGACGCCGCCCGCGAGCTGGTCGACCAGGCCGAAGGCGCAGAGCTGTTCCTCTACCCCGGTGACCAGCACTATTTCGCCGACAGCTCACTGCCGTCCTACGATCCGGACGCCACAGCGCTTCTCACCAGACGGGTGCTCGACTTCCTCGGAGCGCGATAGCGCAGCGTCCGGGCGCTGATCTCGCCGGCCCGGGGGCTGGCGCCGGCGTGGGCGCAGCCCCCCGGCCATCTCGCGCGTCTACAGGTCAGGCCGGTAAGAAGGTGACGCGATGGTTGCGGTCGTGTCCGGGCGGCGGGCGCGATGCTACCGCATCGTGAAGATCCGCGCCGGCCAGGCGTGGCGTGTGACGTCCGGCGAGGATCTGCCGCAGGCAGCCTCCTGGTAAACCATCGAGCCGGGCCCGGTGAAACCAGGGCATAGACCAGTGAGGTCACGGGTGCGGCGCGCCCGTCCGATCCACGATCGTGAGGCAGTACCAACTATTCCGCTGGCGCGGCGATAAATCGTCAGCGCCGGCCGTCGGGCCGGACCGGCCGGTCCGGCCGTCCGCCGTCGTCAGCCAATCTCGGGAGATGGGGACTTATGTCCAGCGAAACCGAAATCCGTCCCTTCCAGGTCGTCATGCCCGGCGAAGCGATCACCGACCTTCGGCGGCGCATCGCGGCCGCGCGCTGGCCCAGCCAGGAGCTCGTCGCCGATCGGTCGCAGGGCGTGCAGCTGGCGACGATCCAGGAGCTCGCCCGCTACTGGGCGACCGATTACGACTGGCGCGCGTGCGAGGCGAGGCTGAACGCGCTGCCGCAGTTCACGACCGAGATCGACGGGGTGGACATCCACTTCATCCACGTGAAGTCAGAGCACGCGGACGCGATGCCGCTGATCATGACGCACGGCTGGCCCGGCTCGGTCATCGAGCTGCTCGACTCCGTCGGCCCGCTCACCGACCCGACCGCGCACGGCGGACACCCCGAGGACGCGTTCGACCTCGTGCTGCCATCCCTGCCCGGCTACGGCTTCTCCGCCGAGCCGGCGGAGGTCGGCTGGAACCCCGGCCGCGTCGCGCGCGCCTGGGCGGAGCTGATGCGCCGCCTCGGCTACACCCACTACGTCGCCCAGGGCGGCGACCAGGGCGCCGCCATCACCGACGCGATGGGCCGCGAGGCACCCGAGGGGCTGCTCGGCATCCACATGAACCTGCTCGTGACGGCGCTGGGCGGCGGCGCCATGCCGGCCGAAACTGAGCAGGAACGCGCGGCGCTCGAGCAGACCAAGACATTCAGGGCGAGCGGCTTCGGCTACTTCCTGGAGCAGGCCACGCGGCCGCAGACGATCGGCTACGCCCTGCTGGATTCACCCGTCGCCCTCGCGGGCTGGATGCTCGACCACGATACCGACGCCTACTACAAGATCTCCCGCGCTTTCGTCAACGGGCAGCCGTCCGGGGGTCTCACCCGGGACCACATCCTCGACAACATCACGGTGTACTGGCTGACCGGCACCGGGGCCTCGGCGGCCCGGTCGTACTGGGAGGGCGGACGAGCCCAGGCTCTCGCGGCCGCGGCCGGGCAGACTCCTCCGGAGGTCAAGCTCCCGGTCGGCTTCACCACGTTCCCCGGCGAGATCTTCCGGGCCCCGCGCAGCTGGGTCGAGAAGTCGTACCCTAACGTCACCTACTTCAACGAGGCCGACCGGGGCGGCCACTTCGCCGCCTGGGAAGAGCCCGAGCTGTTCGCGACCGAGATCCGGGCGGCGTTCAGGCCGCTGCGTTAAGGGCCGTCCGCACCTGGTTCGAGTGACCGCGCTTGCCGGGCTCGCTCGTTGCTGACACGATGAGGGCGTGAAGCTCGGCATCCTGTGCGGCGGCGGCCCGGCCCCCGGCATGAACTCGGTCATCTCCGCGGCCACGATCGAGGCGCGGAACTCCGGGTGGGACGTCCTGGGGATCATGGACGGCTTCCAGCACCTCATCGAGGGCCGGATCGAAGAGGTCCGGCCCCTTTCCATCACGGACGTGTCGAGAATCCACGTCCAGGGCGGGTCGATCATCCGGACCTCGCGGGCCAACCCCACGGTGCGAGACGAGGGCGCTGCCGACCCGGACTGGAGGCTGCACGCCTGTCTGGAGTCGCTGCAGAAGCTGGGAATCGACGCACTGGTGACGATCGGCGGGGACGACACCGCGTTCTCGGCGTCCCGGCTGGCCGAGACGGCCGGCGGGGCCCTGCACGTGGCGCACGTGCCGAAGACCATCGACAATGACCTGCCGCTGCCGGGCGGCATACCGACCTTCGGCTTCGAGACCGCCAGGAGCGTCGGGGTCCAGCTGGTCAACAACCTGATGACCGACGCCATCACCACCCAGCGGTGGTACCTGGTGGTGGCCATGGGCCGGTCGGCCGGCCACCTGGCCCTGGGCATCGGGAAGTCGGCCGGGGCCACCCTCACGATGATCGGCGAGGAGTTCCCCGGCGACGAGCCCATCCCGCTGTCGCGCCTGGTGGACGTCCTGGAGACCTCGATGCTCAAGCGGATCGCCCATGGCCGTCCCTTCGGCGTGGCGGTGCTCGCCGAGGGCATCGGCCTGCGCCTCCCCCCGGACGAGCTCGCCAGGGCCATGCCGGATCTAGAGCTAGACGAGCACGGCCACGTCCGGCTGGCCGAGCTGGAGCTGGACCGCCTGCTGGCGAAGCAGGTCAAGGACCGCTTCAAGGAGCGCGGGCAGAGCGTCACGGTCGAAGGCAAGAACATCGGCTATGAGCTCCGGTGCGCGCCCCCCATCCCGTTCGACATCGAGTACACCCGCGACCTCGGGTACGGCGCCGTTGACTACCTGAAGCAGCTGGGGAGCGACGAGCCCGGCGGCATGATCACGCTCCAGGAGGGGCACATGGTGCCGCTGCCGTTCGGGTCGTTCACCGACCCCGAGACGGAACGGGTGCGGATCCGGCTGGTGAACGTCCAGTCGAGTTCGTACCGGGTGGCCCGCGAGTACATGATCCGGCTGGACCGCGAGGACCTCAAGGAGCCGGAGAAGCTCCGCCCGATCGCAGCGGCCGCGGGGCTCACGCCCGAGGACTTCCGCAGCAGGTACGGCTACCTCACCGAGGGCTGAGAGCCGCCGGGCCTTTCGGCGTCAGGGGACAGGCAGCTAGCGATGCGGCTTCACTCGATGCCGTCCGGGCGATTATCCTCGGCTCCGCCGAGGGTCGCGAACGGCGTCGTGCGGGACCGCCCCGGGTCGCTGGACCCGGCCGGCCGGCTGACCCGGCGGCCTTCCAGCATCTCGATCGTGATCGTCAGAAACTGGTCGCGTTGGCCAGGTGCCCACGGCATCAGGGGCACGTCCCGGTAGCGGGCCATCAGGTCAGGGTCGGATACCAGGGTGGCGCGGCCCGTTACCACCACCGACCAGCCCGAAGAAGTCGCCGCATCCAGATCATCTGCCTCAAAGGCCACTATCACGTCATCAAGCTTGCGGGCTATCGTCGTGTCAGCAGCCGTGCGCAACACGATCAGCCCATCGACGACGGCGAAATTCATCAGGCGCACCGCTGGCAGCGCGTTGACGGTGAAGATGAGCCGTCCCACCGGCGCGGTCCTCAGCATGCGGAGCGATTCAGCACGATCCAACCGGAGGAACTCACCATGCACTTGCGCATCGCCAGTCTGACCCATCGCGGGAGCCTACACCCTCACTTGAGGGGGCCCTATAGGGCCAAAAGTCCTCAACTGCCCTACCCGCTGCGCCGGTCCAGCGCCGGATGAGGCCGGGCGAGACTCTGGCCGGCCGCCCTGACGAGCTTCGGCGGGCGCTGCGGGAGCAGGCCGGGCTGGACATCGTGACACTGCGGCCGGCCAGCGGCGGGGAGTCGGGGACGGTGTTCTGGGCCGCCGACAGCGCCGGATCGGTCACGGTGGTCAAGGTCATGACGGCGGCGCCGGACGTGACCGATGGGTGACCGCTGCGGGTCCGCCGTGCCGGCCGGCGGCGACTTCGTCCACTACGACTTCACCCCGGCCAACCTGCTGTCCGACGGCGCCCGGATCACCGGCGTGATCGACGTCAACCCGCCCGTCCTGGCCGGGGACCGCGCCTTCGACCTGGCCACCATGCTGTTCTACTGCTACGACCACGAGGGCGTCCGCGTGCGCCTGCGTTCCCGGCTGCTCGAGCTGGCCAGCCCGGCGGCGGCGCGCGCGTACCTGGCGCACATGGTGCTGCGGCAGGTCGACTGGTCGCTGCGTTACCATCCGGCCGCCGCGGCCACCCGGCGGCACCTGCGCCTGGCTCGACTGGTCATCGCCGACATCGCCGGCATCCCCGGCTGACTGGCCTAGCCCGCGGCTAGACCACAATCGGCCGCCGCGGCCGCAGACTCGCTGACCCTTTGACATTCACAATCATTCTGAACGTGCCGTGGCTTCTCCAGCCGTCACTGCGTCCTCGCCCGTACCTAACGTCACCCGGATCACAATGAGGGCCGTCCTCGGCGTCGGCGTTTCTTCACGGAAGTGTCGTAGCCTGTTGCTAGAATCGAACTAGTTAACGATCAGCCGGTAAGCGGCCCGAGCATCCCGGACGGAGGTGAGCACCCCTCATGAAGGACACCCCAACGTTCGCCAGTACCCGTGAGGCGCTGGGGGCGCTCCGCGCCGCGATGGGGTACCTGGCCGCGGCCGATGCCACTGCGATGGCCGCCGGGGCGCAGGCGGAGTGCCTGCTGGCCCTGGAGGAGATGGCCGCGGTCCAGACCGCGGTGCGGGTCACGGTGCTGGGTGCGTTCACCGCGGCCCAGGGCTATGCGGCGGACGGGGACTACAGCCCGCGGTCCTGGCTGATCCACCGGACCCGGATCACCCGGGGCGCCGCGGCCGGGCACGTGGCCTGGGTCCGCCGCGCTGCCGCCCACCCCCAGGTGCTCGCGGCGCTGGCCGAGGGGGGTGTGTCGGAGTCGTACGCCCGGAAGATCTGCGGGTGGAGCGATAAGCTGCCCGCAGACTGCCGGGATGCCGCGGATGCAATCCTGGTGGCCGCGGCCCAGGGCGGGGCGTATCTGGCGGACCTGGCCGCGCTGGCGGCGGAGATGTATACCCGGTCGCTGCCCGAGCCCGATGGTGACCGGCCGGATGAGACCTTCGAGGATCGCAAGGTCACGGTCGAGACCACCTTCGGGGGTGCCGGGGTGATCGCGGGTGATTTGACGCCGGAGTGCGCGGCGGTGGTGACCGCGGTGCTGGAGTCGCTGTCGGCGCCGGCCGGGGCGGAGGACACCCGGACGAAGGAGCAGCGCTATCACGATGGGCTGCGGGAGGCGATGCGCCGGCTGGTGGCCGCCGGGCTGCTGCCCGAGCGGGCCGGGCAGCCGGTCAAAGTGTGGGCGCATGTGTCGCTGGCCGAGCTGCGGGCGATGGATGACGGGTCGGTGCTGGCCGGGCAGTGGATCGGGGAGATGGCCGCCCGGTGGGCGGCCCGCCGCGCCGCCGCGTCCCAGGGCGGCGGTGACGGCGCGGCGTGGCTGGACGGCAGGGCCGCCCGGGCCGTGGCGTGTGATGCGAGCCTCACCCCGGTCGTCACCGGCGACGTCGGCCCGGGCGTGCTGGATGACCTGGTCCGGCTGTGCGTGGAACTGGACCGCCTCGAGCACGGCACCGGCCCGGACGCCGGGGATCCCGGCGGCGCAGACACGCACGCCGAGCCAGCGGGCTCGCCGTCCCGGGAGGCGCTGCGCCAGGCCATCATCGGCAAAACCACGATTCTTTTACTGCACTCTCAATCAGCGTTTGACCTGTGATGATTCCATGGTAGGACGTCTATGAAGAGTGATCGCTAGCCTCGCGGCGCCTGTGAGGGCTGGCGGCCGCCTCGACCACCGCGGCGCTCACCCCGGTGAGCTGCTCCGCCACCCGGGTGTAGTCTCCGGCGGCCCACATGGCCTGGTGCCTGCGCCGCGCCTGCTCAAAGTCGCGCACGAGATCAGCCTCGCTCATCGTGGTGCATGTTGGTGCCGCCGGGTGGAGGGACTGGTGGTGCTGGCCATCTGGAGTTTCCAGGTCATCGGCGCCCGCCCCGGGCGAGGTTCAGGCCATCAGGATGACCATCCCGTACCGCGCCGGCCACTCGCGCAGCTTGTCGATCGGACCCTCCGGCTGCGGTCCCGCCTCGTACTCCCGCAAAGCCCACAGGTGCCGCCGGTAGGAAGCCAGGCCCCCGGCCGGGTGCCGCAGCCAGGTCGTGAGCGGAACGTTCGACGCGGTAAAAAGCCGCGGGTACCTTCGCGGGTCGCGGCCAAACCGGTAGCCGAACCGGTAGCCGAGGTCGTCCACGTCAGCGGCCAACTGGATGGATACGGGATCGGGGCACGCGATAATCCCGCGGATTCCGCGTGCCAGCCCGATCGGGATCTTTGTGAACAGGACCACCAGAGCACGGAGGTTGCTCCAAGCGCCGATAACGCCGAGGCCGGTGGTCCTTGATGACGGCGTGAGAGCGCCCCCAGCGCTGACCCGGGCCGCGGAGACCGCGTAAGGGGGTAGCTCGCGCAGTCAGCTGCCCGGCAGCCTGACGGTGACCTGGCAGATGTCCTGCTGCCGGAGATCTGGGCCCCGTCCATTACCTCGCCATGTATCAGGTCGCCCGGGCGGGCCTCCGAATATGCATGAGCAGATAGCTTAACGCAGCACGGAGGCACCGAGATGCTTGAGCTTGCGGGCGCGTTCGGGCTGCACACCACCGCCTGGCAGCGGCTGTATGACGTGTGCATCGTGGGTGGCGGCCGGCCGGCCTGGCCGCCGCGGTGTTACGCGGCGTCGGAGGGCCTGAGCACCGTGATCGTGGAGCGTGAGGCGCCCTGGGGCCAGGCGGGTCAGAGCGCGGCGATCGAGAACTACCTGGGGTTCCCGAAGGGGCTGACCGGCTCTGACCTGGCCCAGCGCGCCATCGCTCAGGTTTCTCGCTTCGGCGCCGAGATGGTCCTCGCGCGCGACGTCGTCGGCTTTGAGGCCCGCGGCCAGGCTCGGCGTCATCGACCCGGGCCTCTTCCCCTTGAAGATACGAGGCTAAAGAGGCTACCTGGCACAACTAAATTTTAAGCACCGTCGACCACGATTTCTGGGCATTCGCCCAATGCGCGGCCAGCCTCCTTAGTCGCAGCCTGGAATGAAAGCGCACGCTTATGGAACGAGGCAGCGATCGCGTTGCGTAGCAACGCATTTTGATCATTCAAGGAAGGGTATCCAATGGGCACCGAACTGTACATGACTCCAGCACTAGCCAAACTGTGGCTCCGCTACAGTTCCCCGGCTGAACTGCAAGAATGGACGGATCACTGTTTGCCATCTGAGTACATGGCATCAACAGCCGATGCCGTCGCACGCCTGCATACCATCGCCGATGATTGCAGGATCGATGGAATCAACGTCGACGACGCGATCGTCACCCTCAGTGACTTCGGCCGGACCAACACGTTTGTTATCAGGCTATACGTCGCTCACATCCTGAGAGGGCTGGCAATTGTGCGCCCCTCGCTGGCCTTGGCCTGACAGATGCCATGGCAAACGCCGTGAAACTGGGCAGCAGCGGACCTGCGGCATAGCTCCGTCCCCCCGTGGGACCGAGCTCAACTGTTTTCTTTACTAATTATCCAAACCAGCCATTCACCTTGAGTTGATTTGGGCAACGCCTTGGTCAAGATTGAAGGATCAAAAGTATCCATTCATCCCTGAAGACTCGTGCAGGGCATGGTAATAGCTGCCGTCCAGCCTACGACCGCG
>Ga0208696_1001255_pt1 | contig 15231 bp, 15 predicted proteins | sample Sb_taG_9_FD_187711 | JGI IMG/M metagenome (GOLD analysis project Ga0208696, IMG submission 187711) | Peat soil microbial communities from Weissenstadt, Germany - Sb_50d_b_LC metaG (SPAdes) (version 2) | ecosystem: Environmental > Terrestrial > Soil > Wetlands > Peat | place: Germany...
GGGAACTTCCTCCTTACCCACGAGCGGAATGTTGTTCTCGCTCTGGCAGGCCAGCACGCAGGCGCTGCAGCCCGTGCAGGTGTTGAGGTCGATGGCCATTCCCCACTGGTGGTCGCCCTGGACGACCGGAGGGGTCTGAATATCCGGAAGCTCCTCTTCGTGGGTGTGCCCGCCGTGCGGGGAGGGCGAGACGAGGTCGGCGAGAGTAAGCTCCCGGATCAGCTCGCGGCCCTCCATCGTGTGGTGTTCCTGGGTGGTCGCCAGGGTCGCTTTCTGTCCTACTGGGGAGATCTTCAGGCCGGTCGCGATGTCCAGCGCTTTCGAAGTACGCAGCGCGTAACTGTTGTAGCCGAGGTCCTGGCCGATGTGGCCGCACGTGGTCCTGCCGTAGCCGAGCGCGACGCCGACCGAGTAATCGGCCTGGCCGGGAAGGAGCATGGCCACGATTTCCAGGCTCCGGCCATCGAGTTCGAGCCGGATCACGTCGCCGTCGGCAATCCCCAGCTCCCCGGCCGTTTTCGGGCTCAGCAGTGCGGCGTTGCCCCAGGCGAGCTTGGTGATCGGGTTGGAGAGCTCCTGAAGCCAGCCGTTGTTGGCGTAACGGCCGTCATCGACCTTGGCGTCGCGCTCGAAGACCACCTCGAGATTCGTGCTCGACGGGGCCGCGGGGCCGGGCCCGGCGGCGGTCAAGGCCTGGGCGACCTTGTCCCAATTCAGCTCCGGCTGCTCGCGGGGATAAGCGCCTGCCGGGGAGGTTCCCTCGTGGAGGAACTTCCGCCAGGCGATCTCGAAATCGGCCTCCTTGACACCGCTCGTCTTGCGGAACGACCGGCGGACGATCTCGTAGGGCGAGGACGTCTCGAACTTCGTCAGCCGCGCCAGTTCCTCAAGGAAGTTCCGGCCGTCGAAGAGGGGCTCGATCAGCGGCTGGATCGCCAGCAGGCTTCCGTCGCTGGCCCGGGCATCTCCCCACCGCTCCAGGCAGTGAGCCGACGGCAGGTGCCAGGTTGCCAGACGCGATGTCTCGTCGGCGTGCAGGCCGAGCCTGATCGTGGTTGCGACCTTCTTGACCTCGCTGGCGAAGCCCGCGTCGACCGGGGCGTCGTAGGCCGGGTTTCCGCCTACGATGATCAGGCTTTCCACCTCGCCCTTCTTGATGGCCTCCATGAGTTCAGCAATCGAGGCCGACTTCGGGCTGGCCGGCGGTTTGTGGAGCTCGATCGTCTTGCCCAGGTTGCCTAGCACGGCGTTGATCGCAAACGCGAGGGCGTGCACCAGCGGCGGCTGGCGCCGGCCGACGATGACAAGCCCCTTGCCGGCGCTGGCCCGCAGGTCCGAGGCAACCTCGCGAATCCAGCCCTCGTCGAGCCCGACGGACGGACGGGAAGAGCTTAACACCTGGCGCAGGACCGCCTGGGGACTGCCCGGCGCCGGCACCACCTTCTCACCCAGCGTCAGCTCTCGGGCCAGGGCGCGTGCATAGGCGGCCACCTGGCTGGACGGCAGGCGGAGCCGGTGATCGGCCATGCCGCCGGTGATCGAGAACTGGCTCTCCACCACGTAGAGGCGGTTCATCGTTGGCGTGGCTCCCTCACCGAGTCGGGCGCGGGAGAATCCTCGATGATGCCGCGTTCCTTCTTCCTCGAGGCCGAGGAAATCGCAATCGAGCGAGAGGACCACCTGTGCCTTCTCGAAGTGGTAGCGGGGAACCACCGGCGATCCGAAGGCCAGCGTCGCCCCCCCGGCGCGGTTGGCCTGGGTCACGGGACTGTAAACATGCCACCGCGCCTCCGGCATCACCGAGAGGCAGTGCTGGTGCAACAAGTCGACGGCCGGCGAGCTCAGGTCTTCGATGAGGATTCGCAGGCCTTTTCCATTCCGATCGCGGAGGGCAGGATAGTGCTTGGCGGCGAAGGCGTCGTAGTCCTTCCAGGTGGAAGGCTGGCCCTTCTGGAGAACCGGGCCGGCGCGATCCGGGTCGTAAAGATCGAGCACCGACGCCTGGGCGATCGCGTCGGAAGAGCCACCGCTGTCGGGTTGTCGGGGATTGCCCTCGATCTTGGTCGGGCGTCCCTCGTGGCTTTCCACCAGAACCGGGAACACGCCGCCTCGGTGAGTGACCGCGGTCGCGTAGAAATCAGGAAGTCCCGGAACCACCTCCGGGGGAGACTTGGTGTAGGGGAGGGCCCTGATCTCCGGGCGCCGACATCCCGCCAGACCGGCAAGTCCGAGCGAGGCGGCCATCAACTGAAGGAAGTGCCGCCGATCGACGCCGCCGGAAAGCAGCTCCATCATCGACTGCGGAAACCGTCGCTCGACCCAGTCGCGAAACGCCGGGGTGTCGGCAAGCTGGTCGAGGCTCCGCCAGTAGGTCTTCCCCCTGGTGGCTGCATCTGCAGGCGGTGCGACGAGCGGCGGGGTTTCCTGGTTCATCGGTGACATCCTACACATTGCTCCGGGGCCTGAACCTTGTACGCGTCCTTCAGGTACAGACCAAGATCGTGCTGCGTTCTGCCTTCAGAAGGCCGCCAGCCCAGGTTGGTCACTTCGGTCACGGGCCTGAGCTGGTTCTCGGGATGCCGGTGACAGTCGAGGCACCAGCCCATGCTCAGGGACTTGTCATGAACGACGACCGGCATTTCGTTGATCCGACCGTGGCAGCTCACGCATCCCACACCCCGTGTCACATGGGCCGCGTGGTTGAAGAAGACGAAATCCGGCGTCTTGTGCACGCGCACCCAGGGAACCGGCTTGCCGGTCTCCCAGCTCGCCTTGACCAGCGCGAGTATGGGGCTGTCGGCCCTGATCGCCTGGTGGCAGTTCATGCACGTCTGGGTGGGAGGGATCTTGGCGACCGGCGATTCTTCGACACCCGTATGGCAGTAGAGACAGGACAAGCCGAGTTGACCGGCATGCTGAGCATGAGAAAAAGCGACCGGCTGCTCCGGAGCGTAGCCGACGCGGGTGTAGTCCTGGGGCCCGTAATAATAAAGACCAACCAGTCCAAGGAGGGCCGCGAGGAGAGCCCCGATCATGGTTCGTCGGAACCAGAAATCGAAGCTATGGGTGAAGGTGAGGGGCACGGCTAGATCCTTCGCTTCTCCGGAGCGGGAGCTCCAGGGCGGTTCATGATCCTGAATCGCCGAGAAACACTGCTTCCGGTGTTCACATTCACAGGAGGAACCGGGCTTCCCGGAACCAGGTTCGACTTCCGAACAGCTTCGTCAGCCTCTGAACAGCGAGGTCTGATCCGTTGATCCTGGCCTTTCGGCATCGAGGGAGAGATCGAGGAAACCGCCTGGAACAGCACGCGACAGCATGTCGAAACTATCGGCAGCTCACCGGGCCGTGTTCATCAAACTCGTTTCGCCTTGTAACGGCGGAAGGAGCGGATTTCTCGATCCGGAATAACCGTCAAGGAAAACCAACGTACTCCTATCGTGGCAAACAGGATTTTAGCATAAACGATTGACATACAGAGAACAAGTTGTCGGTGTCGAAACAAAGTCGGTTATTCTGCAACTGAGTTCTTTCTGATGCGTCCGTCTCGTCTTGTCCCCCGGACGCGCTGGCGCATTTTTTCGTTATTTCCAGCCGCATTCGCGTCGCAGTTGCAGCTAGCAAATCGGTCATGACTTGAACAATCGAAATGCCGTGATCGACGTGAAAGCATGACAGCTTCCGAAAGATGACGCCGCGCTTCTGGCGAACCGCCGGAGGCTGAGGGTTGCCACCGGCGGTCGGCGTGACATCAGATGGTGAAGCTCGTGCAGGTAGAAGCTGAGCGAGGATGCGTGCGCTAGATCAGGTGCTGGACATCGGGCGTTCCATTCGGGCCGAAAGCAGGCGCCCGATTGGAGGTCCGATCAAGGCCTCAGAATAGGTCAGATCTTGGGCATGACCGCGGCCGGAGCCGGGGTCGAAGGAGCCGGGGGCGGAGGTGCGGGCACGGGCGGAGATGGAGCCGTCGAGGCGCCAGGCGGAGGAGTTGGCGGGGGCGGCTGCTTCCAGCTTCCTCCCTGGACGCCGAATCAATGGGACAACCCGCTCAGCGGGCAGTCGCGAGGGAACCGGCTGCTGCCGCAGCCCACCGCTCCGCCCGCGTAGCAGCCGTCGTAACCGCCGCACGAAGGCCCCCAGCCGTCGCGCGCGTAGCCCGTGCCGTAGCAGCCATGACTGCCGCTGTGGCAATCACTGTAGCAGTCGCTGTAGCAAGACGGTTCAACCATCGTCGAGTACTCGGTCGCGTAGCAACCGCCATTGCAGGCGCCAGTGCCGTAGTACGACGGGACGCAGGCCACGTCGCACGACTTGTGGTGACAGCCCAGTCCGCTGAGGGCCATCAACATCACGATCGTACCTTGCATTTCATTCCTCCACGTTGAGAGAAATTGTGGACCTCTGACTCACGACCGGCACCCAACCCCGCCCTGGTGCACCTCAAGGACGGCCAGACTTCCGGGAGTACGGCTTGCCCTTCCGGACTTACGCACACTGTGTTACCTATCAGGTCATCCTGATTCGTATTCTTTGCTCAGGCCGGTCAAATTCTATATCCACTCCCAGACCATGCAACTAAACCTCGTTAAATGGCTCGAAGAGATGGGATGGATAAGCTGTTCGTGCGCGTTGTGTCGACTGGAACGGGTCATGAAGCCGATGGGGTCATGAAGCCGATGGGGGTCAGAGCCCATGCGTCTGAAAACTTAGGTAAAACATCGGCCCTGCCGCCCTCGATTTCGGTGTGGGAAAAAGCGGAAAAGGTACCTGGAGCCGTTCATGGTCCCGCCGAAGCGGCAAAGGTGTCGGAAACCGTTTATGGTCCCGCCGGGAAGTGAAGATTCGTCACCGGGGGAGTCCCAGGAACCAGAGTAACGGCCTCTCACAGCTTGTCTGCCCCCAAGGCGCAACATAACGGTTCCTGACACCTTATCTGCCACGGGTTCAACGAGCCGGGAGCGGCAACATGGTTCGGATGCCCGCGCGAGAGCTGGCCTGCGCGTCTTCCGCGAGGCCGGGCATCCTGGCGACCCCGAGGACGCTGAGCGAGGAGATGAGGAGGATCACGCTCAGGGCGAGAGGCGTCAGCGGAGCGAGAACCACCGTCACGACGACAATGGTGGCGGTCAGCCCGATCAGCTTGCCCTTCGAGGCCAGACTGAGGGCGGCGTGGCCCTCCCAGTCCTGGAGGATCGGCCCGAGGAACGCCGTCCGTCGGAGCCGTTCGTTCAGCCGGGGCGACGAGCGGGCCAGATAGTAGCTCGTCGCCAGCAGGAACGGAACGGTCGGGACGCCGGGCACGACCAGGCCGACCAGGGTCAGGGTGAAGGCACCGCCGGCCATCGCCTTGTACCTCAATCGCTTCCACACGCTTGCCGCAATAACCGGGGCGTCAGTCGCCTCAGGCACAGCGCCCGACCTCAAGGCGGCTTCCCTCGGATCGGCAGCCCTCCGCCCCTCCAGGATTCGCTCCACGCGGTCCACCGTGCGACTGGCCAATGGGCCAGCGCCCGGACCGCAATCGATCGTGATCCGGTGCGACCATAGCGACACGTAGCATCGCTCGACGCCTTCGAGGCCCGCCAGGCTGTCGGCCAGACGGGAGGCAGCGGCGCGGTCGCGCGCGTGCCCCCGATGGAGAAGCCGTACACTCCCCGGCTCGTCCGCGTACGTTTCCCAGAGCGAAAGGTCTCCGAACGACCGATAGGCGGTGAGGGTCGACCAGCGCGGGCTTCGCCTCCACCATGGGGTCTTGCCGGCGCGTGCCGAGGCGGCCCGAAGCGCCTCAACAAGGATCCCCCCCATGACCGCCCGGGTGTTCGAGGCGAGATCGAATTCGACGCGACAGGTCGAAGACGCGAGGTCGACCTCCGCCTTCCTGACTCCGGGGTGCTCGCAGAGTGCCTCCAGGAGTCTCCGCGCGTATTCGCGCCGGGCCGGTTGAAACAGTCGGGCGTCGACCACCCGGCCCCGCCCCGCCCGTCCGTCGAGCTCGATCTCCAGGCATGCGTTATCTCTTTCGCATGACTCCTCGACGGTGGCCAGGGGCGGGTGGGGCACTTCGTTTGGATCAGGCTTCATGCGTGTGTTCCCTGTTAGTTGTCAGTTCGAAGCCGGTGTACTCCGAGCCCACGCGACTTCTCCTGAGCATGTTGGAGCGCGCTCGCGAAAACCTCTGGCGTGCCTCGTCACGCGGCCTCGACCGTCGGGACGCGCCTCGGCCACCAGCGGCTTGAGGTCAGGCAGCCGCCCACAACCACTCCCCGGAAAGCCCAGTCGGCCCAGAGCGGCAAATGGAGTGGAAGACTGGCGACCCATGTGAGATCTCTCACCGCTTCCAGGTCGTGCCGGATCATCCCGGCCGCCGTCAGGGCGAGCACGGCGGTTCCGGCATAAACGACCCAGCGGAAGCGGTTCATCAGTGCAAGGATAACCTGACTGAACGCCAGAATCATCCCGATGGAAAGAACCAAGCCAATAACCAGGAGCACGGGGTCGGACCCGCTGACCCCGGCGATGGCGACGACGTTGTCGAGGCTCATGACGAGGTCGGCCACCGCGATGCGGACGACGGCCGTGCGTAGGCTCGACGGGGCCGGAGCCGCGTCCTCGTTCGTCTCGTCCTCCTCCTGGACGAGCTTACAGGCGATTCCGACCAGCAGGATGGCGCCCACGAACCGCAGCCCCGGTATCATCAAGACGTACGAGACGGCCAGCGTGAGGGCGAGCCGCAGGGCGATCGCCACGGCCCCTCCCCAGAACATCGCGGCCCTCCGCTGGGGGGCGGGCAAGTGCCTCGCAACCATGGCGATGACCAGCGCGTTGTCGCCGGAAAGCACGACGTTGATCAGGACGATCTGGACGAGTGACGCGAGAGCGATCATCAGTGGGTGCAACGGAGAATTCCTTTGCGAGGGGCCTCGGTGCGAGAGGGCCTTAGCGGGAAGAAGTGCGGTCGAGACGGCCGGCGAGGTCTCAGGTCGGCGCGAGGGCCGGCGAAGGGGAGTGCGTCGACGGTACGAGAGCCGGGTGGTACATCTCATCGACCTTGTGCCGCGCAGCCTGAGTGCCTTCGATGAAACCGCGGACTGCCGCGTTGTTCACCGGGACCGCCCGGGCCAGCAGAACCGAGGGGAAGACGACCCCGTAAGAGATGATGTAACAGGTGTTATAGACGAACCGACTGACGATGAGCCCGGTGGCCGTCCACGTTCGGGCCGCCGCCAAGCGCGCGTCCGTCGCCCCACGCTGGGCGGCTTGCGCGACGAGTTCCAACTTTCCGGCCGTCGACTCGATCGGGTCGTGGCTTGAGATCGCTTGAGGGTCGGACATGCGGGTTGGCCCCTATGTAAGAAGGTCATAGATTCGGCGACACGGGCGGAGACTTTAGCTAGCTTACCTGGACGAGGTTTTTTATCTTCCAGGAAATGACCGTGACTTCTTCCTGATTATTACGATCCAAGGCGTGTCGCAGGGCCCGGATTCCCGGACAGCCCGCCCGCCTCGGTGTGGCATCAAGGCTGCTCACCCGGTTCCGGCCCCAGACCAAGGATGTGCACACGGTAGGAGGCGGGGGTGGTTTTCATGAAGCGGCGGAACACGGTCGTGAAGTGGCTCTGCGATGAGAAACCGACTGCGAGGGCCACGTTGACAATGGAGAGTTGGGGGTTGCGCAACAGCTCGCAGGCCTTGGCCACGCGCTTCTCGGTCAGGAAGCGGTGGGGCGTCTTCCCGGTCGCTTTCTTGAAAGCGCTGAGGAAGTAGTTGGGGCTGAGGCCGGCCACGTCGGCGAGATCGTCCAATGAGATCTCGGAGGCGAGCGACGCGTCGAGGTAGTCGATCACACGCCGGAGGCGAGCGTCAGGCAGCCGCTCCACCCACACCTCGCCCTGGCGGGGCAGCGACGAGTAGTTCCAGAGGACCTGGATCGCGATCTGGGTCCAGAGGGTTTCGGCGTACAGGCCGCTACCCTTGCGGGGCGAACGAACCAGGCCCGCGAACGCCTGCCCCAGCGCGACGACCTCCGGCGCGTCCTGGTGGTAGACCGGGGCGATCTCGATGGTCGGGCCGTAAGGCTGCCACTCCCGGTCGGCGAGGGCACGAAGCTGATCCGAGGCAAAGACCAGGTTCAACGTCTGCAAAGAGCGATCCATGCAGAAGGAGTTCTCTTCCCCCGCCGGTACGATCGTGAAGCCCCCTGGGGCCCCGACGAACCGCGACAGGCGCCCGCCTCGCTTCCACTCGATCCTGGCGCTCCCCCTCAAACCGAATGCGAGGGCAGCGTCGGGCCAGTGATGCCGGTAGAAGTCGGGCAGCCGCCCCTCGAGGATCACGGCATGGCCGATGGCCCCGAAAGCCGTCGTGGTCGAGGCCACGACCTTCATACTCTCCGGCCAGCCCCGTGGAGTGGGGCCTTCGGTCGTATCGGTCACTCGGTTGGGATCCGACATGGTTGTCAGGCCCTTTTCGGGTTACGCTGCATCGATTCATGCTCCGGCCGAGTAGAACCATTCTTGGTTCTACTCTTCTAATAATGCGCCCTTCGAGGCCGGGCCTGTCGAAGAATTCGAAAAAAGGGACAACCAGCGGTCGTGCAGGAGAGGAAGGGCCCCCGAGAACCCCGAGGAAGGAGGCCGAAGGGGTGCTGACCACCTCGTCGTCAAGCCAGGCCCTGTACGACGAGGCCAAGAAACGCGGCTGGGTCGTGGTCAGCATAAAGGACGATTGGAAGCGGCTGTTTCCTTTTGATCAGTAGCGGCGCCAAGCGGCGCTCATCTTCACTTTGTGTTCCAGCTTAATGGAGAAACCGATGAGAACGAAGACGATGGCATTGACCGCGCTGGCCTTCAGCATTGCCGCCACGCTAGGCAGCGTGCTGGGCTGCGCGGAAGAGAAAGCAGCGGAAGCCGAGGACCCGGTCACGGCTATCGACATCCTGCTCGAGCCTGATGCAACGATGATCAAGCAGGCGGAGGCCGCCAACGAGCGCCTGCTCAAGAGCTACCCCAAGGGCTTCGCTCTGGACAAGACGCATCAACCGCACATCTCGATCCTGCAACGGTACGTGAAGACGGCGGATCTCGACAAGGTCTACGAGGCCGTAGGCAAAGTCCTGGCCGAGGAGAAGCCGACCGGCTGGAAGCTGAAGGCGTACAAATACTACTACATCCCCTGGAAGGATCTGCGAATTGCATGGATCGTGATCGAGCCGACGGACGACCTCATCAGGTACCAAAAGAAACTGATCGACGCCGTCGCCCCGTTCACCGAGAAGACGGGGACCGCGGGGGCGTTCGTCACCACGAAGGAAGACCCGGACATCAATCAACCGACGATCGACTACGTGGCGAGCTACGTGCCGAATGAGAGCGGCAAGAAGTTCAAACCGCACGTGACACTCGGCCTCGCCTCCCAGGATTACCTGAAGAAATTGCTCGACGAGAAGTTCGAGGCGTTCACCTTCTCACCGGCAGGTGCGTCCGTTTACCATCTCGGCAACTTCTGCACGGCTCGGCAGAAGCTCAAGGATTGGGAGTTGAAGCCCTGAGGTGTACCTTGTTCGATCTTGCGAGCGCGACCCCCGATGGGCGGAGGAGGGGACTGGCCTTGGTCCGTCGTCGGTTCGGGCTGTCGGTTCGTGGCCGAGGCGTTCACGGGATTGGTCCAATCTCGGGTCGTGGGATTGGCTCGATCCATGGAGGGCGACCGCGCCGGGGCGTCACTCTAGCACGAATGGCCGGAGCTGGCCGCTATGGATCAGCGCCTCCAGCGCTTCGGCGATCTTACTCTCGTCCTTGTCGAACGTGTTGAACACCTTGCGCAGCTTGTTGCGCCGGCGGTTAATCTCGAAGCCGAGGCACGCGCCCAGGCAGGCGAGTGCGGCCCACGGCAGGATTTGCTGCATCTCTTCGTTCACGGCGAACTCCTTCTGGCGTTAGGGCCTTCGGTCACTCTACCAGCAGCTCGCTCGACGACTCGCGGAGCAGCCGGATGAGCCCGGCGAACCCCTCGCGGTGCAGCTCGCGCCGGATCTCCCGGTCGAGCCGCTCGGCGGTCCGCCTCGTGGCGACGAACCGGGCAAACTCCTGGAGGCGGGCGAGTGCATGCTCGGGGTGCCGCATCAGGCCGAGGTTCAGACGGAACCCGCGGTAGGCCCCTGTGCTGGTGCCCGGGCGGGCGTACAGGTCATACACAAGGATCGTCGGATCGTAGCCAATCGCGGCCGGGTCGAGCTTGAGCAAGTCGGCCGACTGCTTGTAGCTGAGCACGTAGATCGACTCGGATGGGTGCAGCCGGGCCATGTGCACGACCTGGTCACGCACCGCTTGCGACACCGCGCTGTTCCACCCGGTGTCGATGAGAAAGATGTCGAACCGCTTGCCCTCGGTCTGGGGCGAATCGGTTCCTCCCCCGGACCTGAGGCTGGGGCGGGTGGTCGGGGGCTCGATGGGCGGTGGGTCGTCGCTCATGGCGGTGTCCTCCGTCTTCGAGCGAGGGGGATCTCATGCCGACGCCGCGAGTACTCGCTGGCGATCGACTCCCGCATCGGCCCCTCGATCGGCCGACGCAGCCGTCGAGTGTACAGGGTTTCTTTCCATCGCATGGGCTTGGGTCATCTCCAGCCGGTGACGGCGTTCAGCCTCGATCTGTGCGACTTTGCGGAGCGGGAGCACGCCGTTACCCAGGGCGGCCAGCGCGGCGACGTTGTTGGTGACGACCGACGCCATGATCCCGAACCCCATCGTGAACACCCCCACGATGCATGCGATGTTCGGGGCCAGGATCATTGACCAGCTCCGCTTGACGTTGTGGTCCAGGTCACGGGCAATATCGCGTAACTCGCAGAGCTTCGCCAGCCCCTCCTCCAGGAAGACGATCTGCGCCGTGTCAGTCGCGATCGACGAAGCCCCCCGTAGCGAGATCGAAACGTTGGCCTTCTTCAGAGCGATCGAGTCGTTGATGCCATCACCGACGAAGCAGACCTTGCAGCCCTCCTGCTGGAGCTTCGCCACGTAATCGGCCTTGTCGGCGGGCAGCACCTGGGCGAAGTAGCGGTCCATGCCCAGCGTCTCGGCGAGCTTCCTGGTCGGTGCCTCGTGGTCGCCCGAGATGATCGCGATGTGCATGATTCCCCGCTTCCGCAGGCCCGCGATGATTTCCTTCACCTCGGGCCGCACCGACGCCTGGAGCTCGATCGCCCCGCCGAGCCGGTCGTCGACGCCCACCATCACCATCGTGTAGCCTTCGCGGTGCGCCTCGTCGAGGCCCACCCGGATACGCTGCGGCAGCTCGATTCCTTCCATCTCCATGAACCGCTTGCTGCCGACCCGGACCGTGTGACCGTCGACGTGCACGGTGATGCCGTAACCGACCTTGTACTGCGTTTCGTCGGTCGTCGGCAGGGCCAGGTTCAGCTCCTTCGCCTTGTGCAGGATCGCCAGGGCGATCGGGTGGTGGAACTTCCGCTCGGCGGCCGCGGCATAGCCCAGGATCTGTTCCGGTGCGAACCCCTCGGCCGCGATCACCCGGCCGACCTCGGGACGCTCTCGGGTCAGGGTCCCGGTCTTGTCGAAGAGGACCGTGTCGACCTCGTTCATCAGCTCCAGCGCCCGACCGTCCTTGACCAGGATACCTTTGTTGGCACACAGGGCCAGCGAGCTGAGCATCGCCAGGGGTGCGGCCATCCGGATGCCCGTACCGAAGTCGCTGTTGAGCACGGCCACCGCGCCGTAGGGACCCATCGCGGCCATCCCGACCGCGCCGACGGCCAGCGTGGGGATCACCGCCTTGTCGGCCAACCGCTCGCCCTTGTGCTGCGACGCCAGCTTGTAGCCTGCCGTGTCGTTGAGGATCTGGCTGATCTTGGCCGAAGCCGTGTCGCTTCCCGAGGTCTCAACCGACACCAGGACCTTGCCGGCGACCATCACCGTGGAGGCGAACACGCGGTCGCCCACCCCCTTCTCGGCCGGCGTCGACTCGCCGGTGAGGGCGTGCTGGTCGATCATCGCCATGCCCTCGACGACGTGGCCGTCGACCGGCACCACCTCGCCGGTGGTCACGACGATGACGTCGTCCTTCTGGAGCTTGTCGAGCGATACCTGGACCTCGACGCCGTTGCGGTAGAGCCAGACGTACCGCGGCTGCTTGCCGAACGCGTTCAGCAGCAGCTTCTTGGAATTGTCCTGAGTCCGCTTGACCAGCACGCGGCCGAAGCTCAGGCACCAGCAGAGCACGGCTCCCGGGAAGATCGACATCGTCCCCAGGCAGCCGACGACGACGATGGCATCCAGGACATCGACCCCGAGCCGCTTCTCCTTGAATAGAACATTCCGCGCCTCCTTGAAGGTCGGGATCGACGTATAGGCAAACACCGCCGCGGCCGCGGGCAACAGCGGCGGAAACGCGAACTCGGCCGCCACCGCCAGGGGCAGAGAAGCCGTGCAGATTGGCAGGTGGAGGTCGAGCTTGTCGAGCTTCGTCGGGTGCTCGGCATTGTCCAGCGCGGAGTCGAGGATCTCGACCACCTGGTCACGGGTCAATTCCCGGGGGTCGTAATCCACCTGCACGCTGCACGTGATCGAGCTGGTCTTGTACCACTCGACCCCAAGGACGGTCATCAATTCCCGCTCGATCGCCTGGCAGAGATCGCTCTTGCGGTAGATCACCGGGTTCTTCAGGCGGAGCCGGCCAGGCCGGTCGAGCTTCACCTGCCAGCCCGATGGGGCCACCGCGGGGCGCGCGTAGCGTACAACCCCGGCGCGGTTCCGCGCGACCGAGAGGACGGCCAGCGAAGGTTCACGCGGCCCACCGTCCGCTGTGTGCGGGACAGCCCGGCCGTTGGCCGCGGCATGTCCGTTGGCCGCGGCATGTCCGTTGGCCGTGGTATGTCCGTTGGCCGAGGCATGACCGTTAGCCGCGGCATGTCCGTTAGTCGCCGCATATCCGTTAGCTGCCGCATGTCCGTTAACGGTGGCATGTCCGTTGGCTTCGTCCTGTCTCAGGAACGAGGAGACTCGGTTGACGACACTCTGAAGAGTCCAGGTCTTCGGGCAGAAGCGGAGTTCCGCACGGGGGGAGTCGCCCACCGTGATCGTGACGTCGGAAATCTCCTCGGCCTGGAAGACCTGCTCGATGAAGCGCCGGCAAGTCGGGCTATCGGTATCGCCGAAGAGGGTATGGCTGGAGAGTCGAATGACCCCCCGGGCCGGGAACGAGACGGCGAGATCGGTCCAGCTCATGGGTGTCGGCCTCAGTGAAGTCTTGTAAGACCAGGTCAAGGTGTCGTGTCATTTCCGTGGTCCGGCAAGGAAGTGGCCGGGTGTTCCCCGGATAGAGACTTGGCCCTCATCTCATTGACCAGGTCGATCGCGGCACGCGCCCCGTCGATGAGCCCGTGGACGACGGCGTTCTCTTTCGGGATCGCTCGGGCGACCAGGACCGTGGGAAAGACCATTCCGTAGGAGACGGCGTAGCAGGTCTTGAAAGTGACCCCGGAGAGGAAACTGCCAAGAGCGGGTAATGCACCCGACGCGGTCAGCCTTAGGTCCTCCACTCCCCCCTTTGCCGCCTGGACCGCAGAGTCCAAGGCGTCGGCGACCGACTTCAAGGGATCGTTACTCACCGTAATCACCGCCTCGTTCGACATGAATTCAGCTCCTGCGAGTTCCCCACCCATAGGCTGTGCCGAAAAATATATCCCAGATCGCGCATTTTTGCTTTCGGGAAATCCTCGAACCCGGTTTCGAATTCCACCGATCGGGTCGCACCGGACGGCGCGCAAGTCGGCCAGGTATGGTGGTCTGACCGTCCATAACTCATCACGGACTTGAGTTCGGCTTCGCGAACTCAAGTCCTTGATGAGTGATATGTTTGAGCATGTATACGAGACTCAGCCGAATCTGTCAAGTTGGACGGTCAGTCCACTAGTTGCTGCCTGGATGATCGGCTAGGATGCCTTTGCGGGAATGAGCAGAGGTCACCGACCGCCTCGGTGCTGGTCATTCTGCGAGCAGCCTTGTGACCTCACGCGAAGGTGAAAAGGTGACAATGGTGAAAAGGTGACAGCCACCAAATTGACAAAGCTGGGATATCTTGATAAAAAGCCGTGAATGTCACGACCGAGGCGACATTCTCCGGGGGGGGGGATGGTTTTCCACGTGCTCAACCGAGGCGTGGGCCGGAGACTGCTTTTCACCAAAGACGAGGACTTTTTGGCGTTCGAGCGGGTCGTTGAGGAAACGCTGCGAACTCGCCGACTGCGACTGTGCGCTTACTGTTTGATGTCCGACCATTGGCATTTCGTCGTTTGGCCCGAGCGGGATGGCGATCTTTTCGCGTTCATGCAGCAAGTGACCAACACGCATGTGAAACGGTGGAAGGAGCATCGTCACGAGATCGGGTACGGCCATCTCTATCAAGGGCGTTACAAGTGTTTCCCGGTGGAAACAGAAGAGTACTTCTACCAGGTCGCTCGCTACGTGGAGCGGAACGCCCTGCGTGCAAACCCCGTGGAGCGAGCGGAATCGTGGCGTTGGTCGAGTTTGCGCCGTGTGGAGCGCGAAGACCCGGCGTTTCCCATCCTCTCGACGTGGCCTTTGCCACGCCCCACCGATTGGCTGCAAATTGTCAACCAACAGCAAACGGAAGCCGAAGTGGCAGCGTTGCGTTGCTGCGTCAATCGCGGTCGGCCCTTCGGCGATCCTAACTGGGTCACGGACACGGCCAAGCGATTGGGGCTGGAATGGACGATTCGGCCCCGTGGAAGACCGAAGAAACAATCATAGGCTTGTCACAGTTACCTGTATTATCTGGATTCTCCAGATTTGGTGGCTGTCACCTTCCACCTTCTCGTTCGCGCTGTCCGTAGCGCCAGTGTTTCTGTTAGCGATTTGGGAAAGGGGCGATCTGGGAAACTGCACCATCCGCCAAGCCGCACTCGTCGGCTTGGTTGGCCACTTGGAAAGGTTTGACACCATGCGAATCGGGTTTTTTTGCCTCGTCGCCATCGGCGGCTTTTTCGGGACCGGCCTCTGGGTCGCCGCCGGACCGCAAGCCAAGGATGGTCCGGTCTCCGAGGGCTCGTCCCGCGATGCGGACCGGGAGGCCGTTCTCCAATCGTCACGCGACTTCACCGCCGCTTTCGAGAAAGGCGACGCCAAGGCCGTCGCCGCCCTCTGGACCGAACAGGGCGAACTCGAAAGCGACGATGGCCCGATCCTCCGCGGCCGGTCC
>Ga0208696_1001264_pt1 | contig 15187 bp, 8 predicted proteins | sample Sb_taG_9_FD_187711 | JGI IMG/M metagenome (GOLD analysis project Ga0208696, IMG submission 187711) | Peat soil microbial communities from Weissenstadt, Germany - Sb_50d_b_LC metaG (SPAdes) (version 2) | ecosystem: Environmental > Terrestrial > Soil > Wetlands > Peat | place: Germany: Weissenstadt...
GGACATTCGCTACGTTGAGAGAAGCACGCCGACGATCAGAACAACGTGTGGAAGCCCGCGGCGCGGAAGTGCCGGTCGTTGGCGAATGCCTCCTGAAGGTCGAGACGGCGCATCACGACAAACGACAGGTGATCCACGAGTCCCGCCGCGCCGGCCTGGCTCTGACGATAGCCGTCCCAGGCGGATCGCCAGTCATCGACGGTTGGAAAGATCAATCCACCGCCAACTTCGAGGCGGGAGCGCAAGGTGTCGACCTCGAGGCGGAACGCCGTCCGTGCGGCGGCGTTGCCACACTCCGCGAGAATGTAACTCGTGGTAACGACCGGCGCGCGAATGGCCTTGACTTGCTCGAACGCGCGTGACGCCGCGTCATGCCACTCGTCGTCCTCGTCCCAAAGCGCGATCAACCCGACCGTATCGAGATAGACCGGATTCACGGCTGATGCTCGTTGTGACGCTCGGCCAAGTCGTGATGGCCACTATGATACCGCCGGGACAGGACTTCATAAATATCATCAAGCGCCTTGCTCTTGCGCTCATCCTCCACCAGCCGCGGCTCGAACTCGACCACGGACTGCTCCGGCAGGTCAACCGGTTCCATCGGGCGGAAGATGCCGTTTTCATACACAGCCCGGATCGTACTCATGGTATGAGACCCTCCTCCAGCCTACCTGGATCATACAAAAAGCTTGAACGACGGCCTACTGCAAGACAACCTCGCACCGATCTTCTCGGCAGGCTGCAACGCCAGGCGTCGACCCAGCGGGCATGTCCCTGCTGAAACAGCGTCAAGTGGTCGGTGTTGAAGAGGTACCGGAGCATTCACTAGGATCCGGGCCATACTCGGCGCGACGATCCACTTCCTCGCGGTACTTGCGAATCTCGTCCAAGTAGCCGTCGAAATCGGGGTCGTCTCTTGCGGAGCCGAACCTGCTCATCAGTGGGTTTTCCCGCGGTATATCCATGTACACGAGCGAGCCCGAGTCCAGTTGTTGCCCGAGCAGCGCGCGTAGACGCTCCACGGCTTCTTCGCGCGTCGCCGCCGTCGCATAGACATCGGCAAGACCCAAGAGCTGAGCGCTGAATTGTCCCCCTGGCTCCGCACGGACCTGGACGAGACAGGATGAAGGAATGGGCGAGAACATGGTTTGCAGGGTCATGGTATTATCGCGGTTTCCCGGCGGATGGCTGACGCTCAAAGGAATTGTAGGAGGGAGGTCCGCCTCCCGTCTACCCCTTCCGGGTCCCGACCCGTTAGGATCGGAGGCGGGGGCAGCCGCCTCCTACAGAAACATCCTCTTGTAAGCAACTCTCGGCAAACGGCGCTAACACCGAAATGCTCAACTCATAACCATCAGTAGGTCTCCCGCGCGCCGGCCGTTCTCACCGCATGATATCGCGGAAGGCGCGCAGGACGAACCGGTTTTCGGACCGGCAGCGCGAGGCGACGCGAATGAACTTGCCGGGCTCGAGCCCTTTCTTGTCGTCGCAAGTCCGGGTGTAGATCCCCCGGCGGACGAGCAGACGACAGACCAAGTCCTCGGCCGTCATACCGTTGCGCAGCTCGATCAGTACGAAGTTGGCGCAGGTGGGGTAGGCGTGCAGTCCCGGCATCAGAGAAAGAGCCTTGAAGAAACGGCGCGAATGCCGGATGTAATGGACGCGCTTTCTCTCGTACTCGATCAGGAAGTCGGGACGCGAGTAGAGATCGAAGAAGTATTCAGCGAGCCCCGAGGAATTCCAGAGATACCCGTTGTTGAGAAGCGATTGCACTCGCTGGGGCGCCATCACGGCATACCCGGCCCGGATCCCCGCAACTCCGAAGTCCTTGGACATGCTCTTGACGACCATCAGGTTGGGGAACCCGTCGACTTCGCCGCTCAGGCTGCGATAGGCGTAGTCGTCTCCCTCGCAGGCGAAGTGGATGAAGCTCTCGTCCAGGATCACATTCGGGACGTGGTGGAGTTCTTCCAGCAGGTGAACTAGCGTGGCGTACGGGATATACCCGCCATCCGGGTTGTTGGGGTTGATCAGGACGACGGTGTCGGGTTTTTCCCGGCGGACGCGCTCGAGGTAGGGTTTCGGGTCGAACCGGAAGTCGTTTTCCCTGGGCAGCACGTTGTAAAGGACCTGGGTGTCGGACCGCACAAACTCATGATAGGGGGAAAACGTCGGCAAGTTCACCAGGATCTTGTCGCCAGTGAAGCGGTGCAGGATGGCCTGAATAATCTCGACAGCCCCGTTGCCGACGAAAATGTACTCGGCGGGAACCCCCACAGCGCCGCTGAGCTTGTCGGCGATCACGCGGTTCTGCGAGGGATAGAACTCCAGCAGTCTGCGCAGCTTGCCCGTGCGAATCACCTCGCGATGCAAGTAATCAAGGAACAGGTCGGTGGCGTAAGGATTGGAAAGAAAGCAGGCATCCACGCGAAGTCGAAGCTCGGGAATCATCCTGGCCAGCGTGGGAGCACTCGGAGAATGCGATCCCGCCTCCCTCTTCAACAGCTTGATTCGCTCAGCCAGCGCCGATTCGCGGGGACTCAGAGCCCCTCGCCGCGCCGTGTGCCGAACCCGAGATTCGAGCCACCGCGCCGACATGCCAAGGTCAAACTTCCCCACCTTGAATTGCTCTTCATGAGAACGCTGACTGATCACTTCGACCTCTGTTTACTGATTCATTGATCGAATGGTTTTCGAACTGGTCCACCTGGCGTCGCCACCCAAGGTCTCCAGCCGCGCACGGTCTTGGGCGTTCCGAGAATCAGGCTCGCCGCACCGTCGTCGGCATTCGAGCCTAAGAAGAGACCGGGCCCAGCCGGACTCAGCGCTGGAAACAACGTGCTAACGTCGTTCCCAAAGTCCTCTCGCCCCTTCATTGTTTCATGGCCCAATTCTTCAAGGATTCTTTGCATATCGTAAGTCGTATGACAGACTCGGACAAGCACGTTGTGCCCCCGCGGCGGCAAGAAAAACGACTTGTGCTTTGTGCCGCTTCAACTTACAACACCATCGACTTGATACATTCAGAGCTGGCGAAAAGGTCGACTAGGAGACACAGGTAATCTGGAGCAAATGGGTAGCCACCTGGTCGCACAGAGAGGCGTGACGATGTGGAGTAACTTTGCCCTGCGGCACCAGCGCTGGTTTTCATCTCCAGTGGCGGGCGGTAATCTCATTGCAACGATTGCGACGAGATCGATTTGGGTATCACGATGACCGAGGCGAGGTGACACCGTGAGCGAACGAATCTTCCTGCGGACGGGAGAGGCACTGGTCGAAGGCTCGGAGGATCATCTGTGTGCCGAGCCTGAGATCGTCATCGGCGAGCTGGACGGGCCGGTCGGCCACGCCCTGGCGAACCTGATCGGCGACCAGGTCAAGGGTCATTCCCGGGTCTTCGCCATCCTGAGCAGCGATGTCCAGGTTCGCCCGGCCACCATCATGGTCAGCAAGGTTACCGTGAAGGACAAGAAATATACCAACATCCTCATGGGGACCGTGCAGGCGGCGATTGCCCATGGCGTCATCGACGCGGTCCGCGCCGGGGTGATTCCGAAGGACAAGGTCAACGACCTGGGAATCATCTACTCGGTCTGGCTCGACCCCGCCGTGATCAAGGTTGACAACCTCGATCACAAGGCCCTCTTCGACGTCCACCGCGAGGCGACTGCCAAGGTCATCCGCAAGGCCCTGCATAACGAACCGACCATTGACTGGCTGCTCGAGAACCAGGATCAGGTGGAGCATTACTTCTATGAACTGGGTATCAAGGGGGAATTGTAAGAGCGGTGAGCAGGATCAGGATCAAGATCAGGATTAAGACAAGAGAGATACGTCGGCTACCGGACGGATCGGCCCTCACCCCTCGGCCGCCAGCCGGACCGGCCTTTTTTCCTGGTTCGATCGATAGATTGCCTGGATCAGCGCGACGACTCTTTGCCCATCCTCACCGGTCACCTCGGGCGCGCGATCCTGGAGGATCGCCTGGAGGAAGTCTTGAATCTGCAATGCGTGGTACTGGTTGATCGGGTCGGCCAGAGCGAACCGGGCCCGATCCTCGGTCTGGAACCGCTCCAGCAGATGCTCTTCGCCGGGAATGGTCCAGAGATCATTGAGTGGCGGCTCGGCGATCGAGCTAATACCCGCGATGAATGTCGCGCCGCGGTCAGTCTCGACGCCGACCGAGCTTCCTTTGGACCCGTGGATGTGGACCTTGGTGTGAATTCCCGGCTTCTGCGACAGGCTCGTGACGATCGAGCCGAGCCCTCCTCGCGCGAACCGCAGGATGGCCACGGCGGAATCTTCGACCTCGACGTAGGGATGATTCAGGTTGGCCCAGTAGCCGCACACCTCGGTGACTTGGTCGTCCATGAGCCAGATGAGCAGATCGAGCATGTGGGGCGACTGGTTGATGAGCACGCCGCCCCCTTCCGTGTCCCATTTGCCGCGCCAGGGATCGGATTGGTAGTACGCCTGGTCGCGCCAGCTATACATCGTGAAACCGCCCAGCACGGGCCGGCCGATCTTGCCGGAATCGATGGCTTGCTTCATCCTCCGTACAGGCTCATACCATCGCCGCTGGCTGATGACTCCAAGCTTGACCCCGTTCTGTTGCGCCGCGGCTATCATCGCGTCGCAGTCCTCGAGGCTCGCCGCGAGCGGCTTCTCGACCAGGACGTGGACCCCAGCCCTGGCCGCCTCGATCGCCGGCCGGGCGTGAAGGGGGTGCGGAGTGCAAATGAAGACCGACGAGACTTCGCACTCCTCGATCATGGTCGGAACGTCAGTGTAAGGACGACTGCGATACCGCGTGGCGAAAGCCTGGGCTCTCGCTGGATCACTGTCACAGACCGCGACGAAATCCGACTCGGGCAAAGCACTGAGTGCCTCGGCCTGGATCTGGCCGGCCTTGCCGCAACCAATCAGGGCCGTTCGAACGCGATTCATCGCCTCACCCCGGAAAATGGATTGCGCTCATCCGCCGGAGGAACGCCAGCGACTCGGCCATCTCTTCCATGCCGTTCATCCCGTCCTCGATGCTCACCCAGCCCTGGTAATGGTGCCCGGCCAGGATGGCGAAGATCGCATCGTAGTCATTCAATCCCCGGCCTGTGACTCCGTGGCGAAGGTTGGGAGAATAACCGAGCGTTCCGTCGGTCTGGCGAAGTTCCTCGAGCGTCGCTCCCTCAGCCAGGTACCGGTCGCTGGCGTGCATACTGACCACGCGATCGGCGACCGCGCGGAGCAGTGCGATCGGGTCGTCACCGGCCACGATGGCGTTGGAGGGATCATACTGCACGCCGAAGTGCCTCCGCTCCGGAATGGCATCGAGCAGCGCCAGGAAGACGTCCTGCTTCTGGGCAAACTCGGGATACTTCCAGAAGCCGTCCTTGTAGTGGTTTTCCAGGCTGAGCACGATATTGTGTTCGCGGGCGACGGGAAGCACGGCACTGATGCAGTCGACGACCCAGGCCAGCCCCTGCGCCTGGCTGATGTCCGGATAGCGCTGGCCGGAGAGGACCCGGCAGACGGCTCCGGGACCGCCGAGCCGCCGGGTCACGCGGATCAGCTCCACCTCCCGGTCGATCGCTCGCTTGCGCCCGTCGGGGTCAGGGTTCGTGAAGTCGGGCGAGCAGCAGAGCATCGGCATCGCAAAGCCGGCCTGGCGAATCGCCTCGCCCACGCGGTCGATGTACGAGTCGTCCAGACTCGTGAAGAAGCCATCGTACATCTCCAGCCCGTCGGCATCGAGGGAACGGGCCATGTCAATCCAGTCGAAGACCGACATTGTCCGGTTGCCGGCAATCTGCTCGATGTAGCACTTCGGGAAGGCGGCAAGCCGCAGCGGCATGGCGGGGTCTCCCGTCGCTTGGCGGGAAGAAGTGTGCCGGGGCGCGACGCTTGCGCGGCCACCTTCGTCGCCTCTTCACTTCACGGATGGATTCAGCGGCAGGCCCTGAGAAACGCAACCAGGTCGGCCAGCTCCTGGGCGCTGAGTTGCTGGTCGAGCCCGGCGGGCATGATCGACACGGACGATGCGGTGCGGCCGCTCGGCAAGCTGCTTCTGGACATTGTCGTTCGAGCCCGAAGAGTCGGCGATGTAGAGTCGACCCTCCTCGTCGAACGCGGCGGTGATCGGCCGGTCGACCAGAGGCGGTCCGGCCACTGGCTCGATCGTGAACCCCGCGGGCACCTTGAGGGTGCGATCCCCCAGCTTGAACTCCCCGGCGCGGCCCGGCACGAGACTGAACCCGATCAAGGTCAGCGTGAAAGCAGCCAGAGCGACCCGCATAAGCTTACCGTTCAATACTGATATATGCATTGAGGTGATTCCGATTAAACAGGCGCTGTTCGAGCATCGCCCGAGTTGATTCTGATGGAGATACCGGCGGCAGGCTGCAACCGACCAATGGATGCTGTTGTATTCGACGCGCCGGAACCGCGTCAATCGGGCCGGGGTCACGAGTGCCGGAATCACGGCGCAGACCCGCCTCCGGCTTCAGATTTCGGGCAGTTCGTGAGAAATTAACCGCATCGATGCACTCGGTGGTCGGCAAATGACCAGTTTTCACCGCGGCCCGAAATATCTTAAGATGTCAGATCCCCGAAGACAGCTCCTTTTCAGGGGGCAACATGCGAATCAGGGATGCGAGCTCGAGCGGCTTTGACGGGTGCCACGTTCGCGCGGCATGTCTTGAACAGGACCGGCCGTGGCATCGCGGACATCTTGCGCTCCTGGCACGGAACTTGCTATTTGTCGAGCCTGATCGTCGCGACGTCTCTGGCCATGTCAGCCGGCTCGTCTGATCGGGAGTGAGCGTTCTGGAGAACGGCAACGGCATGAGTTCCTCTTTTCTCGAGCTTCCCTCTCCCACGGCGAAGGTCACGGATTCAGAGATTCTTCCCCTGCTCGATCCCCGGCGACAGGGTCCGATACGAGCGGAGTTGCTCGGGATGGAACGGCTGGAGAGCCAGGCTCGCCGGCTGGCCGCGGCATGCGTCCTGGGGCAACGGCAGCGGGTGAATAGCCCCTTGCTGAAGCGGTTTGTCGAAAACCAGCGCGTCCTGATTCACGCTCGTCGTGAAATCCTCGGGCACGATCGCCAGGAGGTCCAGGGCATCGATGCCGACTGGCTGGCCGACAACTTTCACATCGTGGACGATGTGCTGCGTGAGGTTCGCCAGGACCTACCGCGGGGCTACGACGTGGTGTTGCCAAAGCTCGGGGCCCCTCCGTTTTCGGGGTTTCCCCGCGTCTACGCCCTGGCCGTGACGCTCATCGCGCACACGGATAGCGAGCTTGACGAGCCGAAAATCACCCGCTTCGTCCAGGCTTTCCAGGAAGTTGTCCCCCTGACAATCGGAGAACTCTGGGCGTTGCCCACCATGTTCCGCCTGGTCTTGCTCGAGAACTTGCGCCGCCTTGCTGAACAAATGCTCCGAGGCTGGGAGGAACGGCAGCGGGCCGAGCGCTGGTTCGAACAGGCCATGGCCGTTGCCGAAGGCCCCGGGATCGATCGGTCGGGAATGCTTCCAGAGGCTCGGCTTGCACCCTTGAAAGAGCCGAGCGGTCCCTTCGTCGTTCGCCTGGTGCAATTGCTGCGCGATCAGGGACCGGCGGCCGCCCCCGTGCTGCGCCGGCTCGAAGCCGCGCTGACTGCGCTTGGGCAGGAATCTGACGAGATCCTCGGCCGCGAGCACCACCGCCAGGCGGTCAACCAGATCACCGTTGGCAACTGCGTTCTCAGCCTTCGCTTGCTATCGGCTGTGGACTGGAATTCCTTCTTCGAACGCAGCAGTTTGGTCGAGAAGATCCTCCGCGAAGACCCAGCCGGGATCTATCCGCACCAGGATTTCGCCACCAACGACCGGTACCGGAAAGTGGTCGAGAAAATCGCCAGGGGATCCAAGGCCGACGAACTGACCGTGGCGCGGCAGGCCATCGAGCTTGCCCGGACCGGCTCGAGCCAGGGAGCCGCGAAAGGTCATGTCGGCTACTACCTGGTCAATCGCGGAGAAGCCGCGCTGAGAATCGCGTTTGGATACCGGCCGGATGGGCATGAGCGGTTTCTCGACTGGGTCCTGACACATCCACGAGCTGTTTACTGGGGATCGATCGCGCTCTTGCTTGGAGGATTGCTGCTCATCCTGCTGCTCGGGGCAACCGGCGGTAGTCCCCCGGTGAGATGGTTCTGGCTGGCGCTCATCGTCCTGATCTCGCTTCTACCGGGAAGCGAGCTTGCCGTCGGGCTAGTCAACCATCTACTGACCCTGCTGTTGCCGCCCCGGGTCTTGCCCAAGCTCGAACTCAAAGAGGGCATCCCCGAAGAGTTCGCCACGTTCGTCGTGATGCCCTCGATGCTGGTCCGGCCACGCAGCGCCGAGGTTCTCTGCGAGCGGCTGGAAACCCATTACCTGGCCAATCCGGGGACGAATGTCCACTTCGCCCTGCTAACTGACTTCGCTGATGCCCCACAGGAAGAGATGCCCGAAGACCGGGCTCTGCTCGACGACGCCCTAGAGCGGGTACGCGCGCTGAACCAGCGCTATGCGGCCGACGGCCCGGAGCTCTTCTACCTCTTCCACCGCCGTCGGTTATGGAACCCGGCAGAAAACTGCTGGATGGGCTGGGAGCGCAAGCGCGGCAAGCTTTCGGAGTTCAACCGGCTGCTTCGGGGAGACCATGGAACCACGTACATGGTCTCCAGTTCCGATCCCGCGGCCGTACCCCGCACGCGCTTCGTGATCACGCTCGATGCCGATACCCAGATGCCGCGCGACACGGTCCGTCGGCTCGTGGGCACGATGGCCCATCCGCTCAACCAGCCCCGTTTCGATGCCGGCAGCGGCCGGGTGGTCGAGGGGTATGGCGTGCTCCAGCCCAGAGTGAGCTTCCACCTGACGGCAGCCACGCACTCGCACTTCGCCGCCTTGCTGGCGGCGTCGGGGGGTATCGATCCCTATTCGTCGGCCGCTTCCGACTCTTACATGGACTTGTTCGGCCTGGGCAGCTTCATCGGCAAGGGAATCTACGATGTGGATGCCTTCGAGGCGGCCACCGGTGAGACGTTCCCCGAGAACCATATACTCAGCCATGATCTGATCGAGGGCAACTACGCACGGTGTGGGCTGCTCAGCGATACCGAGCTGTTTGATGACTTCCCTGCTCGCTACCACGCCTATGCGCGCCGGGAGCATCGCTGGGTCCGCGGCGACTGGCAGTTGATCCCCTGGCTTGGCCGGCTTGTGCCTGCTCCTCATGGAACGCAACCCAACCCTCTTCCGGCCCTGGAGCGATGGAAACTGTTCGACAATCTCCGTCGCAGCCTGATACCCCCGGCGCTCGTCGTGATGCTGGTTCTGGGCTGGGCCGTCCTGCCTGGCTCTCCCTGGCTCTGGACGACGATCGCCCTGGGCGTGTTGGCCCTTCCGCTCTTGAAATGGTTCATCGGTGCCGCAGTGGGCTACGCCCGCACCCTTTCCCTGGCGAGTCTCAGTTCCTGGCGCAATAGTGTCCCGCAAATGGCGGGACAGACCCTCCTGGCCGTCGTGTTCCTGGCCGATCAGGCCCGGCTGATGTGCGATGCGGTGGTGCGCACCCTGGCACGACTGCTAATCACCCGGCGCAGACTGCTGGAGTGGGAAACAGCCGCATCCACCGAGCGACGGCTGGGGACGGGGCTGCGCGATTTCCTGGCTGGCATGTGGGGAACGCTCGCTCTGGCCGCGGCAAGCGCCGCAGTGGTGGCGCTCATGCGGCCATCGGCGCTTTGGGCCGCGAGCCCTTTTCTGGCCGGCTGGTTCCTCTCGCCGGTCGTGGCGTTCTGGGTTAGCCGTCCCAAGCAGGTCCGCGACTTGATGCTGAGCGAGGACGAGCGGCGAGCGCTCCGCCGGATCACGCGAAAGACCTGGCTTTTTTTCGAGACTTTTGTCGGCGACGAGGATCACTGGCTGCCGCCGGACAATTTTCAGGAGATTCCCGACGGCCGCATCGCTCATCGCACTTCGCCGACCAACCAGGGCATGCTGCTCCTCTCGACACTGGCTGCACACGATCTGGGTTATCTCGGCCTCGGTAGGCTGGCAGATCGGCTCGAGAAGACGTTCGACGCGCTGGAACGGATGGAAAAGCACTGGGGACACTTTTACAACTGGTATGACACGCGTACGCTCCGGCCACTTCCTCCCGCCTACATCTCGACGGTCGACAGCGGTAACCTCCTGGGTTGCTTGCTGGCGCTCAAGCAAGGCTTGATCGAAAAGACCCGCGAGCCGGTGCTTGGCCTCGCGGTGGCTGCCGGCCTGACCGACACCTTCAGGCTGATCGACGAGTCATGGCGCAGAAGCGCCGCACGACTCGAGAAGTTCCTCCAGGAAGAGCCCGGCGACCTGCTCGCCTGGAATGACTGGCTTGTGCGTCTGGAACGTGAGGCCGTCGAGCTTCTCGCTCGTATCAGCGAGGCAGCCAGCAGCCAGGACGAGGACGTCGATGATTCGCAAGGCTGGGCGCAGGCGCTCGTGGCTCAGATCCGAGAGCGGCGCGACGAGCTCGCCGCGCTGGCCCCCTGGCTGCCGCTCTTCGGCGAGCCGCAGAATAAGGACGATCAAGCGGCCCGACCCGACAACGCCAAGGGATATTTGAACTCCGTTGACGGAATCGTGACAAGCCCGAGAAGTCTCGACGAGCTGGCCGATCGAGTTCGAGCGACACTGGTCAGAATCTCCGACCGGGAGACAAGTCGCGGCGAGGATGATCGCGCCATGGCCTTGGCGGCGGCATTGCAGGCGAGTGCGGCTTCCGGTCTGCGCGATCGGCTGCACAACCTGGCCAATCGAGCCGAGGCCCTCGGCGCCGCGATGGACTTTCGTCCGCTCTACAAACCGGAACGGCATCTTTACGCGATCGGGGCCAACCTCGGCCATGGGAATCTCGATGGGGCCTGTTATGACCTGCTCGCCTCGGAGTCCTGCCTGACGAGCTACCTGAACGTCGCTCGAGGAGATGCTCCGCGCCGCCACTGGTTCCAGCTTGGCCGGCCCTACATCCACGCCGCGGGACGGATTGGCCTGATCTCGTGGGGCGGGACAATGTTCGAGTACCTGATGCCTCGCCTGCTGCTGCGCAGTTTGCCCAACACGTTGCTCTCGGAAGCATGCAAGACAGCCGTGGCCCGCCAGATCGAGTATGGCCAGCAACTCGGCATTCCCTGGGGAGTTTCTGAATCCGCTTTCATCGGCAAGTTCATGGACGGCGATTATCGATACCAGTCCTTCGGCGTTCCGGGATTAGGGCTCAAGCGAGGGCTGGAAAACGACAGGGTCGTCGCCCCCTACGCCACGGCCATGGCAGCGATGATCGCACCGCGCGAGGCACTGGCCAACTTTCAACGCCTGGCGGGCGAGGGTGCCGAGGGCAAATTTGGCTTCTATGAGGCCATCGATTACACGCCGGACCGATTGCCCCATGGCCAGCGCCTGGCTGTTGTGAGGTCGTACATGTCCCACCACCAGGGGATGAGCCTGGTGGCCTTGACCAACGTCTTGCTCGACGATCCGATGCCACGCCGGTTCCATCTCGAGCCCATGGTCCGCGCAGCTGAGCTGCTCCTCCAGGAGCGGATCCCCACCGACTCGCCGATCGTCGAGGCGGCCCCGGCTTGGCTTGACCTCGTGCGAGCGGCCGATTCGGGCGCTGGCTCCTTGTTGAGCCGGCGCCTGACCACGCCGGCCACCGCCGCTCCGCGCACGCACTTGCTATCGAACACGCGATATCACGTGATGATCACCAATGCGGGGTCGGGCTCCAGCAAGTGCCAGGGTCTGGACGTGACGCGCTGGCGCGAAGACGCCACCTGCGAGGGATGGGGCCAGTTCTTCTACGTTCGTGACGCGCAGACCGGCCAGGTCTGGTCGGCCGGACACCAGCCAGTCTGCCGGGCGGCCGACGATTACGAGGTGGTCTTCTCCACCGACAAGGCCTTACTGCGCCGGCGCGACGCGGACATCGAGACCCTGCTCGAGATTGCCGTGTCGCCAGAGCAGCTCGCCGAGGTCCGCCGGATCACCCTGACCAACCACGGCAGCCAGCCGCGTGAGCTGGAGCTGACAAGCTACGTGGAACCAGTCCTCAATTACCACGGTGCCGACCTGTCCCACCCCGCGTTCGGCAAGCTCTTTCTGGAGACCGAGTATCTGCCCGGGTCGGATTCTCTGCTCTGCCGGCGACGGCCGCGGTCCGCACAAGAGCGCCCAATCTGGGCAGTTCACGTGATGGCCGTCGATCGCTCAGCTCCGGGCTGCACCATCGTGGGAGCCCTGCAATACGAGACAGACCGAGCACGGTTCGTGGGGCGAGGGCGGACGCTGGCCGATCCCGCCGCGCTGGGCCCGAACACGATCCTCTCGGGAACGATAGGTCCGGTCCTCGACCCGGTTTTCAGCCTGCGACGGAGGTTCCGGGTCGAGCCCGCCGGATCGGCCGTGGTCGGGTTCACTCTGGCCACGGCCGAGTCGCGCGATAGCGCTCTGGCCCTCGCCGACGCGTACCACGGAATCAGCGCGGTGGCCCGAGCGTTCGAGCTGGCCTGGGCACGCAGTCAGGTAGAGCATGGACATCGTCACGGCTTGCCGGAAGATCACCTGTACCAGCGGCTGGGGTCGCACCTGCTCTTTGCTGGTACCGCCCTGCGGGCTCACTCACCGGTGCTCGCCACCAATCGCCAGGGTCAAGCGGCTCTGGCCCGCTACGGCATCACGGGCGACCGGCCAATCCTCCTGGCGCGGATTGCGGAAGGGGCCGAGTTTTCCCTCGTGAGTCAACTCCTGGCCGCACGCGAATTCCTCCGGCTCAAGGGCCTTGAATTTGATCTCGTCCTGCTCGTCCAGGAGGAATCAGGCAACACCGAGGATCTGCGCCAGCAGATCTTCAACCTGATTCGTGATGCCGGTTCCAGCGATCTTCTCAACCGGCCCGGCGGCGTTTTCGTGCTCCCCAGAGAAGGGATCCCCGAGGATGATGTCCTGCTACTCGAGGCGGCGTCCCGTGTTCTGCTCGACGGAGCGCGGGGCTCCCTCTCCGGCCAGCTTGACCGGATCGAATGGGCTAGATCGCATCCCGAGCCTTTGATTCCGACTCAATCGCCGGGCCGATGGAACGACGAGCCCGTTGACTTGCCGACCGATCTCAAATGCTTCAACGGTCTTGGTGGTTTCGCCGCCGAAGGCCGCGAGTATTGTCTGCTGATCAAGGCCCAGGACGCTCACTCTGGCCAGCTCAACGGCCAGCCGAACGCCCAGACGACACCGTACCCGGTGTTGCCCCCGGCACCCTGGGTCAACGTGGTCGCCAATCCCGCGTTTGGTTTCCTCGTCTCCGAGAGCGGGTCGGGATTCACCTGGGCTGGCAACAGCCAGACGAATCGATTGACCGGCTGGAGCAATGATCCGGTCGTCGATCCTCCCTCGGAAGTGGTTTACCTTCGTGATGAAGCGACCGGCCAGACATGGTGTCCGACTCCCTCGCCGATTCCGACTCACGACCCCACGCGGGTGCGCCATGGGCAGGGATACACCATCTTTGAACGCAAGACTCATGGGATCGAGCATGAGTTGACCCTGCTTGTCCCCACCAACGATCCGATCAAGCTGATTCAACTGCGCGTGCGCAATTCCAGCAACGAGCCCCGGCAGCTCTCGGCGACTTATTTTGCCGAGTGGACCCTGGGAGCTTGCAGGGATGCCAGCGCCATGCATCTGGTCACGGAAGTTGACCCCGAAACCGACGCGCTTCTGGCCCGCAATACCTTCCGCGTCGACTTCGCCGACCGCGTGGCGTTCGTTGATGTGAACCGGCGCCCCAGGACAATCACCGCCGACCGCGTCGAGTTCCTGGGCCGGCATGGCTCGGTCGCGGCTCCCGCCGCCTTGCACTCGGTCGGGTTGTCCGGGCGCACAGGTGCCGGCTTCGATCCCTGCGCCGCCATCCAGACCAGGTTCAACCTGGGCCCCGGCGAAGCGATGGAGATCGTCTTTCTGCTTGGCGAGGCGGAAAGCCTCGGCGCGGCGCGCGACTTGATTCGCCGATACTGGCAGCCCGACTTTGCGGCGCGGACCTTGCACGATGTGACACGCGAATGGGATCGAACCCTCCATGCCGTCCAGGTCACTACCCCCGACCCTTCGTTCAATCTGGTCATGAATCGGTGGTTGCTTTATCAGGTCGTGAGTTGCCGCCTCTGGGCCCGATCCGCGTTTTACCAACCTGGTGGGGCTTACGGGTTTCGCGACCAGCTCCAAGACGTGATGGCACTTCTCCACGCATCCCCCGAGCTCGCTCGGGCGCATCTCCTGCTTGCGGCTTCCCGGCAGTTCGTCGAGGGCGATGTGCAGCACTGGTGGCACCCCCCGGCCGGACGCGGCGTTCGCACCAGGATCTCCGATGATTTCCTCTGGCTTCCCTATGTTACGGCACTGTACGTAAGAACTACCGCGGACGCATCGTTTCTGGATGAGAGCGTATCCTATTTGAGGGCGCCTTTGCTGGAACCCGGCCAGGACGACGACCTCCGGCTGCCGGCGATCGCGGAGAAGTCAGGGCCGCTCTACGAGCACTGCACCCGCGCTCTTGAACGAGGCTTGCGGCTGGGGGCTCATGGACTGCCGCTCATCGGCAGCGGCGACTGGAACGACGGAATGAACCGGGTCGGCGTGAAGGGTCAGGGGGAGAGCGTCTGGCTGGCCTGGTTCTTGATAGATTGCCTTCGCTCATTTGCCCAGATCGCCGATACCCGGAATGACAAACCAAGGTCGATCCGCTATCGCGAGCAGGCCGACCAACTCTCCGCGGCCGTCGAGGAGTATGGCTGGGACGGTGCCTGGTACCTCCGCGCCTTTTTCGACGACGGCACGCCGCTAGGATCGGCGGAGAATCGCGAGTGCCAGATTGATTCAATCGCTCAATCGTGGGCAGTGATCTCGGGAGCCGCCGATCCGCGGCGGGCTCGCAAGGCGATGGAATCGGTTCTCGACCTGCTGATCCGTCGCGAGGAGGGCCTGATCCTTCTCTTGACGCCACCATTTGATGATGGCCCCGTTGATCCAGGCTACATCAAGGGCTACCTGCCGGGAGTCCGCGAGAATGGCGCTCAATACACGCATGCAGCCACCTGGGTAGTGCAGGCCACCGCTC
>Ga0208696_1001267_pt1 | contig 15162 bp, 12 predicted proteins | sample Sb_taG_9_FD_187711 | JGI IMG/M metagenome (GOLD analysis project Ga0208696, IMG submission 187711) | Peat soil microbial communities from Weissenstadt, Germany - Sb_50d_b_LC metaG (SPAdes) (version 2) | ecosystem: Environmental > Terrestrial > Soil > Wetlands > Peat | place: Germany...
GGCAATCCATGTCTGTTTCCTCCGTGAAACGGGGTCCTCCGGTTCAACCACCCGCAACATGGAGGAAACAGGCGTTCTAGAAAAGGTGAATCTATCGGGCTTTTGTTACCTCGCTTTGAACCAGGTCGGAATTGTCGAGCCCGCCCAGACCCAAGACGTGCGCAATACAAAGGAAAACCGCTCTAACGCGCTGCCAACACTTGCTGTCCTCGCTCGGACCGTTTCTGGCTGCTTGAACTCCGCGTTTCTCGGACTTTTCTAGACCAGTTGCGGCCCCCAGCTTTCAAGATCGGTCGGCTTGCTGGCTTGCCGGCATGGTTCAAACGCAGGTCACAGCTCAGGGGTGGCTGGGGTCGACGCCCGAAGGGCGACGCCCCCAGATCCGAGGCTGGCGCGCTGGGGGCCGCTGGCTGTCGCCAGCTCGACCCCAGCCACCCCGCTCTTGTCACCCGCGAAGATCCGGGAGTTGAACCATGCTGGCTTGCCTGTTGTTCGCGGGGATACGCAGGGTTATCATCCGGGAACTGCTCGGTCGTGCTGCCCCCGGAACAGGAATCGAAACATGCCCCGTTTCCGTGCCATCGCAATCCTGGCGTTTTCTCTCATTTGACGGGCTTCTCCCTTGCCGACGACGCCGGGGTCCGAAGCCGCGAATCGTTCAACGCGAGCTGGCGGTTCGCGCGGTTCGGGCCGCAGGCGGACCGCTCCACCAGGCCTGAGCCCGGCGCAGAGCGGTGAAGTATCGTGACCTCGGCCTCGAGTGAGGGAACCTCCAAGGAGAACGTCGCGGAAAACGCGTTCGATGGCGATCAGGCAACGCGCTGGTGTGCCTCGGGTGGTGGTACCGACGAGTGGCTTGTGCTCGACCTGGGGCGGGACCGGAAGCTCGGCCGGATTGTCGTGGACTGGGAGTTTCCCGACCTGACCTATGGCAGGCAGCGCCATCGAGGTCAGTCCCGACGGCAAGGCCTGGACGCCGTTCGCCCCGGGCTCCGCGCGTCTCGTGCGGATCCGGGCCACGAAGCTTCCCAACGCCAAGTGGGCCAGCATCCGGGAGGTCAAGCTGTTCGATCCCGACGGGCAAGCAATCGGGAACGAGCGCGTGGCTGGAACCAGCTCACCATCTGCGGCCGCATTCGATGACTCAGCGTGGCGAACGCTGGACGTTCCCCATGACTGGGGGATCGAGGGCCCCTTCCGCGACGATCTTCCGGGCGACACCGGCAAGCTGCCGTGGAAGGGCATCGGCTGGTACCGCAAGCATTTCGCGGTTCCGGCCGGCGACCAGGGCAAGCGCATCTTCATCGACTTCGACGGCGCCATGGCCAACGCCAAGGTCTGGCTCAACGGCCAGTACGTGGGAACCTGGCCGTACGGCTACCAGGCCTTCCGCCTGGAGCTGAAGCCGCACGTCAATTTCGGTTCCGAGAACGTGCTGGCCGTCCGGCTGGACACGGCCCACTGGGGCTCACGGTGGTATCCCGGCGCGGGGCTTTATCGCAACGTGTGGCTCGTGAAGACAAGGCCGGTGCATGTGGCGGACTGGGGCGTTTACGTGACCACGCCCTCGATTACCGACGAGAAAGGAATCGCCCGGATTGTCGTCGCGGTCGACAACCAAGGCAAGGAGAACGCGAGCGTCTCGGTCCAGACGGAAATCCTCGAGCTCGCGCCGGATGGATCGGCAGGTGTGCGAGTCGCCACCACTCCCCGCCTCGATCTCGATGTCGGGGCAGGGGCCTCCGGCGCGGTCAAATCGACCGCGGACGTTGCGAATCCGAGACGATGGGACCTTGCCACGCCAAACCGCTATCTTGCACGAACCACCATCCGGCAAGGCGAGCAGATCGTTGATAGCCACGACCAGCCCTTCGGCTTCCGCACGATCGAGTTCACACCCCGCGACGGTTTCCAGCTCAATGGCCGCCGAGTTCCTCTGAATGGCACGTGCAACCATCATGATCTCGGCTCGCTCGGTGCGGCGCTGAACCTTCGCGCACTGGAGCGGCAGCTCGAGATTCTCAAGGAGATGGGCGGCAACGCTCTGCGGACCTCGCACAACCCGCCCGCGCCCGAACTGCTCGACCTGGCCGATCGAATGGGGTTCGTCGTGATGGTCGAGGCCTTCGACTGCTGGAAGCAAGGCAAGACAGCCGGCGACTACAGCCGGCTCTTCGACGACTGGCACGCCAAGGACTTGCAGGCGATGGACCGCAGCGAGCGGAACCATCCCAGCGCGATCATCTGGAGCATCGGCAACGAGATCGCCGAGCAGGATGGGCCGGAACTGGCCCAGCACCTGCGCGACATCGTCCACGCCGAGGACCCGACTCGCCCGGTCACGGCGGGCTGCAATAACCCGTCCGCCGGCACGAATGGCTTTCAGACTGCCGTGGACGTCTTCGGGCTCAACTACAGCACGGGGAATTATCGGCGCATTCTGGACCACCGCGGCAACGAGCGGAAGCCCGTGTATACCTCGGAATCGTCGTCGTGCTTCAGCTCGCGGGGAGAGTACTTCTTCCCGATCAAGCGCGGTAAGAGCTCCGAGGCCAACTTCCAGGTCTCGTCTTATGACGTGGATGCGCCGCCGTGGGCTCAGCCGCCCGACGAGGTCTTCGAGGCCCTCGATCGCAACCCGGCGTTCTTCGGCGAGTTCGTCTGGACGGGCTTCGACTACCTGGGCGAGCCGACGCCTTATAATAACGATGTCACCAACCTGCTCAACTTCTCGGACCCGGAAAAACGAGCCGAGATGAAGAAGCAGCTCGATGCCCTGGGCAGGCTCAAGGTGCCCTCGGACAGCAGCTACTTCGGGATCGTCGATCTTTGCGGCTTCAAGAAAGACCGCTTCTATATCTACCAGGCGCCGTGGCGGCCCGACCTGCCAATGGTCCATATCTAGCCGCACTGGAACTGGCCCGAGCGCGTCGGCCAGGCCACGCCGGTTCATGTCTACACATCGGGCGACGAGGCCGAGCTCTTCCTGAACGGCAAGTCGCTGGGACGGAAAAAGAAGGGTCCGTACGAGTATCGCCTGAGGTGGAATAACGTCGTGTACCAGCCTGGCACACTGGAAGTGGTCGCTTATCGTGAAGGCAAAGAATGGGCCCATGAAACGGTCAAGACGACCGGCGAGCCGGCGCGGGTTTTGCTTCCGGTGGACAGGTCGGACATCCGCGCCGACGGCCGTGACCTCGCGTTCGTCACGGTAGTGGTCTCCGATCAGGAGGGTGTTCCCGTTCCGCGGAGTCATAACCTCGTCCAGTTCGAGATCGAAGGGCCGGGCGAGATCGTCGCCGTGGGCAATGGCGACGCCACCAGCCACGAGCCGTTTCAGGCCAAGGAGCGCAGCGCCTACAATGGCCTCTGCCGGGTGATCATCAAGGGCCGCTCCGGACAGCCTGGACCGATCACCCTGAAAGCGAAGTCCAACGGGCTGAAGGACGCGGCGATCAGTTTCTCGAGCAAGTAACGCGAGGGCGGAGAAACCAGATGGCAGAGCCGGCCGGCTTCTACACCGACACGACGGTCTGCATCGGCTGCAAGGCGTGCGAGGTGGCCTGCCACCAGTGGAACGCGTTGCCGGCACGGAATGGGGGCGAGGTGCCGCTCTCCGGCCTGAGCTACGACAACAGGGTCGCGCTTTCGGATGTCGACTGGCGGCATGTCAAGTTCATCGAGCAGTTCAGTGCCGATCGGACTCGGGCGCGCTGGCTGATGATGTCCGACGTGTGCAAGCACTGCGTCAATGCGCCCTGCCTCGAGGTCTGCCCGACGGGGTCGATCGTGCGCACCGAGTTCGACACGGTCTACATCCAAGAGCCCGTCTGCAACGGCTGCCGCGACTGCATCACGGCCTGCCCGTTCGGCGTGATCCACGTCAGCGCCGAGAAGCACATCTCCCAGAAATGCACGTTCTGCTACGACCGGCTCCAGAACGGCCTGGTGCCGGCGTGCGCCCAGGCCTGCCCGACGCGGTCGATCGAGTTCGGGCCAATCGCCGAGCTCAAGCAGCGCGCCCTGGACCGCGTCGGGCAGTTGCACGGCCAGGGCGCAAGCGAGGCCTATTTGTACGGGGCGGACGCGAAGATCCTCGGCGGCCTGAATGCGTTCTATTTGCTGATGGATCCTCCGGAGACTTACGGGCTTCCCGCCGCGGTACAGGCCCAGGTGCCCAGCCGCTCGGTCTGGCCGGCTTCCGTGAAAGCGATCGTGGCCTCCCTGGTCATCGCCTGCGGCGCGTTTGTCTCGTTCGGCCGGCGGAAACGCGAGGTTGCCATGACGGAGGGCAAGGGGGGCTCGAGCCGATGAATCTCGAGCTCAACACCTCCATCGCCGACCCCCAGTGGCATGGACTGATCGTCTGGTACTTCTTTCTCGGCGGGATCGCGGCCGGGGCCTACGTGATGGCGGCCCTGGCCGACCTGTTCGGTGACACCGACGATCGACCGGGCGTGCGCGTGGCCTATTACATCGCGTTTCCCCTGGTCGGCGTGTGCGGCCTTCTGCTGACGATTGACCTGGGCCGGCCGGAGCGGTTCTGGCACATGCTGATCCAGTCGAACACGGGCTGGCCGATGTTCAAGTGGTGGTCGCCCATGTCAGTCGGCTCATGGGGGCTCTCGGCCTTTGGCCTGTTCAGCTTCGCCTCGTTCGTGGGCATCCTGACCGAGGACGGCTGGTTGGGCCTGAAGCGGTTTTCACCGCTGGCCTCGCGGCTGCGGACCGGGCTGACCGGCCGCCTCTTCGCGCTGGGGGGGTCGTTATCGGCCTTCTTTCTGGGTTCCTACACCGGCGTCCTGCTGACAGCCAGCAACCAGCCGGTCTGGGCGAACACGACCTGGATCGGCGCCTTGTTTCTCGCTTCGGCGGCCTCGACGGGCATCGCGGCAATGGTGCTGCTGGATCGCTCGCTCAAGCTCGACATCAAGGAATCGGTGATCGAGCACCTCGAGCAGCTTGATTCCTGGGCGATCGTGCTCGAGCTGGTCATGCTGGCGATCATGGCCATCTCGCTCGGCCGCCTGTCGCGGTTTGCATTCGGCACCTGGCCGGGCCTGCTGATTCCTGCGTTCGTCGTGCCCGTGGGGCTGATCTTTCCTTTGCTCGTGAAGCGCTGGGCGGACACTCGGTCCGCGGTGACAGCTTCGATCTTCGTGCTGGTCGGTGGTTTCGTTCTCCGCGCCGCGGTGGTCGGAACGCCATTGCCAATCCTGTCTCTCACCACGGTTGGCCGATGATCCATCGTCCCTGCGAGCTGACCCTGCTCGTCGTTCTCGGCATCATGCTCGCCTCGACGCTTTGCGGCTGCACCAGCCCCGAGGACGGCCGCCCCCGCGGCGGCGGCCCGGGCGCCGACGGAGGCAACTACCGCGGCAAGCCAATCCACGCCCCCAGCAAGATCGACGGGACGAAGCAGGTTCCAGATCCGTTCCTGACCCGGTAGAGTGGGTGAAACCCACGAGTATCATTTGATGGTAGAGTTTGAAACAGGTTATACGAACGTCCGCTTTGCGGCTTTCAGGGATTGCCGTGAGTTTTAGCTGGATCGGGAAATCGTGGAAACGTGTCGAGGAAACCACGGGTACTCGACCCGATCTTCCTGCGTCCTTGACCGCCGCGCTGGCCGATCTCGATCGCTGGACTCTCCCCAGCCCGGATTGGGAGCCGCTCCGCCTGAGGATGGCGATGGTCCTGAACCAGGGTGAACAGAGTATTGTGCCCTCCCTCCAGCAGTTTGATGTTGAGCCCAATTATGCCCTCTCGACCCTTCGCCTCAGCCTGCTGGGCGAGCTGGGAGACTGGTCGAATCGGGCCACTGCGAAGCATTGCGAGTCGAGCTGGCCGCACGGCGACTGTCCGGTGTGTGGTGCCAGCCCGGCGCTGGCTGAGTCGCGCGGGCTCGAGCAGCGGCGGTTCCTGCGCTGCGATCGCTGCGGCGCCGGGTGGCCGAGCAGCCGGCTCCGGTGCCCGTTCTGCGGCGAGAACGACCACCACGCCTTGCGCACGCTCTTTGCCGAGGAAGATCAAGAGCGCTGCCGGCTGGTGCTCTGCGACGGTTGCGGGGGCCGGCTCAAAGTCATTACCAGCCTCGCTCCCCTCTCTCATCCCGGGTTGGTTCTCGCCCAGTTCACGATGCTTTATCTCGACTTCGTCGACGACGCGAGCATCGCCCGCGAAGCGTCCTGATCCTTGGCCCCGGCGATCACGCCTGAACCAATCCGATCAGAATTGTATCTTTCTTCCTTGAGTCAATCGCCAACACGGTTAGAATCAAGCAGTCTACCCCAGCTTCGCGAACAGTATCCGGCAACTTGTTCCTCCGCTCGCTGTCCGCTCGGCTCGAAGAGGTTTCGTAATGCTGAACTTTACGACCAACGAGGCGGGTGGCGTGCTGATCATCGCCTTCGAGCCGACTGACGAAACCAATTACGACTGGCAATCCACCCAGCGTGATTGGCTGTACAAGCTGATCGAGTCGCGGGAAGATCCGCGGTTTGCGGTTGATCTGAACGAGGTTAACTACCTGGCGAGTTCGGAAATCGGCTTCCTCGTGACGATCAAACGAAGGATCGACCGGCGGAAAGGAAAGGTCGTCTTCTTCGGGATCAGCCCCTATATTCATGACATCTTCCGGACGATGAATCTCAACCGCGTCCTCGACATCGTCGATTCCCGCAACGATGCCCTCGGCAAGCTGAAGTAAAGAACCTGACAACGTGATGCCGGCGCGTGTCGTTCATCACCGTGCCGACACCGTCCGCTCCGTGGAGTTCGCGGCCGCGATCTGGCCCGGCGGGCCGAGCCGGTCGTAGATCCGGAGCTGAAGCTGACCCGGCTCGGGATTGGCAGGTATCAGCGCCACGGGATCGCGCTGGCCGACAAGCTGGCGTACCACCGCCGAGTAATTCCAGTGTCCGTCCAGGTGGGGTTTGCGGGCGATGACCCACCGCAGAGTCGAATCGGCCGGGGCCTCGTAGACATTGGCGAACCGATAGCCCGGCCGCCGGCTGAAATACAGCGACCAGTCCGTGAGGTCGAGGGCCCGCTCGTCGCCCCCGGCGTTCTGGGCCAGCCAGGCGCCGGCATCGCGATAAACATGGAAGGGTCCCGGTATCAACTGCCCCGAGCCGTGCAGCCGGGGCGCGACGATCAGAACCGCAAGCAAGACCGCCCAGACCGCGGGACCCGGCCGGAGCCGTTGCTCGGCCGCTCCCAGCCAGTCTCCTGGAATCGAGATCCTGGCCATCATCCAGGTCAGGCCATGCGCCGCGGCAAGGATCAAGATGAGTCCCGGAACCAGACCGTGACGCACCGTGCAGTATCCGCCTGTCGCGTGCAGCCTGACGAGTCCGATCGCCGACGCCAGCAGCACGACCCCGAAGAACAACCAGGTCCGTGCGCGTGCGGGACCGCGCGGCATCACGACCAGCCCCAGCAGGGCCAGGGGAACGAGTGGCGTCGAAACCACCCCACGCACGACTTTGACCATCCTTGCCGTCGCCAGGCGGTAGGTCTCGAGCGTGGTCTGGTCGGGAGGAAGAGGCCGCTCCCGCTCCAGGGCCTGGGGGTGCGAGCCCGGAGCCAGACCGAGCACCCGCGCGATCGCGGGCTTGGTCCCGATGCTCCCTTTCAAGGCCATGTAAGGACCGGCCAGAACGAGCGAGCCGAACACCAGGAACGCCACCGCGGCCCCCCACCGCGGCCAGTTGATTCGCGTGGCGCGGTGCAGAGGCAAGACACCCAGGGTCAGCACCATCGCCATCGGCAAGAGAAGTCCCTCGGGGCGAGACAGGTATGCCAGCACCCCGAAGCTGATCGTCAGCGGAAGCCAGAAGAATCGGCCCTCGCGGAGAAACCGGATGGCTGTCCAGAACCCCCATGTCCAGAAGAGCAGGAACGAGCTCTCGCTCAAGACATTGGCCAGAATCGAGTTGAACAGCGGGTTGGCCATGACCAGCAGGCACCCCAGCCACGCGGTCTCGTCGCCGAAGGCGTCACGGGTCAGCAGGTAGAGCGGAATCACCAGCAGCACGATGCAACCGAAGGCCAGCGCAACCGCCGCTCGCTGCCAGGAAACCGGCCCCTCGCCGCCGACCAGCCCATGAGCCGCAACAATCCCCAGAGGATGAAGCGGATGATCGATCGAACCAACCAGGCCGTCTTGCCAGTCTCCTCGATTGATCTGCTCTGCCTGGCGGATGTACCGCAGCCCGTCGGCAAAACTGGCCTCGGTGTGCCGGAGCCCCCAGCTCATGAGACCGGCCGTCACCGCCATCAAGAGACCGATCCGGATTGCGTGCTGAAACGACGTCACGACGGTCCCTCCAATCGCTGGCAGTCAGCCGGTCGACAATACTTACTTCCGGGTTGAAGCTGCCCGACCGCCGACCTGCCCAACCTCCGATGGCATCACATGAGTCCGCGACCTCTCGCCGCGCCAGACGTAGACCGTCAGAGGGGGAAGGCCCTCCAGCGGCAAGCCATCCAGCCGTACCAGCGCCGGATCAGCCTCGATGGTCGAGAAGATCGAGGGATAGGCGCGATTGAGCCCCGGCACGGCAGCCAGAAACCCGGCAGGAAATGCCGCGGTCTCCAGGACGACCACCGCGTCAAACCGAGGCAGCCGCCGGCGCAACTCTTCGGCAGACGCTGCCGAGAGATCGTGGAGCACGAAACAATCACCCGGATCATCGCGTAATTCATTGATCAAGCCAGTCTTGCAAACATTCCAGTCCGCGATATTGCCGACATTGGCCAGACTGGCCACACCGTACCGGCTGACGATCTGGTCGATCAGTCCCCGCGCGGCCCAGCAGGTGGTCGATGCAGGCTCGCCCACCACCCCCGCGATCGAGGCGGCCAGGCTTGCCGCAAGCGCCGCCCCGATGGCAACTCGCGGCCTGAAGGTCAGGCCGCGGAATGCCTGTGCGAGAGCACCGCCCAGAGCGACCGCAATCGACGGCCAGAGAGGGAGCAGAAAACGGGTGTCGAAATAAGCGGGAATCATGAGCGCGCCGACCGCCACCAGCGTGCTGGCAACGACCAGAACGCAAAAGCGCGCTGGAGACGAGCAAAGTGCGGCCGTTTCCGCGGTCTCGAAAGTCGGCTTGGACCCACGCCCGATCGAGATGCCGAAACCCACGACTCCAAGCATCACGATCAAGGGCCAGCCCGGCAAGTCGCCAAGAATCCGCCCCAGCCGATCCCAGGCGGGAACAATCTGCGACCTTCCCTCCGCCAGCAGGTTGTAGCGTGCGGAAAAGGCCCCAAACTGCACGGCCGCCCGGGCGTTGCAAGCGTACCAGGGCCCGGCCACCGCCAGACACGTGACCATCGCCCAGCCCAGAGCTCGCTGGCGCAGGGACCGATCGGGTCCGGGCCGGAACACCCACCAGAGGAGCGGAAGGGAGGCGCCGGCCAGGAGCAACACCGCGGTCAACTTCGTCAGCAGGGCCAGCCCGGTCGCCAGCCCCAGCGCGATTCCCGTCTGCCGGCGAGGCCAATCCACCAGCCCCCCGGCCAGCACCAAGGCCAGCAAGACCCAGAACGCCAGAAACGTCTCGACCATCACCTTGCCGCCAAAGGACAGGGCGCGGGGAGACGCCAACAGGAACCCCAGGGCCAGCAAGCCCGCTGCGGGACCGTGGTATCGCCGGGCCAGGCCGACAGTACCCAGCGCCAGCAACAAAAAGGGCACGACGCTGGAGTAAGCCATCAGCATGTCGATATGCGACCGGCCTGTGAGCAGAGCTCCCAGCGCGATCCAGCCGACCAGCAGCGGTGGTTTCGGCTGCTCCTTGATGAGCCTGGCAAGCAGCCGCGGAATGACAGCAACAGTGGTTCCGGAGCTTGCATGCCGTGCATCGGCCAGTCCCCGGCGGAGATGATCGGCATCGTCCCAGGCCAGGTTGCCGTGCCGCACGAGCACAAGACAGATCAAGAGGACCAGAGACGAGGACAGCAGGATCCAGGTCAGGATCGTCGCGGGCGATCGTCGGTGTGCCCAGAAGAAACCTGCCTGGTCGTGCATCCGCAGTCCCTTCCCTGAGATCGCCTTATCCCCGACGGGCCGGCCCGAGTTCCTTTCCGGCACGATCGCAGGCGGATTATAGCGGATCGAGGGTTGGCCGCAACCTCGAAGAACACGCGGTCTGTGGCCAGCCAGTCGTGTCTCGTAGTTGACGTCATTGCCGGCGGGAATCTGGCGCTGGCGTCGATCCGGTTCGGGCCAGCTTCCCCGACACCTCAAAGATATGGACCTGGGCGATACCTGGCCGCCGCTCTGCGGGGAATGATTTGACGGGCGACCGATCTCCAACCACCCTGCGCAGGGCTGCACAGTAATACCACGGGCCGATGAGCAGGGCATCATGAGCGACAATCCAGCTCAGCCCAGGGTCGTGCTCGGCTTGCCCGAGCTCTTCAAATGTATAGCCGGCCCGCTCACCGTAGAATGCCGCCCAGCCCTTGAGGTCGAGGACCCGCGCGTCGCGCGGCGAATGTGCGGCCAGCCATTCGCCCGCCTGCCGATATCCCCGGAAACCCGGGTTGATCGGCGCGATCAGATCGCGACCGTGGAGAACCGTTCCCGCCACGAGGCAAATTCCGATCAACGCCCCGCTGAGCAGCGCCCGGCGGTGGGCGTTTGCACCGGCGAGAAAACGGGCCGTGCATCGATCGACCAGAAAATTCAGGCCCTGGGCCGCGGCGGCTATGACGGGGAGGGCGAAGATCAACGCGTGGCGTGGCGTGCAATAGCCGCCAGTGACATGAAGGCGCACCAGAGCCAGCAGCCAGCCGATCAGAATCAAGGCCAGGAAGAGACCCTTGCGGCCCCGATGGGTGTTCCCGCCGCCGGCGAAGAGACTCACGATCGCCAGCACGAGGAGCGGCGACGACACCGCGCCCAGCACGGCCCGGGCCACCGCCCGGCCGGCGACGACGTACGTCGTCAAGGGCGACTGGCCGGGATCGAGGGGCCGTTCCCGCTCGACGGCCATGGCCGGCGACCGGGCAGCAAGACCCAGCAGCCGGGCCACTGCGGGCTTGGTTGCGATGCCCCCCTTCAACGCCACGAAAGGGCCGGCAACCAGAAGCGGGCTTGCGATCAAGAGCAAGACCGCGCGTCTCCACACGGGCCAGGAAAACCGCGAGGCGGGCCGACAGACCATCAGTCCCAGAGTGCCCGCGAGCGCCAGCGGCAGCAGCAGACCCTCGGGCCGGGTCATGTAAGCCAGTCCCGCGAACACGATCGTGGCAACCAGCCAGACCGTCCGGCCGTCCCTGAGAAACCGTAAGGCTGTCCAGCATCCCGTCATCCAGAAGAGCAAGAAAGTGCCCTCGGCCAGTACGTCCGCCAGCACGTGCCCGGTCAGCGGAACCAGGAACGTCAGCAAACACGCCAGCCAGGCTGCTGGTGTCCCGTAGAGCTCGAGAGCGAAGAGGTAAAGCGGCACGACCAGAAGCACTCCGGCAATCACCGATGCGGCCTGGGCGGCGGCCTGCCAGGCGATGGGACTGTTTCCACCCGACAGGCGATGAACCGCCGCGATGGACACGGGATACGCGGGATGATCCACGGCCCGAGCCACGGCCTCGCTCCACGATCCCTGGTCGATCGCCTGAGCCTGGGCCACGTAACGCAGGCCGTCCGCGAACATGACCTCGGTGCGCGAGGCCAGCCAGATCAGCAAGACCGCAACGGCTGACATCAACAGGCCGATCCGGAGCAGATGGTGCTGCAACGACACGTGGCTCCGTCCTTTCACCCTCGGCCTGTCCTCAAGCCGGTCGGTCTTCGCAATCCGCGGGCGGACACACGGGACCCGGTTCACGTCGCTCCGCCGCGATTCGATCCAGTCCCTTGTACGGGTTGATGCCTACCCCCGCGCGATCAGGTCTGGCGACCTCTATCGCCTCTGCCAGTTGCAGCGCCTCCCGTCCACGAACCGATGCCCCGGCGCGGAGCCGGCGGGTCATGTCGTGAATGGTCCTCCATGCCCGGCCCTCCTCCGCTCGACCCAGGACCCATGCCATGAGCCCACGAGCCGCCGATTCGATGGTGACGATCCACGATAATCCCAGGAACTGCCACCCAGGCAAGTGCTTCCGAAAATAGAGCAGCTTGCTGTGGCGGATGATGACCCGCATCTTGGGCGCAATGGCCCGATTCTGCAAGGGGTCTCGGTGAATCACCTGTACGCCGGCATCGTACTCCACGCGCCAGCCCCGGTCCTGCGCCGAGCGGCTGAATGCAACCTCCTCGTGGTAAAGGAAAAAATCCTCGTCCATTCCACCCAGCTCGGCCATCATCCGCGAGTTTACCAGCATGCAAGCTCCGGTGACCCAAGCGACCGGCCCTGACTGAATTCGCCAACCAGCCTGGTATTTCCGGCGGGAGCGCGGTATGAGCTGCTCGGTGATCGTTCGCCAGAGGCTGGGGAAGACGCCGACGGAGCCCTGCGTCGAGCCGTCGGGATTCTTCAGTGCAAAACCGACGATCCCGGGCGGTTTGCAATGCTGCCCCTCGATCCGTTCGATCCGCTCGATCACCTGGCTGATCAATCCACTCGCGAACTCCACATCGGGATTCAACACGAGCAGCCAGTCGCTTCGAGCCAGTCGCCATCCGGCATTGACGCCCACGGCGAAACCGCCATTATCCGGCCTGGCAAGTAGCCGCAGGCCGGAGGTAGGAAAGAGTCTGAACCGTTCCGGGATCGGGTCTGGCGATGCGTTGTCCACGACCACGACCTCCAACTCACTTGACCCGAACTCGGGCTCTGCCTCGAGCGCGGAGACCAGCCGCAGGACGTCCGGCCATCCGTTGTAGTTGACGATGATGACCGTCAACCTCGGTCCCATGCCGGCCAGACCAGGAGTTTGCTGGACCTGCCACGCGTTCACGTAGAAAACCTCATCACGACGCCCGGAGAAACTGCCTGAAGCTGACGATTAAACGGATTTCCTGGAGAATTCCGTCGGTGTGGCCGATGAAAAACTTGAATCAGATCTGCTGGATGGCGTGGTGGCCATGGATGGTTCCACGCGGCAGAAGAGACCCGAAAGCTCCGGTGATTCGGGCGACTGACCGACGGATCGGTGGCAATTCATGAAGAATTCCCTGGAACTTGGGGGGCGGGACGTCCCGGAGATGAGCCGGGGATTCTCGCGGTCGCGGATCATCCTCGTCGGCGCCCGTCGCGATGCCCGGAAGCTGCTGCAACAGATGCGGAAGGGCCCCGGTCGAGGGATGATGATCGTCGGCTTCGTGGACGCCGGCCATCAACAGACATCCAGCCCCAAGCTTCGTGGTCGCCACCTGGCAGTCCATCCTCAGGCGGATCCAGTTCCCGTTGTCGGCGGGCTCGATCGTCTGCACGAGCTGGTCAACCGCACCCGAGCCACCGATGTCGTGGTTGCGGTTCCGCACAACCCAAGACGTCATCCTCTTACGCGCCTGGCTCATTTTACCAAGTCCGACGTCAAGGTGCATTGGGTGCCAGTCGATGCGGAACGGCTCGACCTGGCCTCGCTGCCGCTGCGTCAGGCGGCTGGGGAGCTACAGGCGAAAAACGGACCGCCAGGCTGGTCCCAAGCCGCTTCGCGGTGGCTCTCGCCGATCAGTCGCGCACGCGCGGCGAAACGCCTGTTCGACATCCTTCTTTCCGGCCTCGGCCTGCTGATTCTTTCCCCTTTGCTTGCCGTTGTGTCACTGGCCATTTTCCTGACCTCGGGCCGCCCCATTTTTTACTCTCAGGAGCGGGTGGGGCAGGGGGGCCGTCGGTTCCGCATCATCAAGTTTCGGAGCATGCGAACCGACGCCGAGCGTGAGACGGGCCCGATCTGGGCCTCCAACCATGACAGCCGCTGCACGCACATCGGCGAGTGGCTACGGCACACCAACATCGATGAACTGCCTCAGCTCTTCAACGTCCTGAAGGGTGATATGAGCCTCGTGGGGCCGCGGCCCGAGCGGCCCATGTTCGTGGAACAGTTCCGTCACGCCATGCCCGACTATGACCTGCGTCACGCCGTCCCTTCCGGGATGACCGGCTGGGCTCAGGTGCACGGCTGGCGCGGGCGAACCTCGTTGCGGAAGCGCATCCAGTATGACCTCGACTATATGCATCGCTGGTCGTTCTGGCTGGATTTCCGGATCATGCTCATGACCATCCAGCATGTGGCCTGGGGGAAGATCTCGTGGAACCTGTCTCGACCTCCGAAGAAGACCGGCAACTGAGCGGCCTGAATTCCAAGGCCAGCCGCCCGGATCCTGTCCCGCTCTGCTCGATCGTCATCCCGACGTACAACGGCCGGGCGTTCCTGGAAACCTGCCTGAACAGCATCTTTCGCAATCTGCCCGCCGGTCGCACGTGGGCCACGGAGATCATCGTGGTGGACGACGCGTCCACCGACGACACGGTCAAGTGGGTGGCGGCGCATTATCCCCCGGTCCGGCTGGTATGCCGGCCACGCAACGGAGGATTCTGTGCCGCCGCCAACGCCGGCTTGAGCGCCGCGCGCGGGCACTTCATCCAGCTTTTGAACAACGACACCGAGGTCACCCCGGGCTGGATCGAAGCCGGCCTGGCACCGTTTGCCGATCCGACTGTCGGTTCCGTCGCGCCCCTTGTTCTGGTCCGCTCCGACCCCGGCCGCGTCGATTCCGCCGGCGATGCCTACACGCTGGCCGGCTGGCCCACCAAGCGCGGCCACGGCCAGCCCGCCGCCGATTGGACCGAACGCCCGCTCGAAGATGTCTTCGCCGCCAGCGGATCGAGCGCCTTTTACCGGGCGGAAGCGATCCGGCAGGTCGGCGGATTCGACCCGCTGCTGGGCTCGTATTATGAGGACGTGGATCTGGGCTTCCGGCTTCGCTGGGCCGGCTATCGCTCCGTGTTCAATTCGCGCTGCCGGGTCCTCCACGAGATCTCCGCCACGTACGACCACGCTCACCCCGCACTCCAGCGCCGGATCGCCCGCAACGCGGAGCTTGTCTTCTGGTCGAACCTGCCCGCGCGCCATCTGGCCGCCGCCATTCTTCCCCACGCCGCGCTGCTGATCACCCAGGGCGGCTGGCGCATGGCCCGTCTCAGGTTCATCCCCTTCTTTCTCGGCAAGATCGACGCCGTCCGCAGCGCCCGCAGCATCCAC
>Ga0208696_1001268_pt1 | contig 15161 bp, 19 predicted proteins | sample Sb_taG_9_FD_187711 | JGI IMG/M metagenome (GOLD analysis project Ga0208696, IMG submission 187711) | Peat soil microbial communities from Weissenstadt, Germany - Sb_50d_b_LC metaG (SPAdes) (version 2) | ecosystem: Environmental > Terrestrial > Soil > Wetlands > Peat | place: Germany...
CACGCGAATACCGCCGCTGCCGAGGTGGGCTGGGCCGCGAGATCGTTCGGATTTCGCTCATCATCCGCAACCTAGGTCTAACCAACTTCGAGCGCGAACGCCTGATCGATCGGGTGAATAAGACCGTGGACATCATGCGCTCGCTCGACCGGCAGGTCAGCAACCTGGAAAGGAAGATTGAGAGCACGCGCAGCGAAGAACTCAAGAAAGACTGCCGCAAGACCCAGCGGCGGCATCGCGCCGACCTGGAAAGGTTGGAGTGCGATGCCGGAGTGGCCTTCAAGGAGCTGCACCGCACCCAGCACGAAATGATCCAGGCCGAGATGGACGGGGAGCAGGCCAAGCATGAGCTCATCGAGGCCAACCTGCGCCTCGTGGTTTCCATCGCCAAAAAGTATGCCAATCGCGGACTGCAGTTCCTAGACCTGATTCAGGAGGGCAACGTGGGCCTCATGAAGGCGGTGGACAAGTTCGAGTACCGCCGCGGCTACAAATTTTCCACCTATGCCACGTGGTGGATTCGCCAGGCCGTCAGCCGCGCCATTGCCGACCAGGCGCGCACCATCCGCCTCCCGGTGCACATGGTCGAGATCGTCAACAAGCTGATTCGCATCTCGCGGCAACTGGTCCAGCAGCTGGGCCGCGAACCCACGTCGGCAGAGATTGCCAAGCAGATGGACATTCCGGCGGCCAAAGTGCGCAAGGTGCTCAAGATCATGCAGGCGCCGATCTCGCTGGAGACGCCGATCGGCGAGGAGGGGGATTCCCACCTCGGCGACTTCATCGAAAACCGCGCCGCGGTCTCGCCCGCCGAGGCGGTCATCAACGTGAGCCTGAAGGAACGGACCGCGCTCGTGCTGCACACCCTGACTCCGCGCGAGGAGAAGATCATGAAGATGCGCTTTGGTCTGGAGGACGGCTCGGAGCACACGCTGGAGGAGGTTGGCCTAGAGTTCGCTGTCACCCGCGAGCGCATTCGCCAGATCGAAGCCAAAGCCCTGCGCAAACTACGCCAGCCCTCCCGATCCCGCAAGCTCAAGTCATTTCTAGAAGACGCGCACGAATAACGCCGGAATTTGTGCACGCTGGGAGCGCATGTCGAGGGGGGACGGCCTGTGTATCCCTCGGTCTGTCCCAAAATACATGACTCGCCACGGCCTCCTGCCCAAGCCCTTGGAGGCTGCGTTGAGGAGAGGGGTAGTTTCCTCGAATTCTGAATGGTACTTAGTCCACGGGGCAGCGTTCGCCCTGATGCCCCTCCCGCTTGTGATCCAGGATCGCCTCAAGGCACGAAAACTCTCGATCTGTCCATCCCAAGGAATCTATGTCCAGGCTTCCCGCCCTAGTCTGAATAAAATCCCATTCCAGTTGGTCCAACTCTTCGCAAACCATAAAACTAACTCCCACGTTGATCGCACTCTTAATGCCAAGAGGAAAGCAAACTAGGACACTCCCAGATTTTGGTAGTTGCTTCGCAAAGCGTGCAAAGCGTACATCACGTCGTCCAGAGCCTCTGTCTCTTCGCCGTTATCGCCGCCTGCCTGAAACAATTCCCGCGCCCGCAGCACAACCGCCCTCTTCGGCTTCTGCAATGCGGTCCGATAGTTTGCTCTTATCAATCTCAGAGAGTGCAGCTCTGTACTGCTGCCTCCAATATCTGCTGTCCGGGGACTTGGAAATACCGGTACTCATAATGCGTCTCCTCGTTTTCGCATGAAAGAGTTTCCCTTATAAGGCCAACAATCGCGTACAGGATCAGAAGCGCGAATACTATCCGAATGAAGATACACTTTTGCTCCGTTGCATCTTTTCACCATAGGTTCACCGCTGGAAACGATTTCCCACACTCCAGGCAGAATTCTTTCGAGCGTGACGTGATCAACCCGCAAGACGGGCACATCCTTTGTGACCCGAAACCAGCGATCTGAGGCTTCAGCCTAATACAGCGCGCCGATGCCTTGAAGTTCCTTAATGGAAGAGTGACGAAGGTCGGCAGTGTACGAAAGCGAGGACAGAACGGACGGATAACGGGTTCCATGGTGAACCCTCATTTCTATCGGTTGCGCAGGGGACCGTCGCGGAAGGCGTGAACGTCTAGAGAGCGCCGGAGTGATGCGTAAGGGACCTCTTTAAGTCTAGGCTCCCGCGCGGCAATAAAGCAATGAAATTTGCATGAATGGGGTGTTCTCCATCTGCGCGCCTAGTTCACATGCAGTTGCTTCAAGACGTTAGAGAGGACCGTTATCTCTAGTCCTAGGTAGCTTCTCTCACAATCCGGGCGGCGGCTTGGCTGAAATCCTGGGGCTTGCGTTTCTTAGGAGTTTGCTCTGGCCGGGCTTCGTTTCTCCTTTCCACTTGATTGGCTTGACGCAGTGCTTTATCGGCTTTTGTACGCTTTTTTGCCATGCCTACAGCTTGCCACAACGGGCCGAACGCGGCTAGGGCCTGTGGATTTCAAACTGCACCACGACCAGAAATCAGGGCCGATGCCCTCACCCGCCTGCCTGTTGGCTGCTGGAGGGAATCGGTGAGATCATTTGGGCGGCGTTAGGAGGCAGCAAAATGAAACTTCTGGTTGAGGCCGTAATAATCGTGATTGTGCTCTACATAGCGGTTCGATTTTTTAGGAAAAGGGGGTAGCTGACTCCGGGCGCTTGTGGGTGGGTGGCTTAAGCATGAACCTGTACGGACACTAACTCCGGGCTGCACCGCGAAGTTTGGATAGACTTGACAGCGTCTTCGGCTGTGAACCTTCCCATAAGCAGTGCCAGCTTGCGGTTGGTTGTTGTCTGGATGGGAGTCCGATCAATCCGCTGCACGTATTCAGGGGCGAGGGAACCGCCACGGTTCACTTTCACAACAAATTTGGTGTTCTTCATGGGTTCTCCTCTCGCTCGGGATGGCAAATAAAATGGGAGGCGAGAAACGCCGCCTCCCATTTCTCTCACTGACTACTGGTCTTACGCGGCCTTGCCGTGAACCTTGGCTTCGAGGATTTTCTCGCCGCCAACATTCACCTTGATCTGCTTGGGCTTGGCTTCGGCCTTCTTGGCGAGATTGATCTTCAACACGCCCTTGTCATAGTGAGCGCTCACTTGCCCCGTATCGACGGAACTGGGCAGCGTGAACGAGCGGGTGAAGCTTCCGTACTGCCGCTCGACGAGACGGAAGTTCTCTTCTTTCTCTTCCTTCTCGATCTTGCGCTCGCCATGGACGGTGAGGGTGGTGTTCTCGATGCGGACATCAATGTCTTTTTCGTCGATGCCCGGAACTTCCATCTTCAGAGTAATGGTGTGCTCGTCTTCGTAGATGTCCACCGGCGGTGCAAAGCTGGTGGTCGTCAACGCCTCTTCCGGGCCTTCGGGGCTATAGGACTCACGGAAAAGACGGTTCATGCGGTCTTGCATGGTGGAAAACTCACGGAAAGGTTCCCAACGGGTCAAAAGTGTCATAATGCAATTCCTCCTTCAGCGGGAAGCTAAGAGGAAAAACTTCAGATGGGCTGACTTAGTTCAGAGGACCCGAAAGAGTAAGAAGAAGTAGCTTGCTCAACTAAAATGCTAGGCTTCTGCGCAACCGATGTCAACCTGCTGCTGGAACAGCTTTGCGTTGGCCGACGGCGCACTAAAAATAGGAAAAAACTGGGGCGGAAGTGGAGGGTCCGAGCGTCGCAACCTCACCGACACTAAAACCATGCCTGCCCCCCAAAGGGCTGGATACGCCTTCTCAGGAGACTGCCGCGAAGACTAGGATGAGTGAGCAGAGCAGTAGCGTACAGCCCGCGGCAACGAAGGCTAGAACAGCAGCCCTCTTTTGGTTTTGCCAGCGCGCAACTCTGCTCAGGTCGAACACCGCCGGACTCCAGCTTTAGTCCTGAGTCTACCGCAACTGCAATCAGACGTTTCATGGGACCATGGTCGGGCTCAGACGGTCTCGCTCTAGTCGTACACCCTCCAAAATGACTTCTTCACGGCCGCGGTGATAAAGACTGCGTCCCCAACCTCGCTTTCACTCGATTCACGAGCACCTTCCTCTATGGCTCGTATGATGGGGAGGTCGTTTTCATCGAGCCGATGGCGACTAAGGGATCAAAAGAAACTTCTCTGGTCGGATGAGCCATGAGCAGGCCAGACATTACAATCGGGCTGTCCGTTTCTCTTTCGGGCAAGTTCCACCCGCAAGGGCAACAGGCCCTCCAGGGTGCCCGCCTCTGGCAGGCTTATATCAACGCTAAGGGTGGCATTGCTGTCCAGAACGGGGAGAAAAGGTCTGTCCGGCTGATTTGGTATGACGATCGCAGTCGGATCAGCTTTGCCCGGAAGAACGTATGCCAGCTTCTGAAGGAGGATCAGATTGACATTCTCTTGGGGCCGTACTCCAGCAGCTTGACGATGGCCGTAGCGGAACTGGCGGAAGAATACAAGAAAGTCCTATGGAATTATGGCGGCTCCTCCGATGAGATCTTCAGCCATGGTCGGCGCTATTTGGTGGGCATCGCGACCTCGGCAAGTGACTACCTGCGAGAGCTTCCGCACTGGCTCGCGGAAGAGCACCCCGCACTCCGTCGAATTTGTGTCTTGTATTCAGCCAGCGGAACCTTCGGATGGCAGGTTGTTCGTGGGATCCTAGAATCGGTCCTGGTTGTGGCCGGCCAGTCGGTCGAGCTTGTCCCAATCAACTCTTCCCTTGAAAACTACGCCACCATTCTTCGGACCCTGTTCGACATCGATCCGGAGGTTGTTGTTCTAGCGGTAACCTTTCCAGACGAACTGGGCATCATGCGAACTCGTCAGCATTGGCCCAGCACGGTTCGTGTAGTGGCGGCTGTTGCTGCTGGCATCGGTGATTTTTCCGCTGAACTCGCGCAAATAGCGGATGGAGTCCTCGGACCTAGCCAGTGGGAACCGGGTGTGACCTTCCCAAACGTCACAGGCCCGGCTTCGGATTGGTTTCTGGACAGTTTTCAAAAGCAGTTCGGCCATGCGCCCAACTACATTGCTGCCGGAAGTTTTGCCACCGGATTGGTTTTGACGGAATGCATTCGGCAGGCGGCTTCCTTGGATGACGAGAAGCTTCGAAGCAGAGCGTCTGACCTGGACTGCAATACGTTTTACGGCCGATTTCGCATCGACTCCCGCACCGGAATACAAACCGGACACCGCGTGTTGCTCATCCGCTGGCAAGGAGACCACAAGGTAGTGCTGCCTTCGCGATCTAAGTAGAGCAGAATGCATGCTCACAGCGCGCTATCAGCGTTTCCAATGATACGTTTACGAAACAAAAGAGGTGACCCGGGTGGCTCACCTCTGGTGTGGGCTAGCTGTTGCTAGGGGCTTTGCCTGCGGCGACCCTGTGGTCGTCGAGGTGTGGACGTGGAGGTTCGAGATGATTGTTTCGGCGCCGGGCACATAGAGTTTGCCGGCCTGGTGCATGAAGTCGAATTGCGTGTCGACGTCCCAGAAGAGCAGGCTCGATGGCATGGTCGTGACCTCGGGGGAGCGCGCCTATTTCAATTAGATTCCTTGGTACAGTGCGCTGGTCTCTCACCGTCATCCTCTTGCCCAATCGCCCGAGAACAGCCCACAATCAAGCAGTACCGATAGGGGAAACGTCGTGAAAAACCTCTTTGTTGGAAACCTGGGTTCTGAGGTGACGTACGAGGAGCTTCGGCGGCTGTTCGAAGCCTACGGACAGGTGGTGCAGGTTCATATCATCGTGGATCGCGACACCGGGCTGCCGCGCGGGTTTGCATTCGTGGAGATGACTAACGACGCTGAGGCTGAGAAAGCAATCCGAGCTCTGAATGGCAGCATATTAGGAGATCGCACCCTGGACGTGAATTACGCTCGCCCTAGACCAGAACGCCCAGCAGCTTAAGTGTGCGCAGACCGCGACGCCGCGGACTTGGGACCGTGCGGGCGAATGCCTCCCAACTCTGCCCGAGATCCAGGATCTTCTCGGCTACGGGCGGACGATCACTTTCTTTCTCCATAGATCGGTGGCGAGGCGTGTGTTGTGCCGTAATCAAGGTCGAAGCCAAGCTGGAGCTTAGCCGCGTCCGACATGAGGCCGGGATGCCATGGCGGATCGAACACGACTTCAACATGAACCTCCTTGATACTAGGCAACCGTGAGAGCTTGCTCTCCACGTCGGCCTTGAGCACGTTGCCCATCCCGCACCCGGGGGCCGTCATGGACATCTTGATATGGACCCTGTTCACGCCTTGCTCCAGGGGAGTAATCACGCATGAGTAAACCAGCCCCAGATCCACGATATTGACCGGAATCTCCGGGTCGTACACGGTCTTCAACTGGTCCCAGACCATCTGATCGCTGAAATTCCCTTCGTGGACCGTTGGTGCTTGTGCCGTCGCCGCGTTGGAGAGCCCCAGGGCATCCGTATCCTTGGCATCGACGCGGTACATGTAGCCGCGATCGGTGGCCACCGTGTGGCCGCTGCCTAGGGACTGCATGATCCTTACGACGGCACCGGCCGGGAGGGTAGCGCGAATCCCACTGGGGATCTCGATGACTTCACAAGCCCGACTCAGCGTGAGCGGTTCACTCGCACCCATATAGAACTCACCTCGTAGCAGCTCTTTTCTTCTTCTCCGCGTCGCGGGCTACTCCGTCGACACAGTGCCCTGTTTCCCTTCCAGCGAAGCGTGCAACGTGTGCCATGCAAGCGTGGCGCACTTGACCCGCACCGGAAACTGGGAGACGCCGGAAAAAACCGCCAGCTTGCCTAGTTCAGCCCGGTTCCCGTTCGCCGGCGCCTGGCCCGTCACCAGCTTGTGGAACTGGTCGAAGAGTCTTGCCGCTTCCGCCCTGGTCTTACCCTTCACGCTTTGCGTCATCAGGGATGCTGAGGCTTTAGAAATCGCGCATCCTGAGCCTTGGAAGCTGACGTCGCGAATCGAGTCGCCTTCCAAGTCCAGGTAGACGGTGAAGTGGTCACCACAGAGCGGGTTATATCCTTCCGCCCTGTGGTTCGCCGTCGCCAGCGCGCGATAGTTGCGAGGCGCCTTGCTGTGCTCCAGGATCACTTCTTGGTAAAGCTCGCGTAGATCAGGCATCAGGCGAACACCTCGCGCACCTTCTGGATGCCCTCGGCTAGAGCATCGACTTCTTCTCTGGTGTTGTAAAGAGCGAACGAAGCACGCGCCGTGGCCGCGATGCCGAAGCGCTGCATTACAGGCTGGGCGCAGTGATGCCCTGTTCGGATAGCAATTCCCTCCTGGTCAAGGATGGTCCCGATGTCGTGCGGGTGGATACTGTCCAGCAGGAACGAGAGCACGCCAGTCTTTTCTTTTGCGGTGCCGATCAGACGAATGCCGGGGATTGCTGAAACGGTTTCAGTGGCATAGGCCAGCAACTCGTGCTCATGCGCAGCGATGTTGTCCATCCCGAGGCCATTCACATACTCGATGGCTGCGCCCAGGCCGATGGCGCCCGCCACATGGGGGGTGCCAGCTTCAAATTTGTAGGGCAGCTTGTTGTAAATCGTTTTCTCGAAGGTTACGGAACTGATCATGTCGCCGCCGCCCTGATACGGAGGCATGGCGTCCAGCAGAGCGGATTTGCCATACAGAACGCCGATCCCGGTCGGACCGTACACCTTGTGACCGGAGAAAACGTAGAAGTCGCAATCCAGGGCCTGGACGTCCACTTTGAGATGAGGCACGGCCTGGGCCCCATCGACCAGCACCGGGACGTTCCCGCGATGTGCCATTTCGATGATGCGCTGGACAGGAGTGATCGTGCCCAGCGCGTTTGAGACGTGCGTTACGGCGACGATTTTGGTTCGCGGTCCCAGCAGGTTCGCAAAGTCCTCGAGCTGCAGCTCGCCGCTGTCGCTGATTGGCGCAACTCGCAGCCTTGCACCCTTCTCTTCGCACAGGATCTGCCAGGGCACGATGTTGGAATGATGCTCCATGGCGGTAATGAGCACTTCGTCGCCAGCGCGAACGTTAGTGCGGCCGTAGGTCTGCGCCACGAGGTTGATGGCTTCCGTGGCGCCGCGAACAAAGATGATCTCGCTCGCATCAGCAGCGTTGAGGAACGATTGCACCTTCTTCCGCGCTCCTTCGTATTCTTCCGTCGCATGTTCGGAAAGGAAATGCACGCCACGATGGATGTTGGCGTTGTCCCGCTCGTAGTACCGACCGATCGCATCAATGACCACCTGCGGCTTCTGGGACGTGGCTGCATTGTCCAGGTAAACCAGCGCCCTGCCGCGAACCTTCTGCCGGAGTATGGGAAAGTCACTGCGGACCTTATCCACGTCAAACTCCACACCGGCGTCGCGTAGCTGCGCTGAACGGAACTCTCTGGGCAATCTATTGGCTGCCGTAGTCATCCGATTTCCTCCCAGTTTCTTGCGGTGTCCTCGCGCCGGTTCTCTGTCGACGCACCAGGCGCAGAGTTGGCCATCTGGAACAGACAGCGGTTGATCAGCCCTTCCACGTGCTCCCGGACGGGTCCCGGCTTCATGCGGTCCAGGCACTCGCTGGCGAAGGCGAAGAGCAAGAGCTTGCGCGCGGACACTTCCTCGATTCCGCGAGAGCGCAGGTAGAACAGGGCGTCCCCCTCAATCTGGCCGATGGTGGCCCCGTGCGTGCACTTCACGTCGTCGGCGTAGATCTCCAGTTGCGGCTTGGTGTCGATTTGCGCGTCATCGGAAAGCAGCAGGTTGCGGTTGGTCTGCTTGGCATCGGTTTTCTGCGCGTCCTTGTGCACGATGATTCGGCCGTGAAAAACGCCGTGTGCGTGGCCATCGAGGATCCCGTTGTAGAACTGCCGGCTGCTGCAGCGCGGGCTCGCATGTTCCACCAGCATGTAGTTGTCCAGGTGCTGGCCGCCATTGCCGATGAAGAGACCATTAATCAGACACTCTCCTCCTTCGCCTGCCAGTACCGGGTGCACATTGTTGCGTACCAGTGCCCCGCCCAGCAGCACTGAGTGCGACACGACGTTCGTGCTTCTACCCTGCTGGATACGCAGCGTTGAGATGTTGAAAGCCTCCGTGTGCTCGCGCTCGATCATGTAGTGCGAAAGCACAGTGTGGTCGCCGGCGACCAGCTCCGTGACCGTGTTGCAGAACGCCGCGCCGCCGCCGTCGAGCGACACATAGTCCTCGACGAACGTGGCCTGGCTGTTTTCCTCCGCCACAATGAGGTTGCGCGGATGGCTCATGGACGGAGCGTCGTCCGCAGTCGAGACAAACAGGAGGCAGATGGGCTCCTCCACTAGCGTGCCTCTGGGGATGTGTACAAACGCTCCGTCTTCCACGAAAGCGGTGTTCAGTGCACAGAAGGCATCGCGGCGGACATCAAGGTAGCGGCCGAGGTGCGGTTCAATCGCTCCGGGACTGCTGGAAATCTCCCCAGCAAGACTGCTGACCTTTACCCCATCGAGCAGTTTGCCCAGCAACGATAGCTCGCGCGCAAAGTGCCCGTTCACAAACACGAGTTGACAGGCAACGCCCGGAACCCGGTACGGCTCCAGTTCCTGTTGGGACAGCCGGACGCGGCGGTTGCAGGTGAGTCGGAAAGCAGTCTGCGCGATAGCAGAGACGTTAGTGAACCGCCAGTCTTCGTCGTGAGTGGTCGGGAGCCCGACTTCGCAAAAGCGGGCAAACGCATCCTGGCGCAGCTTCTGCAACCATGGCAGTTCATTCCCGGCGGCAAGCTTCTCGAACTCGCTGAAGCTTTCCAGGTAATTTTCCAACTGCTGAGTTGCCGTGATCACGTTGTTCTTCCCTCGTTCTCATTAGGCGGGTGTAGCATGCCGCGCCTCGGCTTCCATCGCGCCATAGCCCTTCTCTTCCAGTTCCAGCGCCAGTTCCGGGCCGCCCGAACGCACGATGCGTCCATCCACCAGGACGTGGACGAAGTCTGGGACGATGTAGTTCAGCAGGCGCTGGTAGTGAGTTACCACGACGATGGCGCGCTCCGGGTTGCGCATGGCATCGACGCCCTGGGCCACGATCTTCAGCGCGTCAATGTCCAGGCCTGAATCGGTCTCGTCCAGGATGGCGAGCTTTGGCTCCAGCACCGCCATCTGCAGGATCTCGTTGCGCTTCTTTTCGCCGCCAGAGAAGCCCTCGTTCACGGAGCGGTTCATCAGCTTCTCGTCCATGTCCAGCAGTTTCAGCTTCTCCCGGAACATGGGCAGGAAATCCATGGCATCGATCTCATCCAGCCCGCGGTACCTGCGGATCGCATTGAGTGCAGAGCGGAGAAAATAAGCGTTGCTGATGCCGGGAATCTCTACTGGGTATTGGAAGGCCATGAAGATGCCTTCACAGGCGGCCTCTTCCGGTTTCATCGCCAGGAGGTCCTTGCCGTTGTAAGACACTTCACCCGAGGTGACGTTGTAGGTCTCTCGGCGGGCCAACGCCTGCGCCAGCGTGCTCTTGCCCGAGCCGTTCGGTCCCATGATGGAGTGCACCTCACCGGCATTCACTCGCAGGTCAATGCCCTTGAGGATTTCGTGGTTCCCCACCCTGACGTGCAGATTCTTGATTTCCAGCAAGCTCATTCGCTTTCCCCTCAATAGCTACGTCGTTGCAATTCTCCCCGCGGGTCTCAGCCTTACCCGACGCTGCCTTCCAGGCTCACGCCCAACAGTTTTTGCGCCTCCACGGCAAACTCCATGGGCAGCTCGCGGAACACGCGCTTGCAGAAGCCATTCACGATCATGGAAACGGCATCTTCCGCCTTGAGCCCGCGCTGCCGCAGGTAGAAGAGCTGATCCTCGCCGATCTTCGAGGTGGAAGCCTCATGTTCCATGCGAGCCGTAGAGTTTCTCACCTCGATGTAAGGGAAGGTGTGGGCACCGCACTTGTCGCCAATCAGAAGCGAATCGCACTGCGTGTAGTTGCGTGCCCCGGTGGCACCCTTCATGATTTTCACCTGGCCTCGATAGGTGTTCTGGCCGTGGCCGGCAGACATGCCCTTGGCGACGATGGTGCTGCGCGTGTTCTTGCCGATGTGGATCATCTTGGTCCCGGTGTCGGCTTGCTGGTAGTTGTTGGTGAGCGCAACCGAGTAGAACTCACCCACCGAGTTCTCACCCTGCAGGATGCAACTCGGATACTTCCAGGTGATGGCCGAGCCGGTCTCCACTTGTGTCCAGGAGATCTTCGAGTTCACGCCCAAGCACTTGCCCCGCTTGGTCACGAAGTTGTAGATCCCGCCCTTGCCGTCCTTGTCGCCTGGGTACCAGTTCTGCACCGTGGAGTACTTGATCTGTGCGTTGTCGAGCGCGATCAACTCGACCACGGCAGCGTGCAACTGGTTTTCGTCGCGAATGGGTGCAGTGCAGCCTTCGAGGTAACTGACGTAGGAGCCCTCGTCCGCGACAATCAGCGTGCGTTCGAACTGGCCGGTGTTCGCCGCGTTAATACGGAAGTAGGTGGAAAGTTCCATCGGGCAGCGAACCCCCTTTGGCACGTAGACAAAGGACCCGTCAGTGAAGACGGCCGCGTTCAGCGAGGCGAAGAAGTTGTCGGTGTAAGGCACCACTGAGCCAAGGTACTTCTGCACCAGGTTCGGATGCTTCTGCACGGCCTCGGAGAAGGAGCAGAAGACAATCCCCAGCTCGGCCAGCTTCTCCTTGAACGTAGTGGCCACGGAGACGCTGTCGAACACCGCATCCACAGCCACACCCGCCAGGTGCTTCTGCTCCTCAAGCGGAATACCCAGTTTTTCGTAGGTGCGCAGGATCTCCGGATCCAGTTCCTCCAGGCTCGTCAGACCGGGTTTCTGTTTGGGAGCCGAGTAATAAACGATTTCCTGGTAGTCGATTGGTCCGTACTTGACATTGGCCCACTTTGGTTCGGCCTGCGCCTTCTCCAGCGACACCCAGTGGCGATAAGCCCTGAGCCTCCACTGGAGCATGAACTCCGGCTCATTTTTCTTGGCCGAGATTACACGAATGATGTTTTCGCTCAACCCCTTTGGGACCCTTTCTTCCTCCACTTCGGTAACGAAGCCCCACTTGTACTCCCGGTCGGCAAGATCCTGGATGGTGTTCACGTTGGTGCTCATTGCATTCTCCCGGATACAAAACCAATAGTGGGCACTAGGCTTCCGCGCGCGTTCCGGATGGTAGTCAGGTGTAAGGGTTGACTGAGATCGGAAAGCATCACCTTCTCCAGTGCCCCGCGCACCGCCTGGCTGATGATCCGCTGATTGTCCTTGATGGGACAGCAAGGCTCCAAGTCGCACAGCCCGGAGATGTCAGTGCTACATTCAGTGAGCGCGATAGGGCCCTCGAGTACAGCAATGATTTCAGCCACTGAGATCTCTTGCGGCTTCCTGGCCAGACTGTACCCACCCTTGATGCCACGGTGCGAAACCAGTAACCCACCCTGCAGAAGCTCCTTCAGCAGCTTGCTCACTGTTGGCAGGGGCAGTCGTGACTCGACAGCCAAGTCACGCGCTGTGTGCAGCAACCGATCGTGGTTCTGCGCCATGTGAGTCATTAGGACCAACCCGTAGTCCGCCAATTTGCCTAGTCGGATCATCAGTCAATGCCTCTGTCTCAGAGGTTTCCCAACCGCCGTACCTGAGCAGATTTTTAAATAGTACTAATATGGTACAATTTAATTGTACGCGCCGCTGGCACGGCTGACAAGGCCCGGCAACCGTTCCCAAGCGGGTGGCCTCTGGCCCAATTGCACGCGGCTTAGCTTGGGCGGCCCCGGCGCCTGTGCCGGTCTCAATCGGTCAGATCAGCGGGTTTCGCTATGTTGCTGACTCGGAGAGCATGTTACGGTCTCATCGCTGCGAAGCACTTGGCGGAGCACGCTGGCGAGGGTTCGTTCAGCGCCCATGATTTGGCGGAATGCTGTGGACTGCCCCATGAAGCATTGGCCAAGGTTCTCCAGCGACTTTCCACAGCTGGGGTGTTGATGTCCCACCACGGGATTAAGGGCGGATACACACTCGCCCGCGACCCGCGGTACATTTCCGTATTCGACGTGATTGAAGCAAGCGAGGGACCACGGCGAAGCGGTATTCGCGGCGGCGAACGCTGGCGGCACCTGGAGTCCGTTCCCGGCTACCATCAACTGCGGATGGTGCACCAGGTCGTCGCAGATATGCTGCGCGAGCTTACGATTGAAGACTGCTACAATCTATGTTCGTAGGCTCGAGGAGATACATATGTCGACCACTACGACTACCCCGACGACCCCGACAAAAGAGGCACCCATCAGCCTGACTCCAAATGCCATTGCCAAGGTAAAGGGAATCATGGCGCAACAGAATCCCGCGCCGGCTGGCCTGCGCGTGGGGGTGGTGGGAGGCGGGTGCTCGGGCTTCTCCTACTCCCTGCAGTTCGACACCAGCGCCGGCATGATGGACAAAGTGTTCGATATGGACGGCCTTAAAGTGTTCGTGGACGCCACCTCGATCATGTACCTGAACGGCTGCCGCGTGGATTACGTCGAGACGCTGGAGGGTGCCGGTTTCAAGTTCGAGAACCCGAACGTGAAGAGCACCTGCGGCTGCGGGTCGTCGTTCAACGTCTAATCAGATTAGCGCGAAAACTACGGAAGCCTCGTCGCAGGACGAGGCTTTTTCTTTTGCTTGCGCTTTTTTCATTGGCCGCTGGATCTTCGACATAAAGGGAGACTCGATTGTCAGGCACCATAAAAGCGGGCGCTATCATGATGAAGGTGGGCACCATCATTCCCCAATCCTTGCGAGTAGAAACGGAACTATATTCACAGGGCTGGGAAATCATCAAGAATTCCGACGCCTACGCCCTCGATCGAGACATCCGACGAGCTGACTGGAACTTCTTTTTTCTGGCTGGCAGCATTCAGGCGACCGCCTTGGGTTATTGGAGAGAGAGAACCGTACGGAGAGCAATGGAGCGAGTGCTGGCGAAAGCGGAACGATCGAAATTCAATTGCTTGGAAATAACGAAAATCTCCGCAAAACAATTCCTGGGCTTTCCCTACGTACACGTCTCGGCGCACTCACGGCATATCCAGAAGAGTCTATTTCTACAAGAGCTTGCCGAACGGGCCGAGCCGTAGTGGATGCCGACTGGGCTACTGCCCGAACCCCTCCGTGTTGTGGCCAAATCTGTTTGGAAGGCAAGGCAGCGATACATCCCCAACGTTACCGCTCGCACGCGCATGCGTCCCGCTTGAAATTCCGCACCCGCGATTCTGGCAGGCAGGTCAATGCTGGTGTTCTTCGCTACGCTGATCTTGTTGGCCACGCTACTCTACCTCTGGGAGACACGGGCTAGACTCTGCAAGTTCTGCCATCCGTTTTATCAATCCGCGCCATCTTCAGAATAGTGCGAGCAATGGGTGTGGCCGGTGCGGTCCATTTCAACCGCGATTAGGTCTTTACCTATGGTCTTGCCGTGACGCCCCGCTTCCAAAACAATCTGTCTGCAAACACTGCTGATTTCCGCTCCCCCGGCACCCTTCTTTAACAAGCCTTCCAATCCGCTGAAATGTGTCCTCAGTTTCGCGGGGTTGCAGTCACCAGTCACGTTCACAATGTAGTGGCGCTCCGCGAGATTCTTGAAACGTTGAATCCAGCCCTGAAACTTGGGCGCGGCAACGGTGGCTTCAGAGAAAGAAGGAATTTGGTATTGGAGTCCCAGAAGCCTACGAACGAACTACAAGCAGCCAAAGAAGGCTTATCGGGTGTCCGGCCGCGCGCGGCTCGGCAGGGTCGGTCTTGCAACCACCGTACCAGAGGAATCTAATTGAATGAGGGGGCGCTCCCCCAAAGCCGTCGAGCTTCCTCAGGTCCGGCGGATGCTCAACGATCTTCACAAGTTAGAACACGAGCTTCGGACGGCGCTTTGCAGTTGCAAGAAAGAACTGCAGAAACGATCTGCTCGCTGCCTACTATTGCGCGACCCGACACCTTCCCGGTGAACTTGGCGGGGAGAGGGCTTATATGTTCGAACGCTACACGGAGAAAGCACGGCGCGCCATCTCCTTTGCGCGCTACGCGGCCAGTCAGTCCGGTTCTCCTTACATAGAGACGGAGCACCTGCTGTTGGGACTTCTGCGCGAAGACAAAGCTCTTCTCACCAACCGGTTCCTGCGTTCTGATGCCTCGGTCGAGTTCATCCGCAAGCAGATTGAGGGGCACACCGCGATCCGGGAGAAGGTCTCG
>Ga0208696_1001279_pt1 | contig 15087 bp, 12 predicted proteins | sample Sb_taG_9_FD_187711 | JGI IMG/M metagenome (GOLD analysis project Ga0208696, IMG submission 187711) | Peat soil microbial communities from Weissenstadt, Germany - Sb_50d_b_LC metaG (SPAdes) (version 2) | ecosystem: Environmental > Terrestrial > Soil > Wetlands > Peat | place: Germany...
GGCCAGGCCGTATTTTTTGTCCATCGCCCCGCGCGGGTCGACCGTCCGCATCTGCCGCCGACTGCATGACTGCGCGGGGGGTGTCAGCTAATCGACGACCGGTTACCTGAAACAATGCCCGGTGCATCGTTTCGCAGATGGGGCTTGCGTGTCTACGGTGGCGGTGCTAAAAGGCAGACAGTAGGTGATGTTCCGCGTAGCGGGCCGGAACCAGCGGCGGGGAGGGCGATGTGAGCTTCTTTGTTGAAGGCGACTATTTCGAGGTGTGCAACTGCGACGTCAGCTGCAACTGCATATGGCTGGGGGCCGCCACCAACGACAACTGCGACGTCTTGCTAGCGTGGCACGTCACCAGCGGCACCAAGGACGGTGTGGACCTGTCCGGTCTGAACGCCGTGATGGCGGTGCATTCGCCGAAGCGGATGACCGATGGCGGCTGGAAGGTGGCGCTGTATCTGGATGACCGCGCCTCCGCCGAGCAGTCCGAGGCGCTGGGTGCCGTCTTCTCCGGGGGCGCGGGCGGCTACCTCGCGGGACTGGGCCCGCTGATCGGCGAGGTCGCCGGGGTGCAGCCGGCGTCGATCACGTTCGAGAAGTCAGACGGCTCGCTGCACGCTGAGGTTGCGGGTGCTCTGTCGATGAGCAGCGACCAGCTCGTCGGGATGGATGGCCAGGACCCGGGCGTGATCACGAATGCGCCGTTCGGCGCGGTCACCCAGCCCGTGCGGCAGGCCAGGGCGAAGGACGTGAGCTATCACGGCTACTGGAGCGCTGATTTCTCCGGGACCAACAGCTTCGTCACCGATTTCCGGTACGAAGGCTGACCGGGGGCTCGGCCATGGCTGACCAGGCGGGTCCGGCCTCGGCCGCCCGGCCGGTGCAGGCCCTGCTGCCGCGCGAGCTCGCCGTGCCGTGGATCGCGGTCGCCGCCCTGGCGGCTGCGGCGTGGGCGGTCACCGTCATGCTGGCCCGGGACATGGGCAACGGGCCGGGAACGATGGGTCTGGCCCTGGCGCCCTTTCTCGGGCTGTGGGTAGTGATGATGGCCGCGATGATGCTGCCCTCGGTCACGCCGGTCGCAGTGCTGTGGACCCGGTTGATCAGCGGCGCGTCGGCCGGCTTCGGCCGTGTCGCGCGGCTGGGCCTGTTCCTCAGCGGGTACCTGCTGACCTGGGCGGCGGTCGGGGCGGTTGCCTTCGCGGCTCTGGCCGGAACCGGGTGGCTGCTCACGGCGTCTCCGGCCGCGGCGAAGTGGCTCGGCGTGGCGATCTTCATAGCCGCGGGCATCTACCAGCTCACCCCCTGGAAGGACTGGTGCCTGCGGCGTTGCCGGTCGCCGATCGGCGCGCTGATGTACTACGCCGGGTTCAAGGGCCGCGGCCGCGATATCCGGGTCGGCCTGCATCACGGAGCGACATGCGCCGGGTGCTGCTGGGGTCTGATGATCGTGCTGGTCGCGGTCGGGGTGATGAACGTGGCGGCCATGGCGGGGCTGGCGGCGGTCGTCTTCGCCGAGAAGCTCTGGCGCTACGGCAAGCCGTTCGGCCAGGCCGTCGGAGTGCTGCTGGTCGCGGTCGGCGTGCTGGCCGTCTGGTTCCCGTGGCTGCTTCCTGGCCTGCACGCCTCCGCGATGCCCGGAATGCCGGCGACGTAAGAGCGGCGACCAGGTGGAGACCTTCTCCGGCCGGGCGTAACCGGGTCTGGCTGCGCCCCGGTCCCGGCGCGAGTCCGGGTCTGGACGCCAGCATCAGCCGGCGGCTGGTAGCTGAGAGGCTCGGCGAGCGCGCACCGAATACCGGCGCGCCGGAACGGCTGGCCTGCTATTTCAGGGCGTCCAGGAGCTCCCGGCAGGCCTGCTCGCAGCGTCGGCAGGCCTGGGCGCAGACCCGGCAGTGCAGCATATGGGCATGCCGCTCGCACTCATCGCCGCAGCTCCTGCAGATGGCCACGCAGGCCTCAAGCAGCGGCCGGGTGAGGCTGGCGTCGTACTCCACCTGGCGGCTGATGACCCCCACGGTGGCGGTGCAGACATCGACGCAGTCCAGGCACAGCCGGATGCACCTGACCATCTCGCTCACGGTCTGCTCGCTCAGGTCAGCGGCGTTGTCGGCATTGCAGGCCTGGGCGCAGTCGCTCAGCGCGTCAATGGCGGCGGCCAGCACGCCGGCGTCGATGGTCCAGGCCCGTGGGTAGGTATCCAGCATCTGCCTGGAATAGCTCATGGTCCCTCCCGTGCAGGCGATTGACGGCGATACCACAACAGCACCTATGTACCCGTAGTGCGTGCGGATTACCAGCGGGCTAGATACGACGCCAGCAGTCAACTGGCGCAGGTCCAGCTCGCGCGCCGTGTCGGTCAGGCCATAGTGCCTGGCCGGGAGTCCCGCTAACGCCAGCCACCCGGGCCTCGTTAAGACTGGCGCCACCCGGGACCAGGGCAGCGGACGGGACCGCGGCAGTCACCAGATACCTCCGGGTCGGGCCGAGACCAGCAGGCCGGGCCAGCTCGTGCCAACAGAAGGCCCGTCGCGGCACCTAGCAGCCGGACCACCACCCACCACCTGGGACGGGCCTGGCCGGTCAGCGACGGGCAGTCCTCGACGAGCTCCAAGCCCAGCGCGCCGGCGACGCAGCCGATCACTGGGGTCATACTCCCTGACCACGATGGCGACCACCCCCAAATGCATCGCGGCAGCATGGGACAAAGTGATCACGACTCAGATGGGCCCGCTGCCGCGCAGAGTGCCGCTGCCGCGCAGAGTGCCGCCGCCGCGTCAAGCGCCGGCGCCGCACCCGAGCAGCGCCGACGCAATGCCACAGAACGTCCCATTATGGATCGTCTCGATCAGCCGGACCATCGTGATTCCCGGCATACCGAACGGCGGATCCGGCGCGCGTGCCCGCTGTGGCTGGTTACCTTCCGTGGCATCGTGGTCGTCGCGATGCAGTTGCGGCCGAGTGCTGGGTCCGGCGGGACAATAGGGGATGGCCACGACGGCGTGCTGGCCGGCCTGACGGCGTGGTTGCCCGTGCGCGACGCGGCGGGCAGGCAGTGCGCGGCGTCGGCGGATGGTCATCAGGGACCGGCTGGGAGGAGCGTCCTATGCTGCGTGCTGGCAAGGTCGGGCTGCGGGCCCGGGATGAGGCCGACGTCGCGGTCTTGCATGCCGAGCTGTATGAGGACATCGCGACCCGGATGCGGGCCGATTCGCGCCCGTGGCGGCCAATCCCGGTCGGCTCGGCCGCGTCGCCGTATGCGCTCAGCGAGCCCCGCGATGACGTGGCCGTGTTTTCCGTGGTGGAACTGGCCGGCGGCGAGCTGGCCGGCGAGGCCCTGTTGTGGGCCATCGACCTGCATAACCGGACGGCTCATCTGGGACTGTCGTTGCGGCCCGCGTTCCGGGGCCGCGGCCTGGGCACGGACGTAGTCGTGGCGCTGTGTGAGTACGGCTTCGCCGTCCGCGGCCTGCACCGGTTGCAGGTCGATACCCTGGCCGGCAACACGGCGATGATCCGGGCCGCCGAGCGGGCCGGGTTCGTGCCCGAGGGCAGGCTCCGCCAGGCGGCGTGGGTTAGCGGGGAATTCGCCGACGAGGTGATCCTTGGCCTGCTGGCGGCCGACTGGGGCAGCGGCGGAAACCGGCACGTGGGCCTGGGCGAGATCCCAGGGCAGGCGAAGCCGACCACTTAAGGTGAGATGGCGCGAGAGGCTCATGCACTAGATCGCCGATTCTTTCTGCCTTGCCGTGCGTGGGTCTGACAAGCTTGCGGCGTACATATAGGCCAGCTCTGTGCCGACGACACGAGGTCGGCTGGCGCGGCAGCATGGTGCGTCCGTTGCCGGAAGTTACACCTGTACGGCGGGGTTCGGGTGTGCGGCGGCGCCCGTCGGGGCTCAACGCGGCGCCGGCTGTTCGCTGATCCGGCTGGCCGCGTCGAGCAGGAGGGGATGAAGGTCTGGCGGACGGTGCTTAGTCGCGATTCAAGCGCACGAATGCCATCATCGACAGGTCCTGGGCGACGCTGGCAGCGCCGGTCCACTGCAGCCGTGCATGCCCGAAGACGCGGTAACCACCGCGAATGGCCGCCCACTCGGCGGAGATGGCCCAGGCCGCACCGGCTATGACCGCGATGACCCCGACGGCCCGGGCGGTCACTACCTAGCGGTGACCCCTGGCGGCAACCATGGCCCGTGCACCGGTCCGCCCCGCGAGCTCCGCGACGATGGGCAGTCGCGGCGGATGGGCGGCCACAGTGAGCATGACAAGCACCTCTTCGCTGGTCAGCACCCGGGCCAGGCCAGTCCTGCCCTGGCGGTCTTGGTGCCTGGCCTGGGCGCCGGAAGGGTCTTACGGCCTGCCCGCCGGAACCGGCTGCTTCGGCGGTTGCCTGGTCGGCGGGGGCGGCGTGTACGTGGAGATCTGCGGAAGCCACTCCAGCCAGCGGGGCAGGTACCAGTTCCAGCGGCCGAGCAGCTTCATCGTGGCCGGCAGCAGGCCCGCCCGCACGATCGTCGCGTCGAGCAGCACGGCCACGGCCAGGCCCACGCCCATCTCCTTCAACGACACCATCGACAAGGTGGCGAAGGTCAGGAAGACGAAGACCATGACGACCGCGGCGGCGGTGACCACCCCGGCGCTGATCTTGATGCCGTGCGCCACCGCCTGGTCAGTCTGACGGGTGCGGTCGTAGCTCTCCCGGATCCGGCTCAGGATGAACACGTGGTAGTCCATGGACAGCCCGAACAGCACGACGAACATGACCAGCGGCAGCCAGCTGGTGACGGCATGCACGCTGGTGAAGCCGAGCAGCGACTGCCCCCAGCCCCACTGGAACAGCGCGACGACGACGCCGTAGGCCGCGCCAATGGACAGCAGGTTGAAGATCACCGCGGTGATCGGGATGACCAGGGAGCGGAAGGAGACCAGCAGCAGGACGAAAGCCAGTAGCAGGACGAAGGCGATGACCCAGACGGAGCGCTGCTTAAAGACGGTGTTGAAGTCCACGGTACCGGCCGTGTCCCCGGCCACCGCGACCCGGACGCCGGGCACCTTGCCCAGCGTGGCCGGGATGACCTGGCCGCGCAGGGTGGCGAGGGCGTGGACGGACGCGGTGTCCTCCCCGGTGCCGGCCAGCGGCACCTGGATGATCGCGGCGGTGTGCGCGGAGTTGACGATGACCGTGATCGGCTGGTTCATCTGGCCGGTGGCCAGCGCGGCCCGCTCGAAGGCCCGCCCGGCGGCGACCATGGCCGGTGAGGTGACGTCGGGGGCCTCGGCGACCACGACGGCGGGCGCGGGACCGCCGGGGAACACCTGCTGGATGCGGTCGTAGGTCTGCAGCGCGGCGGTGTTCTGCGGCAGGTCGGTGGCGCCCGGTTCCGCGGTGTGCAGGCGCAGCAGGGGCACCGCGAGCGCGACCAGGACGCAGCCGGACACCACGGCGGTCAGCGCCGGGCGGGCCAGGGTCCGGTCCAGGATCGCGGCCCAGACCCGGCTCTGCCCGGCGGGCCGGCGCAGCCGGCTGACGAACGGCAGCTGGCCCCGGTCCACCCGGTCGCCCAGCACGGCGAGCAGGGCCGGCAGGAGGGTCAGCGACCCGATGACCGCGCAGGCCACCACCAGCATCGTGGCCTCGGCCATCCCGTAGAAGACCTTGTTGCCGGTCAGGAACAGGCCGGACACGGCCACCAGCACGGTCAGGCCGGAGATCAGCACCGAGCGGCCCGAGGTGGCGGCCGCCACCTCGATCGCGTCCAGGACCGGGCGCCCGGCGGCGCGTTCCTCACGCTGCCGCTTGACGTAGAACATCGAGTAGTCCACGCCCACGGCCAGGCCGATCAGCAGCATCAGCGCGCTGGACTCCTCGGTAGCCCCGGACAGGTGACTGACGAACACCATCAGGCCGCTGGCGGCCAGGATCGCCATCACGGCCAGCCCGAGCGGCAGCAGCGCGGCGACGACCGCGCCGAAGGCGATCAGCAGGACCACCAGCGTGATCGGGAAGGCCAGCGCCTCCGCCCGGTGCAGGTCGCGAACCAGGGTGTCGTTGACCGCCTTGTCGATGCTGGCCTGGCCCGTCTCGGCGATCTGGATCTGCGGATGGGCGGCCGCCGCCGCCTGCACCGCGGCCAGCACCGGCACGACCTGGGTCGCGTCGTCATTGATGTTGCCGGTGACCTGGAATTGCAGCAGAGCCGCGTGCCGGTCCGCAGAGACCTGGTTGGCGTACGCGGGGTCGAGCGGGGAATGGACCTGGGTCACCCGCCCGGTGGCCTGGATCCGGCTCAGCACGTCCCGGATCGCCGCCTGATAGGCCGGCGCGCCGACCCGCAAGCCGCGGCTGTCGAACAGCACGTACTCGCCGGCGTGCTGGGGGAAGTCCCGGGCCATCATCTCCGAGGCCTGCAGGTCCTGGCCCGATCCCGTCTCGGACTGGGGCAACTGGAATGTTCCGATTAGGTGGCCGGCCACCAGCAGCACCACGACACACCCGAGCCACGCGATAATCGCCGTCCACGGGTGAGTCGCGCTCCACCGGCCAGCGGCCCCGGTCAGCCGTCTTGCGCTACTCATGGCACACCTCGATATTCTGACGCTTGATATCACGGCATCGCCTTGCCGCCTGGGATTTGCAAGTGGCCAATGTCCCATTCGCGGGTGCCGTTCGCTCCTGTCTCGCGGGACATTCGTCAGCCCGGCGAAACCCCGGCACCAGGGATATGAGGATTCTTGGAGCCCCGGCCTGGGGCTTTGCGGGAGTTGATGGGGCCGCTGCGTAATTTGATCATGGCGGGGCTCCTGGTAAGGATTCGGGTGTCCGTGCCGGATACAACAAGATGTGCCGGCGCGGGTGCTCAGGACCCTGTCATATGAAACGGCCTGTCAAGCTTTTGTATCTCTCTGACCTGCGCGAACAGCGACCCGAAAATATTTTTTGATTCTTATCGTTATTTACCGGTCCGGGCGTGCAGGCAAGGCGTCCGCGAGATACCGCTGCTCCGTCCTGGGACTGATGCTGTCCCCGGCCCGGACGGTGAAAAAGGCGGAATTGCGCTACTCGGGACGGGCGGTGATGCCTCGTCGGCATAGTCATGCCTGCCGGTCTCTAACTGATGCCGACGGGGTAAGGACCACCACCGCGGCGACGGTCCGAGGACGTTAGTCCCTTGTAGCTTAGCTAACTAACCTTCCTATTTATTTTCTGGGGCTGGCAACCTTCCTAGTTGCGCTAACTAACCTTCCTACCCTATTTACGCTACTTAACCTCCCTATTTGTTCCGGGGCTGGCAATCTGGTGGTATGGCCCGGGTTGATGGAGATCGACGAGCAGGGCCTAGCGTGCGCAGCTGGCGGCGCAGTTCGCTGTGCTGGTCACAGATTAGCCAGGCAGCCAGCGGCCCGGCCGGCTCAGCGCCGGGTCCGCCGTCGAGGTAGAGCTGGCGTGCGCATCGATGGCGTCGGCGATGGCGTTGAGCACCTTGGCGCGCTCGGCGGGCACGCGTCCTTGGCCGCATGCACCGCATCCAGGGCGAGCTCGATGTCCGCTGGTGTCGAGTCCGCTACCTCGCAAATCGGCCGGGAGGTGGCAGGGCTGAGGTTCACCCGGAACTTGCCCTCGATCGGAGCCAGCCACTCGCCGCCGACGGTCGGCCGCCGTGGCTAGCGGAGCCTCCTGAGGAACGGGTCCTGCGGCGCGTACCGCGCGACCTTGATCCGTGCGTCCACGACGAATACCCCGTCCGGCCGGGCGATGACCGGGTTGAGGTCGAGTTCGGTGACCTCCGGCAGGTCGTCGGCGAGCCGGGAGACCCGCAGCAGCAGGTCGCGCAGCGCGCCGAGATCGGCCGCGGGGCTGCCCCTGTGCCCGAGCAGCAGCGGCGCCGACCGGATAGAGCGGATCAGCGTGTCCGCGTCGACATCGGTCAGCGGCGTCAGCCGCGCGGCGTGGTCGGCCAGCACCTCGGTGGCCACCCCGCCGAGCCCGAACACCACCAGCGGGCCGAACAGGTGATCGTCGGCCACGCCCACGATCACCTCGGTGCCGTCGCCGATCATCGGCTGGACAAGGATCGTGCGGAGCTTCGGGCCGAACCGTTCTTCCAGCCTCCGGTAGGCGGCCCGCACGTCGGCTTCGGTGCGCAGGTCGAGCTCGACCCCGCCCGCGTCGGTCTTGTGGACAAGCCCGGGCACGTCGGCTTTGAGCACCACCGGGACCCCGCCGCCGGCAGCGAAGGCGGCGACGGCCTCGTCCTGGCTGCGGGCCGGGACCAGTTCGGCCAGCGGTATCCCGTAGCAGCGCAGCAGCGCCGCCGTCACCTCGGGCGGAAGCCAGCTGCCGTCGCCGGTCCCGAGGGAGTCGTGCACCAGCACGCGGGCGTCGTCGTCGCTGATGTCGGCGAGCTTGGGCACCACGCCGCGCGGGGCGGCTCGCCACGCCCCGTACCGGGCGGCGCAGGCCACGGCGGCCGCGGCCGCCTCCGGGTACGCGTAGGCGGGTACCTGCCTGCCGTCATCGGTCTTGGGCAGCAGCCGCACCGTCTCGGTCTGGTCGAGCAGCACGGCGGCCAGCGGCACGCGGACGTCGGCCTGCTGGATGGCCGCGACCAGGTCACCGGTCGCGCCGGTGGACAGCACGAGTGCGATCATGGCACTGACAGCTTCGTCGGCCGCCGCGAGCTCCAGGCACTCCCGGAATTGGGCGGCGGAGACCGCTGCGGTGGTGTCGATCGGGCCGTCGGCCGCGCCGCCGGGCGGGATCAGCGCGCGGAGCCGGCGCCGGGTCAGCCGGTGCGGCCGGTGCACGGTCAGGCCGAGGTCGGTGCAGGCGTCGGCGGCCAGCACTCCCGCGCCGCCGACGTTGGACACGATCGCCACCGTGGTTCCCTTCGGGACCGGCTGGGTGGCCAGCAGCGCGGCGGCCTCGATCAGGTCGCCGAAGCCGGGCACCGCCACGATGCCGGCCTGGTCGAACAGGGCCTCCCTGCTGACCCAGGGCGTCGCGACCGCCGCGGTGTGCGAGGCGGCCGCCCGCTGGCCTGCCTCCGAGCGCCCGGCCTGCACGGCGAGCACCGGCATGCTCGCGGCGACCCGGCGCGCGGTGCGGGCGAACTTGCGCGGGTTGCCGAACGACTCGATGTACATTACGGCGAGCCTGGTGACGCCGTCCTGCTCCCACCACATGAGCAGGTCGTTGCTGGACACGTCGAGCTTGTCGCCCACCGACGCGAACGAGGAGATGCCGATGCCGAGCCGGGACAGCGCCTGGGCGGCAGCGAAACCCAGCCCGCCGGACTGCATGACCAGCCCGGCCACCCCCGGCGTGGGGTGCGCGGCGGCGAAGGTGGCGTCCAGGCCGATGCCGGGCACCGCTACCCCGAAGCAATTCGGCCCGATCAGCCGCATGCCGTGCCGCCGGCAGGACGCCAGCAGGTCGGCGCGGGTAGCATCGTCCAGCCCGGAGGTGATCACCACGCACGCGCGCACGCCCCGCTGGCCGCACTGCTCCGCGGTGTCGACCACAGCCGCCGCGGGCACCGCGATCACCGCCAGGTCGACATTTTCGGGCAGGTCGGCCGGCGAGGCCAGGGCGGGCTCGCCGCCGATCTGACGGGCGTGCGGGTTGACCGGGTACACCGTCCCGGCGTACCCGGCGCCGCGGATGTTGTCCCAGATCACCCGGCCCACCGTCCCCGGCCGCCGGCTGGCGCCGATCACCGCGACCGACCCGGGCGCAAACACGTGCCGCAGGCTGGCCACGTCCGCCTCGCGCTCCCGCTCGGCCACCGCGTTCAGGTAACTGTCCAGGTCCGTGCCGTCGACGAGGCCGGGCAGCGGGATGATCAGATCGACCACCGAGCGGGAGGTCCGACGGTGCACCGGCAGGCCGGCGTCCGCGATGACCTTCAGCATCGCCGTGTTCTCGGCCAGCGTATGCCCGATGAACGTGGTGATCCCATGGCTCCTGGCATACCAGACCAGGTGCTCCAGCAGCAGCGTCGCGATTCCCCTGTGATGCATCCGGTCGGCCACCGCGAACGCGATCTCGGCGTCCTTATGGTCTGTGCCCTGCCCGTCCAGCACCTCGTAGCTGGCGACGCCGACCACCTCGCCGCCCTCCACCGCGAGCAGCGCCACCCGGCCGCGCCTGGGCTGGCGGCAGATCCGCCGCGCCTCCGCCTCGGCCGCCGTCCGGCTGAGGCCGAAGAAGCGCAGGTAGGCGTTGTCCAGTGACATCGCCTCGTGCATGGCCTTGACCGCGTCATAGTCGCCGGGCCGGGCCGGGCGGATCTCCACCGTGCTCCCGTTAACCAGCAGCGCGTAAACACCGGATTGCTCGGTCATGCTCATCCGAGCCTCCCCGTTCCCGTCGCCCTTTCAGCGTCATCACCCGTCACCTTGAGCGCATCTGGTTCGATGAGGAACTCGTTCAGCAACTATTAGCCTTGCCGCGGCGCCGGCTCGGAAGGATAGAGCCGAAGGTCCGTTCCCGCCGGGCGGAAGTGATGGACGCGGCGGAGGGTGCCAGGGATGGAGCGTGCTGATCCAGGGCCTGGAACTCCAGACCCCAGGTCAGGGTCGGTTTCTTCGACTTCAGCACGCCGGAGGCCCGGGCGGCGGCGTGTGCCCGCGAGGTCGAGCTCAACCGCGAGTTCGCGCCGGATGTGTACCTGGGCGTGGCCGAGCTGCGCGGCCCGGATGGCCGGGTCTGCGATCACCTGGTGGTGATGCGCCGCATGCCCGCCCGTACATGCTCCCCGGGTGAGCTCTGGCGCGCCTAACCGGCCTGTCGCCCTGCCTTGGCCAGCAGCAGCAGCTCATGGGCCCGCTTGGCCGCTTCCCTGACTGGGTGGTTTTCCGGCTCGGCCAGCGGGCTGCCCTTGAGCCCGCGTGCCAGCACCTCGACCGCCTCGGTGAGCGTGTCCACCTGGGCCTCGAGCAGGCGCAGCCGGTCAAGGGCGCGTTCACTGCGGCGGATCTCGAATGGCTCGCCGGGTCCCAGGGGTTCGGTGAGCGTGACCTGGAGGTGCTGCGGCGGCTGCAGTTCACCGGCGAGGTCTGGGCGGTGCCAGAAGGCACCGCGGTGTTCGCCGGCGAGCCGCTGGTGGAGGTCACCGCGCCCATCCCTGAAGCGCAGCTGGCCGAGACTTGCTGCTGAACCACATCACGTTCCAGACCGGCATCGCCACCAAAGCGGCCCGCTGCGTGCCGCGGCCGGCCCCGCCTCGGTGGCCGCCGCCCAGACCACACCCGGAGCCGCCGGTACCGACGCCGCAACCCCGGCGGCCGCCGCGACCGTTGCCCCCGCCGGAACCCGAGCCAGAGCCAGGGCCCGCGCCGCCGCCTGACCCGCCCCCGGAGCCGCTGCCGGAGGCCTAGGGGACGCGACGGTCCGGGACCGGTCCGGAACGTGTACTCACTCCTGTGTGCCTGCCTTGGCTGGCGTGCTCGTGACGAGGTCGCGATGGGCCGAGCAGATGACGGCCCTGGCCTGCTCCCGCAGCGCGGCGACGGCGTGCTGGGTCAGGCCGCTGGTCTGCAGCGGGCTTGCGGCAACGGCGCGGACTTGGCCGCCGTGGATCGCGTTTCGCCCCGGCGGCCAGATCCGGCGGGTGCCGTCGATGGTGACCGGGACGACCGGCACCTGGCTGGCGATTGCGATGATGAAGGCGCCGTCCTTGAACGGGCCGATGGTGCCATCCGGCGAGATCCTCCCCTCCGGAAAGGCGAGCAGCGAGTGGCCGGCCGCCAGGTCCCGGGCGGCGGCCCGGTCGATGCGGCCGAAGTCCGGAGATGCCCTGTTCACCTCGATCATCCCGATCGTGCGCATCGCGGGGCCGAAGAGCGGGATCCGGAATAGCTCGCGCATGGCCAGGACGCGCAGCGACAGCGGCAGTGTCCCCAGGAGCACGATCGGGTCCAGGGCGGACTGGTGATTGCACACGACCACACACGGGCCGCCCGAACTGAGGTGCTCGAGGCCATCGGCGGCTACCCGCGCCCCCGCGGCGTTCAGCCATACCCGAGCCCACCACCGCACCAGCCGGTCGGTGAACGCGGAGTCAGCCCTGGCGGCCCCGCGGCACCAGACCAGCAGGGCGACGGCCACCGTGGCCAGCACGCCCGCCACCAGCGTCGGCACCGTACGCCAGGACATCCATCGGCCGTCCCGAGCACCGCAGCCGTCGGCGCCCCGGCCGGGGGCATTCGCATCGGTGCGCATCTGGCCAGCGCGGCAGGGGTCAGGTCGTGCTGATCGTTATCTTCTTGGCCGGTTCGCGTCCCGGCTCCGGGATGCGGATCTCCAGCACCCCGGCCTTGTAGGTCGCGGTGATGTCGGCCTCGGTCACTCCCGCAGGCAGCGGCAGCGACCGGGACAGCGACCCGTAGCGCACTTCCTGGCGGACGTATCCCTTCTCTTCCCGCTTTTCCTCCTCGCGGCGTTCGGCCTCGATGTGCAGCATCCCGTCCGAGACGGTGAGCTCGACATCCTTGTCCGGGTCGATGCCGGGCAGATCAGCGCGGATCACCAGCGCCCCGTTCTCCCGGTACCCCTCGACCCGGATCAGGTCCTCCGCCCCCCACCAGCGCGGGAACCCCATGAGCCGGAACGGCGACATCCGCGCCCATTCCTCGAACATCCGGTCGAACCGGCTGAAGACATCGGGTGCTTCCCCGTGAGGCTCACGCCTCATCAGACCTGGCATGGTCCTCACCTCCTGACACCCAGGCAACGCCGGGGCCCGACCGGCCGGTAGAGCCTTTGGTCCCACCGGCGTGCCCGCCCGGCCCGCATGATGCAGGTATCGCTAGAGCGCGACGAACTTGTAGCCATGTGAGCGGAAGAACCGGATTATCGCCGGCAGCGCGCTCACGGTGGCCGGGTTGCCTATCGGCTGGTTGTGCATGAGCACGACCGGGTGGCGCAGCTGGGCGCCCTCGGCCTCGGCGAGCCGGATGATGCGCTGCACCCAGTAGGAGGAGCCCGAGCCGTCAGCTATCCAGTCCTGGGTGTCGACCGACCACAGCCACACGCCCATCCGTCGCTGCTGCGCGAGCCTGAGCGTGGTGGCGTCGTAGTCGCCGCCGGGCGGCCGGAACACACATGGCACGGTGCGGGTCAGGGACCACTGCTCGGCGCTGACCCGGTCCAGCTCGGCGGCCTGGCCCGCGGCGGACAGCAGCACCAGGTCCGGGTGATCCCACGTGTGATCGCCCAGCACGTACCCGTCCCTTGCCTCCACCCGCACCAGCGACGGCCGGGCCGCCATGTTGACCCCGATGTTGAAGAACGTCGCAGGAACTTTGTACCGGGTCAGCACCGCCAGGATGGCTGCGGTGCTCCCGCCCGGCCCGTCGTCGAACGTCAGCGCCACGGTCTTCCCGCTGCCGGGTGCGTAGAGTCGCGGACCGTAGGGCGCGGCCGGGCAGCGAGCCGCGGGCGCGCCGGTCACCGCGGGCGGCGATGCCACGCTGCCGCCCGGCATCGTCGCCAGCGGGCCGGCTGGTCCTTCCCCCGGCGGAACCGACTCACAGCCGGCCGCCAGCGCCATCCCGCTCAGCGCTGCGGCCAGGACCATTGCGCAGCCGAAAGCCCCCGCGGAACGCCAGATGGTGAACATCGCCCGCTCCTCCCCGCCAGGGCAGCCCAGCTGCTTGTCTCAGCGTCTGGCGCGCGCACGCCCCGCGCCAGGGTCCTTCGTCGCCGGTGCTCGGTACTTCCGCCGCGAACCTGGCAAAGGCCCGCAGGCCATGTACGCTGAACGGCTACCTGCCGGAGGTCATCCGCTCAGCCCACCGTGACCTCGCCCTGGCGATGTCAGCCAAGGCGGTGTCATCAGTGGCGAACCGATCGGGATGGGTGGGTCTGGGGCCGCGGGTAGTCAGGCCGAAAGTCCCGGTGCGGGTGGCCCGATGGCCGCTGCGCTGGCTGTGGACTGCCGCGATAGTCGGGGGCATGAGCAGAGCTTTCAGCATGCATTCGGCGCGGGCGGGAACGGCGGGTGGCGAGTATGCGCCCGGCGCCGTTGAGCTGGCTCGCCGTGTAGTGGCGGTGCTGGGCGGCCGGTATTCCGCTGAGCTGGGCATCGATGTGGACGCCGGGGAGGCGGAGGTGGAGCGGTGGTTTGTGGCCGCCACCCTGTTCGGGGCCCGGATCCCGGCGCATGTGGCGGAGCGGACCTTCGCCGTCCTGGCGGGCGCCGGGCTGACCCGGATCGGCCAGATGCGGCACGTCCCGTCCGATGACCTGATCGCGATGCTGGATGCAGGCGGCTACGCCCGCTACGACTTCCGCACCGCCACCCGGCTGCTGGAACTCTCCGAGATCATCAGCGAACGGTACGACGGCCAGGTCGCGGTGATCGGCCGCCGCTTTGCGGCCTACCCCGCACTGCACGCCGCCTTGGACGCGCTACCTGGGTGGGGCCCGGTGACCGTCCGGCTGTTCCTGCGCGAGCTGCGCGGGGTGTGGCCGGGAGCCGACCCGCCGCTGGACAAGCGCGCCGCGGCCGCCGCACACCACCTCGGGCTGCTGGCCGCCGGGTCAGACGGGGCGCGTCTGGCTGGGCTGGCGATGGCGTGCAGCCTGGACGTGCGCGACCTGGAAGCTGGCCTGGTGCGGCTGGATCTGGCCCACGGTCGGGCCATGGCCGGCTGCCCGGGCGGCCGGGCCTGTATGGCGCTGCGCCGGTCAGGAGCAGGATGAACGCCCGCCGTGACTACTATCAGGTGCTCGGCGTGCCGCGCGACGCGGACGCCAAGGCCCTGAAGAAGGCGTTCCGCCAGCTGGCCCGCCGCTATCACCCGGACACCAGCACCGAGCCAGACGCCGAGCAACCATTCTTCAGCGGCAAGACCTCCGCCGCAACGAAGATCACGCTGCTGCAGAACGGGCAGGCCTTCACCACCATCATCAACGCCCAGTCCGGATCGAGCATGGCCCGATCGGCCTCGGCGAAGGTCACCAAGGTGACGGTGACCTCGCCGGCGCAGGCGACGGTGACTTACAACATCCTGCTGGGTACCACGCCCGCGCTGACCAATCAGTCCGGCCTGGCCGTGTACCAGAACGGGACCTGGAAGGTCG
>Ga0208696_1001281_pt1 | contig 15070 bp, 13 predicted proteins | sample Sb_taG_9_FD_187711 | JGI IMG/M metagenome (GOLD analysis project Ga0208696, IMG submission 187711) | Peat soil microbial communities from Weissenstadt, Germany - Sb_50d_b_LC metaG (SPAdes) (version 2) | ecosystem: Environmental > Terrestrial > Soil > Wetlands > Peat | place: Germany...
GACATCTCCTCCATTCTCCGCCCGCTTAGCAGGCGATATAGCAGTGCGCCTCGTGGCGCACGTAGTTCTGGTAGCGGTCGGAGACCACGATCCCGGCGAAGCCGGGCAGGATCCCGGCGTCCTGCATCGAGTCCAGGCTCCGCGTCCCGAGCCAGAACGCCGAGTACCTTTCAGTGAAGGCGCCGTGCACGTACTTCTTCTCCCCGGCCGGCCCGGACCGCAGCGTCGTCTCGCCGAACCCCGCCACGGCAGCGGCGGTGATCAGGGTGCGGATCAGCCGCACCACCTCCGCTGCCAGCGACGCCGCCTTCGCCAGGCAGGAATGGACGAACCCATCGGACACCGCAGCGCCGGTGACGTCGGCGATCAGCTGCCGGCACCGCTCCACCGGCACATGCTGGAAGACAACCAGGTAAACCGCCAGGGCACGCAGCCGCGGCCCGATCGACAGCGCGGAATCCGGCACGCCTGCCGGGCGGGCCGCGGCATGCACCCGGCCGCAGGCGCACTTCGCCTCGTGCAGGTCATGCTGCACCCGCTCCGCCGGCGCGGCCGGGATCTCCTCCTGCTGATACGACCGGGCAACCCCCAGGTCAGCGGCATCGGCCAGGTCACGGCCGCACGAGCACGCGCCCCCGGGATGGTGGTCCTCGGTCCGGTCCGGGACCTCCCACGTCATGGACGTCCCCGGGCTGCCCGGCTGCTTCCCGCGCTTCTTCTTCTCCGCCCGCTCAGCGGCCCGCCGCTGCTTCCGCGGCGGCTTCCGGCCCGGCAGGTCATCCGAGCTCGGCGGCATCGAGGAGTTCCCGCTGTTCCGAGACCCCGCGCGCGCCGCCGTCTCCAGCTGCTCCCGCAGGCCAGCGACCACCGCCTCCAGCGCAGCGATCTGCCCGGCCTGCGCCGCGATCAGCTGCGCCTGCTCCCGGATCAGCGCATCACGCGGATCCTCAGAGGGCTCCCCGGGCGCCACATCGGTCACAGCCCGCAATCATCCCCGAAACCACGCTCACCCGCCACGGCAGCACCACGCCCGACGCTGGAACGTAACCCACGATTACTCGCCGCAACACCAAGCCCAGGGGCCTGAATGCTTACGCGGCGAGGTGTCCACGTTCACCTTGACCAACTTGACCTTGCCTGCCAGGTCGCGGGCGAGCTGCTCAAGCGCGGGGCTGACCATGCGGCAGGGCCCGCACCACGGCGCCCACAGTCGACGACGACCGGGATCTTGGCGGTCGCGGCGACCTCACCGAAGGTGGCGTCGTCGGCGTCAGCGATCCACGGCAGCGGCTGATGACACTTGCCGCACCGGGGTGTCCCGGCCGCCGCGGCTGGCACCCGGTTAGCCGTGCCGCAGTGTCCGCACCGGACAACCTCGCCTGCCATGGCTCCATTATCCCGCCCTCGCAGCGCCGCTGCCGACCGTTCACCGCCCCTCCGGCATCACTCTCCGTGAAGAAAGCTCAGCTAATCAACGCACCCGAGCCGCCGTTCTGGACGGCCGTCAGTATCCTTGCGCTGATCAGTTCAGGCAGGCAGATCTGGTAGATCTGCGCGTGGAGGCGGCTTGGGGCAGTTTCTCGAATACCGCGACCTGGCTGTGGCTACGACGCGTGCGGCTTTGCTTCGAATTGGGAGCGCTACAGGCGCGGGTGCCCGGGTCGGCTGCTTGCAGCTCTCGCAATGCCGGCTAGCACCGGGCGCCTTGTGCGCTGGACCTGCCGGCTGAATGGCGTGGGGCCAGGTCGAGATGCGCGCTTGTGGCGAGTTGCGGGTGGATTGCTGCCACCGGGGGAGAGATCCGCGTTCACGGTAGCGTGACTCTCGCCGTTTCGTACAATCAATGCGCGGTCGTACGTATGACATCTGGAGCGGGCAGGTGCTTGTCAATACCGATTATCTGGTCGTGGGAGCGGGTGCGACCGGTCTTGCGTTCGTCGATGCGCTGGCAGCGGCGGCGGATGTTGAGGTGACGCTGGTCGACCGCCAGCCCGCCCCGGGAGGCCATTGGCTGCACGCGTATCCGTTCATTCGCCTGCATACGCCTTCCGCGTACTACGGGGTTAACTCGCTCGCCCTCGGCGTTGACAGGATCGACCAGGCTGGCGAGAACGCCGGATACTACGAACGGGCAACCGGCAGCGAAGTCCGCGAGTACTTCGCCGAGGCGGCCGCGCGGCTTGCGCAGACGGGGCGGGTCCCAATGCCATGGACTTCAGCGTGATTGGTATTCGTGGCGCCGTTCTGGGTGAGGCGTAATGGTCTGGGGTTGTGGTTGCGGAGCGTGACGGGCATGGGTGCGGGCCGGCTGTCGCTCCGGGCGGGCGGCCGGTTTCATGTCCGGCGGTTTCAGGCAGGGGTCAGGGATGGTGACGCGCGGTGACGGTCAGGCCGCGACCGGCGTGCAGAGGTCGACCTGGGCGATCGCGGTGCGGGTGGTGATGCCGCGTCCGGCGGCGGGGAAGGCCTGGCGGGCTTTGGTCTTGCGGTCGCGGTGCCGGTGGCGGTCGATGACGATGCGGCGCTTGCCGAGGGCGCGCAGGGTGTCATGGCGGAAGGCCTCTGCCATGGGGGCGGGCAGGCTCGCGGTCGCGGTGCCGGAGCGGATGCTGGCCAGGGCGGCGCGGCGGGCGCTGGTGAAGGAGATCTGGCGGGGCTGGACCTTGCGTCCGGCAAGGCGGCCCTTGCGGGCGGGGGCGGCCTGGCGGGCGGCGGCGCGGGCCAGGGCGCGGATGAGCTCGGTGCCGCAGATCCAGGCGGCGTGCTCCTGGGCGATCAGCTCAGGGGTGGCGGAGCGGAAGATCGGGCCGGTGGACGGCCCGGCGCCGGTGATGGCGGATTTCGCTTCTTTCAGGGCGGTCTCTGATCCGGCCCACCGCCAGGCGTAGGCGGCGGCGAGCTGGCCGGCCGGGTAGACAGCGTGATCCAGCAGGTCACTGATCAGGCAGAACATCTCTCTGGTGTCCTGGCCGTCCAGGTCCACGTCGTATTCGACGACGCGGACCTTCAGGCACCAGCGGCCTGCGGCGGGCCCGCCGGCCAGGTAGCTGTAGTAGCTGCCGTCGGGCAGGAACCCGCTGATCCGCGGCAGCGCGAGGTCGCTCTTGACGCGGATCAGCACGTGGGTGCCGGTGGCCAGCATCCGGGCCACCCGGCCGGCGCCCGGGAAGTTACGATCGAGCACCCAGACCCGGTCGGTGGTGAAGATCTGCGGGCAGGTGGTGAGCATCGTGTCCAGCAGCGCCTGCTCGGCCTCGGCCTTGGGGCCGCCGGAGGGACCGGAGACCACCGCCAGGGCGCCGCGGGTAGAGGCGTCGCTGGCCAGCAGGTCACGGACCTGCGGGTAAGGCGCCGAGTCATCAGCGGTGCCGGTCGAGCCGAACGCCGCCCGGTTGGCGGGGGTGTCAGGGACACGGGTCACCGACCCGTCGATGGAGCCGAGCCGCAGCTCATGGCCGCTGTCCCCGACGTGCACGGCCCGGTAGTCATGGTCGCGGTGCTCAGCGCCGGCGGCGGCTAGCAGCCGTGCCTGCAGCCCGGCCAGCGGCGCGGGCCCCAGGGCGGTGCGCCAGCTCGACAGCACCTTGCCGGTGGGGACCTGATACGGGCGGTGCCAGGGCACCAGCACCAGATCGCCCAGTACCGCGGCCATCACCTCGCCGTAGTCCGCGTCCGGCAGCACGCCCATCAGGACGGTCGCGCGGATCGCCAGCGCGGCCGTCATCGCCCGCCTGGCCTCGCCTTTGACCTTGCCGGTCAGCGTGGCCCGCGCGGCGATCTCCTCGATCACCCCCGGCCCCGCCAGCTCGTCGAGCTGCTGCTCGAGCGCGCCCAGCCGGGCATGACCGGCGGGATGGCCGCCCGCCTGGATCCGCCCGTCGCGGCGGACCACCGCCGGCGCGACCGCCACGACCTTCACGAACACCAGCTGCTCCCCGGTGCGGATCACCGGAGTGCCGGCCACCACCAGCGCCGTGCGGTCACCCGCAGCCGGGACCCGGCCGGCCGGCGACACCAGATCCGCCACCCGGATCGCGAGCAGCGGCGCGGCCCCCGGCAGCCCGGCCGCCGCATCAGCGGGACCGGTGCCGCCGACGCTGCCCTGACCTGCGGGAATGGTGTTCACGGGCACAGCGCGGTAGAACTTCACGTGGGGCTCCTGTGCGAAGACTGGCGTCGAATACCAGGTCTTCTACAGGAGCCCTCCTGCATCGCCCGTCACGCCACACCCGGGCCACGCCATTTCACCCCGAACCGATACGCTCCCGGGCCTTGCTCTCCAGCTATCGCGCGCAGGCCCGCGCCGGCAGAGCTCCCCGGCCCCGACGTCACGCACCGTCACCACAGGCAGTCAAATCCCCGCCGAACCACGGCATGCCTGAATCACGCGAACAACCTCAAGTCCATGGCATTGGGGCGGGTCCGGTTGCTCACCGGCCATGAGCACCTGGGCGGCGGAAGTAACGGCGAGCATGTCAAAGACTTGAGCACGGGGGAGCTTCACGATGTCGTGGTGCGTCGCAAAATCGTCGACGCTCGCTATCTGGAGACGTCGATCCCCGCCACTCACGCCCGCCCGTTCGATGTGGCACCAGGCGCACGGGTAATACCTGTCAACGACTTGCCAGAGACAGCGGGATCGGCTCCCTCCTATGCCGTGCTGGGGGCCGGCAAGACGGCCGCGGACGCCTGCATCTGGCTTCTGGATAACGACGTTGAGCCAGACCGGATCCGGTGGATCCGGCCCCGTGACGCGTGGTTTTATGACCGCCGCCACTTTCAGCCGCTGGAGCAGGTGGGCGCAATCATGGAGGGGCTGTCCCTCGACGCCGAGGCTGGCGCCAGTGCGGCGAGCATCGAGGACCTCTTCGAGCGGCTCGAGGCCGCAGGGCGGCTCGTGCGCATCGACCCCTCGCGGCCGGCAACGATGTACCGCGGCACGATGCTCAGTGCCCGCGAACTGGAGGCCGTGCGGCAGATCGAAGACGTCGTCAGGCTCGGCCGAGTGCGACGGATCGAGGCCGGCCGGATCGTGCTTGAGCGCGGGGAAACCGAAACCGGCCCGGACGTCCTCCACGTGGACTGCACCGCCCTGGGCTTGAACAACGCCCCCGCCACGGCCATCTTCCAGCCCGGACGGATCGTGCTCCAGCAGGTGCGATTCCTCTCACCCGCTTTCAACGCCGCGCTCGTCGGCTTCGTCGAGGCCAGCCGCGACGACGACGCGGACAAGAACCGGCTCTGCCCACCCAACCCCTACCCGAGCACCATCGAGGACTGGCCTCGCATAATGAGCCGCACGTGGCGCACAGAGGGGCGATGGTTGAGCGAGCCCGACGTCTCGGCGTGGGTGGCCGCCAGCCGGCTCAACCTTCTGCAGGCGCTTCCCGATCACGCGGCCGAGCCGTCCGTGCAGTCGGCGGTCAAACGCTTTCTCACGCACGTCAATGCGGCAATCGAGCGGCTCAAGCAGTTCGGCGAACCGAGTAATTGAGCATCAATGCGGACTACCCATAACCGGCGGATCTGTCCACTTGACCTGGCTAGCGAGACAGTCATTAGCGGAGTACCGAGTCGGCGCTCGGATCGCTCATGCTCTGGAACGCCTGCGAGATATGGAACGTCCAGCCGCTCGCCCTGGCGGACACCTCGGTATCTCCGTTGCCGTACCAGTCGAACAGCGGCCCGACCGTGTCATGGCGTCGGGGTCGCTGAGGGTCATGTTGGTGTTGACCATGCTGTCGTCCACCGTGACCCGGAACATCCCCCAGTAGCACGAGTCGAGCTGGTTGACCAGCACGTTGCCGCCTACCCTGCTGTCCGCGATGACGCCGTAGACCGGGGACTTCGCGTCGTAGCCGAACACGTTCTGGCTGGACACCGCGCACGTCGTGTCGCCGCCGCCACCGATCTCGATGAAGCTGCCGCCGACCGAGTCGTTGTTCAGCACCACGCCCAGGGCCTGATCCGCGATCAGGTTGCCCCTGACTGCGTCGTGGCTGGACAGCGTGGGCGCCTTGGGGTTCGGGTCGTCGAAGCACGGGAACGACGGGACCGTTTGCGGCGGCCCGTTGGTCACAAAGACGGTGATGTATATCGTATCGCTGCCCGCCAGCACGCTGGCGTTCTTGCCCACCAGCAGGTTCCCGAGGACAGGCCCGGCCCACGGCATCGACGGCCCTTCTCAGGAACGCATCAAACGCTCGCCCGTCCTGGCAGCCTGATCAACGAATACGAGCGGGCCGCAGAGCAGCCCAGTCAAGCTCCGCGGCCGGGTCCTGGCATCGCGCAAGCTGCTTACTATACCAACTGATGCTTGATATAGTAAGCATTAGGGGAGCACTACCTGAAGGCGAGGCGGTGATCCCAGTGAGCGCGACCGTCAGGGACGTCATGACTGCCAGCGTGATTGCTGTCCGCGGGGACACCTCGTTCAAGGAAATGGCGGCGCTGCCCGGCAGTGCCCGGGTCAGCGGATTCCCCGTCATTGACCAGGCGGGCACCGTCATCGGCGTCGTGTCTGAGGCCGACATGCTGATCAAGGAAGCCGATCAGGCCAGCCATCCGGGACTGTTCGCTGGCCTGCGGCGCAGCCGGGACCATGAGAAGGCGGCCGGGGTGACCGCCGCTGAGCTGATGACGAGCCCCCCTGTCACCATCGGCCCGGATGGCCTCATGCCGTCCGCGCGGGTGATGGATCGCTGGGAGACCGGGCGGCTGCGCTGGGTTCCCGCGGGTGAGGTTGGCCGGTATCCCCTGCACGCCGCGCTCCCCGAGGCCTGGGCGGTGCTGAGCGCCATCGTCACGAAGGAAGGCGAGTCATCGTGAGTCAGTACACGCTCAAGCTGGATTGGGACGACGAGCAGATCGAGGAGCTGCGCATGACGCTGAGGCGGCGGCATCATCAGGTCCACGGTCGTGAGCAGGCCCTTATCACGGGCATGCTGCGTGACATCGAGACGTACCTGGAAGCTGCGGAGCGGGCGCGTGAGGTCGCTGCTGTCAGCAAGGCGCTGGGGATCTCCGAAGCAGAAGGGTGAGAGCATGAGAATCGGTTATGCCAGGGTCAGCACGGAGGATCAGAACCTAGGCGGCCAGGTGCAGCGTCTCACGGAGGCCGGGTGCGAGCGTGTATTCTCCGATACCGCCTCCGGCAAAGCTGGCATCGCGGCCAGGCGGGGACGAGTGCATGGGTTTTGCCAGGTCAGGAGATCAAATCGCCGCGTGCTGACCGAGGCCGATCGCGGCCTCGCAAGCCGGCCAGCCACGCGGTCATCAGCCTGAACTGCGGCGCGTGGACCCGGCCGCGGCGTGCCCGGTACCCCGTAACACGACGGCCTGGCGGAGTCAGCTGCCGCTCCCCAAACCAGAGAGTCCGAGCCGCCCGGCAACACCGCGTAACCCGACCTTGTCCCCCGCCTCCGCCCTCACCGTGCCCCACACCGGCTCCGCCAGGCCTGCCAGAGCTGGCCTGGCGGTACTCCAAAGACGAAGCCACCACCACACCGCTCCTGGACTACAGCCGTTGCCACGCGCTGGACGACGATCCAGCAGACTGCCGACTACATCGGGCCCTGACGGCCTGTCCGACTGGCAGCGATCTGCGCCGCAGAGAATACAGAACTGGGATATCTGGAACGACGTCAAAGCGTCTCGGTCCGCCTCGACAGTCGCAAATAATCGGCGGTCTGGAGCGTATTTCTGGGTGGTCGGTATCGCCCTGATTCCGGCGGGTGTGACATGGCGTGACCGGCTGAGCTTGCCTACGGTGGGTTTCCGTTCATTCGCTGGGACCCGGCAGCTGGCCCAGCCTCCCGGGTCTCAGCCCGGCCGGGAGGTGCCCGATGACCACTGCCACCCCTTCAACTGCGCTCGCCACCATCCAGCCCGCCTTCACTGACGCCGAACGGCTCGCCCTTGCCGGGTTCCTGGCCGGATACCGCGGCCTGACCCGCGAGGCGTACGCACTCGACCTGCGCCAGTTCACTACCTGGTGCCGCGGCCGCTCGCTGGCCCTGTTCGGGGTCCGCCGCGCCGACATCGAAGGCTTCGCACGGGAGCTGGAGGCCCGGGGCCGGGCCCGCGCTACCGTCACCCGGCGGCTGTGCACCATCGCCGGGTTCTACAGATACGCGGTCGAAGAAGAGCTCCTGGATCATTCTCCGGCCGCACACGTCCGGCGGCCGCGGGTGGATTATGAGTCTCGTGCCGTCGCGCTTGACCGCAACGAGCTCGGCGCGCTGCTGGTGGCCGCCGGGCTCGGCCCACCTCTGGAGCATGCGCTGATCTCGCTGCTCGCGCTGAACGGGCTGCGGGTATCGGAGGCCACTGGTGCCGATATCGAGCATCTGGGCCTGGAGCGCGGGCACCGGACTCTCACGATCACGCGCAAGGGCGGGAAGGTGGTGACTATCCCGCTGGCGCCGCGGACGGCCCGGGCGATCGACCTGGCCATCGGGGAACGGACGGACGGGCCGGTGTTCCTGGCCGCGGACAGGCAACGGCTGGACCGGCACGGCGCCGGGCGGGTCGTCCGCAAGGTCGCTCGCCGCGCCGGGATCGGCAAGGCCGTCACGCCTCACACGCTGAGGCATGCGTTCATCACGGCCGCGCTGGATGCCGGGGTGCCGCTGCGCGATGTGCAAGAGGCGGCGTCGCACGCGGACCCGCGGACCACGATGCGGTATGACCGGGCCCGCGGCAGCCTGGACCGGCACGCGACCTACATCGTGGCCGCCTACGTCGCGGGCGCCGCCCGGTAATCCGCGAGGGCTGGGAACTCTTCCGCCTGGCGGCTATGGCCGCCAGGCGGAAGGTCCCGGCCGTAATTGGTCACGGACCGCAGCCTCAACCTGAGCACGAACCGCCGTTATGATCGGCCTCAAGGCATCCGTTGTTCGTCGGCTGAGGTATGCAGAACTGGTCGATCGGGTGCGTCGGTTCCATTTCAGCACTCCGAGCTGGCATCCTGCCCGCCGGTCAGCAGCGTGCCAGGAGTCGGCCCCTCCGGTCCCATCATGCAGTTTGACCGTTACTGCCTGCATTAACTGGCTCCGTGCTCAGGCGATCTCTGTAACCGCGGTCCCTGCTGCCCCAAGCGTCGATAGGGTCAGTATGCGGCCATCGCCGACATTGCCGGTTATCCTGGCGGATCGTGGCTAGGATGAGGCACGTGACAGATTCATGGGCGGGGCTTGCGGATGCGGTCAAGGGCATAAGGGCCGAGCTGGACGCTGCTATGGCCGAGGGTGTCGGCGATAACGTCCAGTTCGAGGTTGGCCCTGTCGAGCTGGAGTTTGCCGTGGACATCCAGAAAGACGCCAAAGCCGATTTCGGTGTACGCGTGTGGGTGCTCTCGCTGGGTGCTAAGGGCGGAGCGAGCCAGGGTTCGACGAATCGAATCAAGGTGGTCCTTAACCCCAAGGACGAGCACGGGAAGCAGCTGAAAATAGCGTCTGACCGTGATCCCGCACCGCCAGAGCGTGCGCGTCCCGGCAGCTAAGAGCATTCGGGACAGTTGGTGCTAGGTTCGTCGCGGGGGCAAGCAGGGCATGCAGGCCAATGGCCTTGCGTTAAGCCGATTTAGCGTGATCTACGCCACATCACCCTGTGTGATCACCCCAAGGTCTCCAGTTCAGGGTCACGCACTGTACCGGAACTCCCGTGCTTGACCAGGCCGTAAGTTCCTAAAGCAAGGACATTGGGCATGCAGGCCGACTATGAGTCCCGCGTGGTGTGCGTCTGGGCGGGTGCTTACGGATCCGGGTACCTTATCGCGCCGAGTCTTGTCCTGACGGCAGGGCATGTGGCGAAAGAGGCCAGCGGACGTGTTTTGTTTGCCAATGAAGATCAATGGTGGGACTGCAGGCGGGTCTGGTGGCAAGACGGGGATGTCGATGCCGCGCTGCTGGAAATCAACGATCCCGACTGGCGCCCACGGAGCTTGGAGCCCGTCCGGTGGGGACAGTTGACGGGCGCTCGTCCCGTTGCCTGGGATTCCGTGGGATTTCCAGATGTCGAACCTCTAGTTGGTGGACTTCGCGAAACCTCACACCTCTGGGGAACGGTCAGCCCAGGAACTCGCTTGCGTGGCGGGCGCTATGCCGGCCAGATAGTAGGTGTCCCCTCTGTCAGCGGCACCGGCTCACCCTGGGCGGGGTTTTCTGGCGCGCCGTTCTTTTGCGGTGAACTGCTTGCCGGTGTGATCATCGAAGATCCTGCCGCGTGGGCCAGTGGCCGGGTGGAGGCACTGCCTGTATCCGTGCTTGCGGGCCTGCCCGACTTCAGGGATATTGCCGAAAGGCACGCCGCTGGTCCTAGCGTCGTAGAGTCCGTCGAGCTCTCTGGCTTCCTTGCGCAGTCGCGGTGCGCCGGTACGCCGCGTTCGCCGGCATCGCTGCTGCTAGCGGATGCGGCGATCGTCCGCTTCCGTGGCCGGAAAGACCTGCTGAACAAGCTGGCCCGCTGGTGTCGCGGCGATGGCGTCTCGGTGCGGTTGATCACTGGCCCGGGTGGTCTGGGTAAGACACGGTTCGCGCGTGAGCTTACCTCTCGCATGCAGGCGCAGAACTGGCTTACCGGGTGGCTGAAGCCCTCGCCTGAGGAACAGGCGGACTACAGGCTGGTCCGGCAGACCCGTGAGCCGCTGCTGCTTGTCATTGACTATGCAGAGACAAGGGCCGACGAGGTAGCCCGGCTGCTCGGAACGCTGCTGGAGGGGCAGACGGCAGCGCCGGTCCGCGTGCTGCTGCTAGCCCGCTCGTCTGGTGAGTGGTGGGAGCGCGTGAAGACCGCCACTCCCGGGGTTCGCGAGCTCACCTCCGATGCAGTCGTTGACCTCCAGCCTCTTGAGATGAGCCGAGACGGCAGGCGCAGGGCATTCGCCGAAGCCGTTACTGACCTGGCCTGCGGACTTGCCGGGATATCCCAGTTCCGGGATTCGGATTGGGGCAGCATCGTCGAATGCATTCAGCCGCCGGAAGACCTAGAAGATGCCAGGTACGAAGCTGTCCTTGCCATCCACATGGCTGCCCTGGCCGCTCTGCTCCAAGGGGGCATGACGGCGCAGCCCGGAGCAGCGGGCCTTGTCGAAGACGTTCTGCTAGACCACGAGCAGGCCTACTGGGAGCGAACCGCCGCTGGGTACGGGGTTCACCTGCACCCCCGTTCGCTGCAGCGAGCGGTTGCTGCAGCGGCGCTCACGGAAGCGCCGACCGAAGCCGATGCCATGGCTGTGTGCGCAGCAGTGCCAGGGCTCCGCGATAGACGGGAAGACGATCAACTGGCCACCGTCCTGTGGCTCCACGACCTTTATCCGGGGGCTCCCGGCAGGTACTGGGCGGGTCTCCAGCCCGACTGGCTCGCCGATCATTTGATAGGCAAAGTGGCTGCTTCCGCACCGGACCTTCTCGGCAGGCTGCTCCCCGCCCTGACAGTCGAGTGCGCCTGTCACGCTCTCACGGTGCTGGGCCGCGCATGGACACACCAACCAGTACTGGTCGGCCAAATCCGCGAGGCCATCCTCATGCATCCGGACGAGATCGCGGTGCCGGCCGCACTGGCAGCATCCGGAATCCAAGACCCCGCCCCGATCGCCGACGCCCTCAACTCCATGCTTGACCAGAAAGGGAAGGTGCCGCGGAAGCTGGCCATTGACCTTTTCCTGGCAGTTCCCCCGCGGGTCCGTGTGATGGCGCCGATAGCCTTCCGGCTCGCCGTTCCGATGGCTGCCCAGCTGCGGGAGCTCTCCGACCAGGAACCAGATAAGTTCTTGCCGGAGTACGGCCGGATCCTCAGCCAGATCTGCGCGCGGATGTGGGTTACCCGCATGCGAGGCGAGGCGACGCTTACTATCGGGGAACGCGCCGTCGCAATACTGCGCCGCCTCGCCGATCCGGAGGATAGCCTTAGTCTGCTTGACTTGGGCGAGGCTCTCAACACCCTTGCCGTCCAACTGATGGAGAACACACGTGACGAGGAGGCCCTGGCTGCCGCTCAGGAGGCGGTCGCCGTCTATGAGCAGGTCTTGCCGACCACTTCTCGCGCCAGATTCGGCCTGGCTGCGGCGCTGAACACCGTAGCACTGGAACTACACCGTCTTGGCAATTACGACGAGGCCCTAGCGTCAGTCGATAGAGCGCTTTCTCTCGCACGTCTGATTCCCCTGGACGAGAGTAACGACTTCCCGATCCTTGCCGGCTGCTTGAACAACCGAGCCGGAGTGCTCAACTCGCTGGAGCGCCATCAAGAAGCGCTCAAGGCAATAGACGAGGCCATCCGGAACCAGCGGCCGTGGGCGCACATGCGGCCGGACCCTTATGCTTTGGATCTGGCAGGTATGGTCCTGATGCGCGGCAAGTGGCAGGGTACTGCGGGCCGAACCCGTGAAGCGTTGGAGTGCTGCACGGAAAGCCTGGCAATCCTGCGAAAGGTCATCACAGGCCGTCCCGGGGAATTGCAGCCAGACGCTGCCCGCCTCTTGCGCCAAACGGCGGTCATGAGCGCAGCATTTGGTAACCAGATCCTTGCGGCTGACGCTGCCAGAGATGACGTGATGCTGACTCGCCGCCTCGCTGAGGCTGAACCAGACAAGTATCGCGAGAGTCTGGCAGATGCCCTCGCGGACCAAGCACAGTACCTCCGCACGACGGGAGGACTTATCTCAGCCCGGCTGGCCGCGGCCGAGGCCGTGAAACTCGCCCGCCAGATGGTTGATGAGGATCGTGAGGCCCATCTATCTCGTCTCGCCGACGCGCTGTGCGAGGCTGCGCTCTGTTACCGGGAACTCGAACAGCCGTACCAGGCGCTCCCGTTGGTCGCTGAAGCAGTTAACTACAGGAGGGAACTTGCCGCCGCTCAATCTGCCTCTGCCCGTGACGCGCTTGCAAGGGCCCTGAACCAGTACTCCAACCGGCTCGCAGAAACCGGTCGTCCCGCCGAGGCCAGGCTTGCCATCGAGGAGGCCGTCGCCATCCGGCGGGAACTCGCCGAGCAAGACCCACAGGAATACGAGGCTGGACTAGTGGCGTCACTGTCTGACCTCGCCGGGCACATGCTGGAGGCAGGGGAAGACGCATCCGCACTCACTATCGCCGAGCAGGCAATCGCTGCACAGCGCCAGATAAGCCACCGGAGTGGCAATGCTCGTCACAGGGATCGTAGCCTTGCTGGCCTCATTGGCGTGCGTGCCATAGCCCTCGCGCAAATGGGCCGCTATGAGGAGGCCTTGGCGGGCCTTAGCCAGGCAATTACTATTCATGGCCAGCCAGCCGACGGCGTAAGCATTCAGCCCATTCACGCATGGTGATAGGTAGCGCGGGATTTGGCTAGGGTTACGGGGAGAATGCCTGGACCGGAGGTCGCCAGGGCTTGCCTAGCATGAGGTCGTGCAGGACGTCCATGGCGTTGCGGCCGTGCTTGCGGGCGGTGTCGATGTAGCTGCGGATATCGAGGCGGTCCTGGGTGACATCGTCGCTGGCCAGGCGACCGGATATCTTCTGCTGGGTCTTCAGCGGCCGGACTCCGCGCTCGCTGATGTTATTCGTGGGCCAGACGCTGGTGTCCTCAGTGAACAGCAGCACGTCGCTGCGGCGGTCGCGGCAGAATTCCAGCAGCTCGCGGCCGGGCTTCTGCTTCGTGCTGTTCTTCGGTCCGGGGACGCGGGGCACGCTGGCCAGGCCCGCGAGGACGGCGTGCCGGAACTCGTGCTCCAGCGGTTCCCGCACCCCGGCGGGGATGGCGTCCAGGCCCTGCTCGCGGGCGGCGTGCCAGGCATGGATCAGGCCGCGCAGCGCCCGCTGCGCCTGCACGGGCCAGACCGCGCCCGGGTAGCTCTCAGCGCAGTCCTCATAGTCCCGCAGCAGGTGAGACAGGCACGCCTGGTTCCCTGCGATGTGCTCCCACCGAGGGTGGAAATAATTCTGGTAGCGGTCGGAGACCACGATCCCGGCGAAACCGGGGAGGATCCCGGCGTCCCGCATGGACTCCAGGCTGCGGGCGCCCAGCCAGAACGCCGGGTACTGCTCGGTGAACGCGCCGTGGACGTACTTCTTCTCCCCGGCCGGCCCGGACCGCAGCGTGGTCTCATCGAACCCGGCGACCGCTGCGGCGGTGATCAGGGCGCGGATCAGCCGCACCACCTCCGCGGCCAGGCCCGCAGCCTGCCGCAGGCAGGAATGGATGAACCCGTCCGATACGGCAGCGCCGGTGACGTCGGCGATCAGCTGACGGCACCGCTCCACCGGGACATGCTGGAAGACGACCAGGTAAACGGCCAGGGCCCGCAGCCTGGGCCCGATGGACAGGGCGGAATCCGGGACGCCCGCCGGCCGGGCCGCGGCATGCACCCGGCCGCAGGCGCACCTGGACTCGTGCAGGTCGTGCTGCACCCGCTCCGCCGCCGCGGCCGGGATCTCCTCCTGCTGATACGACCGGGCAACCCCCAGGTCAGCGGCATCGGCCAGGTCACGGCCGCAGGAGCAGGCACCCCCGGGATGGTGATCCTCGGTCCGGTCCGGGACCGCCCACGTCATGGACGCCCCCGGGCTGCCCGGCTGCTTCCCGCGCTTGTTCTTCTCCGCCCGCTCAGCAGCGCGCCGCTGCTTGCGTGGCGGCTTCCGGCCCGGCAGGTCATCCGAGCTTGGCGGCATCGAGGAGTTCCCGCTGTTCCGCGACCCCGCGCGCGCCGCCGTCTCCAGCTGCTCCCGAAGGCCGGCGACCGTCGCCTCCAGCGCGGCGATCTGCCCCGCCTGCGCCGCGATCAGCTGCGCCTGCTCCCGGATCAGCGCATCACGCGGATCCGCGGACGGCTCCCCGGGCGGCGCATCGGTCACAGCCCGCAATCATCCCGGAAACCACGCTCACCCACTACGGCAACACCACGCCCGACGCTGGAACGTAACCCACGATTACTCGCCGCAACACCGGGTCCAAGGACCTGAATGTATAACGGGGCTTCGCCCCAACCCGACGAGGCATGCGTGTGCGGGCTGGGGTTGGTGCAAAAGCTCCGGCTGGGGCTCAAGGCAGTCACAATGTGACTGTTCATTCGCCGCTTGCAGCGGTCGGGTGG
>Ga0208696_1001284_pt1 | contig 15049 bp, 5 predicted proteins | sample Sb_taG_9_FD_187711 | JGI IMG/M metagenome (GOLD analysis project Ga0208696, IMG submission 187711) | Peat soil microbial communities from Weissenstadt, Germany - Sb_50d_b_LC metaG (SPAdes) (version 2) | ecosystem: Environmental > Terrestrial > Soil > Wetlands > Peat | place: Germany: Weissenstadt...
GCCCCATGCTGTCGCCCCGGATGAGCGTGGTGTAAAGTGAAAAACTAACATCGCTGAATGCTGGCATCTTTAATCTTATTGACTAAATGTTAGCCTTTTTGTTCTGCATGGGAATCCAGGCTAGCGGCCGGTGTGAGCGAATGGCGAACCTCATGGCCGATGCCGGCGGAGACCAGCTGTTGCGACACGGAAGGACGGGCGCTACCCGACGTCAGCCGAACACACTCTTGAGCGCCTCGGCCTGGACGGAAGGATAGAGGTGCCGGTAACGCCGCTGCTCCTCGCTCTGATGCCCGACCCACTCGTCGATCAGGCGCTGGTCGATCCCCCGGCTGGCGCAGGCCGAGATGAAGCTGTGCCGGAAGGCATGGTATCCGCGGACCACCTCCCACTCGGACCCGGCCAGCGTCCTCTTCAGGTGGTCAGCCGCCTCGTCCTCGGTCAGCGGCAGGATGCCCGGCCGCTCGCGCTCGATAACGCCCGCGAGGCGCGCCTTGTTCGCTCCTGGCCGGTCCTTCCAAAGATGCCCGGTCGTGCGGCTCCGTTTCTTCGAGCGGAACACATCTTCGGCCTGGGCGAACAGGTATGGACCGCCGGGGTGGACCTTGAGCCAGTCTTTGAGGATCGGGGCCAGGGAGGTCGATAGCGGCACTCGGCGCGTCGTCCGGCGGTCCTGAGCCCTCTTCTTCTCCCTGATCACCACGACCCCGGCGGCAAAGTCCACGTCGCTGACTCGCATCCGCAAGAGCTCGCCCTTGCGCGTCCCGGTATGCGCGGCCGTCGCCACGAGCGGATAAATCCAGGGATGGTTCGCGCGATCGCGGACGTGGGCCAGCAGCCGCTCGATCTCCGGCAGCGTCAGATAGAGGCACTCCCACAGCTCATCCGCCTTCTGCGGGGATAGGCCGGGGAGTTGCCGCTGGATCTCCTCCCGCGTTTGAAAGGGCGGCTTCTCGTCCGACTTCGGGTAACGCAGGCCGTCGTATGGATACCGCCCGGCAACGATCTTCATCCGCACTCCCCAGTTCCAGGCGGTGCGGAGCGTGACGATTTCCTTCTTGATCGTGGCCGGAAGTAAAGCGCCCCGCCTCCCCTTGGCCTTCGACCGGCGGTCCACATAGCCCTGCAAGTCGGCCAGGGACAGCTCGCGGATTGGGAATCCTTCGCCGAGGAGCCGCAAGAGGTGCCGGAAATGTCGTCGGATGCCACGGAGCGTGTGGTGTTCCAGTGTGCCGTTGCCGTGGGTTTCCAGATAGCGGTCGCGGAGATCCGCCAGGGTTGGCTCGGGACACGTAGGCACCGACGTCGTCCCTTGGATGACGGGGATGGTGCCGTCGTGCCGAACGAAGGCAACGATGTCGGCGCCAGGTGGCAAGGAGAGCAGCCCCTGGTCGAGGCGCATCAGGAGGTATTCCACCTGATCGGCCTTGGCCCTGGCCTCCGCCTCGGAGACGCGGCCAATCGTGAAATTATGTTGTTTTCCCCGATGTCTGAAGATTACGCGATAGCTGCCGTTTCGCTCCTGGATCGCGGCCATGACCGCCTTCTTTCGGGGCAATGCCACCCCAATGCGACGCCGGGCCTGTTGCCAAATCGTCACCTGTCATTGGGCGCGCCAAAACCAGCCACTTATGGGCGCCTCATAACCAGCCACCCCTTGCGGGTGGTTGCGGGGGTTGGTTCCACAATCTTCGATGAATCTCCTTCAGGCTCATGGCTCGCCTTTTTTGGGTGGCCAGTCCCGGCTTTGGCGGTTCGGCCGATTCCTTCGCCTTAGGGCTCGATCCTCCCCAGGATAACTCGTTTCCATGGTTCATGCCTCTGCCTCCCTCGGTCCTTCCGAGCCGGAGGGCGCGGTGGCTGGTTTTGAACCGGTTTCAGTTGCCTCGGAGCCGGGGGGCGCAGTGGCTGGTTTTGAGGGACTGACGTCCTCCTTCATCCCCTTCCCGGGGTCCCGCAGCCGGTAGCTCCGGCCCGTGATCTGGATCAACTCCGCATGGTGCAGGAACCGATCCAGGATCGCCGTCGCACTCGGCACGTCGCCCGCCAGCTTGCCCCAATCCTCCAGCGGCCGGTTCGATGTCATCATCGTCGAGCGTACCTCGTGACGGCGCATGATGATCTCGAACAGATACTCGCCTGATCGTTTCGGCAGCTGTTTCGTGCCCATGTCGTCGATGATCAAGAGATCGGGTTTGAGATAGCGCGACAAGACGCGATCCTCTTGGTCCAACGCCTCGTCGTGCAGGAAGTCGCGAACCACGTAGAAGATCGAGCGGTAGAGCACCAGGTAACCCGACTTGATGGCCTGGCAGCCCAGCGCCTGGCAAAGGAAGCTCTTGCCCACTCCGGGCGGGCCCAGCCACAACACGTCGCGGGCTTCGCGGACGAACCGGCAGGTTGCCAATTCGTAGACCTGCTTCTTCTTGATCGACGGATTGAATGACCAATGGAAGTTCTCCGGGTTCTTCAACTCTCGAAACATCGCCGACTTGACCCGCCGTTGCAGCCGGCGATCATCGCGGACCGCCAGCTCGTCCTGGAGCACCAGTTCCAGGAACTCGGCATGGCTCAGGCCATGGCTCATGGCCTCCTGAAGCCGGATCTTCAGGCTGGAGATCAGTCTCGACAGTCGGAGTTTTCTCGCTGCTTCATGCAAGGGATTGTTCATGTTCAAAGTCTCCGCGAAAAGAGCAGGTACAGGGCCGGCTCACCACTGGGCCGGCCGGGAAACGGCCGAGTGCCTCACTCTGTCCCAAGGGCCCGAGTCCTCACGTCGAGACCCATAAGCGATTGAATTGTCACGTGAACCCTGGTTGATCAAGAAGGCTCCGTCGGCGTCTGCCGAGTGAACCGCCGATCCGAGATCGGTCCGGGGGGTAACAGAGAAGAAGAGGGAAGGAGGAGGGGTCAAGGGAAGGAACCTGGGGCCGTTGGTTCCTCCCCTTGTCCATCCTGCTCCCTCCCGCCATTGCCCCGGTGGACTCACGGCTCATCCCTCCTTCTGAAACGCGTCATGGACGAATTGCTGGTAGTCCGAAAGTTGACGAATGATCGGATGCTTATCGAAAAAGTGAACTGCTCCTGGGTCGCGGCCTGGCGGTCGATGCGTGCACGTACCGTCCGGAGCCGGAACGCTCCATAGCCGTGTGCCGTCTCGCAGGCCCGCTCGATCGCCGCCGCGTCGTGGCGCCTCGTCAGACTCAGGAGGCCCTGGATCACCCGCACGCCTTCAACCCCACGGGCGGAGATCGTCGCCTCGGCTCAGCGAACGCTCTGCGGTCCGATCAGCCGGACGCGGCTGAGCAGTCAAGCCGTGCCCCGCTCCACCCCGCTGATCTTCTCCGAGACGATATGCCTCGGGTCGGTGCTGAACCGCCCCGGTTCGCGCTTGGGATAGCTGGCGATCTGCTCCACCTTGTCGTTGGAGACCCGCACCATGCGGGCATCCCACCGCACCCAGACGCTGCGGGCCAGGTACTCGGGAGCGACCGAGTAGTACGCCTTGTCGACCTCGATGTGGCAGTCGCGGTGCACCACGCGGCGGACTTCGTGGAAGGAGGGGAAGCGATCCACCGGCAGGGGGAGCAGCACCGGCCGTTCGACCTCCAGGAAGAGCCTGCCCACTTGATGGTGGATCGTGCCGTGCACCCGGGTGTCGGCGACGGTGCGCTCCCACTCCAGCAAGAACTGGTTCTGCCCTTCCAGGCTGTCGAAGGTGCGTCCCTTCAGGGCGTTGTCCTGGACGTATCCGACACCGCGTTCGACCTTGCCTTTGCTTTGCGGATAATAGGGAGATGTTCTCACATGAGTCATACCGCAAAGGCGGATGAACTCCTTGAAGTCCTTGGCGATGAACTGCGGCCCATTGTCCGAGATGATCCGCGGCCGGGCGTCGGGATACTGCTCTCGCGCCCGCTGGATGATCGTCTCGACGTCGGCCTCGGTCATCTGCTCGCGGATCTCCCAGTGGACGATGAACCGGCTACGGAACAGGCCGCAATGAAGTCGGGATGACTCAGGCCGTGTCAGGCGGCCCTCACCGAAGTCCGTAGCCCTGAGGGGACTGGTTGCCAAGTGGCCTGAATCGGGGGATAATCAAGCTAGGGGTACGAAGGGGCAGCCCGACTCCAGCCGAGGAGGCGCGGACCTCCCGCTGGGGTAACGACGCGAGCGTGGTAACCTTTGCCGGTGCGATCCTTGAGAGTCAACACCATCCTGATCCTCGGCGGCGGCAGCGCAGGCTTCCTGGCCGCGACGACGTTGAAGAAGAGAGTCCCCGAGTTATCCGTCACCGTCATCCGGTCGAAGGAGATCGGGATTATCGGGGTGGGCGAGGGGACGACGCCGATTCTGCCGCGCCACTTGCTGGGATACCTCAAGTTCGACCCGGGGGAATTCCACCGGGAGACCCGACCCACCTGGAAACTCGGCATCCGGTTCCTCTGGGGTCGGCGCCAGTACTTCGACTTCACCTTCGGTGTCCAGCTCGCCTGGAAGTGGAACAACTTGCCGAAGCCCAACGGGTTCTATTGCGACCAGGAATTCGAGGACACGGACGTGTTCTCGGCGTTGATGTCGCACGACCGGGCCTTCGTGCGGCAGCCGAATGGCGACCCCCTGATCGAGCGCAATTTCGGGCACCACCTCGAGAACGAGAAATTCGTCAACTATCTCGAGGGGCAGGCCGAGCGGCTCGGAGTTCGGATCCTCGATGCGACGGTGGCGGAGGCGACTCGCGACGACCAGGGGATTGCTGGCCTTCGCCTCACCTCGGGTGAGATGATGAGGGCCGACCTGTACGTGGACTGCTCGGGGTTTCGCTCCGTTCTCCTGGCGCAGACCCTCGGTGAGCCCTTCCTCAGCTTCAAGTCGACGCTCTTCTGCGACCGGGCGGTCGCGGTAGGTTGGGACCGGACCGACGAGCCGATCAAGCCCTACACCACTGCCGAGACGATGGACTGCGGCTGGTGCTGGCAGATCGAGCACGAGCACCGGATCAACCGGGGGTATGTTTATGCCTCGGACTTCATCTCCGACGACGAGGCCGAGCGCGAGTTCCGGGCCAAGAATCCCAGGGTCGGGTCGACGCGGGTCGTGAAGTTCCCTCCGGGGAGGTATCGCGACTCCTGGGTCAAGAACGTGGTCGCGGTGGGTAACGCCTCGGGGTTCGTCGAGCCCCTGGAGGCCACGTCACTGGTGCTGATCGCCTACGAGTCCCGGCTGCTGGCCGAGGTGCTGGCCGATTGTGATGGCGAGCCGAGCCCCACCATGGTCTCGTACTTCAACGGCGAGGTCGGCCGGAGCTGGGATTGTATCCGCCGGTTCCTCGCGATCCACTACCGGTTCAACAGTCGCCTCGACACCCCGTTCTGGCGCGCCTGCCGCGCGGACGTGGAGCTGGCCGGGGCCGAGCCGCTGGTCGAGTATTACCAGGAAAACGGGCCCAGCCTGCTGGCCCGCAACGCTCTGATCGATGCCCGCGACCCCTTCGGATTCGAGGCGTATCTCGTCCTCCTCGTGGGGCAGCAGGTGCCCTACCGGAGGGTCTACGTGCCCTCCCTCCAGGAGCGGAGGATCTGGGAGTCGATCCGCGCCGAGAACCGTCTCCAGGCGATGCGGGGGCTGACGATCCCGGAGGCCCTGGCGGCCATTCATGCGCCGGCCTGGACCTGGTATCCGGGCTTTTATCATTTCGACAAGTAATGACGTGACAATTTTATGGCGCTGAAACCCGGGGCGAGGTGTGGGCGCCCTGGACGGGGTGATTGTGCCGCGCGAACATCTCGCAGAAGGGGGCCAGGGCGGCCTCATAGTGCTTCCAGCGGCCGATGGACCGGGAGTAGATCGGTTGCCGGACTTGCTTGAGGCTGGCGGTCCGGATGGGGCGCTTGAGCGAGTGGAACTCGAGGCAGGCCGGGTCCCAAGGGAGGCCAACGGCGTCGATCAGGCGTCGGGCCTGGGGTTCGAAATCGGCGACCAGCGCTTCGTAGCTGACTTCAATCAGGGGGCTGGGCAACACGGCTTTCCAGTGCGCGATCAGCCGGTCGTGCTGGATGATCTGCGCAGCGATGTGGCGAAGGTCGTTGGCCCAGCGGAGTACCCCGAAGTAGGTGGACCAGCACGAGACCGCCACGTCGCGGGGGTCGCGAAGCGCCACGATGATCCGCGCCTCGGGCCAGAGGGTGGTGATCAGTCCGAGGTACAGGTAGTTGCCGGGCATCTTGTCCACGACGTGCTGGGCCGCGGGGGCGAGCTCGTCGAGGCGGGCGATGTACCGGTCGGCCAGCGCCCGGAGCGATGCCGGCCCGAGGGAGAGCAGCGTCTTGACCAGGGCGGCCTGCGACTCGGGCACGCCGGAGAGTTCGCGGGCGAGGGAGAGGACGTCCGTGAGCTCGCCCGCGCCGAAGACTCTGGGGTGGCTGGCCAGGACCTGCTCGATCAGGGTGGTGCCCGACCTGGGCATGCCGACGACGAAGATCGGACGCCGGCTGGGATTGCCCCGGCCGCGGAGCGCCTCGAGGACCTCGGGAGTGAAGCATGCGATCGTGTCCTCGAACTCCCGGGTGCTTCGCTCGAGGTTGAAGAATTCACCCTTGCGGGCCCGGGCCGCAGCCTGTCGCGCGTTGGCAAAGCTGAAGAAACGTGCGGCCTCTTCGTAACACCCACGCGCGTCGAGGATCGTCGCGACACTGTAAGCCAGGGCCGCCAGGGAAGAGTCACTGACGTAGTTCTGGTCGAGCAGGGCCTTCATCGCCTGGAGCTCGGCGTCGGGGAGCCGGTCGCCGAGGTTCATCGCGAGCACGAAGTAAGCGTCCGGGGAGTTGGGATTGAGGGCCAGGGCCGCCCGCGCCTGGGCGTTGGAGCGCTCGAAATCGCCTTCCTCGGCGAAGAACCGGGCCGAGTTGATGAGCGGCGCGGGGCGCCGTGGTTGGAGCCGGATCGCTTCCTCGATCGCGGCACGCGCCTCGTCGCGGCGGCCGAGGGTCAGGAATACCAGCGCCATGCCGCTGAGCCCCTCGGCGTGGTTGGGGTCGCATTCCAGGGCGGCCCGGTATTGCTCGATCGATTCGGCGTACCGGTGCTCTTCGGCGAGGAGGCCGGCGAGGTTCGCGTGGAACCGGGGATGGCGAGGTTCCATCGCCAGCGCCTTCTCGTAGGCCGCGCGGGCCGCCTCGAACCGGCCGCGCTGTTGCTCGGCCTGCCCGATGTTGTTCCAGGGGATGGACAGGGTCGGGTCGAGCTCGAGGGCACGGGAGAACGACTCCAGGGCCTCTTCGATCCGTCCTATCGCCGAGAGTGCGCTGCCGAGGTTGGTATGCGCCTTGCCCTCACCCGGCAGCAGCGCGCAGCCGCGGCGACAGTACTCGAGGGCCTCGTCGAGCTGGCGGATGTCGCCGAGCTCCACCAGCACGTGCCCCAGGAAGGTGTAGACCCAGGGGTTATTGGGTTCGATCTCGAGCGCCTTGCGGTAGGCCGCCTCGGTCTCTTCCAGGCGCCCGAGCGACTGGAGCGCATCGCCGAGATTGACATACGCGACGGCGAAGTCGGGTCGGAGCCGGGTCGCCTCCTGGAACGACTCGACGGCCAGGTCGGCGTGGCGGCGATGGAGGCGGATCATGCCGAGGTTGTTGTGCGCCGTGGCCAGGGTCGAGTCGAGCTCCAGGGCCCTGAGCAGCGCGACCATGGCCTCGTCGTTCCGTCCCATCTTGCGCAGCACCTCGCCGCGGTTGCCGTGGTACGCGGCGACTCCCGGCCGCCGCGCCAGCGCCTCCTCGATGAGCCGCAAGGCCTCGCCCAGTTGTCCCCGCTGGCCCAGGGTGACGCCGAGCAAGTGCAGCGCATCGGGATGACCGGGCTCGACGTCGAGCAAGGACCGATAGCCACGCTCGGCCGCGTCGAGCTGGCCCGAACGATGGTGCGTGATCGCTTGGTCGAGCTGGGCGTGGGCGCTCATGAATCTCCCCCGGAGTCCAACCACCGTTGGAGGTTCCATTCTCCGGGAACGATCCGTGCAATTCAACGTGACTTCGCTGGTCGGACCATCCGTACATTCGGGCCACCTTGCTGTCCGTCCGACCGCGTTCATTCGGCGCGGAGCCGGCGGCCCCGGCCACCCTGGCTCTCGGTCAGGTTGACGGCCAGGTCCGTGAGCACTTCGGGATCGAGAATGCTGGATTTCTTCTCCTCGTCATCCTGGGTCAGAGCGACCACGGCCAGCATCACCAGAGGTGTCACGGCCAGGGCGGCGGATCCATCGTCACCCGTATCCTCATTGGTATCGGCATTGGCACTGGCATAAGCATCGTTCGTCGGGCTCACCGTCGCCCTCATCTCGAGCGACCCGACCTTGGCAACGGCCGCCGCCACGCCATTGCGGATCATGCCCAGCACGTCCAAGCCGAGCTTCACCGCGAGCGGTGCGCCGGGGACTGCCGCCGACTTCGGGGTCCAGCGCCTGCGTGCGAAACCTTGCGGGCCTTGCGGCACGCGGTCGGCGACCTTGCGGGTCATGTTGACCGTGTCGGACGTGCTCCCACGGCTGCTGCTGTCGTTGGAATCGCCACCGTAAACGGCGATGATGGTATCGGAGCCGACGGGCAGCGACGAGGTGGACATGCTGGCCACTTCGCTGGTGTTGACCGTGTCGGCTGTGTTCTCCTGGCTGCTGCTGTCGTTGGCATCACCATCGTAAAGGGCGGTGACGGTTTCGGTCGTGCTCCCCTGGCTGCTGCTGTCGTTGGCATCACCACTGTAAACGGCGATGATGGTATCGGGGGAGCCGACGGGCAGCGACGAGGTGGTGATGCTGGCCACGCCGCTGGTGTTGAGCGCCTCCGCCGAGCCGATCTGGGTCGCCGCGCTGACCGAGCCGAGATAGAAGGTCACCGTGCCGGTGGGCACACCTGTATACTCGGGACTGACCGTCGCCGTGAAAGTTACCGATGTTCCCTGGGTCGAGGAGGTAGGCGACGCCACCACGCTCGTGCTGGTCGTCTGGATGACTGTCAGCAGCGTGCTCCCGGTGCTCCCGGTGAAGTTACCGTCGCCGCTGTAGGAGGCCTCGATGTCCTGGCTGGCGCCCACCCCCAGGACTGTCGTGGAGAGGGTCGCCGTCGTCATGCCGCCGCTGGTGACCAACTTGGCCGCACCCAGGTAGTCAACGAAGGTCAGGCTCTCCGATCCACTGGTTGTCGCGCTATTGCTCAGGGTGATCGACGAAGACGAGTTGATCGACGAGATGGTTGTCTTGGCAGGGATACCCGTCCCCGTGACCTGGTCGCCGACAGCCAGATCAGTCGTGCTCGATAGTCCGGTGACGGATGTCGTTGCGTTCAGCGTGCCGTTCAGGTTGATCACGTCGGAGAAGTTCACCGTACCCGTGGGCATCTGGCTGCTCGACATGCTCGGACTCACCGTCGCCGTGAAGGTCACCTTCTGCCCGGAGACCGAGGGAGAAGGCGTGGCGGTGAGGGTGGTGGTGGTTGCGACCTTGACAACGGGGCCGAGGACCATCTGGGTCAGCGTGCCGCTGCTGCCGGCGTCGTTGCCGTCACCGGAATAGCTGGCCGTGATCGTATCGTTACCCGCCGGCAACTGGGAGGCGGTGGTGGTGTAGGTGGCCACGCCGCCGGCCGAGAGCGTGCCGGTGCCAATCTGGTCCGTCGGGTTGACCACGCCGTCGTAGAAGGTGACCGTGCCGGTCGGCATCCCGCTGCCCGGGCTATTGACCGTGACCGTGGCCGTGAACGTGACCACCTGGACAACGTTTGACGGGTTAAGCGACGAGGTGAGCGCGGTTGTCGTGGCGTCGGCGGTGACGCTCTGGTTAATGGTCGGCGCGGTGCTGCCGGTGTAGTTGCCGTCACTGTTGACGTACACGGCGGAGATCGTATGCGGGATGCCGCTGACGGAAAGCGCCGCATCAGTGATCGTCGCCGTGCTGCTGTTGCCGCTGCCCGGCGTCACGGCCACCGGCGACCCGTAATCGCTGCCATCGATCATGAACTGCACTGTGCCGGTGGGGGCGCCCACGCCGCCGGTGCTCGTGTTGCTCACCGTCGCCGTGAAGGTGACCGTCTGGCCGAAGACCGAGGTGTTGGCGTTGGAGTTGGAAGTGACGGCCGTGGAGGTGGCGTTGGCATTGACACTCTGGTTGATGGTCGGCGCGGTGCTGCCGGTGTAGTTGCCGTCACTGTTGACGTACACGGCGGAGATCGTATGCGGGCTGCCGCTGATGGGAAGCGCCGCATCGGTGATCGTCGCCGTGCCGCTGTTGCCGCCAGCCAGCGTCACCATCACCGGCGACCCGTAATTGCTGCCATCGATCATGAACTGCACCGTGCCGGTGGGGGCGCCCACGCCGCCGGTGCTCGTGTTGCTCACCGTCGCCGTGAAGGTAACCGTCTGGCCGAAGACCGAGGTGTTGGCATTGGAGTTGGAAGTGACGGCCGTGGAGGTGGCGTCGGCGTTGACACTCTGGTTGATGGCCGTCGCGGTGCTGCCGGTGTAGTTGCCGTCGCTGTTGGTGTACACGGCGGAGATCATGTACGGGCTGCCGCTGACGGAAAGCGCCGCATCGGTGACCGTCGCCGTGCTGCTGTTGCCACTGCCCAGCGTCACGGCCACCGGCGACCCGTAATCGCTGCCATCGATCATGAACTGCACCGTGCCGGTGGGGGCGCCCACGCCGCCGGTGCTTGTGTTGCTCACCGTGGCCGTGAAGGTGACCGTCTGGCCAAAGGCCGACGGGCTGACGCTGGAAGCGACCGCGGTTGAGGTGGCGTCGGCGTTGACACTCTGGTTGATGGCCGTCGCGGTGCTGCCGGTGTAGTTGCCGTCACTGTTGACGTACATGGCGGAGATCGTATGCGGGATGCCACTGACGGCAAGCGCCGCATCGGTGACCGTCGCCGTGCTGCTGTTGCCGCTGCCCGGCGTCACGGCCACCGGCGACCCGTAATTGCTGCCATCGATCATGAACTGCACCGTGCCGGTGGGGGCGCCCACGCCGCCGGTGCTTGTGTTGCTCACCGTGGCCGTGAAGGTGACCGTCTGGCCGAAGACCGAGGTGTTGGCGTTGGCGTTGGACGTGACGGCCGTGGAGGTGGCGTCGGCGGCGACTGTCTGGCTGGTCATGCCGCTGCTGCCGGAGTAGTTGCCGTCGCCAGCGTAGCTGGCCTTGATCGATTGGCTGCTCCCCACCGCTAGTTGGAAAGCGGTGGTGGTGTAGGTGGCCACACCGCTGCTATTGAGCATGCCGGTGCCCAGCATCGTCGCGCCTTGGGAGAAGGTCACCAAGCCGGTGGGAGGAGTCGAGCCGGTCGAGCCCGACGCCGCGGCCACCATGGCGGTGAGGGTCACTTCCTGGCCGAAGACCGAAGGGGAAGGGATGGCGGAGACGGTCGTGGTGGTTCCCGTTTGTTCGACCACCTGGACCACGAAGCCGGCGCTGGAGGGGAAGTGGGTGTCACCGCTGTAGACGGCCTCGATCGTGTGGCCAGTGGATATGTTCAGGCTCGCCGTGGAGAACGCGGCCGTTGCCGTCGTCGCGCCACTGGCCATCAATTGCACCGGCTGGCTGATCGGGCTGACGCCATCGTAGAAGGTCACCGTGCCCGTGGGGGCGGTCGCGAGGGTCGAGCCTGACGCCGCGGTCACGGTGGCGGTAAAGGTCACGCTCTGGCCCAACGTCGACGGAGAAGGCGTGGCCGTGACGGTCGTGCTCGATCCAACCTGGTTGACCCTCTGGGACTCGCTCCCCTGGCTGCCGGTGAACCTGGCCTCACCACCGTAGACGGCGATGATGGTGTCGGAGCCGCCGGCCAGCGAGGAGGTGGAGATGCTGGCCACGCCGCTGGTGTTGAGCGTCTGCTTCGTGCCGATCTGGTTCGCCGCGCTGACCGAGCCCACATAGAAGGTCACTGTCCCGGTGGGGGTGCCGCTGCCCGGCGCATTGGCCGCCACCCTGGCCGTGAAGGTCACCGCCTGGCCGGTGAGCGACGGGTTGGACGAGGCGGTGACCGTGGTGGTAGTCGAGTCGGTGGTGACCGTCTGGCTCACCGTGCCGGTGCTGCGGGCGTAGTTGCCGTTGCTGGCGTAACTGGCCGTGATCGTCTGGCTGCTCCCCACCGGCAACTGGGGGCCTGTGGTGGTGTAAGTGGCCACGCCGCTGGCATTGAGCATGCCCGTGCCCAGGGTGGTGGCCGGGGTTGTGCTCGTATCGACGAAAGTGACCGTGCCGGTCGGGGTGCCGCTGCCCAGCGCGCCGGCCGCGACCGTCGCCGTGAAGGTCACCGCCTGGCCGGAGACCGACGGGTTGGCCGAAGTGGCGATGGTGGTGGTGGTCGGGTCGGTGGTGACCGTCTGGCTCACCGTGCCGCTGCTGGGGGCGTAATGGCCGTCGCTGGCGTAGCTGGCCGTGATCGGCTGGCCGCTTCCCACCGGCAGTTGGAAGGCGGAGGTGGGGAAGGTGGCCACGCCGCTGGCGCTGAGCGTGCCGGTGCCCAGCTTCGTCGCGCCATCGTAGAAGGTGACCGTGCCGGTGGGAGTGCCACTACCCGGCGCGCTGGCGGTCACGGTTGCCGTGAAGGTCACCGCCTGGCCATAGACCGAGGGGTTGGCGGACGAGGCGGTGACGGTCGTGGTCGGGTCGGCGTTGACCGTCTGGCTGAACGAGGCCGACGTGCTGCGGGCGTAGTTGCCACCGCCGGGGTAACTGGCGGTGATCGACTGGCCGCTCCCCACCGGCAGTTGGAAGGCGGAGGCTTTGAAGGTGGCCACGCCGCTGGCATTGAGCGTGCCCGTGCCCAGGGTCGTCGTGCCATCCGAGAAGGTGACCGTGCCGGAGGGGATGCCGCTGCCCGGCGCGTTGGCGATCACCGTGGCCGAGTAGGTGACCGCCTGCCCGTAGATCGAGGGATTGGACGAGGCGGTGACGGTGGTGGTGGTTGGGTCGGTGCTCACCGTCTCGTTGAACGCCGCCGACGTGCTGCTGGCGTAATGGCCGTCGCTGGCGTAGCTGGCGGTGATCGACTGGCTGCTCCCCACCGGCAAGGCGGAGGTGGTGTAGGTGGCCACGCCGCTGGCGCTGAGCGTGCCCGTGCCCAGGGGCGCGGTGCCATCATAGAAGGTGACCGTGCCGGTGGGAGTGCCACTACCCGGCGCCTTGGCGGTCACCGTGGCGGTGAACGTGACGCTCTGGCCGAGGACCGACGGGTTGGCCGAAGTGGCGATGGTGGTGGTTGTTGGGTCGGTGGTGACCGTCTCGGTCGTGGTCCCCGTGCTGGGCAGGAAGTTGTTGTCGCCGTTGTAGACGGCCTTGATCGACTGGCCGGCGGAGACAGTCAGCGCCGCCGCGTTGAGTGTCGCGTTCGTGACGCCGCTGGTCGTGACCACGGCCACCGGCTGACCAAGCTGGGCGCCGTTGTCGAAGAAGGTCACGGTGCCGGTCGGCGCGACGCTGCCCGACCCCGCCACCGTGGCGGTGAAAGTGATCCCCTGGCCGTAGACCGAGGACGATGGCGCCGCAGTGACCGTCGTCGTCGTCGCGGTCTGGGTGCTGTTGGTGTTCACAGTGCCGCTCACCTGCAGCTCGTTCACCACCAGGGCGGTCTGCGTCAGCGGATCGCCACCCCCCTCCGACAGCGTCGCCGCCGGCGCGTACACGATCCCGCCGCCGAGCTGCACCGTCGTGCAGCCGAACGACAGGGTCTGGGAGTCGTCGCGCGACTGGAAGATCACCACACCCGCGTACGTGCCCGTGGTCGGGGGCGAAAGCTGGATCGTGCTGCTATTGTCGAAGTCGATCGCGCCGAACGACCCGCCGGGCCCGGGGCAATTGCTGCCCGCGTTGTAGATCAGCACGCCGGTCCCCTTGAGCGTCGCGTTGTTGCCCACCTGGAGGCCGCCGCCGGCAATCTCGTAGATCCCGGGGTTCAGGGTGAGGGTGGCGTTGCCCTCGACGTTGATCCCGGCGTAGAGGCCGGGGTTGATCGTCAGCGACGAGTTGCCCCCCAGGTTCACCGAGCCCAGGGACGTGCCGGCGGCCGGCACCGGGAGAGCGGCGAGCGGATCGCTGAAGGACGCCGCGCCGGTGACCGGCTTGGGGCTGACTGTCGCCTTGCTCGAGATGCTGGTGCCGCCGACCACCTCGATGGCGCCGGCCGTGACCTGGGTGCCGCTGCTGGCGGTGAAGGCACTCGACGAGTACGAGTCGACCTCGATCAGCCCCGCGGTGGTGATCGTGCCACCGCTGTTGACCTGCAGCGCTCCGCTGGCCGACGGGTTCAGGATGTCGATCGAGCGGATGATGACAACGGTGGTGCCCGCACTGGTGCTGCTGGTATTGAAGTTGCTGTCGCCGCTGTACGAGACGGTGATCGTCTGGGTGCCGGGAGGCAGGGCGGCCGTAGGCGGCAGCGAGGCGGTGCCGGCGGTGAGCCCGACGGTCCCCAGGGTGTTGCCCGTGGTCGTATCGACGAAGGTGACCGAGCCGGTGGGCGTGCCCGTGCCCGGCGCGCTGGCCGTCACCGTGGCCGTGAAGGTCAAGGCCTGGCCGAAGTCCGACGTGGTGGACGATGAGCTGTCGGCGGTCGTCGTATTATCCTTCTGGACCGTCTGGCTGAATGGCGACGAAGTGCTGCTGCCGGCGTAGTTGCCGTCGCTGGCGTAGCTGGCGGTGATCGACTGGCTGCTGCTTCCCACCGGCAGCTCGAAGGCGGTGGTGGTGTAGGTGGCCACGCCGCCGCTATTGAGCGTGCCCGTGCCGAGCGCGTTGCCATTATCGTAGAAGGTGACCGTGCCGGTCGGCGTGCCGCTGCCCGGGGCACTGGCCGCCACGGTCGCCGTGAAGGTCACCGCCTGACCGTAGTCCGAGGGGTTGGCCGACGACGCGGTGATGGTGGTGGTGGTCGGGCCGGTGTTGACCGTATGGCTAATCAGCGCCGACGTGCTGCCGGCGAAATTGCTGCTGGCGGCGTAGCTGGCCGTGATCGGCTGACTGCCGCCGACCGGCAGTTGGAAGGCGGTGGTGGTGTAGGTGGCCACG